>Ga0209717_1004715_pt1 | contig 11107 bp, 6 predicted proteins | sample AD_UKC048_MetaG_FD_184418 | JGI IMG/M metagenome (GOLD analysis project Ga0209717, IMG submission 184418) | Active sludge microbial communities of municipal wastewater-treating anaerobic digesters from USA - AD_UKC048_MetaG (SPAdes) (version 2) | ecosystem: Engineered > Bioreactor > Anaerobic >... | reverse complement strand
TCTACAGCCAGGTTTTCTCGCCCCGCTTCTCTGGCAAGGCCCGCCTCTCCTTCAACCAGCAGCTGGTGGGCATCCCCTTCAATATTACCAGCGCCTTCACCCCCGCGATCGGGGTCAGCGGCGAGGGACAGGTGAGCTGGCAGCCCTCGCCGGCCCACAGCCTGTCGATGGGTTTGGATTATAAATTTGACACTGTCGAGTCCGAGTATTACGGCAAACGCAACGCCAACGGCATCTCGCCCTACATCCAGGAGATCTGGAAGGTCTCCAATCTGCTTCATCTCAACGCCGGGCTGCGCTGGGACACCTATCAGCTGGTGGGCGATTCCCTCGAATACCAGGTCAGCCCCAAGATCGGCTTCAGCTGGCAGCCCGCATATGGAACCATCCTGCACGGCTCATTCGGACGCGGCTTCCGCGCCGCCACGGTGGTCGAACGCTTCATCACCGCCGGCTCGAAGGATTTCAAGGCCATCCCCAATCCCAACCTCGAACCCGAGCGCTCCATCCTCTTCGACATCGGGGTGCGCCAGACCATCGACGAGCGCGTCTACCTCGAGGCGACCTACTTTTTCAACCGCTACGCCAATCTGATCGAGCCGACCCTGCTCGCCTCCCAGCTCGCCGCCCAGTTCGTCAACTATCCGGTCGCCTACATTCAGGGCGTGGAGACCGAGCTGCGCACCCGCTTCTGGCGGGACCGCATCAACCTGCAGGCGGCGGCCACGTGGATGGACCCGCGCGACAAGCAGTCGGGTGGACCCCTGCTCTACCGGCCGCGCTTCATCGCCTCTCTCTCGCCCTTTGTGCAGTTCGGCCGCTTTTCCGCCGGGGCCGATTACCGCTACGTCGGCCGCATCGAAAAGGTGGCGGTCTATCCACTCGACGAGCGCGTGCCGGCCAGGATCTGGGATGTGCGCCTCGGCTGGCGCCAGCAGGGCTGGGATTTTCAGTTCAGCGTGCGCAACGCCCTCAACTATAATTATACCGTCTCCGAGCGCGTGCTCGGGGAGATCCGCAGCTTTATGTTCGCCATCAGTGGAGAGATGTGATGAAAAGAGTTATCACCACCCTGCTGCTCCTTGCCGCGGCGGCCCAGCTGCCGGCGCAGGGCAAGAGCCTGCAGCGCCGCTACGTGCCGATCGTCATCAAGGGGATCATGCTGCCGCTGGCCAGTTTCGATTCGAGAGCATGGCTCGCCTTTAAATATCAGGGCGGCCGCTGGCAGGCGGTGCCCTTTCAGGTCGACAGCGTCCAGGCCAACGGGGGCTACAAGCATCCCTGGGCGGGCGGACGCGTTGACGAGAATGACGAGCTGGTCTTCATGCCCGAGGATCTGGGCGACCGGGCCCCGGCGAGCTACTGGCATGACATCGCCGGCGAGCGGCCGCCGCAGCGCCTCGAGTTCGAGTTCTACGACCAGCTCGATCCCGCCAGGAAGGGATGGCTCTATCTCTACAGGAGCAGCCAGCCGGGCCCGGCGGGCTATCACAGCCACATCGACGCCCCGGCGGGCACAGCGGCCGATACGGTTGTCACCCCCTCATACCGACTCGGCCACAACCGCGACGGCTGGATCGATTATATCACCCTGGCGGCTGATCCCCGGCTCGACCTCCTCGACCGCCTCAAGCTGCGCCTGGCGGGCAACACCAGTGCCGCCGGTGGTTATTATGCCCTCGTCGAGGATACCCTCAACAAGGGGGAGTGCTCGCCCTGGCCGGGGCCGATCCGGCTGATGCGCGACCAGCGCTCCAAGCTCTCCGTCCCCAGGCTGCTGATCAGGGATGCCCCGATCGATTACCGCCTCACCTATTACCCCTTTTCGGTCACCCTCGGGGTGCAAGGGGAGCAGGTGAATTACTTCATTATTGCACTCGCCAAAGCCAAGACCCTGCGCCAGTCCCTCGATCTCTCCCCCGCCGCGGCGGGGATGAGGTTCTATTCCGAGGCCAATCGCGGCGGTGTGGCCATCGATGGCCAGGCCGATGGGGTCGAGGCCAACCTCGCGACCCAGACCGGCATGCACTGGGCGATGGCCTCGGGCGTGCAGGGCACGTTTGTACTGGTTATGGAGATGCCTGACATCAAGGGGGGCACGACCAGGCTCTACTACCGCGACAGCCAGTCCGGCGGGACTGAGGACGGCACCCCGGAGAGCGGGGACGGCCGTTCCTACGGCGACATGGGGCTCTGGGCCCAGGCCAACAGCAATTCCGACCTGGCGATGTCCCAGATCACCATGGGCTTCACCCTCTACATGCTGCCCGAGCGCAGCCGGGACGCCTCCTTCGCCGACAGCCTGTTCACCTGGGTGCGGCAGCCGTTGGGGGTGGCCATCGCCGAGCAGACCGCTCCTCCGGTCGGCGTGGCCCTCGCTCCACAGCAGCCGCAGCAGTTCGGGATCAGCGCCGCCTGGCCCAATCCGGTGACGGCGGCCGCTGGATCGGCGCAGTGGCGGATCACCGCCCTGCACCCCCTGCAGGCGGGCGAGGTGCGCATCTGTAACAGCCTCGGCCAGACGGTGAGGAGCTGGCCTCTGGCGGCCGCCGGCGCGGGGGATCATCTTCTGACCTGGGACCTGCGCGACGGGCGCGGCATCACCGTGGCCCCGGGGATCTATTACCTGCAGGTGCGGCTGGAAGGGGCGGCACTGACGCGGATGGTCCAGGTGCTGCGCTGAATCCACGGGCTTGAAAGACTGCAGTGCGGGCCGCGGCCGCCTGGTGCATCGAGGCCAGGGCCGCCCGGCCGCCAGAGGTGAAGCAAATTCATTTCGTTTGTCTTTTTCGCGCCGGATGGCTATATTGAATTAAACGAAGCCGTTATTATACAGGAAAATCATATGGCACATGAACTCTCTTCGCTGACATTGGCTGAACTTCTCAAGCACTCGGCCGCAGCCTGGCCTCAGCGGCCGGCTCTGGGCATGGTGGACGGCATGCTCCTCACCTACGAGGCCCTGCTGGAAAAGGTGCAGCTCCTCTCGGCCCAGCTGCAGGAGAAGGGCATCCTTGCGGGCGACCGCGTGGCCATCCTCAGCGAAAACAAGCCGCAGTGGGGCGTGGCTTATCTCGCCATCACCACCATGGGCGCGGTGGTTGTGCCCATCCTCCCCGATTTCACCACCGGCGAGGTGCAGCACATCATCCGCCATTCCGGTGCCAAGGCGGTCTTTGTCTCGGAAAAGCTTTACAGCAAGATCGAGGACGAATTTGAGTCCTCCCTGCGCACCATCTTCATGATCGATGATTTTTCTCCCGTGCCGCTGCAGACCGACAAGGATCGGCTCAAGGATTTCATCACTCAGGGGAGCATCGGCCTGGACCGCCTGAAGGAGGCCGCCATGCGTCTGGCCGGGCGCGGTCACGAGGTCGTCGAGGAGGATCTCGCCTCGATCATCTATACCTCCGGCACCACTGGCAACTCCAAAGGGGTGATGCTCACCCACAAGAACATCGTCAGCGACGCCATCGCCACCAAACAGATCATCCAGCTGGATGAGACCGACCGCCTGGTCTCGATCCTGCCCCTCTCGCACGCCTATGAATGCACCCTGGGCTTCGTCCTGGTACTCTACGCCGGAGCCTCGGTCTATTATCTGGACAAGCCGCCCACCGCGCGCGCTGCTCCCGGCCCTGGAGATGATCAAGCCGACGATCATGTGCTCGGTGCCGCTTATAATTGAAAAGATCTACAAGACCAAGGTTCTGCCCACCTTCACCCAGAAGCGGACCATGCGCGCCCTCTACAAGAATCCCTTCATGCGCCGCACCCTCAACCGGGCGGCGGGCAAGAAGCTGCTGCGTTTCTTCGGCGGGGAGCTGCACGATTTCTGCATCGGCGGAGCCCTGCTGGCGGCGGATGTCGAGCAGTTCCTGCGCGAGGCCAAATTTCCCTACGCCATCGGCTATGGCCTCACCGAGACCTCGCCCCTCATCGCCGGCACGGATTCGCGCGCCACGGTCCTGCGCGCCACCGGCAAGCCCCTGCAGGGTGTGGAGATGAAGATCGACAATCCCCACCCGGACACCGGCGAGGGCGAGATCGTCGTGCGCGGCCCCATGGTGATGAAGGGTTATTACCGCGATCCGGAGCGCACCCAGGCCGTCCTCTCCGAGGATGGCTGGTTCCGCACCGGGGATCTCGGCGTCTTTGATAAAAAGGGCTATCTCTATATCAAGGGCAGGGTGAAGAACATGATCCTCGGGCCCAGCGGCGAGAACATCTATCCCGAGGAGATCGAGGAGGCGATCAACGAGCACCCCGATGTGCTCGAGTCCCTGGTCTACGAACAGGGTGGCCAGATCTGCGCGCGCGTCTACCTCAATTACGAGGAACTGGACCACGAGTTCACCTCGCTCAAGATGAGTGATTCGGAGATCAAGGTGGAGATCGGCAAGCGGCTGGAGGAGCTCCGCATCGAGGTCAACAGCCGCCTGAAGAGCTTTTCGCGCATCAACAAGATCATCGAACAGACCTCGCCCTTTGAAAAGACCCCCACGCTCAAGATCAAGCGTTTCCTTTATGCCTAGGGAAAAGGGCGATTGACGGACTTAATACGAGTATGCCATGACACTCATCTCGTTAGCATCATTTCTGGAGGAGGCGGCCGCCCAGCCGGCCGCGGAGCGGATGCGCGACCTCGGTTTCCTTGAAAAATATCTCAACTGGACCGCCGAGACGACCATGCTTTTTCTGCGCTCGGGCATCCGCATCGCCATTATTCTCTTCATCACCGTTCTGCTCTTCCGCGCAATCAGGGCCCTCGCGCGCAAGTTGGCGGGGGTGGTGGATCGCCGGGATCTGGACATCGAGGATGAGAAGCGGGCGGAGACCCTGAGCCTGGTCATCCGCCACACCCTGGATGTGCTGCTGGTTGCGGTGGCGACGATCACAATTCTGGGCGAGCTCGGGGTTCAGATCGGTCCGGTTCTGGCCGCGGCCGGTATCGCCGGGGTCGCGGTCGGCCTCGGGGCCCAGAGCCTGATCAAGGATATCATCAACGGCTTTTTTATCCTCGCCAACGACCAGATCCGTGTCGGCGACATCGTACAGATCGCAGGCAAAAGCGGCGAGGTGGAAAAGGTCAGCCTCAAATTGACCGTGCTGCGTGACATTACGGGCAACGTCCACTTTATCCCCAACAGCGCCATCGATATCGTCACCAACATGACCAAGGATTACTCCCGCTATCTCCTCGAGATCGGCATTACCTATTCCCAGGATGTCGATCGTGCAGTCGAGGTGATGAAGGAGGTGGATGAATCGCTGCGCAAGGACGCCGAATTCGACAGCCTGATCCTCTCTCCCCTTGAGATCCTCGGCCTCGACCGCTTCGCCGACTCCTCGGTGATCATCCGCGCGCGCATCACCACCCAGCCGGGCAAGCAATGGAAGGTGGGGCGTGAGTACAACCGCCTGCTCAAGATCAAATTCGATGCCGAGGGCATCGAGTTTCCCTTCCCGACGCGTACGGTTTATCAGTTGAAGGGCGAGGCGTGAGCCCGCCTGTTTTTGCGGAGGTACCCATGAAAAATACATCTATCCGATATCTTCTCCCCTTGATGCTCATCGCAGTGATCTTTTCCTCCGCGGCTGCACAGGCCCCGCTCATTGCGGAGCGCCCCTATGAACCGGTGGTGCTGCGCGGCGGGGTGTTGAGTGCCCACTACGGTTATCCCGTCAACGAGGTTTACCTCTACGCCTGGGATGGCGGGAGCGGCAGCTGGCGGATGATGCCCTTCCAGATCGATGAGCGCATCCGCACCATCGATCCCAACGGGGATGGCGAAAGCCAGCGCCATACCTACTTCATCGCTGATGACGGTTTGATCGATGACGATGATGAACTGGTCTTCATGGTGCGGGACATGGGCGAAAAGGCCCCGGAGCGGGCCTGGATCCCCTATGCAGATTCGAAAGAGTTCAACCGCATCGAGCTGCGCGTCTACGATCCGGACGATCCCGCATTAGATGCCTACGCCTACCTCTACCGCTCACCGACCATTACAGAAGCCGTGCCGGCGCCTTATGAGTTTGTTTATCATGAAGCGCAGGATTCGGTTGAGAGCAAATACTATGCAGTTGGTCTGGGTGCGAAGACCGGCCTGGTTGAGGATATTGTCATCAACCCCCCCTTTGGCACAGGCGTGGATATATTTGACCGGCAGAAGATGCGCGCCAGTGCGGTGGTTGGCGCAGGCCCCCTTGGTGAATTACATCTGACCGCAAAGACGGAGGGGCTGCTCAAGCTGGTGCCCGGCTACCGCGAGGCGACCCGCAAGCCGGTGGTGCGTCTGGTCCGTGAGGTGCGCCAGACCTTCAATCTCGGCATCGCGGAGCTCGAGGAGGGGATGACCTTTTATGTCACCACCCGCTTCTACCCCTTCAGCGGCCGCGTCGCTGGCGGCTCCGCCCTCGATCAGGCCAGCCTGAAGGAGGCTCTGCCGCCCTCGGACAATCTTTTTCTGCTCTTCCCGGCCCTGCGGCAGTCGTGGGATTTCAGCCCCGCCGCATCGGGAATGCGCTATTACAACAAGCGCAACAGCGGCATCCTCGTCGACGGTGTTCCCGATGTGGTCGACAGGACCATCGAGCGGCCGATTCGCGACTGGAACCTCATCACCGGCGAGCAGGGGGCCCTCTTCTCGCTGATCGTGCTGCCCGATACAGTGGCCGATTACCTCTCGCTCTATTATTACGACAACAAGGCCGGTGGGACCGGGGATGTGGACACCCTCGGCTTTCACGACACCGGCGACGGGGCCTCTTGGGGGGATTTCGGCATCAGCATGTGGAACGCCAACAGTCTCGATCTCTCTTTCGAGATGTATTTTCTGCCCGCCTCTTTCAATACAGTCGAACAGGCGCAGCAGCTCGCCCATGCCGTGGAAAAGCCGGTCTGGGTCAGCTTCCAGTCGGCCACCGGCGTGGCGGGACACCAGGGCGGCGTCGCACCACAAGGATTCACTCTCGCCCGGAACTGGCCCAATCCCTTCAATCAGGAGACGTCCATCTCCTTTTCCCTGCCCGGGCCGGGGCGGATTGTGGTCGATATCCTGGATGCCCGGGGACGCCTGGTGCAGCGTCTGGCCGAGGGCAGCCACGCCGGCGGCAGCCACCTGCTGCGCTGGGACGGCCGCGACCTGAACGGCGCGGCGATGCCCTCGGGGATCTACTTTTGCCGGCTGACCGGTGCATCGCAGACCCTGCGGCAAAAACTCCTGCTGCTGCGCTGAGGGGATGAATAAATGGTGAAACGCTACGTTTTTACGACCCTGCTCGCCGCCCTGCTGGTCATGGGCTGCTCGAGCGACCACGGCCTCGCCCCGCAGCCGGGCCGTCTGGTCGTGGATGCCTTTTTCCGGGGCACGCCGCCGCCCACAACCCAGGGGATCTATCTGATCGTGGCGCCCCAGTTCCCACCCCACGCCATCAACGAACTCTATCACAGTTCCAACAGCCTGCCCATCGGCCGCGACAGCGTGCGCGCGGTCATCGACCTGCCGTACGGCCATTATGACGCCATCAGCCTGTGGTGGTACAGCACGGAGACCAAGTCCAATCTCGCCGATGTCCTCTCCCTGCCCATTGTCCAGGACAGCGGCGGCCTCTGGCAGCCGATGAGCTTTGATCTGACGCGCAGCAATCCCAGCGGGTACGTAAGGCTCTACCCCGACTGGAACAAGGTCAACCGCGATGCCAGCCTGGAGGGGACGATCACCTTCAGCGGCCCCTTCCCGAAAAACACCCTCGCCACCGCCATCGCCGCCTATGCCTATGAGCCCAAAAGCAATATCGAATACCTGACCTATATGAAATCGATTGATTTCAGCGTCGGCACCAGTCCGTACAAATACAAGCTGCCGATCCGCTCGGGCACGGTCAACTATGTGGTCGTGCTCTGGCTGCCCGAACGCTCGTCCTTGACCGGATTCACCGAGTTGGGCTTTTATCAGGACCCGGCGGCCCCCGGCGTTCCGGCCAAGCTCCGTATCAAGGCGGGCGAGACCCGCACCGGACTCGATATCCGGGCGGACTGGTCGAAAGCGGAACAGGCGGTCTGGAGTACGGCCGGGAAAGAGGGGAGGGAGTGATGACGCTGATCCCTAAAGCGGCTGTCCGTATCCGCCCGCAGAGGTCTGCGGCTCTCATGCTGTTTGGCCTGCTTCTGCTCCCTGCCCTGCTCTCAGCCCAGACCACCCTGCGCGGCCGGGTAACTGACCAGGAGAACGGCCAGCCCCTGCCGGGGGCGAACATCCAGGTGACGGGCACCCTGCGCGGGGCGGTCGCCGACGCCAACGGCCGCTATCTGGTCACCCAGGTGCCCGCCGGCACCTACACGGTGCGGGTCTCGATGATGGGCTACCGCAGCCGCACCATCGACAAGGTCAGCCTGACGGAGGGCCGCGAGACCCCCCTCGATGTCAAGCTGCGGCCGACCCCGATCGAGATGGACCCGGTGATCATCTCCGCCGGCAAGACCCAGCAGTCGCTCGACCAGGCCCCGGTCTCGCTCTCGGTGGTCTCCTCGCTCGAGATCAAGCAGCGCAGCGCCACCAACATCCAGGAGGCGCTCGAGTCCGCTCCCGGGGTCCATTTTGTCGGCAGCCAGATCAATATCCGCGGCTCAACCGGCTACACCTTCGGTGCCGGCAACAAGGTGCTGCTCCTGCTCGACGGCGTGCCGGTCTACGCCAGCGACACCGGCGAATTCAACTGGGATATGCTCCCGCCCCTGGACATCGAACAGATCGAGGTGGTCAAGGGGGCCGGCTCCACCCTGTGGGGGGCCTCCGCCCTCGGCGGTGTGGTCAACGTCCTCACCAAGGATCCCGATCCGGAGGGCCGCCTGCTCTTTTCCTACACCGCCGCCAGATACGACAAGCCCCTCTATGAGGAGTGGCAGTGGACCGATCCCAACCGCCTGCACTATACCCGCGAGGACCTCAGTTACAGCCGCCGTATCGGCCGTTTCGGCGGGCGCCTCTCCCTCGGCCGCTTCATGACCACCGGCTACACCCAGATCGGTGATGCGGTCAAGTACAACCTCACCGGCAAGTTCGACTATCAGTGGGAGAGCGGTGTCAAGTGGACCGTTTACAGCGCCTACAGCCACATCAGCCGCGGCTTTTTCGTGCAGTGGAAGGGGCCGAATGATCCCTATGAAGTCGATCCCAGCAACCTCGGCAACCATGCCAAAACCAATCAGCTCAACAGCTACACCAAGCTGGTTGTCCCCTTTTCGCCGACCTTTGCGATGAATTTCCGCGCCTCGCTGGTGCGCACCCTGATGGGCAACCAGTTCGGCCCGAGCGGTAATTTCAATCCCGCCTACGGCGAGGGGCTCGAGGTGCAGGCAGACTGGATTCCGCAGTTCAACCACACCGTCACTGCCGGGGTGCAGTTCCAGCACGACGCCGGCTCAACCAAATACTTCGGCTCCCACAAGGGCTATTTCATCGGCCCCTTTCTCCAGGATGAGTGGAAGATCCGGCCCAATCTGCGCTCGACCCTGGGCTTCCGCTATGACCGCTACCAGCTGGTCGGCGGCCTCAAGGAGGACCTCTTCTCGCCGCGCATCGGCGTCAACTGGCAGCCCTGGAGCAAAACCAGCATCCGCGCCTCGGCGGGCAGCGGCTTCCGCGCCGCCACCATCATCGAGCGCTTTCTCGAGCTGGCGATCATGAACTTCAAGATCGTCGCCAATCCCGCCCTCAAGGCGGAGAGCTCCTGGGCTTATGACCTCGGGGTGCGGCAGTACATCAACGAGAACTGGAACCTCGACCTCTCCCTCTTCGACAACGAGTACTGGGAGCTGATCGAGGCCCACATGGACCTCATCCGCGGCCAGGTGCAGTTTCGCAACATCCCGCGGGCGCGCATCCGCGGCATCGAGGCAACCACCAATTTCAGCCGGCCTTTCACCTTCCGCAGCTGGCCGGTCACCCCGAGCCTGCAGCTCACCGCCACGGCGATGGACCATGAGGAGCTGGAGTACCACGATCCGCTGCCCTACCGGCCGAAGTTGATCGCCTCCGGCAAGGCCGGTCTGCGCATCGCCAGGGCCCAGATCCAGGTCGAATACCGCCACGCCAGCCGCATCGAAGCGGTCAAAATCTACCCGATCAACGACCGGGTGCCGATGAAATTCTGGGATGTGCGGTTGAGCTATAACTGGCGCGGCCTGAGCTTCAAGCTCGGCGCCCTCAACGTCGGGCAGTACAACTATGCCCCGATGGAGAGCAACCTGATGCCAATGCGAACCTATACCGTGGGGCTGCAGGGAGAATTTTAACCAACCGGTCTTGTGCCCAATGCAGGCGATCAGCCAACATAACAGGTGACGCCATGAAACCAATCCTGATGGGAGTTTTTCTCTTGATCAATATGCTCTGTCACAGCACTGCAACAGACGGTAAAAAAGCCGATCCCGACTGGGGCCCGGCATGGGCGCGCGAGGCGGTCTGGTACCAGATTTTTCCCGAGCGCTTTCGCAACGGGGATCCCGCCAACGATCCAACCCTGGAGGACCTGCGCGGCGCCTGGCCGCATGATGTCTCCTCCCCCTGGCGGATCTCGCCCTGGGGCTCCGACTGGTATGAGCTGCAGCCCTGGGAAAAGGCCACCGGCCGCGATATCTGGTTCAATATCCAGCGGCGGCGCTACGGCGGCGACCTCGCCGGCATCCTGGAAAAACTTGATTATATTCAGGAACTGGGCGTCACCGCCCTCTACCTCAATCCGGTTTTCGCCTCCCCCTCGCTGCACAAATATGACGGGGCCACCTATCACCACATCGATCCCAATTTCGGGCCCGATCCCGCCGGGGACCGGGCGATCATCGCTGGAGAGAATCCCGTCGATCCCGCCGCCTGGCAGTGGACGGCCGCTGACCGGATGATGCTCGAGCTCATCCGCGAGGTCCACCGCCGCGGCATGCGCATCATCTTTGACGGGGTTTTTAACCACATGGGGATCAACAGCTTCGCCTTTCAGGATCTCATCGCCCACGGCCAGGCCTCGCCCTACCGCGACTGGTTCACCATCACCTCGTGGACAAAACCTTCCCGCCACGCCCCCTTCAGTTATGCGGGCTGGGCCA
>Ga0209717_1004711_pt1 | contig 11108 bp, 6 predicted proteins | sample AD_UKC048_MetaG_FD_184418 | JGI IMG/M metagenome (GOLD analysis project Ga0209717, IMG submission 184418) | Active sludge microbial communities of municipal wastewater-treating anaerobic digesters from USA - AD_UKC048_MetaG (SPAdes) (version 2) | ecosystem: Engineered > Bioreactor > Anaerobic >... | reverse complement strand
CCGTCGGGCCGTTCGCGATCGCGCAAGGACTGGTTGACGCGGGTCGCATTCCACAAAACGGCCTCGCGACGATTCGAATTTGGCAAGTCAACATCAGCAAAACCATCATCGCGCACGTACCGATCACGAACGGCCAAGTACAAGAAACGGGCGACTTTGAGTTAGACGGCGTGACCTTCCCCGCCGCTGAAGTGCAGCTCGAATTTATGGACCCCGCTGCCGAGGAACCGGGCGCTGAAGGTGGCGCGATGTTCCCGACCGGCAACTTGGTGGACGATCTCGTGGTTCCCGGCGTCGGAACGCTCAAAGTCACAATGATTAACGCAGGCATTCCAACGGTCTTCGTCAACGCAAAAGACGTTGGTTACACGGGCACCGAGTTGCAAGACGCGATCAACAACGACACGAAAGCGCTCGCAATGTTCGAGACGATCCGCGCGCACGCCTCGCAGCGTATGGGGTTGATCAAGGAGCTTGTTGAAGCCGAAAAACGCCAACACACGCCGAAAGTGGCGTTCGTTGCGCCCGCCGCCGACTACGTTTCGTCGAGCGGTAAAGCCGTGAAAACGACTGATGTCGACCTTCTGGTGCGCGCACTCTCGATGGGCAAATTGCACCACGCGATGATGGGCACGGCATCGGTCGCTATCGCGGTCGCCGCTGTGGTTCCGGGCACGCTCGTGAACACCGCTGCGGGTGGCGGCGCGCGCAACGAGGTTCGCTTCGGCCACCCGTCTGGCACGCTTCGTGTAGGTGCTGAGGCGGTTCAAGCCAACGGCGAGTGGACCGTGAAAAAGGCCGTCATGAGCCGCAGCGCGCGCGTGCTCATGGAAGGCTTCGTGCGAATCCCCAGCAGCAACGACTGACCAACAACAACCTTTACCGGGTGCGGGCCAAGCGCCAGCGCCTCTTGCACCGATTAAAATTAGCAAACCTACTGGAGTAAACATCATGCTTGAAGCCTATCGCCAACACGTAGCCGAACGCGCCGCCGTCGGCATCCCTCCCTTGCCGCTCAATGCGAAGCAAACTGAGCAGCTCGTCGAGCTGATCAAAAATCCGCCAAAGGGCGAAGAAGCGCTTTTAGTTGACCTCATCACCAATCGCATTCCGGCTGGCGTTGATGCCGCGGCCAAAGTGAAAGCAAGCTATCTCGCCGCTGTAGCGCACGGCACCGAGAAAACGCCGCTCATCTCGCGTGAACGCGCGACGGAGCTGCTGGGCACGATGCTCGGTGGTTACAACATTTCGCCGATGGTTGATCTTCTTGATGACGCTGTTGTTGGCAAATTAGCCGCCGATGGGCTGAAGAAAACGCTTCTGATGTTCGACCAGTTCCACGACGTCAAAGACAAGGCCGACAAAGGCAACGCCAACGCCAAAGCTGTGATCCAAAGCTGGGCCGATGCCGAGTGGTTCACGAGCCGTCCAGAAGTGCCGAAATCGATCACGATTTCCGTATTCAAAGTAACCGGCGAAACCAATACCGACGACCTTTCGCCTGCCCCGGACGCATGGAGCCGCCCCGACATCCCATTGCATGCGATGGCGATGCTCAAGAACAAGCGCGACGGCATCACGCCAGAAGAAGACGGCAAGCGTGGCCCGATCAAATTCATCAACGATCTGCGCGCCAAGGGCAACCTCGTGGCCTACGTCGGCGACGTTGTGGGCACGGGCTCATCGCGTAAGTCCGCGACCAACAGCGTGCTGTGGTTCACGGGTGAAGACATCCCGTTCATCCCAAACAAGCGCTTCGGTGGTGTTTGCCTCGGCAACAAAATCGCGCCGATTTTCTACAACACGATGGAAGACGCCGGTGCGTTGCCGATTGAGTTGGACGTTGCGCAGATGAACATGGGCGACGTTGTTGAACTTCGCCCTTACGACGGCAAAGCGTTGAAAGACGGCAAAGTCATCGCTGAATTCAAAGTGAAATCCGATGTGCTGTTCGACGAAGTGCGTGCCGGTGGCCGTATCCCGTTGATTGTGGGCCGCAGCTTGACCGGCAAAGCCCGCGAAGCGTTGGGCTTGGCACCGAGCACCCTGTTCCGCTTGCCAGATGTTCCCAAGGACACCGGCAAGGGCTACTCGCTCGCACAAAAGATGGTTGGCCGTGCTTGCGGTCTGCCCGAAGGCAAAGGCATGCGTCCCGGCACTTACTGCGAACCGAAGATGACTTCTGTCGGCTCACAAGACACGACGGGTCCGATGACGCGCGACGAACTGAAAGACTTGGCGTGCCTCGGCTTCTCGTCGGACTTGGTCATGCAATCGTTCTGCCACACCGCGGCGTATCCGAAGCCCGTGGACGTCAAGATGCACCACGAGCTGCCGGACTTCATCTCGACGCGCGGCGGCGTTGCACTGCGTCCGGGCGACGGCATCATCCACTCGTGGTTGAACCGCATGTTGCTGCCTGACACCGTCGGCACCGGCGGCGACAGCCACACGCGTTTCCCGATTGGTATTTCGTTCCCGGCGGGCTCCGGTCTCGTGGCATTCGCCGCGGCGACGGGCGTGATGCCTCTCGATATGCCGGAGAGCGTTCTCGTGCGCTTCAAAGGCAAGATGCAGCCCGGCGTTACTTTGCGTGACCTCGTACACGCGATCCCGCTGTACGCGATCAAGGCCGGTCATCTGACCGTCGCCAAGCAAGGCAAGGTCAACATCTTCTCGGGCCGCATCCTCGAAATCGAAGGTCTGCCTGATCTGAAAGTTGAGCAAGCGTTTGAGCTCGCCGATGCGTCCGCTGAGCGCTCCGCTGCAGGTTGCACGGTTGCGTTGAACAAAGAACCAGTTGCCGAGTACTTGAAGTCGAACATCGTTCTTCTGAAATCGATGATCGCTGACGGTTACGCTGACCCACGCTCGCTGGCACGTCGCATCAAAGGCATGGAAGCATGGCTCGCGAACCAAACGCTGCTTAAGGGCGACGCAGATGCGGAATACGCAGCGGTCATTGAAATTGACTTGGCTGAAATCACCGAGCCGATCGTTTGCTGCCCGAACGATCCGGATGACGCAAAAACGTTGTCCGACGTCGCGGGTGCGAAGATCGACGAAGTGTTCATCGGTTCGTGCATGACCAACATTGGCCACTTCCGTGCCGCTGCAAAACTGCTCGAAGGCAAGCGCGATATGCCAGCAAAACTCTGGATCGCACCGCCCACGAAAATGGACGCGCACCAGCTCAGCGAAGAAGGTCACTACAACACCTTTGGCACCGCAGGCGCGCGCCTCGAAATGCCGGGCTGTTCATTGTGCATGGGTAACCAAGCGCAGATCAAAGAAGGCGCAACGGCAATGTCGACCAGCACGCGTAACTTCCCGAACCGCCTTGGCAAGAACACCAATGTGTACTTGGGCAGCGCAGAGCTCGCCGCGATTTGCTCAAAGCTCGGTCGCATCCCGACCAAAGCGGAATACCTCGCCGACATCGGTGTGGTCAACAGCGACGGCGCGAACATCTACAAGTACCTGAACTTCAACCAAATGGAAGAGTTCACGGACAAAGCAGATACCGTGTCGGCGTAATTTCGGCACACCGCTCCGCGTCACACGGAACGAAAGAAACGGCTCCTTCGGGAGCCGTTTTTCGTTGTCATGCGCTTGTCGCGCGGGGGTGGCAGTCATAATGGCGCACTTAACGATTACCCGCTGTCAGCGCGATGACGCTCTCCCTTTCCTGCGAATCCATCCCCACACATCCCGATTTTCGCGCGCTCTCCTCGCTCGCCAACATCGCGGTGGATCTGCGCTACGCGACGCCCAATAATTTCGTCGGGCGCGACCTGTATTCGCCGCTCGATTGCGCGTGGCTTCATCGCGATGCGGCCGAGGCGCTGACACGAGCGGCGCAGTGGCTTGCCGCCCACTCACACGGCCGTGGCCTGCGCCTGTGTGTGCTCGACGCGCTGCGCCCGCAACGTGTGCAGGAAGCGCTTTGGGAAGCGCTCGCGGATACGCCGCTGCGCATCTACCTCGCGCCGCCTGATCGCGGGTCGATTCATTCGTTTGGCATGGCGGTCGACGTGACGCTGTTCGACGCGAATGGCGCGGAGTTGGACATGGGTACTGGATTCGATGACATGACGGAGTTGTCGCACCCGGTGCTCGAAAACGATTTTTTGCGTAGCGGCGACATCTCGCCTGAGGCCATTACGCATCGTCACCTCCTGCGCAACGCCATGCATCACGGAGGCTTCACGGGAATCAACACTGAGTGGTGGCACTTCGATTGCGGCGATCGCGTGGACGTGCGTGCGCGCTATGCGCGGGTGCTATGACCGAACGCAGCGTGCGACCATCAACGCATTTACAACTTTTGTGCGTTAACGACTATCCGGCGGCCATTCCGGCTACTTTTTTCTATAAGTTGACTATTACGTTTTTATCGCTGTAACGACCGCCGGCTAGTCGTTCCGCGTGAAAAGCTGTTACTTTCCCAATGTCGCTGCATGCAACAGCAGCGCGTCCAGCACTGGGCGCGAAGCCTTCGACGTGGCAAGCGGGTGGTTGAGCATGGCAACAAACACGAGCGCTTCGCCGTTGGCCCCCGGCAGGTAGCCCGCGAGCGCTGAGACATCGCGTAGCGTGCCCGTTTTGAGTCGTGCGCGTCCCGCCAAAGACGAATTTGCAAGCCGGTTGCGCATTCCACCGTCTACGCCGACGACGGGAAACGCCGCTTGGAACTCTGCGGCCCACGACTTACTGTGCGCGACACGCAGCGCGTTTGCCAACTGTATCGGCGTAATTTTTTCAGTGCGCGACAAGCCGGAACCGTTATCGAGTACCAATCCTTCGGCGTTGATCTTTTGTTCAGCCAACCACGCGCGAACTTGCTCAGCGGACGAGGTGCTACTCGCCGTTTTTTTCACGCTCTCGTCACCGTGCCGTGCGCCGGAGAGCGCATAAAACAAGAGCCGTGTATTCGGGTTGTCCGAGCGCTTCAATACATCATGAATCATCTCGGGCAACGCGCGCGACTGGTGCGATGCCAAGACCACCATGCCCGTCAAGTTCGCACCGTTCGTCAAAGCGGCAACGCCAACGGGTGCCGCCTCGGCCTCACGAACCTTGCCGTCCAATCGACCGCCCACCTCTGCCCACAGCGCGCGAAACACCGCGTTGGCGTAGTCCGTGCGATCCACGACATTGATCTGTGTAGCGGCAACGCATCCGCGCGGGAAATCGCCACGCAGCTCCACTCGCGCCGCGCCATCCCCGCCTCGCGTTACTGTCGGTAGCAACCAACCATCTTCCCAGTCCTTGCAAGCGCGATCCGAGAGCGTGAGCGACGACACAAATTCGATCTTCGGCAAACGCGGCGCCTCAGACACGGTCACTTTGTCGTTGGTCGAAACGATATCAAGCTGTGTCAGATTGGTGCCTAACGAAATGGCGTCCGGCACCACGTTGTAGCGAAACTCCGGCGTCTCATCGAATGGCGGTACGCCTACATCGGGCCGTGCCGGCGCAATCCACGAACGATCTAACACCACGTCGCCCACAATTGCCGTGACGCCACGCGCCTTGAGCGCATAGAGCATCCGGCGCAGCGCGTTCAGATCAAGATCGACGTCGCCCTCGCCGCGTAACACCAAATCGCCACGCAGCACACCGTCGCGAATCTCGCCACTACTCATCAACATCGAGCGTCCGCGATAGCCGCGCCCCAGGCGATCAAATGCGACCGCCGAGGTCAACACTTTTAGCGTCGAGGCTGGCTGCATGGGTCGGCCCGCGAACTGTGCGGCGAGCACCGCCCCGGTGTCCGCGCGCATCACCACAAACGCTAGGGCATCCGGCGGAAGCCCTCCAGCAGACAGCGCCTTACTCACCGTTTCCGGCAATGCGTCCGAGGCGAGAGGCGACGTCGTCGGCGACACCACCGGCGGAGCGGAGGTCGACGCAGCAACCTGGCTCAACGAGCAGCCGGACAGCACACAGGATGCGCCTATCAACATCACTGCGATCGTGTGCAAGGCATTAGGTCGCAGCGCAGCAAATGGGCTCACAGAAATCTCCGAAAATTGGGCACGAACCCCGTGCGTAGCAAATATGCCATCGCCGCGGCGCAAATGCGCTTTTCGGAACGACAGCATTGACAGAATGACCCGCAACGGCGCGATAATGGGTGTTACTGAATTGTTACAAATGACTCGGGGCGTAATGCGCGCCTAGTCCAGTCGTAGTGCAGCAAAGCGACGCAACAAATCAACCTTGCGGGCAATCCATCGCCCATGTGAATTTCGAGACGATAAAGGGGTCACCGTGAAATTAAGAAAACTCGCCCAGTGCATGTCGCTGGTTCTCATCGCCAGCCCAGTGGCGTATGCACAAGATGCGCAACCGCAAAAAGTAGAGCGCGTTGAAATTACCGGCTCCAGCATCAAGCGCGTGCAGAACGAAGGTTCGCTGCCGGTGCAAGTCATCAGTCGTGCCGAACTCGACCGTGCAGGTATCGCCTCCGCTGAGCAGCTGATGATGGTGCTCAGCACCAACGGCAACGGCATGGACAACCTCGCGTCGAACGCCGACGTGGCTGCGGGCGTGAGCCGCGGCAACAATGGCGCATCCGCCGCCAACTTGCGCGGCCAAGGCTCAAACGCCACGCTGATTTTGGTCAATGGTCGCCGCGTTGCCGCGCACGGCCTCAACGGCGGCGTCGTTGATTTGAACTCCATCCCAATGGCAGCCGTTGACCGCGTTGAAGTCCTCAAAGATGGCGCATCCGCACTGTACGGCACCGACGCCATCGGCGGCGTTATCAACTTCATTCTGCGTAAAGACTTTAAAGGCCTCACGCTATCCGCATTCACCGACATCACTGAAGCGGGCGGCGCTAACGTCACCCGTCTTTCAGCGGTGGGCGGTTGGGGCGATTTGGCGAAAGATCGCTACAACCTGATGGCTTCGCTGTCGTACACGAAGGCCGAAGCACTTCGTGGTGACCAACGCGATTTTGTAAACACTTTCCAACCTGACAAAGGGTTGTCGGTTGACACACGCGGCACGCCGTACGCCACAGCGTTCACATTGAGCACGCTTCGCACAGCACTTACTTCGCGCAATGCTGCCGGCACGCTGGTCAACGGCACAGGCCCGACCCGTCCTGGTGAGACGGTTGCCATGAACGGCATCAACCCCCTTGACCTGCCGGGCCAAGCGGGCTGCAACTCAATTGACGGCATGGGCGCTTACGACGAGAAGCTTTGGGCAACGCCGAACGCAAAGTACGGATGCGCCTGGGACACCGGCCGCGCGGCGGTGCTGCAACAACCCGTGGAAAACCTTAGCGCCGTCGCTCGTGCAAGCTTCAAGGTAAACGACAACCTGACGATGTTTGGTGAATTCATCGGCGCAAACGTCACCACGAAAAAGACGTTCTCTCCAAACCAGATTTCGAGCAGCACGTCCTCGACGAATCCGTTCTTCAATCTGGTGTACCCGAGCACAGGCTCCTCGTACAACGCTGTCTTTAACGCGTTGGTCGCGACCTTCCCGACGCTGGAAGAGAACCGCGGTCAGGGCATTGCCTACCGTTGGCGTTGTATGCCTTGCGGTCCGCGCGAAATTGAGACCGAAGCCGAAACACGCCGCTATTTGGTTGGTGGCGAAGGCTCTTTCGGAAGCTGGGACTACCGCTTTGGTCTGTCGCAAGCAACTAGCGACACCAAATCCGTGCTCGGTGGCGGTTACTACTTCAACGACAAGTTCGTACCTCTGCTGAAGTCGGGTCTGCTGAATCCGTTCCTCGCAGCGGGTCAATCGCAAACGCCTGAGGCAATGGCAGCGCTTGCAGCAGCCTCTGCCACTGGCACGACGCTCTACGGCGGCAAGTACACCACCACCACGGGCGACTTGTCCGCGTCGGGACCATTGTTCAAGCTCCCTGCGGGTGATGTGATGGCCGCCGTCGGTCTCGACGTGCGTCAAGAGAAGTACAAGTTCAACGGTACCGAGACCAGCGCCGCCACTCGCAACAACATTTTCAACGCGCCGTTTGACGCGATCAACGATCTCAATGGGGTAAAGCGCGACGTCAAAGCGATTTACACCGAGGTGCTGGTTCCGATCACGAAATACTTGGAAGTCACGGGCGCCGTACGCTATGACGACTACACCGGCTTCGGCAGCACAACCAACCCGAAAGTCACGTTCCGCTTCGTGCCAAATGACAAAGTGTTGGTTCGTGGTTCGTACAACACCGGCTTCCGCGTGCCGACCTTCAGTCAGTTGTTCTTTGGCATCACAGAATCGCCATACTCCGCCAAAGATCTGGCCGATCCGGTAACCTGTCCTTCGCGCGTCGTGAATGCGGCAGTACCTGGCTGTGAATCCATCACGCCAACGATTCTGACGGGTGGCAAACCGAACCTCGGCCCCGAAACCACGAAGCAGGGAACATTGGGCGTAGTGTTGGCGCCAACGCCTTGGCTGAGCGCCAACATCGATTACTGGGAAATTCGCCGCAACGGCACAATCCTCTCGCTTCCGCTGAGCACGTTGTTGTCGAACTACGGCTTGTTCACCGAAAACTTCCTGCGCGATTCGGCAGGCAAGCTGGTGTCCATTGATACCCGTTGGGTTAACGCTGGTGAAACCATCACCAAGGGCATCGAGATCGGAGCCAAGGCGAATACGAACGCTTGGGGCGGCAAAATCTCGGCCAATATTGATGGCACGTACATGATCGAGCGCAAGTCTCGCGTCGTCGCGAGCGCCGCATTCGGTACCAACGAAGTCGGCCGCTTCAGCCGCAGTGGTGATATTCCGCTGCGCTGGAAGCACGTCGCGTCGGTGTCGTTCGAAAAAGGTCCGTGGACGAGTACGCTCACGCAAATTTTCCAGTTCGGCTACTACGACGCAGTGTTGCCGGGTGTTGCTAACGGCACCGTCGTTCCGCCTAACTGGAGCGCGAAAACGGCTGATTACGCCCGCTACAACCTGAGCGTCACCTACTCCGGCATCAAAAACCTGGGCGTGACAGTCGGTGTGAAGAACATCTTCAACACCGACCCACCATTTAGCGCTGCATACGACGGCAACACCGGAGCGGGTAGCTCGTGGGAACCACGCGTAGCCGATCCACGTGGCCGTGCGTACACGATCCTTGCCACGTACTCATTTAAGTAAGCTCGCTTACCTAACGTTGGTGTGAAAACGGGCGCGACTTTCGCGCCCGTTTGCATTTCTGCGACTGCAAAAGAGTGCTGATGCGAGCTTTCGTCGCTCTCGCGTGCGTGACGACCATGCATGCAGTTGGGTTCGGTGCCGCACCGAGCTACACAAGTCGCCGGGGCTACCATGGCCATGCTGGAAAAGAGTAGAAGTAATCTGTCTCAGGATCACAGCGCACTACCAACTCAAAATGCAAGGCTCTTCAAGTGATTAAATACGCCGCCGGATACGTGGGCACACTGCTCGTGCTGTTGGTCGTTGACCTGATATGGCTTGGCGTTATCGCCAAACCCCTCTACAGCAAAGGAATCGGGCACCTGATGTCGGAGCAGCCAAACTTGTGCGCCGCCGCGGCTTTCTACCTCATCTACCCCGTCGGTTTGATCTATTTTTCGGTAGCGCCTCGCAACGGGGCGCTCTCGTGGAGCGACACGCTGCTCGCAGCAGCAGTTTTCGGTTTCATCGCTTACGCCACGTACGACTTGAGCAATTTGGCGACGCTCAAGGGTTGGCCGACTCATTTAGCGTTCATCGATATCGTTTGGGGTACGGTATTGAGTACCCTCGCTGCGGCGGGCGGGAAGGCAGCGTTTGATTGGACCGCGGCGCAGGCGCTACGTTAGGCGGCGGGCAGCGAGATCCGACCGTCGGCCAACACAGCGAAGCTTCCGGAGGACCCGGCGGAGACAAGTTTGCTTGATGCAATGATCGCCACGCGATCAGTTAAACGAAACCGGCCCGCCGCGCTGTGGCGATCACATCTTAGAGCTAACTTCTCACGCTGCTATAAGGAATCAATGCCCAGAGCTATCAACAGGGCGACTCGACTCGAAGAGGAACCAGGTTCGGCGCTCGGTTTCATCAATCCACACTTCGATCAAGCTCGCGCTTGCAATGTCGTGGTGCTCATCGCACACGCTATGCGCTTCTCTCAGGCGCGCCACCAGTCCCGTGTTGTCGTCGCGCAGTTCGGCCAGCATGTCGGACGGTTCCACAAACTCGGCGTCGTTATCCAGCACGCGCTGTGTTCGCGCAATGTGTCCGATTGACCTAAGCGTTGTGCCGCCAAGCTTTCGAATACGCTCCGCGATCGGATCTGTCATGGCGTAGATTTGATCGGCTTGCTCATCAAGCATGACGTGATAATCGCGAAAGTGCGGACCGCTCATGTGCCAGTGAAAATTCTTGGTCTTCAGGTAAATTGCAAAGACGTCGGCCAAGATGCCATTCATGGCCGCGGTAATGTCGTTGACCCCTTTGCGCGCTAAATCTGTCGGCGTTGAGAGTGGTAGTTTTTGTCGCGCCTTCGGCGTTGCTGGTGTGGAAATTTCAGGCGTGTTTTTCATAGCATTGCGCATTTAACGAGAATTGGAGTCGAGCTACAGTGTGGACTTGTCGTGTGTCTCGCGTCTGTTCGCTGTCGCTCACAGCACCAACACGCTTAGAACATAGACGCATAAGTGTGCTGTGCACTGCCCACTGTCGTCGGCTCCTCTCGCTCAGGTCATCAAGTATGTTTTCGAAATCGCCGTCCTATGCGCTATGGTTGTCAGATGAATAGCTCGCCGAACATCACCCGACGACGTTTCGCCAGCTTGGTTGGGTTAGCGGCGTTGGCCCCGAGCGCCCTAGCCAAACGCATCGACCGACCACGACGAATCAAGCCGCCCGCACTAAAGCGCGGCGACCTTGTTGCGCTGTTTAACCCAAGCGGCTTCGCCGACGATGCGCTAATTCAACGCGCGACCGTAAACCTCGAGAATTTCGGATTTCGGGTGATGCACGCTGCGCACTTGCGTGCCTCACGTGGCAACACCGCGGGTACCATTGGCCAGCGCCTCACCGACCTGCACACGTTATTCGAACATCGCGAAGTCCGTGCGCTCTGGGCCGCGCGAGGTGGGTCCGGCACCGCGCAATTG
>Ga0209717_1004709_pt1 | contig 11113 bp, 7 predicted proteins | sample AD_UKC048_MetaG_FD_184418 | JGI IMG/M metagenome (GOLD analysis project Ga0209717, IMG submission 184418) | Active sludge microbial communities of municipal wastewater-treating anaerobic digesters from USA - AD_UKC048_MetaG (SPAdes) (version 2) | ecosystem: Engineered > Bioreactor > Anaerobic >... | reverse complement strand
GCTTTCCTGTCCTGTTTCCACAACTTCGACCCGAACCGAAGCCTGGTCAGGAATGGCAAGTATAGTAGCCACATAGGGCAGTTCCGGCTGTCCGGGTGTATGGGTAAACGCTTCTGAAAGGATATCCACAGCCTGGTAAGTCGTCCTTCCAACCATAAAATCGTTCATCTCAAAACCGGAGAGTTCAATTTTAATGATTGTCTCCCGGGCATTTTGATGGAGAAGCGTCAATTTTGGCGTTGCGGGATCAGCAGAATTTGAACTATTCAACGGTATCCATTCGGCTAATGAAATTAGCGGTACCATGAAAATGAGAAGAAGAAAAGAGATAATTTTATTCAACATAACATGGAAATTTATTGCTGTTATTTGTTATGCGTTGATATTCATAGGTTTATCGGGTTAAGGAAAAACTTATGAAGGATACTCATTTACAGTCAGGGGGCTGTTTTTGGGCACGTAAAAGTATAAATTAGGTTGATATATAATTCAACATGTAAAAAATGTTTTTTTAAACCATTTAATCAAACACCCGGAAATGGAATAGTTGCTCCGGAAAAGTCCTGTTTTTGAATAAAACTCTATTCATTCAGGATTCCCGGCAGTAAGAGTTATTTCATCGGGAATAGTCAAAATAGAACCGCTACTCACATGAACACCCTCACTGGTGGTGATATTCCCGGTCAGCACCAGGGGAATGCCTTCAGCAGTATTCACAATGAGATTTCTTATCAAACCGGGGGTTGAGGTCTCCAGGAAATTTGTTTCCTGTGGATAATTGCCGTTGAATTCATAATCTGCACCCGATGACAGGAATGATGGCAGAGCGACGCCGATGGTTCCCGAGATCCCCGCCGGATGAGCCGTCGCAAAACGGGCACCGGGCAAAATATTGACACCCGCATTGCCGGATAAGGAATGCTCTCCGCAAATCATGTAACCGGTCACATCACATGACGAATTAAGCAATATATCACTCTGTAATACCACCCCGTTTGGATTTGAAACGGCCAGGTAATTAAGGTCGGTAATGCTTTCCGGGATAGACACTCCTGTGTGATCTCCCGCGAATACCAGGTTAGAAACGGGTTCGGTGATCAGGTTATTCGGATCTCCTGTTACCGGCCCGCCTTGCAGGATCAGCGTCTGATTGTTCACCATCAGGTTTCCGGCGACCAGGTGCAATGAGTCGTAGATGGTGCATACTCCCGCCAGCCAGGCCCCGGTTTGCCTGTTAATTTTAAGTTTTCGCAAGTCAACCGAAGGGATTTGCGTTCCATCTCCATTCCCTTCTATTTCCAGCGCTGATTCGGTCCCTCCCGACAGGTTTCCCATAACCGGATTTATTATCCCCTCCAAAATAAGCGTATTCCCGCCGATGTGCAGATCGCCTTTTGCCAGTGTCAGGTCCCCGGTCACTTTCCGGCTGGAATCCAGGTAAACACCCTGGGAGTTTTGAATGATGATATGATGAGGTCCATCATTCCATGGCCATTCTTCACCCGATGTAGCCTGCGCTGTGGCGCCGTAGTAAATCAGGGTTGCATCAGAACCGTAGAGTGTATGCCCCTGCCGGTAAATATTTCCTGCTGAAAGGATTAGAATGCCTTCCACTAATATATTATCCTCCAAATAAAGGATTGAAGGCCTGCTCAGGTTCAACTCGTTAAGGGTGATGGCATCAAGGCTGACCGGATCTCCCTGGCCTGCAATGATTAGTCTGGAACTCAGACTACCCGTTAAATTGCCGCCATCATAGTTAAGTTCATCATTCAGTATAAGGGTGTTAAATCCGATCGAGAAATCACCTTCCAGTAAATTGAGGGAATTGGTTATGGTCACCGTGCCTCCCATATTAATGCCGCTGGCCCGATCGATGGTCAGGTCGGATAGGGTTATTCCTGGTAAAGTAGTCGCAGGTCCGCTTCCACCAAAGACAATATCCGAAGAACTACCACCGAGCAAGGTTCCTGGTCCGGTTATCAGACCGTTGATCGTCAGTGTATTTGACCCGATAGAAAATATTCCGCTATTCAATTGCAGGTTCCCCTGTATAATCCTTGAGGAATGTAAATCTAACCGGATAGGATTACTGTTTTCGAGGTTACAGGGCCCGTAGTTCTCAGGAAATTCCGCACTGGTTGTAGTTTGGGCACTTGATCCATTGTATTTCAGTGTCGCTTCAGGACCATAAACCAGAACACCCGCGGGCCAAAGTGTTCCCTGGGTCAGTGTAAATCTGCCGTACACTGTATCGAGTCCGGTACCGGTCATACCAGCCGGTCGGTTGAGAGTAAGATCGTTAAGCATAACGGGAGGCAGGGTAAGAAGGTTTCCTGTTCCACCGACGATGATATTGGAGCTCAATCCCCCCTTCAATACACCCATTGTTTGTGACAGGGTTCCATTAATTGTCAGTGTATGAGCCCCGATAAGAAATTGCCCTATTGAAAGGTAAATCGTGCCGTTTATGGTCCGGTCTTCATGAAGGGAAACGCCATATGCATTGTTAATTTTTAAATTATAAGGACCTGAAGTCGAAGGAAACTCTATGTCTGTCGTTACTTGCGCCGTGTCACCCTGGTATTCGAGTGTCCCATTGCTTCCATAACTTATGGTGCCGGAGGCGATCGCACTGTTGATTGCAGAATCACTTACAAGAACAAGCGTTCCGTTAATGGTTACAGGAGAATTGGTAAGTGTAAGGCTTGTGGCATTATGGATTGTTCCAATCGTGAGGACTGAACTAAGCGTTGCCGGCAGACCAGTCCCTGTAGCCTGGCTGCCACTCTTATAAAAAATATAACTGGCGCCGGCATTAAAGGTACGGGAACCTGTGAGCTGTATACAACCGGATGCGCCGGTGCTGGATATTCCCTGGACATGTGCGGTTTTCAGGCATCCCCCTGAATTTAATGTGAAATTGCCCGAAGAACCATTATCAATAATCGATCCTCCCATATCCAATGTAGCTCCGCTTACGACTTCAAAATGGATCTTCTGATAATAGGTTCCTCCGGTTTTGCTATAGTTATGTACTCCGGAAGTATTAAACCGGAAGAGGCAACTGCCTGTTCCCGGGCAGGATAGGATCCCACCTGTCATGCTAAATCCTCCCCCCAGGTTTATGATGTTGTTCGCACTGGTTCCGGCTGGATAAAAATTACCCCCTGTCTGTGAATAACTTCCGCTTATATTCCAGGTAATATCTATAGCGTCCGATAATTTTATCCCTCCACTTCCCGTGCTCGCAATGGTAAAATTACCCAGCAATGCAGGCATGGTCGGCCAGTTAAAAACATCTGTCTGCCCGGGGCAGTTCCAAATCAGGTTTCCAAAGGGTTGGTCCAGGTTTCCGGGCACGGTGCCCGTAATCCCCGTTATTTTGCAGGTTGAGGCGGCATGCCAGGTTGCAATGGGGATATCGCTGCCCGTCTCTTTTGTATTATGTATGTAGGTACTCCCGTATCTGAAAAAGATCGTGGAGTATGATCCTTTCTTACGGAACTCTCCATAACCCGAATTCTCCTCCTTAACTTCGACGACGCCGTAAATCTTCGCTGTAACCCCCGTCGCATTGTCTAACTCCACGGTCATATTTCGATCAGTAGTGGAAGCCGTGCCGGAAATGATCAGTGTCGATACATCGCTGACAAGTAATGAAGCGGTGTCGACAGCGTTGATGCCTAACGTACGGCTGTATGTACTGTTGGCTTTCAGGGTGACCGTATCGGACCCGTAAAATCGAAATTTCCCGATCTGTTCGCTGGCAGTGAAGATAACTGTTGGAGAACCCGAATTATAATCAAATACTGCAACATCTGTTATGGCCCAGCTTATCGTACCGTTTATTGGATTTCCTCCTGAAGAAAGCGACCAGTGTGTCCCGTCGTTGAAATTGCCGGAACCGCCGTTGATCCAGTACCTGGTAACTGCAACAACAGAGGAAGAATAAAACATAGTAAGACAAACCAAGGAGAAAACTGCTTTCATAATTCCTCCTTTTTAATTAAATCCTTTAAAAACATTAAAGTTATGAAATTTGAAAACTTAAATTAAGAAAACCTAATTTCGGTTTAAAGTGTTTTTATAACTTCGTTTAAAAATACGGTGTGATGAAAACCCTCCTGCTGATTTCCATTTTTATTTTTCTGGCATATACAGGAAAAACCCAGACCGTCACCGATACCGACGGTAACACTTACCCCACTGTCAAAATTGGAGAACAGACCTGGATGGCAAAGAATCTGGCGGTCACCAGAGCGCCCGACGGCACGGTCCTCGAATCGTATCCCTGCAATGGAATTGAAGACAGCGTAAAAACTTTCGGCCGGATGTACGACTGGGCCAATGCCAAAAAAGCCTGCCCGGCAGGATGGCACCTGCCCACCGATGAAGAATGGACCCAATTGGTAGATTTCCTGGGCGGGCCCATGATCGCCGGAGGCAAGATCAAAGAGACCGGATATGCTCACTGGAAAGCCCCCAATGCCGGCGCCGACAACAAATCGGGATTCACCGCCCTGCCCGGTGGTTACAGGAACCCAAAAGGAAAATACTTCAATTTCAAGAATAACCTGGCCTATTTCTGGACCGCGACAGAATACGATGAAGCCAATGCCTGGGGTTATTACATCACCTACGGTGAGCCGATCATCTACCGCTATGGCATGTCATTCGGCAAAAAGATGGCCTTCGCCGTCAGGTGCATAAAAGATTAAAAATTAAATATTTGTTATCTTTCATATGAAGTTTGCGTTTTGCAACTTGATTATCACTACCTTTGCAAACTTTTTCGGCCCCCACCCCTTGATCCCCTCCCCCAATTGGGGGAGGGGCCCGGGGAGGGGGCACATTCAAAATTCAACATTTAAAAATTACCATTGTGCCTTTAAACAGATTACGCAACATCGGCATTGCCGCCCATATCGATGCCGGTAAAACTACCGTTACCGAACGAATATTATTCTTTACAGGTGTCACACGCAAAATTGGCGAGGTTCACGACGGGCAGGCGACGACCGACTTCATGAAGCAGGAGCAGGAGCGTGGCATTACCATTGCCTCTGCCGCCATTTCATGTGCCTGGAAAGATTCCCAGATAAACCTCATCGATACTCCCGGACACGTCGATTTTACCGTGGAGGTGGAACGCTCCCTCCGCGTGATCGACGGGATGATCGCCCTGTTCTGCGCCGTGGGAGGCGTGGAACCGCAGAGCGAAACAGTATGGAACCAGGCCGACCGGTACAAGGTTCCCCGGATCGCATTTATCAATAAAATGGACCGCACCGGTGCCGACTTCTATGACGTCGTCGGCCAGATGAATAATGTCCTCGACGCTAACGCCATCGCTTTCCAGATCCCGATCGGGGTCGAAGACGATTTTACCGGCATCATCGACATCATATCCGGTAAAGCTTATAAATTCACCGACAAAGGACGCGAAGAAATATCCATCCCCGGCGAATACACCGAAAAAGTGAACGAGGCCCGCCACCAGCTTATCGAGAAACTGGCCGACTTCAACGATGAGATCGCCGAACTTTTCCTGGATGACGGCGAAATCAGCAACGAACTGCTTAAAAAAGCCGCCCGCGAAGCAACCCTCCGCCTGAACATCACACCGGTGTTCTGCGGTGCAGCCTACAAAAACAAGGGCGTCCAGCTCCTGCTCGACGCTGTGATCGACTACCTCCCCTCCCCGCTCGATATTGGAGCCATTGTGGGAACCGACGTCGACAACCCTGAAAAATCGCACGCCCGGCACCCTTCAGCCAACGATCCTTTCTCCGCCCTGGCATTTAAACTGATCAACGACCCCTATGTCGGACAGCAAACGTTCGTCCGTGTCTATTCCGGTCAACTGAAAAGCGGCATGCAGGTGCTGAATTCCACCAAAGACAAAACAGAACGGATCGGCCGCATCATGAAGATCCACGCCAAAGACCGCGAAGAGATCAGCGATGCCGGCCCCGGAGACATCGTAGCCCTGGTGGGACTGAAGCTGACCAAAACCGGCGATACGCTCTGCGATCCGGCCCATCCGCTCCACCTGGAATCGATCACAGTCCCGGCAACGGTCATCGAAATGAAGATCCTTCCAACCTCACGGAAAGACCAGAGCAAACTGGGCGAAGCGCTCCACAAGCTTTCCAATGAGGATCCGTCGTTCAACGTAAGGTACGACGAGGAAACGGAAGAGACGATCATTGCCGGCATGGGTGAACTTCACCTGGAGATCATCATCGACCGCCTCAAACACGAATTCGGCGTGGAGGTCGATGTCAGTGAACCCTCTGTCGCTTATCGCGAAACTATTACCACAGAAGTCGAGGCTTCGCACCGCTACAGCAAACAGACCGGGGGCAAAGGCCAGTTCGCCGAGACCCACTTCCGCATCGAGCCTAACGAAGGCAATGGGTACGAGTTTATCGACAGGATCAAGGGAGGAGCTATCCCTATGGAATTTGTCCCATCCGTTAACAAAGGAATTACTAAGACTCTCGAAAAAGGGGTCCTGGCCGGATTCCCGGTGGTCGACGTCCGGATCGTGCTCCACGACGGGAAATTCCACCCGGTCGATTCAAGCGATATGGCATTCCAGACCTGTGCCTCGATCTGCTTCAAGGAAGGATTTATGAAAGCACACCCGATCCTCCTCGAACCGATCATGAAGGTCGAGATCAATACACCGGATGATTACATCGGCGATATTGTCGGCAACCTCAACAAGCGCCGCGGCAAAGTCGAATCGATGCGCCGTCACCGCAAAGGCTCGCAGAAGGTCGTCGCCTTCGTCCCGCTGGTAGAAATGTTCGGCTATGCTACACAATTGCGTAATATTTCCAGCGGCCGCGCCAGCTTCTCCATGGATTTCTTCCGCTACATGCCACTCAGCAAAACGGTGCAGGAAGAGGTGCTGAAGAAACTGGCCGAGAAAAAAGCAGCGATGAAGAAATAGTTTTTCGACTTGTCAGCGTCCGCAGGACCTGACAATGCCAAAACAAAAAGAAATATGCAAACAATCCTAGGCTCAACCGGAATCATCGGCAAAGAAGTTGCCCGCGAACTTTATCGTTCCTACACCAAAGACATTCGTCTGGTATCCCGTAACCCGAAACCCGTCAACCCGACCGACCAGCTTTTCAAAGCGGATCTGCTCGACAGAGACCAGGTACGGCGGGCTGTTGAAGGTTCCGAAATCGTTTACCTGACGGTCGGTATCCAGTACAGCGCAAAATTATGGGCCGAGCAATGGCCCGTGATCATGCGGAACGTCATCGAAGCCTGCAAGGCTGAGAAAGCAAAACTCGTTTTCTTCGACAATGTTTATGCCTATGGCAAAGTAGATGGCGTGATGACCGAGGAAACGCCGTACAATCCCTGCAGCAAAAAAGGAACAGTGAGGCTGAAGGTGATCAATATGATGATGGATGAGGTGAGGAAAGGCAACCTGGAGGGGCTCATCGCCCGCGCCCCGGACTTCTATGGCCCCGACACGCCGTTGAGCGTTGTGAGCGTAACGGTTTTCGGCAACCTGGCCAAAGGCAAGGAACCCCAGTGGATGGTTGATGACCGTAAAAAGCATTCGTTCATCTTCACGCCCGATGCGGGTAAAGCCACTGCCCTGCTGGGCAACACCCCTTCCGCTTTCAACCAGGTCTGGCATCTTCCGACCGATTCCAACACCCTCACCGGGAAAGAATTCGTCGTACTGGCAGCCAGGGCCTTCGGCATGAAGCCATCGTACATGGTCCTCCCAAAATGGTTGCTCAGAACCGTAGGATTATTCAACCCCATCATCCGGGAAAGCCTCGAAATGCTCTACCAGAACGAAGTGGATTACATTTTCGACAGCAGCAAATTCGAAAAAGCGTTTGGGTTTGCGCCGACTCCATATCCGACTGGAATTGAGGAGACTGCCAGATCGTACAAATAAGATCCGTGTTAATCCGCATAATCCGCGTCATCCGTGTGCTATTATTGCTGATAGCACGCGGATAAACACGGATGCGGCGGATCAACGCGGATTATTATTAATTTTAAGGCATAAATCAAACCGATTATGCCCATACCAACCTCCAGAACCTATGAGTCGGGTCATGTTGTTATCGACCAGGAAAAGTGCACCGGCTGCGGATTATGTGCCGAAGTTTGCTCCGATGCGGTTATAGAGATAATTGACGGCAAAGCCGTCGCAACCCAGAAAAATTCCGTCTTCGGCTGTATCGGATGCGGCCAGTGCATGGCTGTCTGCCCCGAAGGAGCAGTCAGCGTCACCGGGAGATGGATTTCCCCTGACGATGTATTCCCGCTGGCCGACCGATCGGAATCGGCTTCGTATGATTCGTTGCTAAAGCTATACCAGCGCCGCCGCAGTATCCGCGATTTCAAAGACAAACCCGTGGAGCCGGAGCTGGTCGAAAAAATCCTTCAGGCCGCGGTTACCGCTCCGATGGGCATTCCGCCGTCGGATGTTAACGTGCTGGTATTGAATAGTAAAGAGAAGGTTTTTCAGTTCTCAAAAGATTATTGTGATTACCTTGAAAACCTGAAATGGATGGTGTCGCCCCTAGGCCTGCTTTTTATGCGGCTGTTCTACGGAAAAGAGAACGGCGATATGTTCCGCGACTTCATCAAACCGGTCATCAACGCCTATACCGGAAACATGAAAGAAGGGAAGAACATTGTGATGTACGATGCCCCGCTGGCTTTCTATTTTTACGGTTCGCCCTACACCGATCCCGCCGATCCGATCATTGCCTGCACTTACGCCATGCATGCCGCCGAATCGCTCGGGCTGGGCACCTGCATGCTCGGCGCCATCCACCCGTTCATCCAGTCGGGCGGCGCCGCAAAGAAGTTCCGCGAAAAGCACGGCATCCGGTTTAAAAGCAAGGAGGGCCTGTTTCTGATCGTTGGTTATCCAAAAGTTAAATTCCGGAACGGGATTAAAAGGACGTTTGCGGGGGTGGAAGGCTTAAACTGAAAATCAGCTTTCTTCTTTAAAGTAGATTTTATAATACTTCCGGCCATCAGGATCAACACCTTGCTGGATTAACTCTCTATCTCCGTGGATATATATGTGAAAATTCTTATCCAGCTTAAGGACACTTTTAAAAATCCTTGCTTGCTTTTTCACCGCCTTTTGCGATATATCAAACTGATCAGAAAGCTCAATGTCATTATCTTGTCTAAACTGAGAATCAAAATTTCTAAACGAATCAATTACTTCCTGATTTTTAAAAACATCCGTTTCAAATTCATTTTTATCAAAAGTCTCATGTAATTTGAAATACTCCACAGATTTATTCAGTAAGTCTATCTGCTCAGCTCTGCTAACTTCAAATTCCTTTGAAAATTGTTTAGTTACAAAGTTTTTAGCTACACTTAAGAATTGATTTGTTTGAAAAAATTCATTTGCAATCGGTTTGACCTTTAAAAAGTCATCCTTCCAATATTGGGTTTCGGCTGATTTATTTGATTTATCTACCAAACAAATTTTGTATCCTTTATCGTTCTGAGTATTTAAAATTAAACACCCTTTATCTAACTTTTCTATGTTAATCCCTTCATCATGATTTATAGAATAGCTATATCCTTCACTTTGAAGTTTTAAAAAAGATTGCTTATTTTCAGATTTAAATAAGCCAATACCATCTACTATAATATTATCTAGACTAATTCCAGTAAAATACGCCACAAATAAATCCCCGGCTTTTATTTGAGGATGTACTGACAATTCATAAAGGAGCTTGGCAAGATCCTTTGTGGTGTCATGAAACAAATTCACATTATCAAAAATTACTTTAGAAAATATATAAACAGGATTTAATGTAAAATCTTCATTTGAAAAAGTAAATGAATAATATTCAGGATCTGAGAACGAAGAGAGGAAGAATTTATACAGTAACTCTCTTGCTCTTATATCACTTATTTCAACTATTGAATTGGAAATTGTTAGGTCTTCCCCATTCGTTTTATTACCAATTCCATGTATAGAAATTCTATCAATATTACAATTTGTAAACTCAATCATAGATATCAAATTTGTTTGCCCCAAAGTATTTCAATTTGCTCCAGTTCGTCAGCATCAAAATTATCCTCCCATTTATCTTTAAAAGAATATGGGAATTTATTTAAACAATACCAAATAATAAATATTTCAGGTTGGGTTAGTAGCGGGATTTCATAAAAGCGCCCTTCATTTTCGGCAAATATTTGTTGAATTTTATCACTATTGATTTTGATAAAATTTTCAATTTCCAGTGATAAAAGTTTTGCATTTTGTGGTTCCAAAAATCCTAGAATGGTTCGGAATACATTTAAAGACAGTTCTCTGTCAAAATCAACCTGAGCATATTTATATATCTTCCCTTCCAGCTTCCTAAGTAATACATATATTTCATTATCTGGTAATTGCTTCAAACTACTATTTACAACTGAAAACTCATCATCGGCGATTTCATATAAAGAAAGTAACCTGTAAACTTTTCTCTCCAAGTTTGGTGGAATATTGGCCTCTTGTTTATATGACAATGCATGTGCTGTATTTGCCCATGCGTGTTGATTTAAGGTTCGAACTTGAATTTCAAATACTAGATTTTTTAATGTGCTATACTTAGTAAATTGTTTAATACTAGTCTTGATGCAGGCATCATAATGATTTGAAGTATAATCTAACGTATGAATATCAAGAGTTTCCCTTTTTCTTTCAACTTTCTTTATTTCAAAATACTTATAAAGGAATTTTTCAATTACCTCCATTTCCTCTTGAAATGTGCAAATGATCCTAATTCCTAATTTATCATTAAGATCGGTATAGGAATATTCTTTCTCTCTCAGCTTCTTCTTTATCTTCTTTACAATACTATAGAGCTCCTTGGTTCTAAATGTGATTTCTGGTAATATCTCACATTCAGTAATTGTGCTTCTAATGAATTTATTTACTAATTGCCCCAATTCTTCATATTTAGGTTGGTCGCCTTTCCAAGCTTCGGCAATTACTTTTATATCCATCATTTTATATAATGTTTTTAATTTTAGAAATTACTTCAGCCTTTGTATTCCCATTTTCTAATTTTTCTAGTGTTATGTTAAACATGAATTG
>Ga0209717_1004706_pt1 | contig 11115 bp, 16 predicted proteins | sample AD_UKC048_MetaG_FD_184418 | JGI IMG/M metagenome (GOLD analysis project Ga0209717, IMG submission 184418) | Active sludge microbial communities of municipal wastewater-treating anaerobic digesters from USA - AD_UKC048_MetaG (SPAdes) (version 2) | ecosystem: Engineered > Bioreactor > Anaerobic >... | reverse complement strand
GCGTCAATAAATTGGCTTATATTCCGAATAAGCTCATGAACTGGGAGCAAAATAATATATAATGACTTTATGTCTAAGAATCCTTTCATAAATGCCCTTAGCGCTTCAGCTTATATTATTCTCGTTGTTTCTGTCATGACCTTCGTGACCCAGCCTTTAAAAGACAAGCCTGATACTTTTTTTGCTCCGATTACTATTTTATTTGTACTTACTCTTTCTGTTGCAGTAATGGCGTTTTTGTTTTTTTATCAACCTCTCCAGCTTTTTATTGAAGGTAAGAAAAAAGAAGCGATAAATTTATTTATTAAAACTGTTGGAATTTTTGCTGTTATTACTATTATTGTTTTATCACTACTTTTTTTCGGTCTTATTTAGATAAAAATTTGTTTTATGAATATTTCCGACGAAAACGAAAAAGTTCCCATGAAAAATATTTCTGTTGGTCTATACGGAAATTCAGCAGATGTTTCATTGGAAGAAAAAATTGCTCAAATTCAAGCTTTTCTTACTAAAAATGGGGGAATCTGCGACATTCAGAGAAAAAAAGTGACTGCTAAAGATGCTGATACTTTAATCGAATTTCATGCTACTATTCCAGAGTGGTTTGTAAACAGACACCATTCTTTTGATAGCGTATTAAATAGTACCACCAATGGTTTTGGTGTGGCTTGGGTTGAGGAAAAGATATTATGAAGTTGATGAGGCTACCAAGAAATGAAGATCTATCTTCTATTTATAAATTTATTTTTAAGCCAATTTTAAATGTTTCTTTTTTTACTAAAATTTACATTGTTTTTAAATTTTTGATTATTAGTAGAAATGTTAAATGTTCTCACACTATGCATGAGATTTTAACAATTTCTCAATCTTTTCTAAGCATCCCCAATTCCACTAAAGGAGTACTAGTAGAAGCGGGAGCTTTTAAAGGTGGCTCTACTGCTAAATTAAGTATCATAGCCAAAATTATGAAACGTAAGCTTATGGTTTTTGATTCTTTCAAAGGATTGCCTTCAAATAGTGACATGTATTTTGATAAAAAGGAAGTTTTCTTTCATAACAATCAATCGTTAGATAAGGCTCAAAAAATTTTCTTGTTTAATAAAGGACAATACGCTGGTTCACTAGAAGAAGTGAAAGAAAATATCTCTCATTATGGTGTTTTAGAAGTATGTAGCTTTAAAAAAGGCTGGTTTGAAAAGACTTTGCCAAAATTTAATCAACCAGTTGCTGGTATATTTTTAGATGTTGATCTTGCCTCATCTACAAAAACTTGCTTACAATATTTATATCCTCTTTTGCAAATAAACGGGGTTTTGTTTTCTCATGATGGACATCTGAAATTAGTTTCTGATGTCTATAGGGATAAACAATTTTGGAAAGAAGTGATTGGTGCTAAATACCCTAAGGTTTATGGTTTACAAAAAAAGAAATTATTAAAAATTAAAAAAACTCATTTGTAATTATTTGAGTTATAATAAAAATATGAAAAAAGAAAATTTATCCGCAGAATGTTATACTGATAAAGCTTGTTCCAGAGGTTGCAATGGTCATTGTGGAAGTTCAAATGCTATTTATGGCCTAGGAGTAATTGGGGCTTTGTTTTACTTTTTACAAAGTGCTTCTGGTTTTTCCGCAGTCATTGTGGGAATTGGTAAAGCTATCTTTTGGCCAGCTATTTTAATGTTTAAATTGCTAACTTATTTACAAATGTAGCTGATTTTTTCTCTGAGAGTCTGTTTCAATGTAATGAATAATTGACATAATGTAAAATATTTGTTACATTAGTTTTGCTATGAATAGAAAAACATATAAACAACTTAGAGTAGCAGTGGCATTTTTTGTAGGTATGATTGTTTCAATTGCTGTTTCAAGAGATAGCTATCTCTTGGCCACAGTGGGGGTTTTAACAGGCATGTTTTTTATGTTTCTTGTTCGCTCAAGAGTAAAGGTAACTACTGATGAACGAGAACTGGCCGTGCAAGAAAAATCTGCCAGAATGACTTACGCTATTTTTACACCAACTCTTGGCATTGCTTCTTTTTTATTGCTACTTCTTTCTAGAGGTGGTTTATCAGTGTTTAGTAAAGGTGAATGGGTATTTTTAGAATCTTTGGGTATGATTTTTGCTTATTTGACTCTATTTTTAATTTCTATTTATGCCATTACTTATCATTTTTTTAATAAAAAATATGGAGGAGATGGTGATGAGGAATAAACTCAAAGTTTATCGAGCTATGCATGATTTAACCCAGGAACAGTTGGCTGACAAAATTGAGGTTAGCCGTCAAACCGTTGTTGCTATTGAAGCCAATAAATACTTACCTTCGCTAGGGCTAGCTTTTAAAATTTCTAGACTTTTTAAAGTCAAAGTAGAGGATATTTTTCTTGAGGAAGGAGGAATAAATGAAAGTTAAGAATATCAAAGCAAAATTTTTGTATTTATTTGCCTTAGGAGTCAGTCTTTTCTTTTTATTTTTTATGATCACTGGTGTTTGGATTGGTCATGAAGCCAAAAGATTATGCCAGGAGGCAAAGTGGGAATATAAAAAAACTGATTGTGTAGAAGCGCTGATAGCTACCCTTGATGACGAAAAACAGGGCTATAGAACCAGAAATCACGCCATTTGGGCTCTTGGTCAATTTGGTGACGAAAGAGCATTGCCCGTACTTCAAAAATATTACACTGGCAATATTCCGGATCGCGAACCTCTGGATGAAACTATTAGTCAATATGAACTTAAAAAAGCAGTTAATTTAGCTAATGGTGGTACTAATATAATTTCCTGGATGTGGAGATTTGAAATAGAATAAATTTGAATCTTAATTATTACTACGAATAATATTAAATTGTTTAAAGCCCATTTCTTTAGAAACTTCTTCCTCATTAGTAGTGAGGAAGAAAAGTAATCGATTATCTTCAATAATTTCTTTTCTACCGGTGTGCTCATTTTTAATTTCGTTGGTGTCCCACCAGCGCTCAAGGAAAGTGTCCAGACTAAAAACGCGGTTTTGATTGGCAAAATCTTTATATGGATCAACAATAACAACTTGTTGTAGCTCTTCATCATAAAAAGAAATTGCACTGTAATGACCATAGTCAGCTTCTTCTTTGCCTTCTTCTTCCTCTTCTTCTATGGAATTGTAAAACAATCCCTGCCATTCTACGCCTATAGCAATATCTTTTTTTAATAAATATTTTAAATCTTCTAGAGAAGAATAATATTTATACCAAAATATTAGATGTGGAGCGATGCGATTGCAAGCTGTTGCAATTTGATCAATGCGCATGCCATGTTCTTCAATCGTGTTTTCCACTCTTGCTGCTTCAGCAATTGTTTTTTGATCAGTAGTTACACCCATGGTTTCGAGCAACATTTGTAAAACTGCTGCTCCGCAATGTGATTCAGAAATTTGTGTTACCTGATGTATATACATAATAATTAAATTTTTTCAGCATACTTACAGAGTAAGCTTTTGAGTAAATGCGTAAATTCAATACCATGAGTATATAAAACCTCTGTCATGGGCAGGCCTTTATCTGGTCCCAAGGCGGTATTTGGGTTGCAATCGATAAAGTATGGTGTTTTGGTTTCTTCGTTGTAACGAATGTCGAATTTTGCGTAATCACGATAATCTAGAGTTTCAAAAGCCCTAACAACTAAAGGAGTGATTCTATCAATGGTTTCTTGACTAGGAATTTTATAATAATAAGACTTAATGTCTTCATAACTTTCTAAACTAGTGAAATCATGCTTGCCATCTGGTTTAACACGGAACATTTTTTGTCCCAAAAGAACATGCTTTTTATGTCCATCATCATAAATAACAGCTGTAATTTCTGGTCCATCGATAAACTGTTCAGCAATGACATGCATTTTGTGTTGTTCAAGCATTTTGGCAATTTTTTTATTAGCTGCTTCTAGAGTTTCTTTTACTGCTTTATTATCTATACCGACACTACCACCACTCTCATTTAATTTAATAATGAGTGGCAAACCCAAATCAGCTGGTACTTTAGAACGCATGTCTTTAATAAATTTATAGGCAGGAGTAGGAATGTCATGAGCGATTAACATTTGTTTAAACATGTGCCTATCATTGCCCAACACTAAACCTTTTAAACCAGCACCGGTGTATTTGATAGCAGAAAGCTCTAGGGCACCTGGTACCGCTGGTTGTAATCTTTCTTTACCTCTCACTGTATCTACTAAGTTTAGAACCAGGTCTGGTTTATCTACTAGGATGTTAGTTAAGAAATATTGATTAGCAGCGTAACCTTTGACAGCAATGCCTAGTTTAGCTACTTCAGCAATTACTTCTTCAGCACGGTCTTCCACCTCTACTTCGGCTTCGTAAGCTCCTTCTGTTGGAAAATCTTCTCGATCAACGTGAGAATAGGCCACTGCTACTAGCTTGATTTTTTTCAAAGCAATGTCATCGATAAAGAATGGGGTTTGGAAAGTTTTTTGAGACATGTATCCATACTTGCAGATTTACAAAGTTTTGTCTAGGTGAAAACTAGTTGGAAAAACATCCTATAATATTGATTTTTTAAGTATTATCGGTTATAATGAACAGTTCTGATTAAAGATAAATAACAAACTGCTTGTTAAATTATTAATAATCGGAATAAAGCTCTTTAATAAACGACATAAGTCCCTTATTGGGCAAAAAAAATATTAAATAATATGTTTTTTGCCCCGTAAGGGGCATATCCTTTTTAGTTCATTAGATGGAGGTTTTTAGAAATGAGTCACCTGCGTACCTTCGCAAAATTCAATGAAAAAGGTGGTAGGGAAACCTATCGCATCGTCTGCCAAGATCAGGCAGACGTACAGGCGGCTAATGAGTTGGGTTTGGACATCTGGACAGAAAGGTTTAATGGTAAAACATTAACAATAGCCTTTGCTAGTCGAGATAAAAATCTCGCTCATATTTGGCAAGATAAGATTAACAACTTATCAAATTCAATCCGGCTTCCTAAGGGTTCAACCCCTGAAGATAGTCAACAAGTTAGAAAAAGGAGGCAAGAGAAACATACTCAGCATCAGGCGATGTTGAGCAACTATCGCCGTCGTTATTAAAGATAAGGCCTACCCTTTTGGGGTAGGCCTTTTTCTTAGTTTATTTTGATGTTTGATATAATACGAGTATGACTGAAGAAGATAGAAACGAACGCGATAAAGATTTTCATCGTATTAATTCTATTAATATTGGTACTCCTGGACATTGGTGGGGTAGTTATGAACAAAAAAATTCCAAAGAAACTCCAGAAATTGATCCAGGAAAACTTAATTTAAATAAGGCTGAAGATTTTTTACTTTTTTTAGATGCTGTTTCTCATGGAGAAACAAAGTCTCTTAATTTTTTGAAAAAAATTCCGGAAGTAAGAAAAGAAGAATTAAAAAAAATGCATTCTCAATTCGAAGGCTTTTTCTTTTTATTAGGTTAGAAAAAATTAATTTAGAATTAAAATTGCTCCATTAAGAGCAGTCGCAAAAGTTACCCATAAAAGATAAGGAATCAATAAATAAGATGCCCATTTAGACACGGGGTGCATTTTATAGATTGTTATAACAATGAATATCCATAACGCTACAATATCTATTAAACCAAGTAATGGTGATCTTAAACCAAAAAATAAAGGTGACCAAATTAAGTTTAAAAATAATTGAATAAAGAAAAACTTTCTAGCAATTTTTGTTTTTAAAGTTTTAAAATCTTGTTTCCAAATTAAATAAAAAGATATGCCCATTAAAAAATATAATAATGTCCAAGCTGGTCCAAATAACCAATTGGGCGGAGCAAAAAATGGTTTGTTAAGCGTAGCATACCAAGTAGGAATAGCTGAAATTGTAAAAGGAGTGCCTATAAAACCAACCAATTCACAACCAATAATTGATGTTAAAAGTTTTGCTATATTTTTCATAAAGTTACAAGCGCATAATTTCTTTAGCAATTGTCCTTGAAATATCTTGTATTAATAAGCTTTGTTTATCTAGGTCATTTCCTTTGGTCATTATGCAAATTAAATGTTCGCCATTTTTTAAATAGACAATACCACAATCATGTAATTGTTGGCCATTTGTTTCACCATGCATATCTCTAACTCCAAATTTATGTGCAATTTCAGTATTCTCTGGAAATCCAGCGGTAAGACCATCTTTATATGAAGAATGAGTTAAAATGTCTAAGATTTTTTCTGAAGATTTTCTATTTAAATAAGTAGAATTATAAAGAATTCTTAGCATTTCAGAATAATTTTTAATATTTATTTCTCCACTGATACCGTCTAAAGCGATTTCTTCATTAGTTTCTTCTAATTTAGTTTCTAAACCCAATAATTTTAAATGATCAAACAATACCCCTAGGGCTTCGTTATCGGAGTAAATTAAAACATGAGTTAATAATTCTTCCACTGAATATTTTTGCTTTGTATCAATATCTTCTTCATCTATTATATTTTGAGCTTCTTGGTATTGACCATGATAGACAACGGTGTTTTCTAGAATCTTTGGATTGTTTTCTGCAATTTTATAAATGGTCATGGCTAGTGGTACTTTTAATAAACTTTGAGCAAAAAAAGTTTCATCTTGATTGACCATAAACCACGGTCCATTATTTAAATTACGATAATACACTGCTGTTGTAATGTTTGAATCTTGTATGACGTTTTTTACTTTGCTTTCCAAGGTATTAATTTTTTTATTAATGGGATTATTGATGGAACTGTCACAAAATTTTAATGGATTTATATGGGGATAGGTTTCTTTAAAATTTACCTCACTAGTTTCTGGCTCTACATCATTTGTATTCTTAGCATTTTTATAATCATTTAAAAAATAACCAATTATCAAGCCAAATACAAATGGTAGCAAATAAAAAGTGTATTTTAAGTATTTGCGTATTTGAATCATTATTTTCCATTCTACTATGCTTCAATAATTATTGTTATACTACTAAATTAGTATTATGAATGAGGAAAAAGCTAAAAAACCAGAAGACTTAACTTTATTAGATCAATTGTTGATTCAAAATAAATTAGATCAAAAACTAAATCAAAGTGAAGGTGTAGATACTAAAGATAATTTAATATTAAGCAATGAAATTATTGAGAAAGTTATTCATTTTTGTACTCAAGAAATAATGAACCTAAAAGATTCGATAAATTGGAGTAAAAGAGCAGAAGTTAATCATTTTTTTGATAATTTAAAAAGATTGTATAAAACTTTAATACAAACTCTCTCTTTAACTAGTGGCAAAGAAGATCTCTTGCATCAAGCTGATCGTTTTCAAAAACCAATGCAAAAATTCATGACCTTATATGCTTTAACTTTAGAAGAAGCTGAAAAACATCAGGATACTTTAGATTCAGTTCTACAAATACCAACTGTCACAGAGTCTGATCTTAAAGAATACCAATTGGTTTTAGAAGATGACATTATGCAAGATATTTTAAGTATTAATCATTTAATTTTGGAATTATTAAAAAAAGATCCAGAAACTCATGAAAAAGTAAAAGAAATTTTAAGAGATTATTAATAGTTAATATATTTTTGAAAAGCTAATGACCGGTTCTTGCCCAAGAACCGGTCATTTTTATTTAACGAGCGAAAGCAACCAGTGCCACCAAAGCAGTGGACGTGCCGGGAACGGCACCAAGACAAGCAGTGGTAACACAGGAGATAACAACTACTCCTATAATCACCACTACACCGAGGAAAATTAGTAATTCAACCTCCTCTGGTGCTAAACTTGCCAAAGCACTCTCGTTTGAGGCAAAAGCACCTGAGGGCGCTATCACCAATTGAGTTGGTGCTTCAACCGTAGGTGTGCCAACTGGCACTTCTACTTTTTCATCAGGAGCTTGTGGCACCCTGACTCTTCCAGCGAGATGCTCGCGGATAAGTCCGCTTACACATCCAGCCAAGCTTTTGATGCCGGCAGTGATTTCTGTCGTCATCTCTACTGGGTTGGGAAATTTGGCATTCGCGCCAGTAAATAAACGCGCCATGGCTTCAGCCATAGTCTCCCCAATTTTAGCTTTGGGGAGAGGGAAAATAGTGGGCTTCTTAGTCTGCCCAAAAATCAGCAAGACTCTAACCCCTTTTACCAAGAGGTCGAAGCCATTATCTCTGCCATCTGCATCTAAACCAGCATGCATGACAGAGAAATCACCTGAGCCAATCGCTTCAAAGATCACGGCAACATCGATTCCGAGTGCCGCAAATTCAGCCAATCTTTCTGGACGAAGTCCGTGGCTGAACAGGTTTGCACAATCCTGCGGGAGCTTTGCAGGCATTGGTGACAATGAAGCTACTTGAACCGGCGCGCATCTTGCCACCACCTCCTGCAAAGAGATAGGCAACGAGATGACAACAATGGGCGGTTCAGGTTTTGGTTCTACCTGAGGACCACCGCTAACCGGCGACGATGTGCAGCCAGCGACTAGCGCCAGCATCAGCACGCACAGTACGAGCTTTTTAAAGCTGTGTAACACGGGAATTTCTCCTTTTGAAGATTTGCGTCCTGGGCTAGGGACGACTAGATCGACCCCGCAGGATTGCTTGGTCGAGGATAGCTGTGTTCAATTTGAAAAAATTAAATACAATTAACCTCGACTTTGCATACAAATTTAAAAAGAAAAATATTTTGCTTTCGATCTGTTAAGGAACAGATGAGCAAAACTCAAGCTAACTCAAGCTATTATGAGGGATTGAGCAGGCCCATCAGACGATTTACGTCTGCATATATAATAACAAATTATTATAGGACTGTCAATCTGGAGAAAGAGGACTTAATCGACAAAAGTTAAAGCAACGCCACTTTTTTCAGCACGGCCAGTACGACCGATACGATGGACATAGTCTTCATAAGTTTCCGGCAAATCATAGTTAATCACATGAGTGACATTATTAATGTCTAAACCACGTGAAACTACATCAGTAGCTAACAAAACTTGCACGCGGTCCTCGCGGAATTGTTGCAATGCTTTTTGTCTTTGACCTTGAGTTTTATTGCCATGAATAGAAGCAACTTTGAAGCCTCTACTATCCAATTCTCTACTGAGTCTTTCCATGCCGAATTTGGTACGACCAAAAACAAGCACTTTTTGAAATTCTTTTTGAATTAGTAAGTCATGCAAAACTTCAACTTTGACTCGGCCTTTAAGTCTAACCACATCTTGATCAATATTGATTTTATTTTCTGCTGATTTAATAACTACATGCACAGGATTTTTTAGAAAACCTTGCATAATATTTTCTACTTTTTTATTAGTAGTGGCAGAGAAAAATAAAGACTGTCTTTCTTCTGGTAATTGGCTAATAATGGCTTCCATATCATGGACAAAACCCATATCTAGCATACGATCCACTTCGTCTAGAACAATAGTATCAAAATGGACAAAATTGATTTTTCTTCTTTGACTCAAATCTTTTAAACGACCTGGGGTACCAATCACAAAATTTGGTCTTCTTTGTAAACGCTCGATTTGACGAGCAATAGACGAACCACCAATACAAATAGTAGAAAAGATTGGTAAATTTTGACTAAAGGTGATTAATTCATCTCTAATTTGTAGAGCTAATTCACGAGTTGGAGTGACGACGAGTACTCTGGTATTTGAATTTTTCAAAGCCTTATCGATTAAAGGAATTAAAAAAGCAGCAGTTTTACCTGTACCAGTATTGGCAATGCCCACCACATCTCTGCCCTCTACAATATGAGGAATGATTTGATCTTGAATTGGAGTAGGGGTTGTATAACCTTTAGTGTTTAAATTGATTTTAATTTGTTCATTAACGGCAAAATCAACAAAAGCATGCTGATTTTGATATTGTTCCACAGTTGTTTCTGATTGCTCATCAATAGTGGCTTTTTGAATAAACATAGAAGGATCAAAGCTGGCGATTTTTCTTCTACCACCACCTCCACGATTTCTATTGCCACGATAATGACGATTATTATGATACATATTTACTTCTTTCTTTAGTCTTTCAGAGGTCAAAGACAAGAAGCAAATATTTTTTGCGTGCTCAAACCAATTGAATTATTTTAACTACGAACAAGCATTATAACAGTTAATCATTTAAATGCAAACTATAGGATATTGATATTCTTATTTACAAATAGTGATTTGTGATAGAATATGCTCTTACGATTCTTAAAAAAGAATCAAAAATTATGTCAAAAAAAGACGAACCTATACCTGCTGATAAGAAAAAAGCAGAAAAAACAGTATATATTTGTAACCTTTCCGAAGATGTTTGGCCATTTATTCAGGCCATAAGCGATGATCACGAGCGAGCTCTAGAAATAGACGAAAACGCCAATCTTGCTGATCGTGATTTGTTTACCACATCAGAAGAAAGTGACTTGGTTTTTATCAGTCCTAAGCCCATTCATGAAGGCTTTGTTAAATATTACAAAAACTTATTTGGGATTCGTAAATTAGAATTACTTACGCCAAGAGTGCATTCTGGCGAAACTTGTCGCGATGTTTACGAGGATAAAGAGTTATTTGAAAAACTTATTGATTTTGCCAACCATGTTAAAAAATTAACTTTGATTAGTTATTCAACCAGCGAACAATTTTTAACTTTAGTTAACAAATTAAAGAAAAGAGGAATTACTGTTTATACTCCAGAAGCTCCTGAAGAAGAAGATGCTTGGACTGTAAACTTTTTTGGTAGCAAATCTGGAATTCGTCAGCTAGCTCAGCAAAGCGCCGCTGAAGAGCCAGACTTTATTATGAGTGATGGTTTGATTTGTGTAAATATTATTGATGCTGCCAAGATTGCTGCCAAGAAATATATCAAAGAAGGAGGAGTAGTTATCAAGACCAATAAGGGGCATTCTGGAGCTGGAGTACTGATTTTACGTCCTGGAGAATTGTCTACAGAATACAAGGCTTGTGAAAAAGAAATTTATAAAATTCTCAAAAAAGATGCTTATTGGGATAAATTTCCTATTGTTATTGAAAGTTTAGTGAATGTTAATTTTGCGGTTGGGGGTGGTTTTCCAAACGTTGAATTTAAAATTAATAAAAATGGTCGCATCGATTATCTTTATTATTGTGGCTTACGTGTTACCAAGGACGGTGTTTTCCAAGGG
>Ga0209717_1004704_pt1 | contig 11118 bp, 10 predicted proteins | sample AD_UKC048_MetaG_FD_184418 | JGI IMG/M metagenome (GOLD analysis project Ga0209717, IMG submission 184418) | Active sludge microbial communities of municipal wastewater-treating anaerobic digesters from USA - AD_UKC048_MetaG (SPAdes) (version 2) | ecosystem: Engineered > Bioreactor > Anaerobic >... | reverse complement strand
ACCGACACTGTCACCAGGAGCGTTGACGCCATGGCCCTGCCCCCCCTGCCCGCCTTTCCGGCCAGCCGCCCGCGCCGCCTGCGCCGCGACGCCTTCACCCGCGCCCTGGTGCGTGAGCACCACCTGCATGCCAGCGACCTGATCCTGCCGGTGTTCGTGCACGACGGCCATGACCGCGTGCAGGACGTGCCCAGCATGCCCGGCGTGCAGCGCCTGTCGATCGACCGGCTGATGGGCCTGGCCGAGCAATGCGTGCAACTGGGCGTGCCGGTGATCGCGCTGTTCCCGGTGATCGCGCCCGAACTGAAGACGCCCGATGGCCGCGAGGCCACCAACCCCGACGGCCTGGTGCCGCGCACGGTGCGTGCGCTGAAGGACCGGTTCCCGCAACTGGGTGTGCTGTGCGACGTGGCACTGGACCCGTTCACCAGCCATGGCCAGGACGGCCTGCTGGACGAGACCGGCTACATCCTCAACGACGCGACGGTGGCAGTGCTGACCCAGCAGGCGCTGGTGCAGGCCGATGCCGGGGTGGACATCGTCGCGCCCAGCGACATGATGGACGGCCGCATCTGCGCCATCCGTGGCGCCCTGGAGGGCGCGGGCCACATCCACACCCGCATCATGGCCTACAGCGCCAAGTACGCCAGCGCCTTCTACGGCCCGTTCCGCGACGCGGTGGGCTCGGCCGCCAACCTGGGCAAGAGCGACAAGAAGGCCTACCAGATGGACCCCGGCAACAGCGACGAGGCACTGCGCGAGGTGGGCCTGGACATCGCCGAAGGCGCGGACATGGTGATGGTCAAGCCCGGCATGCCGTACCTGGACATCGTGCGCCGGGTCAAGGATGAATTCCGCGTGCCCACCTTCGCTTACCAGGTGAGCGGCGAGTACGCGATGCTGAAGGCCGCCGCCGCCAACGGCTGGCTGGACGGCGACGCGGTGATGATGGAGAGCCTGCTGGCCTTCAAGCGCGCTGGTGCCGATGGCGTGCTGACCTACTTCGCGCTGGATGCAGCGCGCAAGCTGAAGCAGGGCTGATCAGCGGGCGTAAGGATCATGGAGACCGAGGCCGCGCAGGATGGCGGTCTCGCGGGCTTCCATCGCCTCGGCTTCGGCATCGTCTTCGTGGTCGAAGCCCTGCGCATGCAGGGCGCCGTGCACCAGCAGGTGGGCGGCATGGTCGGCCACCGGCAGGCCCAGGTCGGCCGCCTCGCGCTGCAGCACGCCGGCCGCCAGCACCAGGTCGGCCACCACCACCGGCGCATGCTGGTAGTCGAAGGTGAGCACGTTGGTGGCGTAGTCCTTTTGCCGGAAGTCGTGGTTGAGCTGCCGACCTTCGGCGTCACCCACGAAGCGCACGGTGATCTCGGCCGGCGCATCCAGCGCAGCGCACAGCCAGCGCTGCACCTTGTGGCGCGGCAGCAGTGCGCGCAGCGTGGGGTCGGCAAACTGCAGCGACAGCTGCAGGTCGGCGCGGCGGATCATGGCTTCTTCCCCGCACCACCGGCCGCGTCATAGGCCTCGACGATGCGCGCCACCAGCGGATGGCGCACCACGTCGGCCGAGCTGAAGTGACTGAAGGCGATGCCGCGCACGCCCTGCAGAACCGCCGCCGCATCGACCAGCCCGCTGGCGCTGCCCTTGGGCAGATCCACCTGGCTGACATCGCCCGTCACCACCGCCCGGCTGCCGAAGCCGATGCGGGTGAGGAACATCTTCATCTGCTCGGGCGTGGTGTTCTGCGCCTCGTCGAGGATGACGAAGGCATGGTTGAGCGTGCGCCCGCGCATGAAGGCCAGCGGCGCGATCTCCAGCAGGCCCTTCTCGAAGGCGGCCTGCACCCGGTCGAAGCCCATCAGGTCGTACAGCGCGTCGTACAGCGGCCGCAGGTAGGGGTCGACCTTCTGCGACAGGTCGCCGGGCAGGAAGCCCAGCCGCTCGCCGGCCTCCACCGCCGGGCGGGTGAGGATGATGCGCTGCACGCCGCTGCGCTCCAGCGCGTCCACCGCACAGGCCACCGCCAGGTAGGTCTTGCCGGTGCCGGCCGGGCCGATGCCGAAGGTGATGTCGTGGCTGAGGATGTGGTGCAGGTACTGCACCTGGTTGGGCGTGCGGCCGCGCAGGTCGCTGCGCCGGGTGTGCAGGCTGATCGCCTCGGCACCGGGCGGCAGCGGCGGGCCGTCGGCGCCGGGTGCGGCGGTGAGGGCGCTGCGCGCCTCCACCAGTGCCAGCTGCAAGGTCTCGGGTGCGATCGGCCGGGCCGCGCGCTCGTACAGCGCCTGCAGCAGGGCCAGCGCGCGCGTGGCCTCGGCCTTGCCGCCTTCGACCCGGAACGCCGACTCGCGCCGGCTGATGCGCACCGCCAGCGCCGCCTCGATGTTGCGCAGGTGCGTGTCGAAGGCGCCGCTCAGGTGGGCCAGGCGGGTGTTGTCGGTGGGCTCGAAGACGTGGCGCAGGATCACGGGGCAGGCGCGCCGCGGGCGCGGGTATGAGGGGCTGGGCCACAGATTCTCCGCCGATCGGCGCAGCGGTGCATCCCGCACAATCGGCCGCCATGCCGCTGCCTGCCCTGCCCGCCCGCCTGCTGCGCCCGCTGGGCCTGGCCTTCTGGCCGCTGCTGCTGGCGCTGCTGCTGGCCGGCGGCCCGGCCTGGGCCGCGCCGGTGCAACTGCTGACCCAGGCCCGCATGCTGCCGCTGGTGCCGGGCCAGGCGGCCGACTGGAACCGCGCCACGCCGGTGCAACTGCCCGACGACTGGGCCACCAGCCGGCCGGCGCAGCAGGGCGTGGTGGCCTACCGCCTGGCGCTGGCCGCGCCGGCTGCCGATGCCGCAGGCAGCACGCTCCACGGCCTGTCGATCGAACGCGCCTGCAGCGTGCTGGCGGTGTGGCTGAATGGCCAGATGATCCACGACGGCGGCCGCTTCGACGAACCGGTGTCGCGCCAATGCCACCGGCCGCAGCTGGTGGCGGTGCCCGCAGCGCTGCTGCAGCCGGACGGCAACGTGCTGGAGCTGCGCATCCGCGGCTACGCGCTGGCCGAGGTCAGCTCGCGCCAGCGCGCGGGCGGGCTGTCGGCGGTGGTCTTCGGCGCCTTCGACACCGTGGCCGCTCACCATGCGCGCCAGCTGCTGTTCGCCATCCGCCTGCCCGAGGTGCTGAGCGGCGCCCTGGTGCTGATGGGCAGCTTCATGTTCGTGATGGGCTGGTTCAACCGGGCGCAGAGCTACCTGGCCTACTTCGGCGCGCTGATGGTGGGCTGGTCGCTGCTGCTGGCGCGGCTGTGGGCCAGCGACCTGCCGGTGTCCAACGGCACGGCCGAGCTGGTGCTGGCATCGCTGATGGCCTTCATCACGCTGGCCACGGTGCAGTTCTTGATGCGCTACGCCGGCCACCGCCTGCGCTGGCTGGACCTGGCCCTGCCCGCCCAGTGCCTGCTGATGCCCGCCACGCTGCTGGCGCTGGGGCCGCAGCGGCTGCAGATGGCATCCAGCCTGTGGTACGCCGCCCTGTCGGCCCAGGCCGTGGCAGCGGCGGTGTTCTACCTGGTGCAGGCCCGGCGCCAGCGCAGCCGCCTGGTGTGGCCGATGGCGGCGCTGCTGGGCGTGGTGGCGGTGTCGCTGCTGGTGGAGCTGATCGCGCTGGGCTGGCGGCTGGACAGCCGGGTGGTGCACGTGGCGCAGCTGCTGCCGGCGCTGGGCTTCCTGGCGCTGGGCCTGCGCCTGGTGCAACAGTACGGCCGCGCCTTCCAGACGGCCGAGCAGAACCGTGCCGAGCTGGAGGTGCGCATCCGCGAGGCCACCGCGCAGATCGAACGCAACTTCGCCCAGCTGTCGGAGCTGAAGGTCGAGCAGGTGACCGACCGTGAGCGCAAGCGCATCGCAGCCGACCTGCACGACGACCTGGGCGCCAAGCTGCTGACCATCGTGCACACCAGCGATGACCAGCGCATCAGCACGCTGGCGCGCGAGGCACTGGAAGAGATGCGGCTGAGCGTGCGCGGCCTCACCGGCAAGCCGGTGAAGCTGATCGACGCGCTGGGCGACTGGCGTGCCGAGGTGGTGATGCGGCTACAGCAGTCGGGCGTGCAGGGCGAGTGGAGCGCGCCGTCGGACGACGAGGTGCCGCAGACGCTGTCGTCACGCGCCTATGTGCAGACCACCCGCATCCTGCGCGAGGCGGTCAGCAACATCATCAAGCACAGCGGTGCGTCGCAATGCACCGTGCGCTGCACCATCGACAACGGCGACTTCCAGCTGGTGGTGCAGGACAACGGCAAGGGCATTCCCACCGAGCTGGACGGCCGGCTGGACAAGGGCCATGGCATGGCGAGCATGAAGGGCCGCGCCAAGCAGTTGCAGGGCCAGTGCCTGGTGGAATCAGGCCCAGGCTATGGAACCGTGATACGCCTCACGTTGCCGCTCGAGCAGCACACCACGGCGCGTTAGGCCACTGCTAGCATCGATCGGGTGCGGCTTGTGTGCCGCGATGAACTGGCGTGCCATGAACAACATCCTGCTGCTCGAAGACCTGCCCGAGATCCGCGCCTGGCTCAAGAGCCTGGTGCTGCAGGTCTTTCCGCATGCGCGCATCACCGAATGCTCGCGGGTGCAGGACGCGCTGCTGCAGGTGCAGAGCCTGCGCTTCGACCTGGCGCTGTGCGACCTGGGCCTGCCCGACGGCAGCGGCACCGACGTGGTGGCCAAGCTGCGCGACGTGCAGCCCGAGGCGCAGTGCGTGGTGGTCACCATCCACGACGACGACGAGCACCTGTTTCCGGCGCTGCAGGCCGGCGCCTATGGCTACATCCTGAAGGAGCAGTCGCGCGAGCTGATCACCGAGCAGCTGCAGCGCATCAGCCAGGGTGAGCCGCCGCTGTCGCCGTCGATCGCCCGCAAGGTGATCAAGTACTTCGCCAGCCAGAACCTGCCGCAGACCAACGCCATGCCGACGGTGTCGCTCACCGAGCGCGAAAGCGAAGTGCTGCTGCGCGTGGCCAAGGGCTTCACCCTGCCCGAGATCGGTGTGCAGCTGGGCCTGAGCCGCCACACCATCGCCGACTACGTCAAGCAGATCTACCGCAAGCTCAACGTGAGCTCGCGCGCCGAAGCCGCGCTGGAAGCGCAGCGCCTGGGGCTGTTCAGACGCTAAGCCACAATCGTCCGGATGATCGGACGACTGACTGGCCAGCTGGCGGAGAAGACTCCGCCCCAAGTGCTCATCGATGTGAACGGCGTCGGCTACGAGGTCGACGTGCCGATGAGCAGCTTCTACAACCTGCCCGCGCTGGGTGAGCGGGTGACGTTGCTGACGCACTTCGTGGTGCGCGAGGACGCGCAGCTGCTCTATGGCTTCCTCACCAGTGCCGAGCGGGCCGCGTTCCGGCTGCTGATCCGCATCAGCGGCATCGGCCCGAAGATGGCGCTGGCCCTGCTCTCAGGCCTGAGCGTGGCTGAGCTGTCACAGGCGGTGGCGCAACAGCAGGCCGGCCGCCTGGTCAAGGTGCCGGGCATCGGCAAGAAAACCGCCGAGCGGCTGCTGCTGGAACTGAAAGGCAAGCTGGCGCCGGACATCGGCGCGCCGGGCGCAGCCATCGCCAGCGATGCCCAGGCCGACATCGTGCAGGCCCTGATCGCCCTGGGCTACGGCGAGAAGGATGCCGCCGCGGCCCTGCGCAAGCTGCCGCCGGACGTCGGCGTCAGCGAGGGCATCAAACTGGCGATGAAGTCCCTGACCTGAGCGCGCCAGCGCGGCCGGTTCGGTGGACAATCACTGGATGGGCATCCAGACCGACGACTTTGCCGCCCCACCCGGGCCCACCGGTCCCCGCGTGGTCAGCGCGGCACGCCAGTCGCCACAGGAAGAAGCGCTGGAGCGCGCGCTGCGCCCCAAGCTGCTGGCCGACTACATCGGTCAGGCCAAGGCACGTGAGCAGCTGGAGATCTTCATCGGCGCGGCCAAGAAGCGCGAAGAGGCGCTCGACCATGTGCTGCTGTTCGGCCCGCCGGGGCTGGGCAAGACCACGCTCAGCCACATCATCGCCGCTGAACTGGGCGTGAACCTGCGCCAGACCAGCGGCCCGGTGCTCGAGAAACCGAAGGACCTGGCCGCGCTGCTGACCAATCTCGAGAAGAACGACGTGCTGTTCATCGACGAGATCCACCGCCTGTCCCCGGTGGTCGAGGAGATCCTGTACCCCGCGCTGGAGGACTACCAGATCGACATCATGATTGGCGAGGGCCCGGCGGCGCGCAGCATCAAGCTGGACCTGCAGCCCTTCACGCTGGTGGGCGCCACCACCCGCGCCGGCATGTTGACCAACCCGCTGCGCGACCGCTTCGGCATCGTGGCGCGGCTGGAGTTCTACACCCCGGCCGAGCTGGGCACCATCGTGCACCGATCGGCCGGGTTGCTGAACGTGCCGATCCAGGCCGAAGGCGCGTTCGAGATCGCCCGCCGCAGCCGTGGCACGCCACGCATCGCCAACCGGCTGCTGCGCCGGGTGCGTGATTACGCCGAGTTCAAGGGCGACGGCGTGATCACCCGCCGCATCGCCGACCTGGCGCTGCAGATGCTGGACGTCGATCCCGAAGGCTTTGACCTGATGGACCGCAAGCTGCTGGAAGCCGTGGTGCACCGCTTCGACGGCGGGCCGGTGGGGCTGGACAACGTGGCCGCCGCCATCGGCGAAGAAGCCGGCACCATCGAAGACGTGATCGAGCCCTACCTGATCATGCAGGGCTTTCTGCAGCGCACGCCGCGCGGGCGCATCGCCACGCTGGCGGCCTACCGGCACCTGGGCGTGGCGCCACCCCAGGCGGCGGGGGGGCTGTTCGGGGATTGAGGCGTCGGCCGGCTACTGCCAGCACTTCACCGCGCTCAGGCTGGCGTCGTTGCTCACCATCTGCTCACCCAGCTGGTTGTACAGGAAGCTGGCGCAGGCATCGCCCACCTGCGTGCCGCGGGGCGCGGCCTTGACGGTGAAGCCATCCAGCGTCTGGGCGGTGATCGACAGGTCGTAGTAGCCGCCGCTGGTGACCAGCGGATAGAGGCCGGTGGCGCCCAGCGTGGCGCCCACGTAGGTGCCGCGCTCGGTGTAGAAGCGCTCCATCTTCTGCGACAGCTCGACCAGCGACTGCTTGGCATCGGTGCGGCGGCTCTTGGCCACCTGCGCCTGGTAGCTGGGGTAGGCCAGGGCCGACAACAGGCCGACCACGACCACGGCAATCATCACCTCCACCAGGGTGAAGCCGCGGTGGCTGCGGCGTGCGGGCAGGCGTGTCATGGTCACTCGTCGATGTGGATCAGCACGATGCGGCGGGCTGGCGCGGGGGCGCTGGCCGACGCGGGGGGCACCTGCACGGCAGGGTCGAACGCGATGCGCACGGCCTGGCCGGCGCGCAGGCCGCTCGGGCCCCGCACCTGGCCGCCACGGCCCAGCACGCGCAGCGCGGTGGCATGCAGCGGCACTGCCTGGCCACGCACGGTCACCGTGCCGGCACGCAGGTCCACGGCCTCGAGGCGCACCGCCACCAGATCGAGCGTGCCGGCGGGCGGGCCAGCCACCGGTGCGTCCAGCACCAGCCGCCGGCCCTGTTCGGCCGTGCCACCGGGGCCGGCCACTGCCGCGGCGCCAGCCGGGCCAGCCAGCGCCGCCAGCAGGCCCGCCAGCACCACCAGAGCCAGAGGGGATGGGGTCGTCATTGCAGTTGCTCCCAGGAAGCCCGGCGCGATGGCACGCGGCCGCAAGAGCCGCCCACCCGCACGATGGTGCCTTCCGATGTGTTGATCAGCTTGAACTCGGCGCAGGGCACGGCCGGGCTGCCCGGTGGTGACGGCGGCTTGCGCACGATGGTGGCGGCAGCCGGCACGGCACCCACCTTCACGCCCGATGGCACGCTGCCTTCCAGGTAGTCGACGTTGTTGACGATGCCGTCGTCGTCCACGTCCAGCGCTGCGGCACGGTTGCCGGTGAACACGTCCACCTCCATGATCCACCCGTCGCCGCCGTAGGAGCAGGCCGCCGTGCTGGGGATCAGCGTGGAGATGACCAGGCGCCCGTTGCGCACCGTGGCCTCGGCCACCACCCGCTCGCCACTGGTGGGCAGCGACAGGCGCCAGCCCTTCTTGCCGGCGAGATAGTCGGTGCGGCTGATCACGTTGTCCCCCACCAGCAGGGCGTCGCTCGGCAGGCCCACCGCGTGGGTGCTCAGCCGGTAGAGCTTGCCGCTGGCGGCGGTGGATGTCTTCACCACACTCTGCACCTGCAGGTCGGCCAGGGTCACCTCGCTGTCGTTGTCCCAGATGCCGTACATCGCCTGCGTGCTGCCTGCGCCGTTGTCGGTGACGTCCACGTAGCGGCCGCTGCCCACCGTCACCATGTAGCCGCCCTGGGGGAACCGGGTGACGTCGGGCCGGGCCGTGATGGCCTGGCCACTGGCCGCGGTGAACAGCGCCTTGGGTGCGGCCGACGTGCCATACGCCACCTTCCAGCCCGCGGGGCTGGCATCGCTGATGTCGAACTTCCACAGGTTGCCGGCGAGGTCTCCGGCGTAGACGGTGTCGGCCACGCCGTTGTCGCTGGTGGAGATCACCGTCACTGCCGACAGGCCATTGGGCGACGCACCGCTGCCGGCCTTGGTGTCGATGCGGCTGATGGCGCCGGTCTCCAGGTCGACCAGCAGCAGCACGGCACGGCCGTTGGCGCTGTTGTAGCCATTGCCGACGATGGCGCGCCAGCGCCCGTCACGCATCTTGGCCAGGATCGGGCGGCCGAAGATGTGGCCCACGTCGGCATCGCTGTCGCCGATCTCCCAGCGCACCACCTGGCTGGCCTGCGCCTCGGTGAAGTTCGACGGGTTGGTGATGTCCAGCGCGTACAGCCCCGGTGCGCCGGCATTCATGCCCGACACCAGCATCGTGCGCCAGCCGCCGCCCACATGCACGTCGCCCACCGACGGCGAGCCGTCCACGGTGAACAGGTGCACATAGGGGTTGGTGGTCAGCGACGACAGCTTGTTGCGCACGGCCCATGGCACATAGGCGAACATCTCGGCGCCGGTGCCGGCATTGAACGCATGCAGCATGCCGTCGTTGGCGCCGACGTAGATCATCGGTGTCTGGCTGGCGCGGCCGGCGGCGTAGGTGGAGTAGCGGCTGGGCTCCATCGTGTCGCGGTATTCACCGGTGGGGCCGCCCACATAGACCGGCGCCGAATTGACGATGTCACCCAGCACCGACACCGCACGGTTGCGGAACACCGGTGCGGCGCAGCTGGGGCAGTTGCGGTCTTCGCGGGCGGTGTTGCCGCGCAGGAACTCCAGCCGCTGCGCACCGAAGTTGTCGACCGTGCCGCTGCCGTTCTTGTTCAGCGCGGTCACCAGGCCGATGTCGATCTCGCCGGCCGCCGGCGACGCCGGGTTGGCCGGCCAACGGAACGGCACGCCCCGGCTGCCCAGCGCCGCCGACGGCTTGTAGGTGAGGATCTGGCGGCCGGTGCTCCAGTGCTGCTGGTTCAGCTTCTGGGCGGCGTCCCAGTCGGCGGTGCTGCCGGGCTCGCCGGTGGCGCCCACCGGGTAGGCCAGCAGCTGGCCCGCCCAGTCGGCGCTGCTGAAGCGGCCCTGGAAGACCTTGGTGCCGTTGCTCAGCGAACCCGAGTTCAGCGACACCGACGAGGCCGCCGCGGTGCGCGAGATGATGTCGATGCTGATGCGGCGGAAGGCGTCGGTCAGCGCCGCCTCGTCGCTGGCCAGGTAGGCATTGCTGGTGCCGCCCAGCTGGGCCATGCGGTTGAGGGTGGCCACCGAGCTGGCATTGGCCACCGAATCGCCCAGCCCGATCACGTAGCTCTGCACGTCGTAGTTGGTGCCCGAGTAGGTGGTGTTGCGCAGCGCGGTCACGCGGTCGAACACATGGGTGGCGGCGGTGCCGAAGGTCCAGGTGCCGGTGACCGGGTTGAAGGTGTTGGCCATCTCGGCCAGGGTGTACATGCTGCCGTCGGTCTTGCCGGTGGGGTTGCCGTCGGTGGCCAGCAGCACGAAGTTCTTCTGGCAGCTCTGGGTGATGGGCGACGGCTTGCCGCTGATGCTGTTGGCGAAGTAGTCGCGTGCGGTGCCCAGCGCGCCGGCCAGCGGCGTGAACACGGCCGCGTTCTTCAGCTCGGTGGTGGCGTTGTTGTTGGTCTCGGTGGCCAGCAGGTTCATCAGCGCCGTGTGGTGGGCGGCCGAGTCGGCCGCCACCGGCTCGTTGATCACGCCGGCGCCGGTGATGTCACCGTAGTAGCCCCAGGCCCGCTTCAGCCAGAACATGCGGCCGTTCGGCGGCGTGCCCGGCAGGAAGCCGGCGTCGGTCGGCGTGAAGCCCCAGGTGCCCAGGCCACCCGAGAAGTTGGTGGTGGCCCAGCCGTTCCCCGTGCCGTGGTTGTTGTAGACCCGGTAGCTGGTGCCGCCGGTGATGCCGATGCCGTACAGCTGGTTGCCGTAGTTGCCGGTGTACAGCACGTCGTTGATGGCCGGGTCATCACCGCTGTGCCGGTAGGTGATGAAGTTGAAGCCGTTGTCGGGCTGCGGGTTGGCCACGCAGCGCAGGCCGGCGTTGCTCAGCGAAATGCCGGCCACGCAGTCGTTGGTGAAGACCACCTCGGCGTCGCCGCCGAAGTAGTACGCATAGGTGGTGTACACGCCGGAGCTGCTCAACGCGAAGCTGGACAACCCCCACTGGAAGGCACTGCGGTACGACGTGATCGTGTTGCGCAGCACCGTGCGCGCGATGTTGCCGCGGGTGGTGGGGTCGCTGCCGGCGATCAGCTTGCCGGCCATGGTGCCGTCCATCGACTGCGAGTTGTCGTAGACCACCAGCACGTTGGGCTTGACCGTGGTGCCCAGGAACAGGGGCGACTGGGCGAAGTTCAGCGCCTGGGCCAGCACCTGGGGTGACAGCAGCAGCGCAGCAGCGCCGGTGGCGGCAACCAGGGCGCCGTGCAGCGCCATCTTGGACATGGCTTGTCTCATTGCTTGACGTACACCGCTTGAAGCATCACGACCGTGGAGGCCCGGATTCCGGACGCCCGCACCGTGATGCGGTAGGCCCGGGCGCGTGGGGTGGGTGTGGACCCGCC
>Ga0209717_1004691_pt1 | contig 11133 bp, 9 predicted proteins | sample AD_UKC048_MetaG_FD_184418 | JGI IMG/M metagenome (GOLD analysis project Ga0209717, IMG submission 184418) | Active sludge microbial communities of municipal wastewater-treating anaerobic digesters from USA - AD_UKC048_MetaG (SPAdes) (version 2) | ecosystem: Engineered > Bioreactor > Anaerobic >... | reverse complement strand
CGCAAACTCCAAGCGTTTGATAAAATCTTAAATCATGTAATCGGGAATCTTAAATCCATTTAATCTCACCTCTAATCAGAGCGAAGCGGTGTACTCTACGCATCTCACTTCTCACCTCTCACTTCTCACTTCTAATCAGAGCAAAGCGGTGTACTCGAAGTCGGCTCTCACTCTCTCACACCTCTCACTTCTCTCACGCTCTATTCAGAGCCTCCAATACCCCATCTCCCCCTCCAATCCCTCATACAACCCCTTCAAGTCCATCAAAACAGGGTTTTCCTTCGTGATCGACCGGAAAAAAGCCGCGTCGTATTCCCTGTATTGCCGGTGGGCGACGGCGACCACGACAGCGTCGTAGTCGTTGGAAATTTTGTCGACCAGCGTCAGTTTGTATTCGTGTGCCACCTCGTTGGGGGAGGCATGCGGATCGGCCAGGTGCACGTTAACGGAATAGTCCTGTAGTTCGTGTACAAGCGCGGCCACCTTGGAATTCCGGATATCGGACACGTCTTCCTTGAAAGTGATGCCGAGCACGAGCACCTTGGCCTGGCCGGGGTTTTTGTTTTTCTGGATCAGCAACTGGATCAGTTTTTTGGCGATCCAGGCGGGCATACCGTCGTTGATGCGGCGGCCGCTGAGGATGACCTGGGGTTCGTAGCCCAGTTCGACGGATTTATGCAGCAGGTAATAAGGATCCACGCCGATGCAGTGGCCGCCGACCAGTCCGGGGTAAAATTTCAGGAAATTCCACTTGGTGCCGGCGGCGCGGATGACAGCCTGGGTGTCGATGCCCATGCGGTCGAAAATGATGGCCAGTTCGTTCATCAGCGAGATGTTGAGGTCGCGCTGGGTGTTTTCGATGACTTTGGCGGCTTCGGCGACCTTGATCGTTTCGGCTTTGTATACGCCGGCCTGGATGATGTGGCCGTATACGCCGGCGATTTCTTCCAGCGCTTCGGCGTCGGAGCCGGACACGATTTTGAGGATCTGTGTGAGGGGTTTGGTTTTGTCGCCCGGTACGATGCGTTCGGGAGAATAGCCGAGTTTGAAATCGGTACCGAATTGCAGACCGGAATGTTCTTCCAGGATAGGCAGGCAATCTTCTTCGGTGCAACCGGGATACACGGTGGATTCGTACACCACGTAATCACCGGGTTTCAGGGCTTTTCCGACGCTGACGGACGCTTTTTTAAGCGGTGTGAGATCGGGCACCTTATGTTCGTCGATATCGGTCGGAACGGCTACCACAAAAAAGTGCGCCTTTTTCAGGTCTTCGGGGTCGGTACTGAACAGTATATCAACATTCTGAAACACTTCCGGCGCCAGTTCGCGGCTGGGATCTTCCCCGCGGCGCATCATGTCCACGCGGGCGGTATTGATATCGAAGCCGATCACCCGGAAATGGCGGGCAAACTCGAGTGCGATGGGGAGTCCGACGTAACCGAGTCCGACGACCGCGAGTGTTTTTTCTTTTCGAATCAGAGATTGATACATGGCTTTTTATTATCCCGGGGCTATGCCCCGATTATCCCGGGGCTATGCCCCGATTATCCCGGGGCTATGCCCCGATTATCCCAGGGCGATGCCCCGATTATCCCAGGGCGATGCCCCGATTATCCCAGGGCGATGCCCCGATTATCCCAGGGCGATGCCCCGGGTTGATGCTTACGCCCCTTCAGGGCTTCTAATTGCTCGCTCCTCTCACCTCTCTTGCCCTCTCGCTTCTAAAGAGCGAAGTGGTGTACTCGAAGTCGGCTCTCACTTCTCTCACCGCTCTCACCCTCTCACTTCTCTATCACCGCTCACTTCTAAAGAGCGAAGCGGTGTACTCTAAGTCGGCTCTCACCGCTCTCACCCTCTCACTTTTCTCACCCTCTCACTTTTCTCACCCTCTCACTTTTCTCACCCTCTCACCTCTCTCTCCCCGCTCACTTCTTTCCACAGCAGCAGCGGTTCCGGTTGATGCACCGTCCAGTCGATCCCCTGCGATTCCAGGTCGTCGTACAGGAGGTATCGGATTTTCCGGTTGATCACTTTTTCCACCTTGCCGGTTAGTTCGAGCAGGTACATTTTGTCGACGTTACCAATGAAGATCAGGTCGATCACCTGACTGTTCATGCCTTTGGAAAAATCGCCGATCAGGTAGACGCTTTGGAGTTCGCCCAAACGATGTACGATATTTTCGACGATTTGGTCGAGCCCGATGTGTTTTCTAAGGATATTGTGGATCTCCGTGAACAGTGGATGCTGCGTATTGGCCTGGAAAATTTTTTTGTTGCCTTCGCTGCTGGATGTAAGCAGTCCGGCATTTTCCAAACGATTGAGTTCCAGTCGTATAGCATTGGTCGATTCGCCAAATTCACTTTCCAGGCTGCGCAGGTATGCCCGTGCGTTGCTGTTCAAAAAGAACTTCAACAGGAGTTTTATCCGCGTTTTGGAAGAAATGAGAGCGTCGATCATGCAATAGATTGAGCAGCAAAACTACTCAATCTATTTGCACTTATCCAAAAGAATGCAAGACGCGTTTGAAAAGAAGTGAGAAGTGAGAGGGTGAGAGAAGTGAGAAAGTGAGAGATGTGAGAGAGTGAGAGCCGACTTCGAGTACACCGCTTCGCTCATGTTATTCTTTTACAATACCGAAAGCGAAGCGGTGTACTCGAAGTCGGCTCTCACCCTCTCACATCTCTCACATCTCTCACTTCTCTCACTTGTCTCACTTCTAAAGAGCGAAGCGGTGTACTCGAAGTCGGCTCTCACCCTCTCACCCTCTCACTCCTCTCACTTCTAAAGAGCGAAGCGGTGTACTCGAAGTCGGCTCTCACCCTCTCACCTCTCACCCTCTCACTTCTCTTTACAGGTGTATTACTTCCCCGTAAGCCGCTGCCGCCGCTTCCATGATTGCTTCGCTCATAGTAGGGTGGGGGTGGATGGATTTGACGATTTCGTGGCCGGTCGTTTCCAGTTTGCGGGCGACGACTGCTTCGGCGATCATTTCCGTTACGTTGTAGCCGATGAAGTGGGCGCCGAGCCATTCGCCGTATTTTTTGTCGAAAATGACCTTGACGAAGCCTTCGGGATGGCCGGCGGCTTTGGCTTTGCCGGATGCGGTGAAGGGGAATTTGCCGACCAGCACTTCGTAGCCGGCGTCTTTGGCGCCCTGTTCGGTGTATCCGACGGAGGCGATTTCGGGCACGCAGTAGGTGCAGCCGGGAATATTGTTGTAGTCGATGGCTTCCGGGTGGTGGCCGGCGATGGCTTCCACGCAGGTGATACCTTCCGCGCTGGCTACGTGTGCGAGGGCCTGGGTGGCCAGCACGTCGCCGATGGCATATACGCCGGGCACGTTGGTGCGGTAAAATTCGTCGACCTTGATGTAGCCGCGATCGGTGGTGATGCCGAGGTCTTCGAGACCGATGTTTTCAATATTGGGCGTAACGCCGGCGGCGCTGAGCACTACGTCGCAAAGAATGGTTTCGGTAGCGCCGTCCTTGCGGTTTTTCATATTCACCTTGATCTCTTTGCCGCTGGTGTCGACACTCTCGACAGCCCAGTTGCCGTAGACCTTGATGCCTTTTTTCGTGAAAATTTTGCCGAGTTCCTTGGAGATGTCGGCGTCTTCGCGTGGCACGAGGCCTTGTTCCATAAATTCGACGATGCTCACTTCGGTGCCCATGGTGTGGTAGAAGTAGCCGAATTCGACGCCGATAGCGCCTGCGCCGACGACGACCATCCGTTTCGGCTGGCTTTCGAGGCTCATGGCCTTGCGGTATTCGATGATCTTTTTGCCGTCGATGGGCAGGTTGGGCAGTTGTTTGGCCCGGCCGCCGGTAGCGACGATGATGCTTTTGGCTTCGTATTCGGTAACGGCGCCGTCGGCAGCGGTCACCGCTACTTTCGGTCCGGCGACGAGTTTGCCCGTGCCCATGATGACGGTGATCTTGTTCTTTTTCATCAGGAACTGCACACCCTTGCTCATGCCCTCGGCTACGCCGCGGCTGCGTTTGATAACGGCGTCGAAATCGGCGGTCGCTTTGCCGACCTTGATGCCGTAGTCTTCCGCATGGTTCAGATAATCAAACACTTGCGCGCTTTTCAGCAGGGCTTTGGTGGGGATACAGCCCCAGTTGAGGCAAATGCCGCCGAGGCTTTCGCGTTCGATAATAGCCACGTTCATACCCAGTTGGGCGGCGCGTATGGCAGCCACGTATCCGCCGGGGCCGCTACCTATAACAATCAAATCAAAATTCATTTCTCTGCTTGGAGGTTGAGAAGTTTGCTGGAAAATGGTTGAGCGGCGCGAAGGTAACGCGGATTTCGCGGATCGTTAACGGATTTTTGCAACGCGGATTTCGCGGATGGAGAGCGGATTTACGCGGATTTTGCCCTCGTAGGGTGTTCCGTAGGAATAATGGCTACGCGGATGACGCGGATTTTTGCGGATTAACGCGGATTTTTTATGGCCTTGCGGCCATTCGTTTTTATTTATTTAACCACAAGGGCACAAAGGACACAATGCGTAGATTACACCATATAACGAGTTGAATTTGGCTTAATCTTTCTTTAAACTTGCCGCAGTGTAATCTACGCTTTGTGTCCTTTGTGCCCTTGTGGTTGATAGAAAAAAATGGCCGCAAGGCCATAAAAAATCCGCGTTAATCCGCCTGATCCGCGTCGTCCGCGTAGCCATTATTCCTACGGAACACCCTACGAGGGCAAAATCCGCGTAAATCCGCTCTCCATCCGCGAAATCCGCGTTACCGCGCCAGCCGCCGGAACACCTCGTCCATATTATCCGTCCCATACTGTTGTTTCAGCGCCCGCGGCGTATCCAGCGCCTCGATACGCCCGTCGACCATGATACTCACACGGTCGCAGTATTCGGCTTCGTCCATATAGTGGGTAGTGATCATGAGCGTCACGCCCTGCGCGGCGGCTTCGTAAATGAGTTCCCAGAATTGCCGGCGCGTGAGCGGATCGACGCCGCTGGTGGGCTCGTCGAGGAACACGATACGGGGTTCGTGGAGCAGGGCGACGGAAAAGGCGAGTTTTTGTTTCCAGCCGAGTGGCAGGGAACCGACGAGTTTGCCGGCTTCGGCTTCGAGTTCCAGTTTTTGCAGCAGCACCTGGGTTTTGGATTTTATATCGGCCATTTTCAGTCCGTAAATGCCGCCGTACAGGCGGATGTTTTCGCGCACGGTGAGGTCTTCATACAGGCTGAATTTCTGGCTCATGTACCCGATGCGTTTTTTCACCTGGTCGGGGTGTTTCCAGACGTCGAAACCGGCCACGGTAGCCGAGCCTGCGGAGGGGGAAAGCAGGCCGGTGAGCATTTTCAGGGCGGTGGTTTTGCCCGCGCCGTTTGCGCCGAGAAAGCCGAATATCTCGCCGGTTTGAACGTCGAAGGTAATGGCGTCGACGGCGGTAAAAGCGCCGAAAGTGCGTGTGAGCCGGTCGGTTTGAATAACGGTAGCCATCAGTTTTTCATGAGTTCGATAAAACAATCTTCCACCGTGGCAGCGGCGGGTTTCACTTCGATGTTATGGTGCTGCTTTTCCTGTAAAAAGTGGCGAACGGCCTCTTCGGAGGCTTGTATTCCGGTACCGTCCTTGTTCATTTTGACGTGGGCGAATTCGCCGAAGGCATAGCAGTCGGCTACACCGTCCATGGTGCGCAAATCCTTGATTAACTGGTACATATTGTCGGATCGGGCAGCCAGTAAAGGGTTTTTGAAAGCACTCATGATACCTTGCGGGGTGTCGATGCTCATGATTTTTCCTTTTTGTATGAGCGCTACACGGTCGCACAATTCCGCTTCGTCCATATAAGGTGTACTGACGAGCATGGTGAGCCCCTGGCGTTTCAGGTCGGCGAGCATTTCCCAGAATTCCTTGCGCGAAACGGGGTCGACGCCGGTGCCGGGCTCATCGAGGAACAGCACTTCGGGTTTGTGAATCAGGGCGCAGCAGAGGGCCAGTTTTTGTTTCATGCCACCTGATAGTGCGCCGGCGCGGCGTTTGTTGAAGGGCTCGATCTGGCGGTAGATCGGCGCGATAAGGTCGTAATGTTCGCGGATGCTGGTGCCGAATACGGAAGCGAAAAAATCGAGGTTTTCTTCTACCGTCAAATCCTGGTACAAAGAAAAACGGCCGGGCATGTACCCGACGATCTGCCGGAGTTTTTTGTAATCCTTTACTACGTCCAGACCGGCTACCGAAGCGTGGCCCTGATCGGGCGTGAGCAGGGTGGTCAGGATGCGGAACAGGGAGGTTTTGCCGGCTCCGTCGGGACCGATGATACCGAAGATCTCACCTTCTTTGACCTCGAAGGAAATATCGTGCAGGGCCTGGAGGGTGCCGTATGATTTGGAGATGTTGTGGACGGTGATCATGGGTGGGTTGAGGATGTTGTTTGGTTGAGATTGTTGAGAGGTTGAGATGTTGAGGGTGGTTGAGTTTGGCTACCCACCTTCGTAGCAGGATGGGACAACGGATGAAACGGGTTTTTATGGATTAAAACGGATTTTGGTGGCCTTGCGGCCACTTTAGATGTTTTTTTGATTGGTTTTTAAGGAATTGATCTCGTTTTCGCAGGGTTGATCGAGTAGTGTTTTATAGATCCGTTTTAATCTGCATCATCCGTTTCATCCGTTGTCCCATTCTGTGCTACGAAGGTGGGTAGCCAAACTCAACCACCCTCAACATCTCAACCCCTCAACAATCTCAACCAAACAACCCTCTCAACCCCATTCTTCGTCTAAAAATCAGCCAAAAGTGCTTCGGGTTAAAATTATTTGTTTTTTATTCGTTCTAATTTAAAACAAAAACGAAACGCATCATGCAAACGAAAATCAATTATCTCGCAGTTGTCTCCTGTGTTGTTATCAACATGCTCCTCGGCATCGTCTGGTACGGCGCTTTCGCAGAACCCTGGATGGCCGGCAACGGTCTCACGGAAGAGCGGATTAAAAGTATGCCTGCCAGTAACACCCCTTACATCATTTCCATTCTCGGCGCCCTGATTGTCGGCTACGTGATTGCCAACCTGTTCAAACGTATGGGCATTTCCGGCTGGCTGGACGGCGCCAAAACCGGCGCGGCACTTGGCCTGATCCCGATGGTCGGGTACTTCACCAACAACGCTTTTTCCATGCGTTCCACCGATCTTTCCTGGATCGACGGCGGCTACTCCTGGGTGCTGGTGGTGCTGTACAGCACGGTGATCGGGGGCTGGCAACGGAAATGAGGGGCGTGTTTGGTTTTTAGTGTTTGGTGTTTAGGCCTCACCGGCCTCCTCTTTATTGCAGGGCTGTTAAGTCCTAATCAATCAAGGTGGTGACGCATGGCCCGGAGGTCCAATATCTTTGTAGCAAAGATGCCGCCTGCCCCGTTAACCGGCCCAGCGGGTCGGTATCTGAATTATTAGAACAAATTTTGGCATAAGATCCCGGCCCGCTGGGCCGGGATATACATTCTCATCAAGCGCTACAAAGATATTAGCCCTCCGGGCTATACGTCACCATCTGGATTCATTAGAACCTAACAGCCATACCTCTCTATCGGAGAGGGGGCCGGAGGGGTGAGGCCCCAAACACCAAACACTAAACACCATACACTCAACTAAAACCGCACTTCCGCCGGCATACCAATTTTCAACGTCCCCTCCGGGTTCGGCACACTGATCTTGACAGCGTACACCAGGTTGACCCGTTCTTCCCTGGTTTGTATGATTTTCGGGGTGAATTCCGACTGCGCCGAAATCCACTGCACCTTGCCGGTGGTTTCCTGCTGTTGTCCGTCGGCGGCATCGGTCAGCACTTTCACCTGTTGCCCGATCTTGACTGCGCCCAACTGGTTGCCCGCCACGTAGGCACGCAGGGTCAGGGTACCGAGGTCGGCGATTTTATACAGCGGTTTTCCGAAACCGGTGATCTCTCCGGGTTCGGCGTATTTCACGAGCACGGTGCCCTGTAAGGGGTTGATTATGTGGCACTTGGCGATCTGGTCGTCGAGTTGTTCGATTTGTTTGCGCAGTGGAAGGATTTCTGCCAGCAGCCCGTTTTTCTGGATCGACAAGGTCGCATCCGATGCCGAGCGCTGCTGTCCGATCAGGTCCATCTGCCGTTGGGCGGCTTCGATCTGGGCATTCAGGTCGTCGAGTTGTTTGGGCGTGGCGGCATCGCTTTTGAGCAGGTTTTCCACACGCCTTTTTTCGCGGTCGAGGGTGGATAACTGCTGTTTGACACTGGCTGTCTGGCGTTCGTATACGGCCAGTTGCGCGCCAATGGCAGGGCTTTTGGCGGCAATGGCTTTAATGGACGCCTGCAATTGCTCGCGTTTCAGCACGAGTTGGATGGAGTCGATGCGGCCGGCTACTTCGCCCGATTTTAGCGACTGGCCTTCTTCGATGTGCAGCGACAGGATTTTTCCGGACGCTTCGGCGCTGACGATACGTTCATCGGCTTCGAAATTGCCGTAGGCATCGGCTTTGGGGGCCGATTTCTGACAGGCGGACAAGGCGAGGAGGAGGAGGAAAAAATGGATATGTGTATTCATGACTGTTGGATGTATCTTGACTTCTACTACAAATGTTGGGCTTCTCCGAAGCCGGTTTTAACGCTTGGTTTTTCTACAAATGTTGGGCTTCTCCGAAGCCGGTGGTAACGCTTGGTTTTTCTACAAATGTTGGGCTTCTCCGAAGCCGGTGGTAACGCTTGGTTTTTCTACAAATGTTGGGCTTCTCCGAAGCCGGTGGTAACGCTTGGTTTTGTTGTTCGGGCGCACTTCGACTTCGCACTTCGCACTGACGACTTCGCACTTCGCACTGACGACTTCGCACTTGTACGACTTCGCACTACTTTCTGGCTGCCAGCATTTCCTGCGCCTGTATCGCCTGGAGCAGGTGCGTTTTCTGATTCAGCCGGGCCTGCGTGAGCAGGTTGACCTGGCTGAGGTAATCCGTCATGGTCATCACGCCGTTTTGCACCTGTGCGTCGGCCCGCCGGATGATGTCTTCCTGCAGGCGCACGATGGCGTCGTCCTGTTCGAGTTGTCGTTTGTATTTTACGGTCATTTCCCACTGATCTTTGAGGTTGCCGGCTTCGAGGCGCTGCACGAATGCGGCGCGCTGGGCATCGACGTTTTTCATTTGAATATCCAGCACCTGGGCGTCGCGGCGTTGATTACCCCAGTCGAAGGGCGTCCAGGAAGCGCGCAGGCCGAGCAGCAGGAAAGGTTCGAAACCCGTTTCAAAAAAATTGAAGGGATTGGGGCGACCGAGCCCGCCCTGTGCGAAGGCTTCGATACGCGGTTGTTTGAGCAGGTGCAGGCGGTCTTTTTGCAACTGATAACCACGTTGCTGCAATTCGAACAAGCCGAACTCCGGTCTTTTTTCGAGGCCGGTTACGACCTCGGAAAGGGGAGGGGTGACGAGTTCGAAATCGACTTTTTCACGGCCGATCCAGCGCGACAGAATTTCCTTCAAAGCCGATATATCCGATTGAATACCAACGATTTGTTGATTCGTTTTGAGTATCTGCAGTTTCACCTGATCGGCGCTGGTGCGCAGGGCGGCGCCTTCGGTGACGGCGGCTTCCGCTTGTGCGAGTTTCCGTTTCAAATCATCTTTGGATGCTTCGAGCACAGCGTCGCTTTCCTGAAGCAGCAGCGTTTTGAAATAGAGGTCGGTAACGACTTCGCGCAGTTGGAATACGTCGACGTCGACCTGCGCGGCGGCGAGATCGCGTTCCAGTGCGCGTTGCTGCCGGATGTAGCGGTCGGAGCCGCCGTCCCAGATGCGTTCGGAGACGTCGAGGCCGAGTTTGTACTGGTCTTTCGGCACCTGCGGAATGTCAAAAAGCGGTGAACTGATGGGCAATCCGAACACGTCGCTTTGCCAGGACGCCTGTGCGCTCACCTGAATACGCGGCAGGCTGTTGCTGCGTATGTTGTCGGTTTGCAGGGCGGCAATGCTTTCGGCGTACAGTTTTTTCTGCTGTAAGGGGCTGTTTTGCACTGCCAGTACGCGGCATTGCTGTACGGTGATGGTATCGGTGGCCCGCAGCGCCAGGGGTGTGCTGAGGACGGCTATCAGGAAAAGATATAAGCGCATAAGTGACACATTGTTGGGAGTGTTGGTTTTTTTTGGTTTTTGAGGATGCGAGGATGCGAGGTTTGGTGTAAATGATTGGTTATCAGTCAAATCCTCAAATCCTCAAAAATGTATTTATATTCAGGGGCGGAGTGATGCGAGCACAAATTCCGTTACCTGTACCTTTCGTTCTTCGAGGAAAATTTTCAGTTCCGCGCTGTTCAGGCCGAGGGCAAACCGCGCCATCGGTTTGGCGATGAACGGAAACACACACATGGATACGATATTGATTACCAGGTGTTTGGGGTTGACGGGGCGGATACGGCCAGCGGCGATTTCTTCTTCTACCTGCCGGATAAAAATCTGTGGTTTGGGCAATTCCGCCGGCAATATTTTTTCGAAAAAATGATCGGGGTGTTTATTGATTTCCGAGATAATGAAAAGGGGGATAAAGGGGTTTTTCGAAATGATGCTGATATAAATCTCAATAAAATGCCTGATCTTTTCTTCCAGGGGCTTGTCGCTTTCGATTAACTGGCTGATCATCGGGGCGGCCCGGCCGATGACGGCCCGCGCCACGGCTTCGTAGAGTTTGTCCTTGGAGCGGTAGTAATAATGCAGCAATGCTTTGTTGATGCCGGCCCGGTCGGCGATTTCCTGCATTTTGGCGCCATCCATACCTTTTTGTACGAACACCTCATGCGCGGCGTCGAATATCTTTTGCTCCGTAGAGTCTGCAATGTTTTGATTTTCCTTTTTCGCCATAATGTAAGTAAGTGCGAAGTCGGCAGTGCGAAGTGCGAAGTCGTTGGTACGCTTGGTTGAGTGGTGAATGTGAATGAAATTCCGGATTTACCCGAACAGTTTAACCAGTTGGTTAATTTTAGGCAAAGGTGAGTTGTTTTTTGAATTTGTGCAAGAGGAAAATTTAGGGAGGAGTTATGAGGGATAAGTTATGAGGGATGAGTTATGAGTTATAGGTGGTCACCCTTGGCATCGGTTGATATAAAGCCAAGGGTGACCACCTATAACTCATAACTCATCCCT
>Ga0209717_1004686_pt1 | contig 11143 bp, 9 predicted proteins | sample AD_UKC048_MetaG_FD_184418 | JGI IMG/M metagenome (GOLD analysis project Ga0209717, IMG submission 184418) | Active sludge microbial communities of municipal wastewater-treating anaerobic digesters from USA - AD_UKC048_MetaG (SPAdes) (version 2) | ecosystem: Engineered > Bioreactor > Anaerobic >... | reverse complement strand
GGGGTGGTGCGCGCCGAGGTCAGCCTGGACTGATCGCTTCGCGACGGAGCGATCGGGCGGTTTCGGTTTTTCGACTCAGCGTGCGGCGTTCAGCTGCAGACGTGTCGACTCCGCGACGCGGCGCGCACCGTCGGCAAAGTCATCGCCCGAGCTGGCGTAGAGCACCGCGCGCGACGAGTTGACCGCGATCGGCCCGGTGGTTTTGCCGTCCTGCGCGCGCCACCCCGCGCGCACCGTCGCCACCGCATCACCGCCCTGCGCGCCGACGCCCGGGATCAGCAGCGGCAGTGTGGGCGCCAGTTCGCGCACGCGCTCGATCTCGGCCGGGAAGGTCGCGCCCACCACCAGGCCAAGCTGGCCGGTGCGGTTCCACGTGCCCTGCGCCAGCCGCGCGATGTGTTCGTACAGCAGGTCGCCGGGCCGGCCGTCTGCGCCGACGAGGCGCTGCGCCTGCAGGTCCGAGCCGCCCGCATTCGACGTGCGGCACAGCAGGATCAGCCCCTTGTCGGCGTAGTCCAGGTAAGGCTCGATCGAGTCGTGCCCCATGAACGGCGACAGCGTCACCGCATCGGCCCGATACCGCTCGAAGGCCTCGCGGGCGTACTGCTGCGCCGTGCTGCCAATGTCGCCGCGCTTCGCGTCGAGGATCACCGGCACCTGCGGTGCGACCGCATGGATATGCGCGATCAGCGCTTCGAGCTGGTCCTCGGCGCGGTGCGCCGCGAAGTACGCGATCTGCGGCTTGAACGCGATCGCAAGATCCTTCGTCGCATCGACGATCGCCTTGCAAAAATCGAAGGTGCGGCCCGCATCGCCCTGCCAGCCACCGGGAAACCTCGACGGCTCGGGGTCGAGGCCGATGCACAGCAGCGAGTTGTTGGCACGCTCGGCGGCGGCGAGCTGATCGGTGAACTTCATCGCTCGAGTGCTCAGCCGATGCGCCGCGCCAGCTCGGTCGCCAGGCCGATGTAGGTCGCGGGCGTCATCGCCAGCAGCCGCTCCTTCTCCGCCGGCGGAATCTCCAGCGTGCCGATGAAGGCCTGGATCGATTCGCGCGAGATCGTCTTGCCGCGCGTCAGCTCCTTCAGCCGCTCGTACGGGTTGGGCAGGCTGTAGCGGCGCATCACGGTCTGGATCGGTTCGGCCAGCACCTCCCAGGCGTCGTCGAGGTCGGCGGCAAGGCGCGCCTCGTTGACCTCGAGCTTGCCCAGGCCGCGCAGCAGGCTGTCGGCGCCGAGCAGCGCGTAGCCGAGCGCCACGCCCATGTTGCGCAGCACGGTGCTGTCGGTCAGGTCGCGCTGCAGGCGGCTGATCGGCAGCTTCTGGCTCAGGTGCGTCAGCAGCGCATTGGCCAGGCCGAAGTTGCCTTCGGCGTTCTCGAAGTCGATCGGGTTGACCTTGTGCGGCATCGTGCTGCTGCCGATCTCGCCCTCTTTCAGCCGCTGCTTGAAGTAGCCGAGGCTGATGTAGCTCCACACATCGCGCGACCAGTCGATCAGGATGGTGTTGCTGCGAGTGACCGCGTCGAACAGCTCGGCCATGTAGTCGTGCGGCTCGATCTGGATGGTGTACGGGTTGAACGTCAGCTTCAGCTGCTGTTCGACCACGCCCCGGCTGAAGGCCTCCCATTCAACATCGGGGTAAGCCGCCAGATGCGCGTTGTAGTTGCCTACCGCGCCGTTCATCTTGGCCAGCAGCTGCACGCCGGCGATGCGTTCGCGGGCGTGGGTGAGCCGCGCGACGACGTTGGCGACCTCCTTGCCCAGCGTGGTCGGGCTCGCGGTCTGGCCGTGCGTGCGGCTCAGCATCGACAGCGGTGCGAGGTTGTGCGCCAAACCGGTCATCACCGCGATCAGCTTGTCGAGCGTGGGCAGCAGCACCTCGGCGCGAGCGGCCTGCAGCATCAGCGCGTGGCTGGTGTTGTTGATGTCCTCGCTGGTGCAGGCGAAGTGCACGAACTCGCTGGCGGCCAGCAACTCGGGCGTACCGGTGAACTGGGCCTTCAACCAGTACTCGACCGCCTTCACGTCATGGTTGGTGGTGCGCTCGATGTCCTTGATGGCCTGCGCATCGGCTTCGGAGAAGGCCGCGACCTTGCCTCGCAGCAGGGCACGCGCGCCAGCGCTCAGGGGTGCGAATTCGGGCAGGCCGGCGTCGGACAGCGCGATGAACCACTCGACCTCGACCTGCACGCGGCGGTGCATCAGGCCGTATTCGCTGAGCAGCGCGCGCAGTGGGGCGACCTTGGCGGCATAGCGGCCGTCGAGCGGAGACAGGGCGGTGAGCGGGGAGAGGTTCATCAGGTGGCAGGCACACGGCCGCGAGAGAAAAAGAGGGGGGAGGCGAGCAGCCGTGAAGTTTAGGACCTGCAGCTTGCGGGGTCGGCGCTCCCGCGCGCACCGCAGCGGCTTATCCTCAACCCCAATCGAAGCCTGGCTCGCCAGGTCGAGCGCCGATTTCCGCCGACGCCTCACGCCGCACTCCTCGAAGGATCGACCCATGGCCGCCGACCGCTCTGCCGAACCCGCCTCCAGCAAGCACATCCGATTGACCTCGCATCCGGGCCAGCACGGCGCGGGCGGAGCACCCGCGCTGCGCTGGGGCGCCGCCAGCGCAGCCGAGCGCGGGCCGGTCGTCGGCACCACCGTCAACCGCAACCAGCGCAACGTGATCGGCACGCACAGCGGCAGCTACGGCGTCTACCGGGCTCTGGCCGTGGCTGCGGGCAATCTGGTCAGGGGCCACCGTGCCGATCTGACGAACACGGCGCCCACCGACCTGATCGGCCCGCACCCGCAGTGGGCCGACGCCCACAAGATCGTTTCCATCGATCCCTGGGGCGCATCGGTGGCGGATGTGTTCAGCCAGCAGCTCGCCGAGGGCATCGACATCCGGCCGACCATCGCGGTGACCCAGGCGCACATCCACCTGCCGGAGATCAGGCAGGCGCTGGCGTTCCAGCGTCTGCAGGTCGATGGCAGGGTGCTGCTGGAGGACGGCTCGGCTGTGGTCACCAAGATCGCGATCGAGCCGGTCTGGTGGCTGCCGGGCGTGGCGCAGCGCTTCAAGGTCAGCGAGGCCGACCTGCGCCGTGCACTGTTCGAGGAGACCGGCGGCATGTACCCCGAGCTGGTCACGCGCAGCGACATCGAGGTCTTCCTGCCGCCGATCGGCGGGCAGACGCTGTACATCCTCGGTGATCCGCGCTCCCTCGCCGATCCATCGATCACGCTGACGGCGCGCGTCCACGACGAATGCAACGGCAGCGATGTGTTCGGCTCCGACATCTGCACCTGCCGGCCCTACCTGACGCACGCGATCGAGGAATGCATACGCGGCGCGCAGCAGGGCGGCGTGGGCCTGATCGCCTACAGCCGCAAGGAGGGCCGCGCCCTCGGCGAGGTGACGAAGTTCCTCGTCTACAACGCACGCAAGCGGCAGCTCGGTGGCGACAGCGCCGACAAGTACTTCCTGCGCACCGAGTGCGTCGCAGGCGTGCAGGACATGCGATTCCAGGAATTGATGCCCGACGTGCTGCACTGGCTCGGCATCCGAAAAATCCACAGATTGGTCAGCATGAGCAACGACAAGTACGACGCGATCACGGGCAGCGGCATCGAGGTGGGCGAACGCATCAAGATTCCCGACGAGCTGGTACCGGCCGACGCCCGCGTCGAGATCGACGCGAAGATCGCTGCCGGCTATTTCACCGACGGTGCGGTACCGAGCGCCGCCGACCTGGCCGCCACCAAGGGGCGCGATCTTGAGTGAGATCGTGCTGGCCTCACCGCATGGCCGCGATGCCGTCAGCGTGCTGCGCGACCCGGCCACCATCCGCAGGCGCTGCGCGGCAGTCACGCAGGCGATCAGCGAAGGCCGATCGGCCAACTTCAAGCTCGATCGCAGCCGGCTCGACGAGGTCGCGGCCCGTGTCGAGCGCGTGACACGCGCCGCCTATCCCGAGCTGCGGATTCCGTTTCACAGCCGGTGGCGGCATTTCGCGTCGGGCGGCATCGATCGCAAGGCGTCGATGGACGCGCAGATGGCCGACCGCAGCGTCGCCGACCAGGCCCGCGCGCGCTTCGACCTGACGGTGGTCAGCGTGCTGCTCGACGCCGGCGCTGGTCCGCAATGGCGCTACGTCGAAGACGGGACCGGGCAGACCTTCAGTCGCTCCGAAGGACTCGGTATCGCGAGCTGGCATGCGTTCCAGCAAGGGCTGTTCTCGAGCGCGCCGGGCGATGATCCGCTGCGTGCGGATGCGGCAGCGCTGCAGCGGCTCGATGCGAGTACCCTGCGGCGGAGTTTCCAGGTGACCCCGGGCAACCCGCTGGTCGGTCTCGAAGGGCGCGTTGCGCTGCTGAACCGGCTCGGTGCGGCCCTGGCAGCCGACCAGGGCATGGCGGGGCGCCCCTCAGCCTTGTTCGACCGGCTGACTCAGTCTGCCTCGGTCTCGGATGGAACCGCCGAGGTCGATGCCGGACAGGTTCTGCGGGCCGTGCTGGATGCGTTCTCGTCGATCTGGCTCACCGGCAGCATGCTGCAGGGTGTGCCGCTGGGCGACGTGTGGCCCCACCGCTGGGCGGGCGGCGAATCGAAATCCGAAGGCGGCCACGGAACCACCGACGGCTGGGTGCCGTTCCACAAGCTGAGTCAGTGGCTGAGCTACTCGCTGCTGGAGCCGCTGATCTGGTCCGGCGCGCACGTGACCGGTCTCGATGCGCTGACCGGCCTGCCCGAGTACCGCAATGGCGGGCTGCTGCTCGACGGCGGCGTGATCGTCCCGCGCGATCCGCGCAACCTGGCACGCCGCTGGACGCCGGCCGATGAATTCATCGTCGAGTGGCGCGCGCTGACGGTGTCGCTGATCGACGAACTGGCTCCGCTGGTGCGCGCGCGACTGGGCAAGACCGCCGAAGAGATGCCGCTGGCCTGCATCCTCGAAGGCGGCACCTGGGCGGCGGGCCGGGAGATTGCTAGGGAACTGCGAGACGGATCGCCCCCGCTGTCGATCGACAGCGACGGCACGGTTTTCTGATTCACTGAAACGAGGCGCCCATGACCGCTCCGGTCCACCATGTCACCCACCCGCTGATCCAGCACAAGCTCACGCTGATGCGGCAGAAGGACTGCAGCACCAACAGCTTCCGGCGCCTGATGAGCGAGATCAGCATGCTGATGGCCTACGAGGTCACGCGCGACATGCCGACGCAGCTCATCGACATCGAGACGCCGCTGGAGGCGATGAAGTCGCCTGTGATCGACGGCAAGAAGACGGTGTTCGTCAGCATCATGCGTGCCGGTGGCGGCTTCCTGGACGGCATGCTGACGGTGGTGCCGGGCGCGCGCATCGGCCACATCGGGCTCTACCGTGACCCGAAGACGCTGGTCGCGGTCGAGTACTACTTCAAGATGCCTTCGGACATGCACGAGCGCGACGCGATCGTCCTCGACCCGATGCTGGCCACGGGCAACTCGGCGGTGGCAGCAGTGGACCGGCTGAAGGAGACGCAGCCGCGGTCGATCCGCTTTGTCTGCCTGCTGGCCGCGCCGGAGGGCCTGAAGGCCTTCCAGTCCGCGCATCCCGACGTGCCGGTCTACACCGCAGCGATCGACCGCGAACTGAACGACCACGGGTACATCCTGCCGGGCCTGGGCGACGCTGGCGATCGGTTGTTCGGGACCAAGTGAGCATGCTGATCCGCAACGCCACCTTGCCCGACGGGAGCACCGGCGTCGACGTGCTGCTGCGCGACGGACGCATCGCCGGCATCGGCACGCAGCTGGCATGTCCCGAGAACGCGCGCGAGGTCGATGCGCGTGGCCACCTGCTGGCGCCATCGTTCGTCGATGCGCACTTCCACATGGACTCGACGCTGAGCTACGGCCTGCCTCGCGTCAATGCCAGTGGCACCCTGCTCGAGGGCATCGCGCTGTGGGGCGAACTGAAGCCGCAGCTGACGCAGGACGCGCTGGTCGCTCGCGCGCTGCAGTACTGCGACTGGGCCGTCGCGAAGGGCCTGCTGGCGATCCGCACGCATGTCGACGTCTGCGACGATCGGCTGCTGGCGGTCGAGGCGCTGCTGCAGGTGAAGCGCCAGGTGGCGCCCTACCTCGACCTGCAACTGGTGGCGTTCCCGCAGGACGGCCTGCTGCGTTCGCCGAACGCGCTGGCCAACCTGAAGCGTGCGCTCGATCTCGGCGTCGACGTGGTCGGCGGCATCCCTCATTTCGAGCGAACGATGGCCGAAGGCACCGAAAGCATCCGCATCCTGTGCGAACTGGCGGCCGAGCGCGGCCTGCGCGTCGACATGCACTGCGACGAAAGCGACGACCCGCTGTCGCGCCACGTCGAGACACTGGCCTTCCACACGCAGCGCCTCGGGATGCACGGCCGCGTCACCGGCTCGCACCTGACATCGATGCATTCGATGGACAACTACTATGTGTCGAAGCTGATTCCGCTGATGGCCGAGGCGCAGGTGAATGTGGTCGCCAACCCGCTGATCAACATCACCTTGCAGGGCCGCCACGACTCCTACCCGAAGCGACGCGGCATGACGCGCGTTCCCGAACTGATGGCTGCAGGCCTGAACGTCGCGTTCGGCCACGACTGCGCGATGGACCCGTGGTATCCGCTCGGCTCGGCCGACATGCTGGAGGTCGCGCACATGGGCCTGCATGTCGCGCAGATGACCTCACCAAAACAGATGGAAGCCTGCTTCGACGCCGTCACCGTCTGTGGCGCGAAGGCCATGGGTCTCGACCGGCACGGCATCACGGTCGGTTGCGACGCCGATCTGGTGCTGCTGCAGGCGCGCTCGGTGATCGAGGCGCTTCGCCTGCGGCCGAACCGCCTGCTGGTGCTGCGCAAGGGAAAGATGGTGGCTTGCAGCGCTCCGGCGATGTCCCAGCTCGACCTGCCGGATCGTCCGGCCAGCGTCGACTGGACGCTGCGACGCTGAGTGACAAGTCGAATGAGGCACCTCCGCAAACCACGGATCGGGACTTACGAAGTGAAAAGTGCCATCGTTAGAATGAAATTTGCATCTGCCAGTCCAGCCTCACTCCGCACGCGGCGATCCCCTCGTCGCTCCCCGACATGAAACTCATCGGCTCACTGACCAGCCCTTACGTGCGCAAGGTTCGCATCGTGCTGGCCGAAAAGAAGCTGGACTACCACCTCGAGGTCGAGGACGTCTGGGGCAACGACCGCATCCTTGCTTCGAACCCGCTGGGCAAGGTGCCTTGCCTGGTGATGGAAGGTGGCGAAGCGGTGTTCGATTCGCGTGTCATCGTCGAGTACGTCGACACGCTGTCGCCGGTGGGACGACTGATCCCTGAGCGCGGCCGCGAGCGCGCGGAAGTGCGCACATGGGAGGCTCTGGCCGACGGTGTGCTCGACGCGGCCATCTCGGCACGACTCGAACAGACCTGGGCCGGCCGTTCGGAAGCCGAACGCAGCAGCGCCTGGATCGGTCGACAAATGGACAAGGTGAACCATTCCGTCGCCGCGATGAGCAAGGGCCTGGCCGACAAGCCCTGGTGCTGCAATGGCAACCACCTGACGCTGGCCGACATCGCAGTCGGCTGCGCGCTGTCCTATCTCGATTTCCGCTTCCCGCAGATCGACTGGCGCAGCCCGCACCCCAACCTGGTGCGCTTGTCGGACAAGCTTTGCGGCCGCCCCAGCTTCATCGACACCCAGCCGCCCGCGGCTTGAGCTTCGGGCGCTGACCCGGCGCGCAGCGGCTCGTCACATCGCCACGCCAAAGCTTTCCGCCTGCGCCATCGGCCAGTACAGCCGGTACACGCTGTGGGTCAGGTCGCCAGTGAGCAGCGATCCGGGTTTCACGAACGGCAGCAGGTTGCTCAGCAGCTTGACCTCGTGATCGTTGGTGCGCCGCACGATGTGGGCGGCGGTGATGGCGCCGGGATGATCGAGTCCGGCGGCCTGCACCAGCTCCTTCAGCGCCTTGAGGGTGCTCTGGTGGAAATTGAAGACACGGTCGGCCTTGGTCGGCACCACCAGGGCCTGCTGGCGATGCGGATCCTGCGTGCTGACGCCGGTCGGGCAATCACCGGTGTGACAGGCCTGCGCCTGGATGCAGCCGAGCGCGAACATGAAGCCGCGCGCCGAGTTGCACCAGTCCGCACCCAGCGCCATGTTGCGGGCGATGTCGAAGGCACTGACCACCTTGCCGGCACAGCCGATCTTGACGCGGTGGCGCAGGTTCAGGCCGACGAGCGTGTTGTGCACCAGCAGCAGCCCCTCCTGCAGCGGCGCGCCGACGTGATCGGTGAACTCGAGCGGCGCCGCACCGGTGCCGCCTTCGCCGCCGTCGACGACGATGAAGTCAGGCGTGATACCGGTGGCCAGCATGGCCTTGGCGATGGCGAACCACTCCCACGGGTGGCCGATGCACAGCTTGAAGCCGACGGGCTTGCCGCCTGACAACGCACGCAGGCGGTCGACGAACTGCATCATCTCGATCGGCGTGGAGAACGCGCTGTGGCTGGCCGGGCTGACGCAATCGACCCAGGGCGGCACGCCGCGCGCTTCGGCGATCTCCGGCGTCACCTTCGGCCCCGGCAGGACGCCGCCGTGTCCGGGTTTGGCGCCCTGGCTCAGCTTGATCTCGATCATCTTGACCTGCGCCAGCCGGGCGTTGGTCGCAAACAGATCCGGGTTGAAGCTGCCGTCGGGGTGGCGGCAGCCGAAGTAGCCCGAGCCGATCTCCCAGATCAGGTCACCGCCGCCGTCCGGATCGGGGCCCCGATGGTGGCGGCTGATCGAGCCTTCGCCGGTGTCGTGCGCGAAGCCTCCGCGCTTGGCGCCCGCGTTCAGCGCCAGGATCGCATTGGCGGACAAGGCACCGAAGCTCATCGCCGAGATATTGAAGACGCTGGCCGTGTAAGGCTGCGTGCATGGGGTTCCATGAGCACCCTGGGAGTGCGCGGGATCGCCATGGCCGCCACCAATGACCACCCGGAAATCATGGGTCGGCAGGTGGGTCGGGTGCATCGAATGGTTGATCCACTCGTAGCCCTGGGCGCTGACGTCCTTCTGCGTTCCGAAGGGCCGCTTGTCCTGGTCGCCCTTGGCGCGCTGGTAGACCAGCGAGCGCTGCTGGCGCGAGAACGGCGCCGCTTCGTTGTCACCCTCGATGAAGTACTGCCTGATCTCCGGTCGGATGAACTCGAACAGGTAGCGCATGTGCCCGATGACCGGGTAGTTGCGCAGGACCGAGTGCGTGCCCTGGCGCGTATCGCGCACCCCGAGCAGCACCAGCCCCGCGAAGATCGACGGCAGCACCCAGTCCCACCCGCTGGGCATGCGCATCAGCAGCGACAGAGACAGGCTGACGACCAGTCCCACCGCACAAAGGAACCACGCGGAGTACCTCAGCGGGAAGTGATGGTTCAGCTTTTCGAGCCAGGTTTGCATCGCGCGTCCTCGAGGCGAGCCGCGGACGCGGTGCGCCCATCGACCCGAAACTCATCGTATCGACCGGCGATGGCGTCCGATTCGACGAAAAGACCCCGTAAGTCGCGTCGGACGCGGCGACCTGACTCCGGGTGTTCCCGAACCCCCTGTCGCGACGATGGAGGCCGGCATGCGCTCGCTATACTGCCGCCCAGCGCTGATTTGCTCCGGCTTGCGGGCGCTCTACAAACCCAGCTAAATACAGGACCGACGGGCGCTTCCCGTCACACCACCACGATGCTTCAACCCGCTACGCCGCCGGCCCGTGCGGCCTGTCGACGGATTCATTCATGAGTTCGCTGGGACACGTTCGGCCGCGATCGATGTCGTTCGCGGAGCCTCTGACGCTGCGCTGCGGCGCGGTGCTGCGCGATTACACCCTCGTGTACGAGACCTACGGGACGCTGAACGCGGAGCGCAGCAACGCGGTCCTGGTGTGCCACGCCCTGAACGCCAGCCACCACGTCGCCGGCACCTACGAGGGCGACCCGAAGAGCACCGGCTGGTGGGACAACCTGATCGGGCCCGGTCGGCCGCTGGACACCGATCGCTTCTTCGTCATCGGTGTCAACAACCCGGGATCGTGCTTCGGATCGACCGGCCCGACCCACATCAACCCGGCGACGCAGCAACCCTGGGGCGTGGATTTTCCCGTGATGACAGTGGAGGACTGGGTCGACGCGCAGGCGCGGCTCTGCGATGCACTGGGCATCGAGCAACTCGCGGCGGTGATCGGCGGAAGCCTGGGGGGCATGCAGGCGCTGTGCTGGTCCATGCGATATCCATCCCGATTGCGGCACTGCATCGCGATCGCCACCGCACCCAACCTGTCTGCGCAGAACATCGCCTTCAACGAAGTCGCGCGGCGCGCCATCGTGACCGACCCCGACTTCCATGACGGCCACTACCTGGCCCACGGCGTGGTGCCCAAGCGCGGTCTGCGCGTGGCACGGATGATCGGCCACATCACCTACCTCAGCGACGACACGATGGACGCCAAGTTCGGCCGCACCCTGCGCGCCGCGATCGGCGCAGAGGTCGTCCAGCGCTCCGGCTCGCCGCGCTACACCACGCTGGACATCGAGTTCGAGATCGAAAGCTACCTGCGCCACCAGGGCGACAAGTTCAGCGAGTACTTCGACGCGAACAGCTACCTGCTGATCACCCGCGTGCTCGACTACTTCGATCCGGCGCGCGAGCACGATGGCGACCTGTCCGCCGCATTCGCCGCAGCCACTGCCAGGTTCCAGCTGGTGAGCTTCACGACCGACTGGCGCTTCTCGCCGGCCCGCTCACGCGAGATCGTCAAGGCGCTGCTCGACAACCGGCTCGACGTCAGCTATGCCGAGATTGCCGCCCCGCACGGTCACGACGCGTTCCTGCTCGACGACTCGCGCTACCACGGGGTGCTGCGCGCGCGCTTCGAGCGCATCGCGCGCGAGATCGACGCCGGCTCACACGCTGACCTGGCACGGCCTGGCCTGGGGATTGCGACATGAGCGCCGGAAACGACCTCGATCTGATCGCGGGCCTGGTGCCGACCGGCTCGAGGGTGCTCGACCTGGGCTGCGGCTCGGGCGAAACGTTGGCCTACCTGCGCGACCGGCGTCAATGCACCGGCTATGGCATCGAGATCGCGCAGGTAGGCCAACGTTT
>Ga0209717_1004685_pt1 | contig 11143 bp, 9 predicted proteins | sample AD_UKC048_MetaG_FD_184418 | JGI IMG/M metagenome (GOLD analysis project Ga0209717, IMG submission 184418) | Active sludge microbial communities of municipal wastewater-treating anaerobic digesters from USA - AD_UKC048_MetaG (SPAdes) (version 2) | ecosystem: Engineered > Bioreactor > Anaerobic >... | reverse complement strand
GCAATTTGCCATTCTGGAATGTTTCTGTATTTTGTTTTTTCGTAAGTAGAAAAACCTCTATGAATTACTCCTAAATTTTTGATTCCGGCAGCATACAAACGCTCTACACCACCCAACCATAAAGCCATATCTGGATTTACTGGATTTTTAATCAATACAATTTTATCAGTTCCAGCTAATGTATCGGCAATTTCTTGAACCGCAAACGGATTTGCAGTCGTACGAGCACCAACCCATAAAACATCAATATCATTTTCTAAAGCCAATTTACAGTGTGCAGCAGTAGCAACCTCAGTCCCCATTAGCATTCCTGTTTCTGCCTTTGCTTTTTTCAACCATTTCAAGCCAATTTCTCCCACACCTTCAAATCCTCCCGGACGCGTTCTTGGTTTCCAAATTCCTGCTCTAAAAACGCTTACATCTGAATCTTTCAGAGCGTGAGCAATTTTCAAAACTTGTTCTTCTGTTTCAGCACTACAAGGTCCTGCAATTACAAATGGATGAGTCAAATTGAATTCGTTCAACCAATTTCTCATTTCTTTCTTGTTTTCCATCTTTTCTAAATTAATTTTTTATTGTTTTATTATGTGTTGTTTCTTTCTAACTGCCATCTGCAAACTGGCTATTTCTTCATTCCGTTTAATATTTCCTTTATTTTATTCACGCTTTGCATTTCATTGAATATCGCATCGTAATCATCCTGCTCCAATAATTCCTTGAAATGTGTTAAATTGGAAATATATTCTTCCAATGTTTTTACGACTTGCTTTTTATTTTGTTTGAAAATCGGCGTCCACATGGCTGGTGAACTTTTCGCCAAACGCACCGTACTTTCGAATCCAGAACCCGCCATATCAAAAATATCTTGCTCGACTTTCTCTTTATCAATCACCGTTTTTCCAAGCATAAACGAACTAATGTGAGACAAATGTGAGACATAAGCAATGTGCTTGTCGTGCGATTTTGGATCCATATATCGAATTCTCATTCCAATACTTTTAAACAAATCCAAAGCTTTTTCCTGTAATTTGAAAGTCGTTTTTTCGACTTCGCAAATGATATTCGTTTTTCCTTGAAACAATCCTTTTATCGCCGCCGAAGGACCTGAAAATTCTGTCCCCGCAATGGGATGAGTAGCAATGAAATTTCTTCTTCTCGGATGATTCGCCACGGCTTCGCAAATTGGCATTTTGGTAGAACCAACCTCAAAAACGATTGTTTTGTCTCCAATGGCATCCAAAACTTTTGGCAAAAGGCTCAAAGCTATATCCACGGGAACCGAAACGATTACAAAATCGGCTTCCGTCAAATCATCAAATGTAGCCGCTTTATCTACAACTCCAAGAGCAATGGCTTCCGCCAAATGACTTTCGTTGTTGTCAATTCCATAAATAGTCGCATCCGGATGCAGTGATTTGATGTCCAAAACCATCGAACCGCCTATTAATCCTATTCCTATTACGTGTATATTCATTTGTTAAAATCTATCAATTGCTTCTTGCACTTTTTCCTCTTTTACACAAAGTGCGAATCGGATATAACCTTCTCCATTACTACCGAAAATAGTCCCCGGAGTGATGAAAATTGATTTTTCGTATAATATTTTATCAATAAAATCTTCTGATGATGTAATTCCTGCTGGTAATTTTGCCCAAACAAATAATCCTACACCTTCTTTGTAAACTTCACAACCTAGCTTTTCGGCTAATTGTTCCGTCAAAACTCTTCTCTTTTTATAAACTGCATTCATCGAATCGAACCAGGATTTGTCACTTTTCAAAGCTTCAATCGCCCCTTTTTGGATTCCGAAAAACATTCCGCTGTCCATATTGCTTTTTACTTTCAGAACGGCATCAATAAAAGTTGCATTTCCTAAAACCATTCCAACTCGCCAACCTGCCATATTGAAGGTTTTTGACAACGAATTCAATTCTAATGCCACATCTTTTGCACCTTCCACTTGCAACAAACTCATCGGTTTATCATTCAAAACAAAACTATACGGATTGTCATTAATCAATAAAATATGATGCTTTTTGGCGAAAGCCACCAACTTTTCGAACAATTGTAAACTTCCTCTCGCTCCTGTCGGCATATGCGGATATCCCAACCACATTATTTTTACTTTCGATAAATCTAATTTTTCTAAAGCTTCAAAATCAGGTTCCCAATTATTCACTTCTTTCAAATCATAATAAACTGGTACAGCCCCAACCAAATTCGTCACCGAAGAATACGTTGGATACCCTGGATTAGGAATCAAAACTTGGTCTCCTTCGTTCAAAAATGCCAATGAAATATGCATAATTCCTTCTTTGGAACCCATCAAAGGCAAAATTTCTGTATTCGAATTCAAAGCAACTCCATAATTGTTTTTATAGAAATCCGCCATTCCACTTCTCAATTCCGGCAAACCTTGGTAACTCTGGTATTGATGCGCATTTTCTTCCTTCATTGCCAAAGTTACGGCATCAATAACGGCTTGTGAAGGCTTCAAATCCGGGCTACCAATCCCCATATTGATGATGGGTTTCCCTTCGGAAGCCAATTGTCTTACTTCTCTCAGTTTTGAGGAGAAATAATATTCTTCAACTATATCTAAACGTTTTGCTGTTTGTATCACGGTTTTGTATTTTTATATTCTCCCAATACTTTGAAATATTCCGCCATAATTTCCATTAATGATTTTGCTTTGGCGTAATCTTCGTATTTTTCGAAAGTAACATCCACAAAAAACGAATATTTCCAAGGGGTTTCAATTTTTGGCAAGGATTGAATTTTGGTTAAATTCAGTTTACAATCGCTCATTACATTCAAAACTGCCGCCAAACTTCCTCTTTTATGATCCAATTCGAATTTTATCGAAGCACGATTAATTTCATCTTTTGACACAAATGAATTCTCCTTTTTGATAATAACAAAACGTGTCATATTGTTATTAATAGTTTGAATTTCTGGTGCTAAAACTTCTAAATCGTACATTTCAGCAGCCGTTTTACTTGCAATTGCTGCAATCCCTGAAAGTTGCTTTTTTTGAATTCTACGCGCTGTTTCGGCAGTATCTTTGTCTTCAACTAATTTAATTTTCGGATATTTTTTTAAGAATTCCATACATTGCAACAACGCCATCGGATGCGAATGAACTTCTAAAATATCTTTCATTTTCTGACCTTTCAAGCCCATTAAATTTTGATGAATATCTAAATAATGCTCACCAATAATATGCAAATTGTTTTTGTCAATTAAGGCATAATTTGGGATAATTGGTCCTGCTATAGAATTTTCAATCGCCATGACCGCTTGATCTGATTTTCCAGACAATAGACTATCAATCAATTTATCAAATGACATACACTCATCGACTCCTACAGTAGCACCAAAATATTCTTGAGCCACCTGATGGTGAAAAGAGCCTTTTATACCTTGAATTGCAATCCTCTCCCCGACCCTCTCCAACGGAGAGGGAGAAATTGGAGAAATTCTTTGTTCATTTTTCATAAATATTCAAAAAAAAATCCTGATTTTCATCAGGATTGTATATTAGTTTTATTTGTTTCTTAATCTTTCAAATAACCATAGACAATCCTTACTTCCTAAAGAAGAAATAGTAAGTATTGCTAAAATAAAAACGGTTAGATGTCATTTTGTTCGGATTTTTGTTAAAAATTCTCTGCGAATGTATAAATTATTTTTTGCTAACCCAAAAAAAAGAATGGTTTTATCCAATAAAAAAAGAATTATCTACAAAACTCGTTTTTCATTAAAAAATAATTAAAAAAAAATGCTTTAAACCAACAATTAATCAACAGTCGTATAATAGACTTCAAAGCAATAAACTTCTAACTTCATTTTTTATAGAGATTATATGTTAGAAATTTTTAGAAATCCCAATACTAAATGTCTGTCCAAAACTGAAATTAAAATTTTGGGTGTCATTTGCTGGATTGCTATAATTTAAAGTACTGTAACCTATACTTCCCAAATTAAAATTCAAACCAAAACCTTTATTAATATTTAATAGTAAAGCCGGAGTTACACCCACATAAAAACCATTTCCATTAAGTGTTGATAGGTATGGATTTATACCTCCATTATATTGAGTTTGCTTTACATTGTGATAACCGGCTCCCAAATCGGCATAAGCAGAAAAAATTCCCCCTATTGGTTTAGAATAACGAAGAAAACCACCCACAGAAAAATTATTGTTTTTGTATTCTCCAGATGTATAAGTCTGTTTTGAATTTGAAATGTAAGACTCAACACCCACAGTCCAGTTATCATTGTATTGGTAACCCACTTTTGGAGAGAAATTAAAACTCTTTTGTGTTGGTGAAATTCCCATCGAAACATCTGATTTTTGGGAAGAATATCCCACATTTCCTAAAACTAAAACGGCGCCTTTTTGAGCATTTGCAAAGCTAAATACAGCTAGTGCAAGAATGAGTAATGATTTTTTCATTTTTAATTTATTTAAAATTTATCTGACAAAGAGAAACTTTACAATTAGAAATTTAAGTGACTTTAACATTTGTTTATGCGTTAAAAAAAATATAATTTTTCAAGTTAAAAAAAGGGAAGTGATGAATTCTATTTTTTCTGTTTACTTTTGCTACAAATAAAAAACAATGTCAATAGAAGTAAATAATATCTCGAAAAGTTACGGTGTTCAAAAAGCATTGGACAACATTTCGTTTGCTGTCAAAAAAGGAGAAATCGTTGGTTTCCTGGGGCCAAATGGCGCCGGAAAATCAACTTTGATGAAAATATTGACCACATATATTGCTGCCGATGAAGGTTCGGCTGCCGTAAATGGATTTGATGTGAATTTGCAAACTAAAGAAGTGCAACAGTCTATTGGCTATTTACCAGAGCACAATCCATTGTATTTGGATTTGTATGTGAGAGAATATTTGGCATTCAATGCCGATGTATATAAAGTGGCTAAATCTCGAATAGAAGAAGTGATTCAATTGACGGGTTTATCCAATGAAAGTCATAAGAAAATAAGCCAATTATCAAAAGGTTATCGCCAACGTGTGGGATTGGCAAACGCTTTATTACACAATCCCGATGTTTTGATTCTCGACGAACCAACAACAGGTTTGGATCCCAACCAATTGGTCGAAATTAGAAATGTTATTAAAAATGTGGGCAAAGACAAAACTGTTTTTCTTTCGACACACATTATGCAGGAAGTGGAAGCGATTTGCGACCGAGTAATTATTATTGATAAAGGAAAAATTGTAGCCGACAAAAAATTAGATACTTTAATTTCGGCAGACAAGGAACAAGTTATCGAAGTGGAATTTGACTATAAAGTCGAAGAACAATTGATTGCCAAAATCGAGAATTTGACTTCTTATAAAAATACGCACGATATGATTTGGGAATTGACGTTCAACGCGGACAAAGACATGCGTCCGGCTGTTTTTGATTTTGCGAATGCTAATGGTTTGAAAACATTACAATTGAATCAAAAAAATAAAAATCTGGAAGCGGTTTTTAGGGAAATGACTAAATAAAAGTTGGCAGTATTTAGTTTTAGTGGTAATCTGTTAAATTAAAAAAGCATCGTTTATATTTTAAACGATGCTTTTTTATGTCAATGAATTCGCTTTAAATCCTAAATGGCCTAGCCCTGATAGCAGTGGAAATCCTTTTGTGCCGGTGTTCGGCACAAAAGATTGTAACGGATAGCAGGAAACAGCTCCTAAAAAACCTGACTTGCTATTTGATGAATATTATCGGATTTTCCCATTGAATAATAATGCACGAAAGGCACACCAAATTCGATTAATTCTTTGGATTGTTGCACTGCAAATTCAACTCCTATTTGACGAACTGCCGCATTGTCTTTGGCCTGTTCGATAGAATGAATCAAATCCTGTGGCATATCCAACCAAAAAACTTGTGGCAACATTTGCAAATGACGTTTCACCGCTACTGGTTTAATTCCTGGGATAATTGGCACTGTAATTCCTATGGCACGAGCCGCTTCGACAAACTTGAAATACTTTTGGTTGTCAAAAAACATTTGGGTCACAACATAGTCTGCACCAGCCTCTACTTTTTCTTTCAGTCTTTTCAAATCGGCTTCTAAACTTGGCGCTTCGATATGTTTTTCGGGATAACCAGAAACTCCTATACAAAAATTAGGAGCATTTTCGGTTGGCAAAGTGTCGTGCAAAAACTGTCCTGAATTCATCGCCTTGATTTGTTTTACTAAATCTATTGCATAATTATTTCCGCCTTTGGTAGGCTCAAAATATTTTTCACCCTTCATAGGATCTCCACGAAGTGCCATCAAATTATCTATTCCTAAATAGTGGCAATCGACCAATAAATACTCGGTTTCTTCTTTGGTAAAACCGCCACACAAAACGTGAGGAATGGCATCTACACCATATTTGTGTTGGATGGAAGCGCAAATTCCAACGGTACCGGGACGCATACGAGTAATTCGACGGTCAAAAAGTCCATCTTTTTCGATGTAAACATATTCTTCTCTTGATGTCGTAACATCAATAAAAGGTGGTTTAAATTCCATCAACGGATCTATATTTTCATACAAATCTTTGATATTACTTCCTTTTTGTGGTGGAACTATTTCAAAAGAGAATAATGGTTTTCCTTTTGCGTTTTCTATATGTTGTGTTACTTTCATTTAAAAAAAATGTATAATGTATTTTGTAAATTGTATAATGTATTTGTAGCTGTATTTTTCCTTTCAATATACATTCTACAATTTACAATATACAGAAATTTAATCTGCAATATTAGGATTCAACCATTTCGTTGCTTTATCGGTTGAGATACTTCTCCGTTTGGCGTAATCAATGACTTGATCTTCTTTTATTTTTCCGAGTCCAAAATACTTACTTTCTGGATTTCCAAAGTAATAACCCGAAACCGATGAAGCCGGCCACATGGCCATACTTTCGGTCAAAGTTACTCCAATTTTATTTTCCACATTCAGTAATTTCCAAATTGTTGGTTTTTCTAAATGGTCTGGACAAGCCGGATAACCTGGTGCGGGACGAATTCCTTTGTACTCTTCCGCAATCATTGCTTCGGCACTCAAGGTTTCGTCTTTCGAATAACCCCAAACTTCTTTACGTACTTTTTCGTGTAAATATTCGGCAAATGCTTCTGCAAAACGATCCGCCAAAGCTTTCACCATAATCGAATTGTAATCGTCCAAATCCTTTTCGAATTCAGCTGCCCATTCATCTACACCAAAACCGGTGGTTACGCAAAAAGCTCCCATATAATCAGTTACTCCGTTATCTTTCGGAGCAATAAAATCGGCCAAAGCGATATTTGGAGCTCCTTTAGTTTTTTGTGCTTGTTGACGTAAGGTCAAGAATTTTTCCAATTCTTTTCCATTTTCATCATACAACTGAATGTCATCATCGTTAACCTGATTTGCCGGGAAAATTCCATAAATTCCTTTGGCTTGCAATTTCTTTTCTTTCAAAATTACTTTCAACATTTCCTGTGCATCGGCAAAAACTGAAGTCGCTTGTTCGCCCACAACCTCATCCGTCAGAATCGCAGGATATTTGCCGAACAATTCCCAAGTTCTGAAAAAAGGCGTCCAATCGATGTAAGGAACCAAAACCTCCAAATCTACTTCGATAACTTGTTCGCCAATTATATTTGGTTTTACAGGAGTGAAATTATCCCAATCCAATGGCAATTTATTTTTACGTGCATCTTCGATACTCAAGAAATTTTTATCTCTCGAACGATTCAAGAACGATTCTCTAAACGCATCATAATCGGTTCGGATGTCGGAAGTATATTGTTCTTTATTATGGTCTAATAAATTTCCAGCTACCGTAACGGCTCTCGAAGCATCGTTAACATGAATCACAGTTCCTTTATATTGTGGTGCAATTTTCACGGCGGTGTGCGCTCGAGATGTAGTTGCTCCACCAATCATCACGGGAATTTTCATTCCTCTTTTGTCTAATTCTTTGGCGAGATACACCATTTCGTCCAAGGATGGCGTAATCAATCCGCTCAAACCAATCACATCTACATTATGTTCAATAGCGGCAGCAATAATTTTTTCTGGAGGAACCATTACACCTAGGTCAATGATTTCGTAATTGTTACAAGCCAAAACAACACTAACTATATTTTTACCAATATCGTGAACATCTCCTTTTACGGTTGCCATCAATATTTTTCCATTACCTTCTTTGTCACCCACTTGTTTCGCAGCTTCGATAAATGGCAATAAATACGCCACGGCCTTTTTCATAACCCGAGCCGATTTTACCACTTGCGGCAAAAACATTTTCCCCGAACCAAACAAATCCCCAACGACATTCATTCCTGTCATTAAGTTGATTTCGATTACTTCAATCGGTTTTGTGGCGGCCAATCGGGCTTCTTCGACATCTAATTCTATAAAAGCATCTACTCCTTTTACAAGTGAATGCGTAATTCTTTCCTGAACGGTTCCCGAACGCCATTCTTGTATCGCTACTTCATTGCTTTTGGTATCGCCTTTTACATTCTCGGCAAAATCCAACAGCCTTTCGGTAGCATCATCACGACGATTCAGAATTACATCTTCTACGTGTTCTAATAAATCTTTTGGAATTTCGTCATAAATAGACAACATTTCTGGGTTTACAATTCCCATCGTCATTCCGTTTTTGATGGCGTGGTACAAGAAAACCGAGTGCATCGCTTCCCGAACTGTATCATTTCCTCTAAACGAAAACGAAACGTTACTCACACCACCGCTAATGTGTGCATGTGGTAAATTTTCCCGAACCCATTTGGTTCCCCTAAAGAAATCCAAAGCATTCAGGCGGTGTTCTTCCATTCCGGTTGCTACTGGAAATATATTCAAATCGAAAATAATATCCTGTGGAGGAAAACCCACTTTATTGACCAAAATATCATACGAACGTTGACAAATTTCAACACGTCTTTCGTAATTATCGGCTTGACCTACTTCATCAAAAGCCATTACAATTACAGCGGCTCCGTAGCGTTTAATCAATTTGGCGTGATAAATAAAAGCTTCTTCTCCTTCTTTCAATGAAATCGAGTTTACCACACATTTTCCTTGCACAACTTTCAAACCGGCTTCGATAATATCCCATTTCGAGCTGTCAATCATAATGGGCACACGGGCAATATCAGGTTCGGCAGCGATTAAATTCAGGAATTTGGTCATTGCATATTCGCCATCAAGCATTCCTTCATCCATATTAATATCGATGATTTGTGCGCCACCTTCTACTTGCTCTTTGGCAATGCTCAATGCTTCGTCGTATTTTTCTTCCTTGATTAATCGAAGAAATTTTCTAGAACCTGTAACATTCGTACGTTCCCCAATGTTTACAAATACACTTTCAGGCGTAATGATTAAGGGCTCTAATCCCGATAATACTAGGTTTCTTCTTTTTTCTGCTTCTGCCATTTTTTTATTTTTTTTATTTACAACAACGGAATAAATTCCGTTGCTATAAAATGGGTCGTTCCTACGGAACTAATCTAATTACAAATAATCTTTTAATTCAATAAATAATATTTCACTGTGACTAACTTTAAAGAATTAATCTTACCCAACTCCAAAGAAGATTCCGTATCAAAAGTAAAAACACAACTTGATTTAGCCTCTATTTGATTGCAAGTAGAAATTGCACCTTTTAAATAAGGCCCAGATGATTCTAACCCATCAGCATTAACAGTAAAAACCGGAAATCCTTTTATCGCAAAATTATTTAAATTGTTCAGTTTAATTTCAAATTGTAATCTAGAAGTATTTTTACCTGTATCTGGTGTAAATTTAAAATTCAAAACTTCATAAGAAAAATTATCAATTGGTTTTTGCTCTTCAACTGGAGTAATTACGTAATCACAAGAAACTACCAATGCTGATCCAGGAATATAAACCATTCCGGTTGGAGTCCAATAAGATTGGCTTTCAGTTGTAATTGTTTTTGTACAGTCTTTATCAGAAGAGCATCCAAAAACGAAAACAAAACTGATTAACAAAAACAGTAATCTAAAAATTTTTTTCATGTATTTTATTAATTATTTCCTGCAAGGTTTTGAAAATCTTGGAGGGTTAACTTTTTTTCTTGTTTACAACGGATTAAAATCCGTTGCTACAAAATTTGTCGTTCCGATGGAACTCGTATGTTGCTAGCGCGAGCGTCAAGCTCGAGCGTATTTTATTTTTTTTAAAAAATTTTTCCCTGCCTTTGTTTGTGGGCACGAGCAGGACGCTCGCGCTAGCTGGGGGGGATTAAGGGTTCTAATCCCGATAAAACTAGGTTCCTTCTGTCTTTATTGTGTGCCATTTTTTTATTTTGTTTAATCCTGCAAGGTTTTGAAGAGCTGGGTTACTTTAAATTATTTTCCGTAAGGAAATTCCGATTCGCATTTCTTCCAAAAATCTTTTCCATTAATTTCATTCAAATAAAGTTCAAAAAAGCATAAAACTTCTTCTTGCATAGGTTCTACTGCGCTCCAAAACTTATCAATAAATAACAAATACTGTTCATTTGCATTTCTGCCCTGATTCATTGCGTTAAATATTTCTCTAGGGTGTAAATGGTAACGACACCAACTTAAACAATTTCCAATTAGTTTAGGATACATTGTTAAATCTCTGAATTTATTGTAATAACTTTTATAATGTGTATAGCAAACCATATCAGTCAAAACCGTAAAAAATAAAGCAACAGCAAAATACTCTTTTCCTTCTTTGTCTAAAAAGTCCAAGTGATTTTTTGATGGAGTTAATCTTTCGTACTGTATAGAAAAAAATTGCTTGTTATCTTTGTCTTCGTGAAACCTACTTTCATCAGGAATTGTCGAAAAGAATTTGTTAATATCTTCTCGAAAATTCGAATTATAATATGTTTTGAAGTCCGTCATTTTAATTGGTATCGCCTTTTAAACCGGTCATTAATTATAAAATTTAAATAATTAATTGCAATCTCTACTTTTTACATCACCGCATCTGATACTCTAGGTTTATAATCCTTGGCAATATCAGCAATCAATTTGATATGTCCTGGTGTTGTTCCGCAACAACCGCCTATGATGTTTATTAAATTATCATCCAAATAACTGCGTATTTGCGCTTGCATTTGCTCTGGTGTTTCGT
>Ga0209717_1004684_pt1 | contig 11146 bp, 9 predicted proteins | sample AD_UKC048_MetaG_FD_184418 | JGI IMG/M metagenome (GOLD analysis project Ga0209717, IMG submission 184418) | Active sludge microbial communities of municipal wastewater-treating anaerobic digesters from USA - AD_UKC048_MetaG (SPAdes) (version 2) | ecosystem: Engineered > Bioreactor > Anaerobic >... | reverse complement strand
CCCAAATTCGGGGTAAACATCTCCGCTGTCAATGGCAATCTGAATGATTTGCAAGCGTCCGCGAGAGTGGGTTGGAACGCTGGTGTAGATTTGCGCGTTGGCGGAAAAAAACTGTTCCTCAGCCCTGGGTTGCACTTCAACAACTATACCGCTCGCCTGGTAAACGACCTCAGCACCGATACACAGGTGAAATTTAAAGAAGAAACCACCATCCAGGCCATCAAAGCGCCAGTGAACATTGGTTTCGATATTACGGGCAAAAAACAATTGCTCAACCTCTTCCTGAAAGGTGGGGTGACCCCAACAATGATCATGGCGGTCAACGAAAAACCCGGAATCCCCTTCAGCAAAGACGACTTGAAGACCTTCAGCTGGGGCGCCAACGTTGGCCTGGGTATGGACATCACCATCCTTACTGTTGACCTGAACTACGAAATTGGCATGTCAGATTATTTTGCCAATACGACGGGGCGGAACAATGTGTTGACCCTGAGTGCAGGTATCCGCTTCTAACCGAAGATTTTACTGAAGGGCAGACTACATGATCCCAAAAATTTATGGTCTGTTCTTTTCTTTCCGATATTTTTTATCATGGCAATAATCAGTGTGCGAAAATGGGACCACCTGGCGGCATTCGCCAGGTGGCTTTTTTTATGGTGTAGGGTTGCCCCTACTTTTTGTCTACTTCAATGACTACACCCACCAATGCCGCACTTTCTTTAACATCGGCTTCAAAGGCAATCGTATTGTTGCCGGCTTTAAAGGCGGCGGTGCGCATACGCTGGTTGCCCAGGGCTGCTTTTAATTTGTCCGCGTAGTTGGCACCCGGCGCATCATTGATCTTCTCATTCATGGCATCATAATCCAACTCTGTTTTGCTGATGACAATGGCCATATGGTCGCGTTGCCCGGTAGCATCCGGAACCATGGAATGATCCTTGGGGAAAAGGCGCGTTCCCACGATCCCACAATAAGGGTCGTGTTTTTCGGTATACGGAAACAACACATAACTAGAATTATCGGTTTCCTGGCCAAAAATGTATACATAACAATCCACTGAATTGGCAATCAAGGCTTTAAATTTCCGTCCTTTGGCTAATGGTTGACTGGTGCGGAATACAATATCCCCGACTTGTTTCACCGGTATCACTGCTTTTTGTTCATTGTCATAAAGCCCAAACTCAATGGCCATCTTGCCGGGATTCACCTGCTTGTCTTGAGCCGACCCCATCGGGTAAAGGCCATAAGCTTCTTTGGTGAAGTATTCAAAATCTTCATAACTCATCCAAAAGATTCCTCGATCACCCCAGTCTTCGCCCCAGGAATTCATGATTTGTAAAGCCCCTCCTTCGAAATCGTCATCGTAGCCGATTACACACATGGCGTGCCCTCCAAATCCGCCCATGTTGTAGTCACTGCGGGTGGGTTGCCACACTTTGCGGCCAATCATGTTGTTCATAAATGATCCACCCACCATCATGCCAATGACCACCGGAGCACCTTGCGCCAGGTTTTGTTTGATGGCTTCAACGTCCGGAGTGTATTCGTCGGCTCCTACAGTTAAGCGGTTATAGCCCTTGATGCGGTATTGTTGTGCCTGCCGGATTTCTGTTTTAGAGGGATAGTTTTCACACGTTGATTCATCGTATCCAAAAGACTGAAAGGGCATTGCTCCATTTTGGGACATGTTTTTCATGGCCTCAATCATGTAGGCGCCCTGGCAATTGTCGAGGTGAATTTGATTGTACAAAAACGCTGGACTAAAAACCACCTGATTGGGATTTTGACCCGTGGCGCGTGCTTGCAGGATGGTGCGGGCAGCATAGGCACTGGCCCAACCGACGCAAGAACCTTGACCGCCCTGGTGCATGGGGTGGGGAGCATATTGCTTCAGGCTCATTTTGCGGGGTAGGCGGTTCAAACTGCCGGATTGACTATATGCCAGGGGTTCAAAAACCTGGGCTTTATCAAAACGTTCTTCGCTCAAGGAAGCGCCCAATGAAAATTGTACGGGAGCGTCTTCATCCTGGTTGTCGACATATTCCGTAGGTTCACCTCCACTGAGCATTTCCTGCCCCCCCAGGAAAAAGTACCAGATTCCACCTAAAATCAGGATGGGAAAAAGCAGTTTAGGGCGCTTGATCAAAAAAAGGATGGCCAGCGGCAAAAGTTGGATCAACCAACCCATTCCTCCCCCTCCCCGGTTGTTATCTGGAGAATTCGGGCGGCGGTTACCCCCTCCCTGGGGGTCATCTTCTTCCATTCTGATTGGCATGGTTCAATGGTTTTTGGTTAAAATAAATTTTATGGGTGAAAATTAAAAAAAAATCCCCGCTGCTGTAACCTTTTGTCCAAGGATTCGTAAAAGCATGTTGATGTGATCATCAATGATTGTCTTTGCTTATGAAACACTGAAACACACCATGAACACTAGCATGAAGAACCGCTTTTTCACCGAGGGTGAAAAAGTAAGTAAAGCCATTGGCATTTTGGAACTACTTTGTCACCCGGAAACCTCCGCCGTTTTGCATTGTTTGCGCGAATGGCCCGAAGCTACCTGGGTTGATTTGCTCATCCACACCAAATTGGATGCGGAACTGCTCCAACATCGACTCGACATGATGGAACAAGCCGGATTGATCAACAAAGACGCGGACGATTACAGTCCGACGTTCAGCGTGAGTCGATCAAAGCTTAGGAAAGTTTCGGCGCTGGTACGGTAGCGAAAGTGATGAATGATTCGAATAACGAATAATGAATGACGAATAACGAGTGACGAATTCCGGAAAATGCCCCGCATTACCGACAAATTCGTCACTCGTCATTCGAATAATTCGTCACTTGACAATCGTCATTCGTTATTCAAGTTGATTCCTCCGTAAAAGTTGGTTGGTTTGTCTAGCCTGGCCTTTACAATATAGGCCATTTGTCCCACGTGGTAGGAGAAGTGTTCCACCACGTGAATGAGGATACTCATGCCCGTTTCGTTGAATCCTTGAACAACGATGGGACGTTCGATATCTGCCGGTGTCAAGCGATCAAGCACGACGTTGATTTCAGACATCAGTTGTTGTACTTTCTGGATGAGTTCTGCTCTTGATACCGGGCCGCGTTCATCAAATTCAGCTTGACGTTTGCGTTGGTCCGTTGCACCACCCAAACCTGTCAATATCCACTGTCGGGCATTTCCACAAAGATGCAACACCAGATTACCTACACTATTGGAGTTTTCGTTGGGCCGCCACCAAATGTCGGTTTCACTGAGTTCGTTTAAACAACGTTCCAGACGTACCTGTGATTCTTCAAACAGGCGGCGTTTGATTTCCGTCGTGAACAGTTGGAGGAAGGATTGATCGAGCATGGAGGAGAATGATGAGTTATGAGTTATGAGTTATGAATGAATACAAAATTGGGGTTTATTTTAAAAAATAGTTATTCTGCTAAGAAAATAACTCATAACTCATAACTCATAACTCATAACTCATAACTTATAACTTATATTAAGTGTGTAGTGCTCCACAAACCGAAATGGTCTGCCCAGACACATAAGTCGACAAGTCAGAGCCCAGAAAAACACAGAGGTCGGCTACTTCATTGGCTTTGCCAAAACGTTTGAGCGGAATGTTGGCCAAATAAGCATCGCGGGTTTTTTCATCCAGCGCTTCGGTCATGTCAGTTTCGATGAAACCTGGTGCGATCACATTGCAACGAATGGCGCGTGAGCCCATTTCTTTGGCCAGTGACTTGCTGAAGCCAATGATGCCCGCCTTAGAGGCCGCGTAGTTGGCTTGACCCGCATTGCCCGTAATGCCCACTATCGAGCTCATGTTGATGATCGAGCCGCCGCCTGCTTTCATCAGGGGGCGTAGTGCGAATTTGGATAAGTTGAACACCGATTTGAGGTTGGTGGTGATGACTTTGTCCCACTGATCCTCGCTCATGCGCAGCATCAGGGTATCCTGGGTAATCCCGGCATTGTTGACCAAAACATCGAGTTTGCCAAAATCGGCAACCACTGCATTGATCAAGGCTTCTGCTTCCGCAAAATTACCCGCATCAGAGGCATAAGCTTTGGCTTTTACGCCGAGTGCTTCCAGCTCTGCAACAATGGCTTCAGCCTGGGCGGCGGAAGACCGATACGTAAAGGCAACATGGGCACCTTGTTCCGCAAATCTTTTTACAATGGCCGCTCCGATTCCCCGTGAACCACCGGTTACGAGCGCCACTTTATCCTGCAATAGTTTCATCAGGCCTTGGTTTTTTGTTTTGTGGGGATAAAGGTAAGGAACCAGGAGGAATTTGCCCAAATGAAAAAGGGATGCAATTGATCTTGCATCCCTTCTTCCACCGGAATTCCTGGTTTATTGAAGTCTTTTTTACAATACCACCAAATACAATACCAACACTACGGCGGCTCCGATCCAGGCTCCTTTGATGACATTCCTATCATCGGCAAAAGCGATATAAGCGATCAATACTCCGATAAGGAACAAAACTAAACCCAGCAAAAGTCCAATCAAAGTACTGCCGCTAGCAGCGGGTTTTTCAGGATGTCTTTCTGCCTTGGCCGCTTTATTTTTGAGCATTTTGATGCCCAATTTCTGTTTCCAGGTCAGTTCGTGGCCAATTTTTGCTTCAATTTCTTTGACCGTCATGTTTTTCAGGTCATCGATGCCCAGTTTAGCCTCCGGGTTGACATTCGTGGCCACTGGATCATTTGCTGCCGGCGCTTTCGAAAACATGGCATAACTGTTGGTTGCCAGTAAAAGTCCCAGGCAGAGAAATAGGAAAGTGAAAAATTTTTTCATCGTAGAATGTATTTGGTTTTGGAAATCAAAAAATTGATCAATCAATGTAGGCATTAATAAACTAAAAACCAAGTTTTACCTTTTATTCAAAAATGCACGGTTGTGCTTAGTGAGGAAGTTTCTCCTGCAAATACTGCCCTGTAAGCGACCCTTCCACTGTCACCAAGCCCTCCGGTACTCCTTGATAAACCAGGCTTCCCCCGCCCTTGCCCCCATCGGGCCCCAGGTCAATCACCCAGTCAGCGGATTTGATCACTTCCAGGTTGTGTTCAACAACAATGACGGTATGCCCTTTTTCAACCAGGGCATTGAGGGCATCCAATAACTTGCGGATGTCGTGAAAGTGCAGTCCCGTTGTGGGTTCGTCGAAGATGAACAGCACGTGTTGATTGGCATGTTCCTGGTTCAGGAAAGAGGCCAATTTTACCCGTTGGGCTTCGCCACCAGACAAGGTGCTGGAAGACTGCCCCAGGTGTACGTAGCCCAGTCCAACATCCTGCAAAGGTTTGATTTTGGAGATGATGTCTTTGTGCTCAGCAAAAAATTCCATGGCCTCATCAATGCTCATTTCCAATACCTGGTGGATATTTTTACCCTTGTATTCTACATCCAGCACTTCGGTTTTGAAACGTTTGCCCTGGCAGACTTCACATTCCAGGCGCACATCGGCCAGGAATTGCATTTCGATGATTTGTTCCCCTTCGCCCTTGCAGGCGTCACAACGGCCTCCGTCCACATTGAAGGAAAAATGTTTGGGTTTGAAGCCCCGGATTTTGGACAATTGCTGGTTCGTAAACAAGTCGCGGATGGCATCATATGCCTTTACATAAGTCACCGGATTGGAGCGCGAGGACTTGCCGATCGGACTTTGGTTGACCATTTCAACCGCTTTGATTTTTTTAAACGGGCCTTCGATTCCCCGGTGTAAACCTGGTGCTTTGGGGGTGGCTTCGCCCAGTTCTCTTTTGAGGGCGGGATACAAGATTTGTTTCACAAGAGTGGTTTTACCCGAACCAGAAACCCCACTCACCGCAATCATCGTATGCAGCGGAAAGGCCACATCAATGTTTTGAAGATTGTTTTGTTGCGCCCCTTTTACCCAGATAAAATCACTGGTTTTGCGGCGGAAATTGGGCACTGGAATTTCCATGCGCCCACTCATGTATAGGGTGGTCAAACTATTGGCAGCATCGGTATAAATATCGGCATAAGGGCCGGCGAAAACCACCTCACCGCCGTGGATACCCGCCGCCGGGCCAATATCAATCAGGTAATCGGCATTTTTGATCAGGTCTTCTTCGTGCTCTACCACGATGACGGTGTTGCCCAAATCACGCAGTGTGCGGAGTACTTTTACCAATCGTTCGGTATCGCGGGGATGTAGCCCCACACTAGGTTCATCCAGGATGTACATCGAGCTGGTGAGGTTGCTGCCCAACAAGCGGGTGAGGTTGATGCGCTGGGTTTCCCCCCCGCTCAATGTGGCCGAAACCCGATTGAGCGTCAGGTAACCCAATCCCAAATCACACATGTATTGCAAGCGGGAGCTGATTTCTTGCAAGAGCCGATTGCCTACTTTTTTATCAAAATCACCCAGATCGATGCCCTTGAAAAATTGATACAGTTCGTCAATCGGTTCATCAATCAATTCATGGATGCCCCTGCTGCCAACTTTTACATAAGAAGCTTCCACGCGCAGGCGGGCTCCCTCACAGGTTGGGCAAAGGGTACGGCCACGGTAACGCGCCAGCATCACCCGGTTTTGAACCTTGTAGGCTTTTTCCTCCAACTCTTTGAAAAACGCGTGAATGCCTCCAAAGGAACTGGTGCCTTTCCAAAGCATGTTCCGCTGTTCTTTGCTCAAGTCCCGATAAGGCAAATGCACCGGGAAATTGTACTTGTGGGCCTGTGCCAGCACTTCTTCGAGCCAAAGCCCCAATTTTTCTCCTTTCCAACAGGCAATGGCGCCTTCGTACAAAGACAAGGATTTATCGGGCACCACTTTGTCTTCATCAATCCCCATCACCATACTGAATCCTTCACAACTTGGGCATGCGCCAAAGGGATTGTTGAAGTTGAAAAGCTGCGGGTTGGGCTCGATGAAGAGTAGACCGTCCAGTTCAAAACGGTTGTTGAAGCCCTTCAGGGCTTCACTTCCTAACACATCTACCCAACATTCACCTTCACTTTCGTAAAAAGCGGTCTGGATGGAGTCGGCAATCCGGCGGATGTTGTCTTCTTCTTCACTTACCGCAAAACGGTCGATCAAAATGTATAAGGTATCCGTGGGGATGTCCTCAATTTTCAATTTCAGGATGGGATCCTTGCTGCTGAGGAAATCCTGGATGTCCATCAATTCCCCTGCTTTGCGCAAGCGGCTGTACCCTTTTTGCAACAAAAGACTCAGCTCTCGATCCAGCAAGCGGTCTTTGTACTTATAAGGTAGAGGGATGAACAATTGGACCCGCGTGCCTGCTGGAAACGTATGGATGTAGTCGTTGACGTCTTTAACTTCGTGCTTTTTCACCTGAGCCCCCGAGATGGGCGAATAAGTCCGGCCTACTCTCGCGTACAACATGCGCAGGTAATCATATATTTCGGTCAAAGTCCCCACGGTAGAGCGCGCATTGCTGGTGCTTACTTTTTGCTCAATGGCGATGGCCGGACAAATACCTTTGATGTAGTCGACCTCCGGTTTTTTCATGCGGCCCAAAAACTGCCGGGCATAAGAAGAGAGGCTTTCTACGTAGCGCCGCTGGCCTTCAGCATAAAGGGTGTCCATCGTGATCGTGGATTTACCCGAACCCGAAACGCCCGTAACCACGACCAATTGGTTCTTGGGGATGTCTAAATTGATGTTTTTAAGGTTGTTCCCGCGAGCACCCCGAATCTGAATCCAATGGTCAGTGCCTGTTGTGGGAAGAGGCGCTTCAATGGTAGCCTTCTGTTTCATAATGTAACGGCAGTTAGAGCATGCAAGATACAAAAAGTTTAATAGAGCACCTATCTCCGCAAAAGATGCGCACAAAAAGTTTTACACATCAAATTTGTGTAGCTTCAGGCATTAGGGGAAACCCTAGAGAAACCTTAATGTTTGGTTAATTTTAAAAAAAATCGACTAAACTGTTTTTTCATTAAATTATTGCGTTTATCTTTGAGTCATTACTAGTTTTTCTTCCAAAACATTATTACTTCACTAAAACGCAGGCTTATCGGCTGAAACTTCTACACTAAAAAGTTTTAACGGATTATTGATCCCATTGCTTCAAACTATTTAGTTATGCAAGTTACACAGCTAAACGATCAGCAGCTCATCGCCTGCTATTTGGAAGGAAACGAAAGAGCATTCGAAGAATTGCTCAATCGCCATCAACAAAAAATTTATACCTCTATTTACCTATTCGTCAAGGATCAAAGCCTTGCTGAAGACATCTTTCAAGAAGTTTTCATCAAGATCATTGATACCCTGCGCCGCGGTAAATACAACCACGAAGGAAAGTTCCTACAGTGGGCCATGCGCATCTCGTACAACATGTGCGTGGATTATTTCCGCCGCACCAAGCGCCGTCCAAAAGTATCACCTACCGATACCTTCGATATTTTCGACGTTCTTCAGACGCCGGACTTCAACTCCGAACAAACCATTATCCGCAGCCAAACGCACGACAAAGTGCGCCACCTGGTAGACATGCTTCCACCGGAACAACGTGAGGTTGTCATCCTGCGCCACTATGCGGATATGAGCTTCAAAGAAATTGCCAAGTTGACGCGGGTAAGCATCAACACTGCCTTAGGTCGGATGCGTTATGCGCTGATCAACATTCGGAAGATGGTGGAGGAGAAAGAGGTGATTCTGCAGTAAGAGTTGAAAAGTTTAGGGTTGAAAAGTTGAAAAGACTGGTCACTGAGCGAAGCCGAAGTGCGGTCTTTTCAACTTTTCAACCCTAAACTTTTCAACTAAAAATAGAGGGGTCGGCTACCACTAATTCCAATGGTAGCCGACCCTTTGCGTTTTTAATTGTCTGCTGGAACGAGGCGGTCAATTTGCATCAATAGCGTATTTTTGATTGCAATTTTTTTTCAACAAAGAAACGAACTAATTTTTCTCGTGGCTGCTTTAAATAATAAACGCTGCAATGAACCGATTCCCACGCTATTGTTGCATGTTCATGTTGATTTGGCCGATGCTGGCACAAGCACAATTCACGCGTGGCACTTTCTATTACAGTGGCTATGGAATCAACAGCGTCCCAGGCTTTGCTAATGGCTTAGCCGAATTATCCCTAAACACTGGTAACGACAACGGCTTGTTGGGGCTAGCCATTGCGCCAGAATTTGGCCTTTTTGTTTCAGATCGATGGTTGCTGGGCAGTAGACTGACCATAGGCTCTTTCATCCTCTCCGGTGAGACAGGTCTCGGCAGTTTTTCATTGTCACCATTTGCCCGGTATTGTTTCAATCCGCAGGCTCGCAACAATCATTTTTTTGCCAATGCCCAGTTCGAGTTGAGTATCTCGCCTAATAGTGTGGGTGCTAATTTGGGCCTGGGTATAACGCACTTTCTAGCGCCAGGGCTGGGTTGGGATACTTATTTGGCCTTGCAGCGACCCGATTTTGAGATCGAGAGGAATTTACGCCTGGGTTTGTCTAGTCGGCTCAACATTTACCTCAATAAAGACCTACGAACCAACCGCCGCGAAGCCTTGTCAGGTATCCAACGTGGAAGTGTAATCATTGGTGGAACCAATGGCGGCTTTTCATTCGGTATACAATCTGCCCGAGAAGGGACATCAAATATCTCGATTTTTGATGTTGCGCCTAATTTATTTTACCTTTTTACCGATCACCTGGCTGTAGGAACCCGCTTGAACCTGATCATTAGTGGGAATGACAACTTCAATATTACCACTTTTGGCCTTACACCTCAAGTACGATATTACTTTACGAAGGCACAACATCGGTTATGGTTCATCGGTAGTGCATATCAATTTGCTCGATCGAAAGGAACAGTGGCCGGGCAAGACTTTGAAGGCAACAGTACAAGTTTAAGCTTTGGTGGAGGGCTCAACAGTTTTTTGACCCCCCATCTAGCGCTGGAATTGGCGCCCAATTTGAACTATAATTTTGAGCGCAATACTACCCGCATTGGTATCGATTTAGGGATTCAGTTTTTTTTGCACCCGAAGTAAGGAACGAGGGTTTTATTCCGATTAATCCGAGTTGGTAGAAGAAACCTAACTAACTCAACAATCACCCAGGTTGGCCATGCGGGGTATACCAACAGTTTCGGGCTATGCGTTCGGGTGGGTTTTGGAGCACCCAAGTGTCAACCAATACCCACTCGAACAGCGTTACCCTCGAAACCAAAAATCTGGGTGCTTCTCCAAATCCAGGCTTTTTTTGTTCTTTTTGTGAAGTTCGACCAAAAAGCCAAAGTTCAGGATCAGTGCCTTACCCGCAGCGCCGACGGATCCCCTGGCGCGGATGTCAAAATTGGGTGAAGGCAACCAGTACCCTCCGCCAACCGCCACCTGAAACAAACCTTTACCCGCGCCGCTTAGTAAATTTACCCGCGAGCTGATGTTGTTCAGCGCGTCGATGGCATCGCGATCCATATTGGTCCCTTGTGATAAGAGGTAGTCCGAAAAACGAACGCCGTCGTCGTAGATGATGCTGCCGAATAAGAAGGTGCTGTTGTCGAATTTGCGCCCCATTTCAATGCCCAGCGAGATCGCATTGGGGAGTGGAATATTTTTGCCTTCTATGTTCACGTTTCCCCGCAATTTGAAGGTTTGTGCAAAATTTTGCGAGGTGGCAACCTGTGCCCGGACGTAATAGTCGTTTTCTTGTGGGAAATGCCAGCCAATAAAAACCTGTGGCGCAAGCGTGGTGGAGCGGATTCGCTTGGGAAAAACCTTATCCAAGTCGCCTCCCGCTAATTTCACGACTTGATCGACGCCTTGCAAACCCTGGCTGCCATCGCGGCTGAAAGAAAGGGTTTGGTGTTGTGCGCCGATGCCGAAGAATAATTGTGCGCTGCTTTTTGAAGAGAAAAGCAGTAAGAAACCTAAAACGAGTAAATAAAGTCTCATGGAAATAAGTTTTGTTCTCTTAATAGTATGTTAAGCGATACACCAATGAGGCATGCTAAGCCGGGCGAAGGGTCGTTCAACCTAAGCCTTTTTGATATGACGCAATTTTCGAACCTAAGATACGAAGTTTCAAAGATATGGCTCCTAAATTTGCGATTTAGTAACGGTTAAAATAATAAGTTCAGCAATTTTGGGTAGTCAAATTTGATACTGAACAAGGCAAAAAACGTAGGCGATGCAGCGCAT
>Ga0209717_1004683_pt1 | contig 11147 bp, 11 predicted proteins | sample AD_UKC048_MetaG_FD_184418 | JGI IMG/M metagenome (GOLD analysis project Ga0209717, IMG submission 184418) | Active sludge microbial communities of municipal wastewater-treating anaerobic digesters from USA - AD_UKC048_MetaG (SPAdes) (version 2) | ecosystem: Engineered > Bioreactor > Anaerobic >... | reverse complement strand
CGATCACCACGCCCAGCTCCACTTCCCAGTCGGTCTTGGTGGACCCCTGCGGCAGCACCACCGGGTCATTGCAGCCGACCACGGTGCTGGTGTGCTTGGTGAACAGCACCGGCTCGGCGGGCACCGCCATGCCCGATTCGGCCGCATGGTCGGCGTAGTTCAGGCCCACGCAGATGAACTTGCCCATGCCGCTCCAAGGCGGTGCCATGCGGCCGGGGCTGGCCACCAGCGGCAGCGTGGCCGGGTCGATGGCACGCAACGGCGCCAGGCCCTGCGGCGTGAGCATGTCGGCACGCAGGTCGGCGATCACGCCAGACAGGTCACGCACCTGGCCGTCGGCATCCAGCATGGCGGGCTTCTCGTGGCCCTTGGGGCCGTGGCGCAGCAGTTTCATGAGGTTCTCCTCTGTCGATGAATCAAAAGTGTGCCGACGCGTTGCAGATCCAGCAGACGCCGTGGAACCGGCTTTGCCGGGCCACTGGCGTCGCCCCCCTGGGGGGGAGCGCCGCAGGCGCTTCGGGGGGGGGTCAATTACTCCAGCCGCCGTCGATGACCTGCGCGGTGCCGGTGGTGAAGGCGCTCTCGTCGCTGGCCAGGTACACGGCCAGTGCGGCGATCTCGGTGGTGCGGCCCAGGCGGCCCATCGGCTGGCGGGCGATGAAGGCGGCCTCCACCTGCGCCAGCGTCTGGCCGCTGGCCTGGGCCTGGGCAGCGATGCGGTCGCGCAGCGACGGGGATTCCACCGTGCCGGGGCAGATGGCATTGCAGCGCACGCCGCGGGTGATGAAGTCGGCGGCCACGGCCTTGGTCAGGCCGATCACTGCGGCCTTGGTGCTGCCATAGACGAAGCGGTTGGGCGCGCCTTTCAGGCTGCCGGCCACGCTGGCCAGGTTGATGATGCTGCCGCCGTGGCCGCCGTTCTCCGCCAGCATGCCGGGCAGAAAGGCCTGGATGGTGCGGAACTGGCTGCGCACGTTGAGGTTGAAGGCGAAGTCCCAGTCGGCCTCGGTGCAGTCGAGCACCGTGCCGGCGTGCACATAGCCGGCGGCATTGACCAGCACGTTCACCGGCCCGGCCTGCGCCGCGGCGGCGCGGATGGCGGCGGCATCGGTGGCGTCCAGCACCTGGGCGCGGCAGCCGGTGGCTTCGACCACGCCATGCAGCAGGGCGGCGCTGATGTCGGTGGCGATGACGGTGGCGCCCTCGCGCACGAAGGCCTCGGCGATGGCCCGGCCGATGCCCTGGCCGGCGGCGGTGATGAAGGCGGTCTTGCCCTGGAGTCGTTGCGACATGGGATGGGTCTCGGTTGCGGGAAAGTGAGTCAGGCGCTGTGGATCAGGCGGCGTGGGCCAAGCCGCCGGCGGCCGGCAGCAGGCCGGCCAGCCGGTCATGCGATTGCTGCAGGTGTGCATGCATCGCCGCGCGGGCGGCAGCCGGGTCGCGGCGGGTGATGGCATCGAGCACGGCCTGGTGCTCGTCCAGCGCCTCGCGCCAGGTGGGCAGCGTCTCGTAGTGCTGGCCCAGCTGCTCGAACAGCGGGGTGTTGCGTTCGTCGTACAGCGCGGTCACGGTGCGCAGCAGCGGGCCGTTGTCGGCCGCCTCGGCAATGCGCAGGTGGAACAGGCGGTCGCCCTGCACCGGCGCGCGCCCGGCGGCCACGTCGGCACGCATCAACGCCAGGGCCTGCTGCAGGCCCGCCAGGGCGGGGCCATCCAGCAATTGCGCGGCCATGGCCGCCAGTTCGCATTCGATGACCTGGCGCGCCCGGATGATCTCGAACGGGCCGAACGGCGCGTCCACCGGCGTGGCGCTGGGGGCGCTCTCTCGGGCGATCACGATCACGCCTGAACCCATGCGCACGGCGACCAGGCCCTCGACCTCCAGCGCGATCAGCGCCTCACGCACCGATGGGCGCGACACGCCCAGTTGCACCGCCAGGTCGCGCTCGGCCGGCAGGCGGCTGCCGACCGGGAATTCACCGGCGCGGATCAGCCCGCGCACCTGGTCGGCGATCTGGCGGTAGAGGCGGCGCGGGGCCAGCGGTTGCAGGGGCATCGGATGGAATTGGCCAAGTGGCCTGACCAGTTGCCTGCAGTGTCCTGCAGGCCTGGCCGCGCCGCCGAGCGGGGAAACCCGCGTGCCGGGCGGTCTGGCCAGCGTTGCAGCCGCCTGCTCACCAGCGGCAGCCCTTGTCGCGCACGCTGTCGGCCACCAGCGGCACCACCGCCAGCAAGCCGAGTGCGCCGTAGGCCTCGCGGCAATCCGGCTGGCCGGCCTTCTGGATGTCGCGCGCCAGCTTCGACGGCTGCTCGGGCGGATGCGGCACCACCGGCAGCAGGCCGCGCGGCCCCTGCGCCGACACCGGGCCGCCGGGCGGGCGCACCAGGCGCAGGTCGAGCCGCGGCGCACTGGCCGGCAGCGACGGCGCGGTGGCCACGTCATGGCCCACCCGCGCGCCGGCGTCGGGCCCGCCGATCGGACGGCCCATCAGGTCGACCGACCCCGGCAAGGGCCGGGCGGCCGCTGTGGCGGGCCCGGCCGATGGCGCCGTGGCTGGCGGGCTGCTCGTTGGCCCGGCGGATGGCGGCAGCGATGCAGCGGTTGGTGCGGCGGCGGTTGGTGCGGCGGCAGTTGGTGCGGTGGCGGTCTGCGCAGGAGCCGTTGGCGTCGAAGCCACGGGTGGCGATGCGGCCGACCGTTCGGCCGGGGCCGGCGTGGGTGCAGTGGACGGCGACGCCGCGACCGTGGGGTTGATCGCAGCCGGCGCCGCGGGCGCTGGCGCCGCAGCAGGCGCCACGGCCAGAGGCGGCAGCGGTATCGCCTCTGCAGTGGCCAACGGAGCCGCTGGCAACGCAGGCGCGGCAATGGCCGCCGGTGCCGGCCGTGGTGGCGCCGGCAGGCGTGCCATGGGCGCCGGGTCAGGCGGCAGCGCGGGGAGCGCGGGCACCGGCGGTGCGGCGGCCGTGGGCGCTGGGGCAGGCGCCGGCAGCGCGAGATCGGGCAGCGGCAGCGGACCGGCCGCTGGCGCGGCGATGCCGGGCGCCTGCATACCCTGCGGCCGCACTGCCCGGACCGGCGCGGCGCGTGGCGGCGGCGCCGGCGTGGGCACCGGCGCCGGGACGGGTGGTGGCGCCGGGAGCGGCAGGTTCAGCGCCGGCAGTGGCAGGTTCTGCACATCGGGCTGTGGTGGCACTGGCAGACGGGCTGGCGCGATGGCCGGCACCGCCTCCAGCGGGCGTGCCAGCAGCGGCGCGCGCTCGGGCGCAGCCTCCGGTGCAGGCTCCGTTGCAACGGCGGGTGCCTGGACCTCCGCCGGCGGCGGCGCCTCGGCAGGGGCTGCCGCGGCCGGTCTGGCGGCTGGCGGCAGATCGGCCGCCACGGCCGGTGGCACGTCAGGCACCGCGGCAGGCGCTGCATCGGCGGCGGGTTCGGGTGTGGCCTGCGGCTGCCACACCCCCGCGCGCGCCGCGCCGGCATCCCGGTGGATCTGGGGCGTGTCCTGCGGCGTGCGCACCGCGCCGCCCCAGCGGCGTTCACGCGCCGTGCCCTGCGGGCCCGAATAGACATCCGACGGCACGGTGGCGTCGGCGCGGCCGCCAGGGTCGCTGCCGGTCAGGCGGATGTTCAGCGCCCCCCACACGCCCTGCCCGGGCGCCGCGCTGCCGCCCTCGGTGTTGCCGAACACCAGCACCACCAGCACATGCAGCAGCACGGCCAGGGTGATGCACTGCCGCAGCGTGGACGGCGCGCCCGGCCGGCCGGGCCAGGGCGTGGAGCCGGGCAGCGCCGCGGGGCTCATCGGCGTGGCAGGTGCAGCGCCGGGCGCTGGCGCGCGTCAGCCGCGGCCGACGAACGGCATCTTGGTGGCCATCACCGTCATGAACAGCACGTTGGCGCTGGCCGGCAGGCGGGCCATGGTCATGAAGCCGTCGACGACCGACTGCAGGTCCATGCGCGCCTCGGGCTTGATGCTGCCGTCGGCCTGCGGCACACCCTTGGCCATGCGCTCGGTCATGTCGCTGGCCACGTTGCCGATGTCGATCTGGCCCACGGCGATGTCATAGGCCCGGCCGTCGAGCGACGCCGCGCGGGTGAGCCCGGTGATGGCGTGCTTGGTGGCGGTGTAGGCGATCGACCCCGGCCGCGGCGCATGCGCCGAGATCGAGCCGTTGTTGATGATGCGCCCGCCCATCGGCGACTGATGGCGCATCATCTTGAACGCACCCGCCAGGCAAAAGAACGCGCCGTTCAGGTTGGTGTCGACCGCGCGGCGCCAGGTGGCGGCATCGATCTCGTCGGGCGTCTGCACCGGCAGCGACACGCCGGCGTTGTTGAACAGCAGGTCGAGCCGGCCGAAGCGTTGGCCGATGGTGGCGAACAGCGCGTCCACCGTGGTTTCGTCCCCCACGTCGCAGGGCACGGCCAGCGCACGCTCGGCGATGTCGCCGAACGGGTCACCGGCCTTGGCGATGGCGGCCTGCAGTGCGTCCATCCGGCGGCCGGTGTAGACCACCCGCCAGCCGTCGGCCACCAGGGCGGCGGCGCAGCCCAGGCCGATGCCCGAGCCAGCGCCGGTGACCAGCGCGATGCGGTTGTGGGGAGTGGTCGATGCCATGGCGCGTCTCAATGGTGTGATGATTGACGCAGTCTGCCACAGGCCACCCCTGGCGCCAGCCGGCACAAGCCCTGCCCCGCTGGGGCGCGGAGCCGCCTCAGCGGCTGCTGGCGGGCAGGCGCAGCAGGCTGGGCTGCAGATGCCAGGCCCAGTGCACCACCGCCGCCAACCAGAACTGCGCAGCCAGCAGCCCCAGCGCCGCGCCGCCGGGCTGCAGCGGTGCCAGCAACGCCGCCAGCACCGCCGCCTGCGCCGCCCAAGCGCTGAACCACACGGTGTTGTCGATGCGCGGGCGGCGGCCGGCCTGCTGCAGCGCCACCTGCGTGGCCCGCAACATCACCAGGTTGCCCAGGCAGCCCATCAGCAGTGCCGGCCACACCGACAGCTCGGGGTGCAGCAGCGTCAGGCCGGCGGCCGTGCCCAGCCACACCCAGGCAAAGCGCTGCAGTGCGCCCTGGCGGGTGGTGGACGGGGCCATGCCGGCGCCATCGGGCCGGCCCAGCGCCACGGCCAGCGGCACCAGGCCCAGCCACAGCGCCACCTGCAGTGCCATCTGCAGCCACAGACCCTGGCTCAGTGCCAGCGCCACGGCGCCGGCCCAGGTGCCGACCGCCAGCACCACCAGGCCCAGCAGGGCCGGCAGCGCGCGGGCACGGCCGGTGCCATCGCCAGCGGTCCTGCGGTGCTCCAGCACCGTCAGGCCCACCAGGCCGGCCAGCAGCGCCAGACCCACCGCCAGCGCGGCCAGGCCCAGGGCAGCCAGCGTGGTGCTGGCATGGAAGCCCAGCGCGGCCAGGCCGGCACCAGCGGCCACCAGCGCCAGCGGCACGGCCAGCAGGCGCGCCGCCAGTGGCGGGCCGTCGAGCCAGCGCGGCAGCGCGTCACACAACAGGCCCACCAGGAACAGCGGCCACACCGCCACGCCCAGCAGCCAGGCCTGCGCCAGCGCCGGGTCCAGCACCCAGGGCAGGGGCAGGCCGAGCGCCGGCGCCACCTGCGCCAGCGCCCACCACAGCGCGGTGGCCACCAGCAGCAGGCCGCCCGCGGCAAAGGCCAGGCGCTGTGGCGCCGCCAGCAGGCGCTGCAACGGCCGCGCCATGGACGAGGCGCCCCGCCGGGCGCCAAAACTGCCCGACGGCAGGCCGGCGGCTTGGGGTTGGAAGTGGTTCATGGCAAGACGGGGGAACAGGAATCTCAGACGGTGGCCAGGTCGGCGCAGCGCGGCAGCGGCGCGGCGGCGGCCGGGGCCAGCAGGTGGGCAATCAGGTCACGCACCGGGCGGATCTGCGCGCCGAACGGCAACGCGCCCACGCCGCGAAAGTACAGGCCCTTCTTCACATCACCGCGCAGGGCCGCGGCCAGCTGCTGGTCGATGCAGAACTGGCCCCAGCCAGGCAGACCGTCGCGCAGGCCGCACTGGGCCAGGCAATCGAAGGCCTGGGTGCAGCGGCCCTTGTCGTGCACCACGGCCTGCAGCCGCGGCTCGGCCTTCAGGTAGGCCTTCAGCCAGGGTGTGGCCACGGCACGGGCGGGCAGGCCGGCCACGCTGGTGAAGGTGAGCATGTCTTCGTCGCGTGCGCCGGCCAGCACCTGCTTGAAGCCCGGGCTGGCGTCGCCTTCGGTGGTGACGGCGAACGGCGTGCCCAGCTGCGCCGCCGCGCCGCCCAGGGCCTGGATGCGGGCGATGTCGGCCCGGCTGCGGATGCCGCCGGCGGCGATCAGCGGGATGCGCCCTTCCAGCCCGGCGCTGCGCAGGAAGGCCAGCGAGTCAGGGATGCAGCGCTCGAAGTCAAAGCGCGGGTCGTCCAGGTCGGCGATCTTGGCGGCGCCCAGGTGGCCGCCGGCCAGGCGCGGGTGCTCCAGCACGATGGCGTCGGGCAGGCGCTTCTTGCGCTCCCATTTCTTGACCACCAGGGCCACGCCCCGCGCATCACTGAGGATGGGCACCAGCAGGGCCTGCGGGTGGTCGGCCGCCAGGTCGGGCAGGTCCAGCGGCAGGCCGGCGCCCACCACCACCATGTGCACGCCGGCTTCCAGCGAGGCGCGCACGTAGGCGGCGTAGTCGCTGACGGCGCGCATCACGTTCATCGCCACCAGGCCGTGGTCGCCGGCGATGGCCAGCGCGGCGCGCACCTCGCGGCCCACGGCCTCCAGGTTGGCGGCGTTGATCTGGGCACGGGTGTCGTCGTCGCAGCCCACCCGCTGCGGCAGGTGCTGGGTGCGCGCCATCAGATCAGGATGGTGGCGGCGCAGGTCGACCGAGCTGAGCGTGCCCACGCCGCCCAGCGCGGCCACGCTGCCGGCCAGGCGGTGGGCCGACACGCCCACGCCCATGCCGCCCTGCACGATGGGCAGCAGGCGGCGGCCCGCCAGGTGCAGCGGCTGCAGGCCGCTGGCGGCCAGCAGCGGCTGCATGTCGGGCGGCAGGTCCGACGGGAGTTCGGTGGCAGATTGGGCAGTCGGCATGGGTGCCGGCCGCGCAGCGGCCGTGGGGTGGGCAAAGCAGGCGGCAGGCTAGCGGCGCGCCAGCGTCGGGCCCTTGATCAGGATCAGGGTTCTCCCCGAACTGGTGCCGGCGATGCACCGGCGCGACATCCAGCCAGGGCCCGGTGATCGTCTAGCATGCCGGTCGCCCTGCCCTGGAGACCCCCTGATGACCACCCCCCACCGCATTGCCGCCATCCCCGGCGATGGCATCGGCAAGGAAGTGATGCCCGAAGGCCTGCGCACCCTGCAGGCGGCGGCGACGCGCTTCGCCATCCCGCTGGAGATCACGCCCATCGCCTGGGCCAGCTGCGACCACTACCAGCAGACCGGCCAGATGATGCCGGACGACTGGAAGGCGCAGATCGGCGGCATGGACGCCATCCTGTTCGGCGCGGTGGGCTGGCCCGACACGGTGCCCGACCACATCTCGCTGTGGGGCAGCCTGCTGAAGTTTCGGCGTGAGTTCGACCAGTACATCAACCTGCGCCCGGCGCGGCTGATGCCGGGCGTGCCCTGCCCGCTGGCCAACCGCAAGCCCGGCGACATCGACATGCTGATCGTGCGCGAGAACACCGAGGGCGAGTACAGCAGCGTGGGCGGCGTGATGTTCGGCGGCACCGAGCGCGAGTTCGTGCTGCAGGAGAGCGTGTTCACCCGCCATGGCAGCGAGCGGCTGCTGAACTACGCCTTCAACCTGGCGCGCAGCCGTGCCCGCAAGCATGTGACGGTGGCCACCAAGAGCAACGGCATCGCGATCAGCATGCCCTGGTGGGACGAGCGCGCCGCCGAGGCCGCCGCCCGCCACCCCGACATCACCTGGGACAAGCAGCACATCGACATCCTGGCCGCACGCTTCGTGCTGCAGCCGCAGCGCTTCGACGTGGTGGCCGCCACCAACCTGTTCGGCGACATCCTGAGCGACCTGGGCCCGGCCTGCACCGGCACCATCGGCATCGCGCCCAGCGCCAACCTGAACCCGGAGCGCCAATTCCCCAGCCTGTTCGAGCCGGTGCACGGCTCGGCGCCCGACATCTACGGCAGGAACATCGCCAACCCAGTGGCCATGGTCTGGAGCGCGGCGATGATGCTCGACTTCCTGGGCCACACCGACGCGCACGACGCCATCCTGCGTGCCATCGAGGCGGTGCTGCGCGACGGCCCGAAGACGGCCGACCTGGGCGGCAGCGCCAACACCACGCAGATGGGCGAGGCCATCGCCTCGCTGGTGACCGGCGGCATCTGAAGACGGACCCGATGGAAGACGTCGATGCAGTGGTGATCGGCGCCGGCGTGGTCGGCCTGGCGGTGGCCCGTGCGCTGGCCCAGGCCGGGCGCGAGGTGCTGATCCTGGAGGCAGAACACGCCTTCGGCACCGGCACCAGCAGCCGCAACAGCGAAGTCATCCACGCCGGCATCTACTACCCCACCGGCAGCCTGCGGGCGCGGCTGTGCGTGCGCGGCAAGCAGCTGCTGTACGACTTCTGCGCCAGCCACGGCGTGGCCCACCAGCGCTGCGGCAAGCTGATCGTGGCCGCCACGGCCGACGAACTGCCGGCACTCGACAGGCTGCTGGCCACCGCCCACGCCAACGGCGTGCCCGACCTGCAGCGCCTGACAGCCGCCGAGGCGCAGGCGCTGGAGCCGGCGCTGCACTGCGTGGGCGCACTGCTCAGCCCGTCGACCGGCATCATCGACAGCCACGGCCTGATGCTGGCCCTGCTGGGCGATGCCGAAGCCGCCGGCGCGATGCTGGCGCTGTGCGCGCCGGTGCTGGCCGGGCGCTGCACGCCGCAAGGCATCGAGCTGGACGTGGGCGGTGATGAACCGATGCAGCTGCGCGCCCGCACCGTGGTCAACAGCGCCAGCCTGCAGGCGCCGGCGCTGGCGCGGCGGTTTTGCGGCGGGTCCAGCGGGCTCGACGCCGCCCACATCCCGCGTGACCACCTGGCCAAGGGCTGCTACTTCACCCTGCCCGGCCGCGCGCCGTTCAGCCGGCTGGTGTACCCGGCGCCGGGCCAGAGCAGCCACCTGGGCGTGCACCTCACGCTGGACCTGGGCGGCCAGGCCCGCTTCGGCCCCAGCTTCGAGTGGGTGGATGCCATCGACTACACCGTCGATCCCGCCGGTGCCGACCACTTCTACGCCGAAGTGCGACGCTACTGGCCCGGCCTGCCCGACGGCGTTCTGCAGCCGGGCTATGCCGGCATCCGGCCCAAGATCAGCGGCCCGGGCGAGCCGGCGGCCGATTTCCGCATCGACGGCCCGGCCGTGCACGGCGTGCCGGGGCTGGTCAACCTGTTCGGCATCGAATCGCCGGGGCTCACGTCCAGCCTGGCGATGGCCGAGCTGGTGCTGGAACGGCTCAACCGCTCAAATTCTTAGAACGGTTGCGTCAAGCCGGCCGCACGGCCGCTGGCGGTGTGCTGCCCAGAATGGCGCCATTCCCTGGCGTGGCCGGGGCATCCAACGGAGCACACACCATGAGCGACATCGTCATCGTCTTCCACAGCGGCTACGGCCACACCGCCAAGGTGGCCGAGGCCGTGGCAGCCACCAGCGGCGGCCAGTTGCTGGCCATCGACGCCGAGGGCAACCTGCCCGAGGGCGGCTGGGAAGCCCTGGCCGCGGCCAGGATGATCGTCTTCGGCTCGCCCACCTACATGGGCATGGCCAGCTGGCAGTTCAAGAAGTTTGCCGATGCCAGCAGCAAGGCCTGGTTCACCCAGCAGTGGAAGGACAAGCTGTTTGCCGGCTTCACCAACAGCGCGTCGATGAACGGTGACAAGCTCAGCACCCTGCAGTACTTCATGACGCTGGCCATGCAGCACAGCGGCGTGTGGGTGGGCGCCGGCATGATGCCCAGCAACAACAAGGCGGCCACGCGCGATTCGATCAACTACGTGGCCTCGTTCGCCGGCCTGATGACGACCACGCCGTCGGACGCGTCGGCCGACGAGATGGTGCCGGGCGACATCGCCACGGCCAAGGTGTTCGGCGAGCGGCTGAAGGCCGCGGTCGGCAAGTTCGCCGGCTGAAGGCCGCGGTGGCCCAGTTCGCCGGCTGAAGCGGTCAGTCCGGGCTCTCAGCCAGCCTTCGGCGGCTTGGGCGTCCAGGTCGCCACCGGCGCGCCGGCGTCCTTCCAGGCGCTGAAGCCGCCGTGCATGTGCGCCACCTTGGGCACACCCAGTTCCTGCATCACCTTGGCTGCCAGGGCAGACCGCCAGCCGCCTCCGCAAAACAGCACATAGTGCGTGTCGGCGCTGTACAGCGCCGGCTTGTGGTACGGCGATTCGGGGTCGACCCAGAATTCCAGCATGCCGCGCGGGGCATGGAACGCGCCGGGGATCACGCCCTCGCGTTCCAGCTCGCGCGGGTCGCGCAGGTCGACGAACAGCACACCGGGCTGACCGTGCAGCGCACGCGCATCGTCCAGGCTGTGGGTGGTGATCTCGGCGATGGCTTCATCGACCATGGTCTTGACGGACTTGCGCATGGGGGGGCTCCTGCAAGGGGTGGCGTGCTGCAGTATGGCCGGCCGTCCGCGCTGACAGAATCGGCGCATGCCCGACCCCGCCCCACCTGCCACCCCGGCGACCCAGCCCCGCAACCCGCTGCACGGCCTGACGCTGGAAGCCATCGTCACCGCCCTGGTGGCGCACTACGGCTGGCCCGGGCTGGGTGAGCGCATCGCGCTGCGCTGCTTCACCCACGAGCCCAGCGTCAACTCCAGCCTGAAGTTCCTGCGCAAGACGCCCTGGGCGCGCGAGAAGGTGGAAAGCCTCTATCTCTTCATGCTGCGCGAGCAGCGCCGGACCCGACCATGACCCTGAACCAGCATGCCCAAGACTACGACAGCCCCGCCGTGGCCGCGCTGCGCGCCGACCTGGCCCTGGCGCTGCGCGCCGCCGCGCACCACGGCCTGGCTGAAGGCGTGTGCAACCACTTCAGCGTCGAGCTGCCCGACCAGTCGGGCCGCTTCCTGCTGAACCCGCGTGGCCTGCTGTGGCACGAGGTGCAGGCCGATGACATCGTGCTGGTCGACACC
>Ga0209717_1004681_pt1 | contig 11150 bp, 7 predicted proteins | sample AD_UKC048_MetaG_FD_184418 | JGI IMG/M metagenome (GOLD analysis project Ga0209717, IMG submission 184418) | Active sludge microbial communities of municipal wastewater-treating anaerobic digesters from USA - AD_UKC048_MetaG (SPAdes) (version 2) | ecosystem: Engineered > Bioreactor > Anaerobic >... | reverse complement strand
AGAGTATCCCGATGCCGGGAAGCAGGATTTGCAGCGGCAGCTCACCTGGATCGATTCAGTGCTGACGGTCAACACCGCCACCTGGACGATGGTGATGGGGCACCATCCCGTCTATGCCCAGACCACCAAGACCGAGGACGAGAGGCGCGACATGCAGCAGCGCCTCGATCCCCTGCTGCGCAAGCACAAGGTCGACATCTATATCTGCGGCCACATCCACAGCCATCAGCATATCCGCCGTGCCGACTCGCCGGTCGATTACATCGTCAACAGCTCCGCCTCGGAATTCCGCAAGGTCTCGCCCATCGAGGGGACCCAATTCTGCGCCGCAGCTTCCGGATTTTCGGTCTGCTCCGTCTCCGCCGCCGATCTGCGCGTCTATATCATGGACAAGGAGGGCAAGGTCCTGCACGTGGTCGAACGGAAAAAGTGAGGCGCGCAGCCCGCAATCAGTTCACCCTCAATCCTACATAGAACCGGCGTCCGGCAGTCGGCCCCCAGACCAGCGACGAGTCGAACCAGGGGCTGAAAGGATCATCCCAGGCCAAAATCGGCCGCTCCTGCCGGAAGCCGGTCAGGTTCTCACCGCCCAGATAGAGATCCATCTTGCCAATTTTGCGCGTCACCTGGGCAAAGAGCTGCCCATAGGCGGGCGAATGGCTGCCCATCCGATAAGGCTCGGGATTGAGAGCCGTCTCCGGCAGCCGCGTGGCGCCGTTGTACTGCGTGGTGACGTCGAACTGCCATTTGCGCCCCGTCGGGCTCCAGGAGAGCACCAGCACCCCCTTGTGGCGGGGATTGAGCGGCACCTCCTTGAGCTCTCCCGCATAGGTCATGCGCACGTCATTGAAGCGCCAGGCTGCGGTCAGGTCGAGGCCCCGCGCCGCCGTGGCGGTCACCTCAATCTGGGCGCTGTTGGAGAAGGAGCGGCCGTCGAGGTTGTAGAGGAGGATGGTGCGCGGATCGCTGTCGAGATCGACCACGGTCTGCTGGAGGAACTCGGTGCGGTAGAAATCGAGGGCCAGGGTGCCGGGGCGGTCCTGGCCGAGCGAGAACTCGCGGGTGAGCTGCATGCCGGCGTTCCACGCCTCCTCGGCCTCAAGGGATTCAGCAAAGATCACCTCGCGCGAGCTGGCGAGCATGGCGGGGTTGTCCATGAAGAGATGGGGGACGCGATAGCCCTTGCCCGCCGAAAGGCGCAGTGCGGTGAGGGCGTCAGCCTGATACTTGAGATGGAGGCGGGGGGTGTAAAAACCTCCATAGAGGTTGTGGTTATCGTAGCGAAAACCGGCCATCGCGCTCAGCCGGTCGTTGGGCTTCCAGGTGTATTCTGCAAAAAGGCCGGGCACGCGCTCGCGGGTTTTGAAGAGCTGTTCCTGGTAAGTCTCGTCGCGCTCGTCGAGGAGGAAGGAGAGCCCGGAGGAGAAGCGGTGATGTGCTGCCTCTTTCTCGAAGATCAGATTGGCATAGAGGCTTTGTTCCAGGCCGTTGTAGCCTTTGGCGCCCCAGAAGGAGTCCTGGTCGTGGTGGAAGCCGGAGAGGATGAGGCCGATGCTGCGGCCGCCGCCGAAGGCGGTGCCGGCCTTGGCGAAGAACTCGTAGCGTCCGATGCGATTGCGGGAGCCGTAGCCGCTGTTGGCGGCGCGCGGGCGGCCGAAATCGAAGCCGGTCTGGCCGCCGTCACGGGTGTCGCGCAGGATCTTGAAACCGATCTGCCCGTCGCCACTGCTGCTGTGGTATTTCCAGCGGTTCATCAGGCTGATGTGAGAGACCAGGGGCATATCCAGGAAGGTGTCGCCATCCTCGTCCCAGCGCTGGCGGTTGTAGCTGCCGTAGGAAAGGAGCATGGTGGAGAGTTTCGGGGTCACCTTGCGAGCCGCTGAGAGGGTCAACTCAGAGCGCCCCATGCTGTTCTGGTAGGCGTTGAGGGCGAGCGGACGGCTGTCTTCAGGTTTGGCGAGCTCGACATTGATCTGGCCGGTGATCGATTCATAGCCGGTCGCCACCGAGGCGGTGCCCTTGGAAATGTCGATGGCGTCGATCCAGAAGCCGGGGATGTACTCCAGGCCGAAGGGGCTGATCAGGCCCCGCATGAGGGGGTTCTTTTCGACCAGGATCTGGGTGTAAAAACCGGCGAGGCCGAGCATCTTGATGCGCTTGGCGCCGCTGACGGCGTCGCTCTGCTCGACGTCGACCGAGAGGCTGTTCTCAAAACTTTCGGCCAGATTGCAGCAGGCCAACGTACGCAGCCCCTGCCGGGTGATGCTCTGGGTGTTCACCTCGGCCTCGTGGAGATGGAGGGTATGGGGCTTTTTACCCTCGATGGTCATCTCCTCGTGGTGATCGTCCGGCTCGAGGTAAAAGGCGAGGCCGTGCATCCCCGGCTCCACGACGAGGGTATCGCTTTCATAACCGACATATCCGGCGACGAGTTTTTTACTGGCCGGTGCAAGGTCGAGTTTGAAAAAGCCCTCGTCATCGGAGACGGTGCCGAGGGTGGTGCCGGCCCACATCACATTGGCGTGAATGAGGGGGATGGTGTCCTGATGGGCGCCGTGCAGCTCGATGCCGTAGACATGGCCGCAGGTCCAGGTATCCCTGGGTTGGGCATGGAGGGCGGCGGCAAGGCCGGCCCAAAGAAAAAAGAACAAGAAGATCCTTTTCATGGTGTACCTCTCTGATGAGAAATGGAGACAAGGGTTCATGGGCGTGCCCGGGTGATCCGGAACGCCCAAAATCACTGGTGAGAGATGTACACAGGGATCAAATGAGCAGGGGAAGATTAAGGTGCGAAACTGCTTGGGGTGTCGCAGTGCAGCAAACAATGCCCGCGGCGGACGACCGGTTGGGGGGAAGCAGGGCGATGGGAGCAGCCGGGGCCTGGAGGAGCGCCGTGAAAGCCGGCGGGGCGCTCTCCTCAACGCGATGGTAGAGGCTGACCAACTCGCAGCAGTCTGGTTGGACCAGTACGGGGGTGGATTCCTCTGCAGCTGGTAAAGCGGGTGCCATCTCTGCTGCGGAGCAGGGGGACTCGGCATCCGCGGATGAGGCAGCCGAGGCGGATGATGACAGCACTTTCGCTGAGATCGGCGCCGGGCAGGAGGATGCCGCTGCTTCTGGCTGATCCGCACAGCAGCAGGCCGTTTCCGCTGCCGGGGCCTGATGCTGATGCAGGCAGTGATGTTCGATCCCGGCATAACCGGCAGCGGCGGCGAGATGGGCCATTGCCAGCGCGTAAAAAAGAGATTTGCGCAGCAGGTTTTTCAAATTTTATTCTATTAATAATTAATTAATTAAGTTAACTGATCACCACTGTAAAGATAGTAATCCACCGCCGGATTTCAAAAAGAAATGTGCACTGCGGCGAGAGGCTGCCGCAGAATGCGCTCCGGCTTCTCCCTCTGTTAATGTCTCTCCGGGTCCGTTAGTGGTTCTTATTTCATTAAAACCAGCTTGGTGCTCCGGTAAATTCCCGAACCCCGCAGAACGGCCAGATATACCCCGCTGCCGGCCGGTTGGCCGTGCTCATCCCGGCCGTCCCATCTCAAGAGCATACTCCGGCCGCCCTGTTTTTCCATCCTGAACTCCCGAATTTTCTGCCCCAGCATATTGTAAATGGTCAGGGTCAGATCCTCGCTTGCGATAAGCTCCGGCAGCAGCAGGTCCAGGGTTACAGAGATGTTGAAGGGATTGGGATAGGCTCTCACTTCGCAGAAGGTGGCATCCTCAGCACCGGTGTGATCAAGGACGCCGGTCGACGAAGGAACCTCGTTGTCGTACTCTCCGCGTCCGGAGCTGCCGCTTTCCTTGTTTTGGGCTATTTGAAGGGGATCATAGCCATGCTCCTGATCGGGGCGCAGCACGATGAAGGAGGTGTATGGGGTGACGATGCCGTGATTGAGGCTGGTATCCATGATCTCCATGATGGTGGCGTTGGTCTGGCGGTTCTGTAAAAGTTCATGAATGTGATTGCCGTGCCAGGCCAGCGCCAGCTTTTCATCCCCCGGTATGACCTCACTTGCGGTGATGGTGAACTGATCGCTGAACTTGTCGAGGCGCGTCTTGCCGAGCACAGTGATCTCCAGAGGCAGCGCGCCCTGGAAGCGGCCGATTTGCATGACCGGAAAGTGCAGGGGATAGTAGCCCTGATGGAGCGCGAGCAGGTGCTTGCCCCAGGCGTAGCCGCTGGCGAAGCGGGTTTGCACCTCGATCTCCTGGTAGTGGGTGATATGCTCATAGAAGAGCGCGGAAAGGATATTCTTGAGTGCGTGATAGCGAAGAAAAAAGAGATTGCCCCCGGTTTTGTTGCACATAAAGGCGTAAAAGGTCTGCAGCTGGGCGAGGTATTGGCTCTCCTGGGAGGAGTAGAGCAGACTGGACTGGTTTTCGAGGTCGACGACGTGGATTCGGGTGCCCGCCGGCATCATGGCGACAATCTGGGCGGCCAGTTCCTCCCGGCCTGAATCGATGAGCTGATAGGGCAGGGCGATCTCGTCGGTATTGCTGAACAGGAGGAGGTCCACCGGCCCTTTTTTGCTCTGCAAAAAAGCCGCGGCCGAGGAGATCAGCGCCTGAAAATTGCTGTAGGAGGGGAAGGAACGCTGCAGCACCTTCTGGAAGAGGGTGTCGAGGTTCTCCTCGGTGCAGGCCCGGAATTCGGCCGCACCCCAGACCAGCTCGTCAAATGCGACGAGGATGTTGACCGAGTCATGCTCGGTCAACGCCTGCTGCATGGTCTCCTTGAGCAGCATGAGCACCAGTTCCCCGTCCAGCCCTTTGGTATTGAAACGGTTGAAATCGACGAGGATGAGGAAGTTTCTCGGGGTGCGCTGCACCTCCTGTTCCGGGGGATAGACGGCGAGCTGGTAATAGGCCTCGCCGTTTTTCTCAAAGGTGCTGAAAAAATGCTTCCCCTCGATGGGGGTGGGATAGATGAGTTCGACAAACATGTCGTAGTCCAGCCGGATCGTATAATCCCAGCAACCGGCCGCCGGGTTGAATGATCCGGACCCGGCATCGGCACCCAGCAATTCGGGCGGTTCACTGCTCTTGAAATGGATCTTCAGCTCCCGGGCTCCCGGGCTCAAGCGCGAGGTCAGCTGGGTGATGGGCAGCCAGACGCGCAGGGTTTCGTTGGTCGGCCTCGCCGGCAGCAGATATTCGAGCTTGAAGGTGCGCTTGACCGCCCGGGTGACGGGATAGAGGCGTACGTTGTAGTACACCTGTCCTTCACGGTCGGCGAAGGAGCGCGTCAGCAGTGCCGGGTTGCGCACCGGACTGCTCACCTCGCTGAAGAGCAGCTCCGCGGTCCATTTGTCCATCAGGGTGGCCTGGAGCAGGGAATTCTCCTGCCACAGCCAGAAACCGGTGATGCTCGCCTGGTCGGGCAGGGTGAACTCCCACATGAATTCCAGTTCATCATAGTTCTTGAAATACCAGCTGTTGAAATCGTAGCTGACTGTCAATTCAATCGTCATCTCGAGAAAGGCACCGCGGGGTATGATGGTCAAATCCGCCGCATCGACCCGCACATTGTAATCCTTGACGTTCGGGTAATTGGCTTCATAGACGCAGAAATCTGCGGCGAAAGCGGTGCTGACCATCAGCAGGATGATGATGATTCTCCTCATGGCCGTCCTCATCTATTTAATCAACGAGATTTTAATGTTCTTCATCAGGCTGCCGGCGCGCACAATAACGAGATAGATGCCCGAGCCGACAGGCCGGCCGGCCGGATCGAGCCCGTCCCACACGAGCTGAAGGCGGGTGCCGGCCGAGGCCTCAAACCGGTGTTCATGCACGGTCTGGCCGAGAAAGTTGACGATGCGGACCTCCACGGTTTCCGACTCCAGCAGCTCCGTAAGGGAGATATCCAGGGTTGTCGCGGCATTGAAGGGGTTGGGGAAGGCGCTCAGTTCGCACCGCCGGGGCGTTTCAGCCGCACTCTCTTCCGGTCTGCACACGACTGAGGATGTCCCCTCCTCGAGACGGGCGAAGGCGAGCAGGCCGTCCGCCCCGGGGACGATGAATCCGCTGTAGGGGGTGAGCAGACGATTTTCCACACTGGTTTGTTCGATGTAGGTGATGGTTTCGTGGCTCTGCGGCTCGAGCAGCAGGTTCTGAATATAACGGTCGAACCAGCACAAGGCGACTGCCTGCCAGCCGGGGTCTTCCGCCTGCCGGTCGATGGTCACCGTCCGGGCGAAGAGTTCGCCCTGGAACGAGCCGTAGAAATGCACGTCGAAGGGGGTGGTGCCGTCATAGAGTCCGATTTCGTAATAGGGAAGAGCGATCGGAAAATTCGCCCGGCCCTGATTCAGCGGGAAGCGGGTGTAGGCCAATCCCCCTGCGGGCTCGGGATCGATCTCCACCGTGTTGACCGTCGGTGCAGCGGCGTCGAGCATCAAATCGAGATAGTCGTACCAGGCCGCACTCCTGAGCCGCACAAAGGTGCCCCAGCTCGATCGGGCCAGGTTTTCATAAAGATAATCATTGCCGTAATAGACCTGGGAATTGATCGTCTGGTATGTGTTGTAACCCAAATCCGCGCTGATGATCCGGAAAACAATCGGCTTGACGGCCCGGCCGTGGGTTTGCTGGATGATCTCCATGGCCGTGGCGAGGGGATCGCAATGGCGGCTGGCATCGGTCAACAGCCAGATTTCGCCTCCCCGCTCGGCCTGGTTGAAGAAAGTGACAGCCTCACGCAGCAGCTGCGGCAGGGTGTTGAGGGCCGGGGGGGACTGGTTGAAGGGGCCTCTGAAAAGGGCCTCCAGCGTGCCGGCGTGATTGGGTGCAAAGGCATCATCGGCCAGGACAGGGCTGAAGGCGGAATAGATCAGCGTTACCGAATCCTCTGCCATCGTGGAGAGATTGACCGCATTGCGGAAGGTCTGTATCAGGTCGTGATAGCTGCCCTGCTGGCTGGAGAGATCGATGGCCAGCATGATCGTGCGTGGGCGCCGCAGCTGCTGTTCGACTGGCGGCGGCACGGCGAGCTGATAGAAGGAGGTCCCATCCTGCTGCCAGGTGCGCAGATAGGAACGCGAGGCCGATTCCGGCGCCAGAGCGATTGTGGTTCGGTTGGGAGGGGTAAAGGCGCGCCAATAGTCGCCCGATTTTCGCCAATCGCTCGCATTGCCGCTCAGGGTGACGGGCGGCACAGCGGGATTATCATGGTCCCAAACCTGAAGGGTGGGGGTGCCGCTTTGCTGATAGGTGCTGAACTCGTTAAGCGGCAGGATGATGCGGCGCGCATTGTAATAGGGGAGAGCGGGCGAGAGATAGCGGATTTTTATAGTCGGCGACTGGGTCAAGGTCACCGGAGAAAAATTCATCTCGAAGCGTTTCTGCATTTCGCCGTCCCAGCTGCGGTACCAGCGCTGGCGCAGCAGCAGGCGCGGCTGGGCTGTCGGCGCGGCCTGATAGAGCTTTTCCGCGCTGGTCAGATCGACGATCTCGGCATTGCGGAATGCCGCCGCGCCCCAGGACTTGATCCAGCAGTCGGTGATCACCGATCCCTCGACCAGGTTAAAGTCCCAAAACACCTCGTAGGCCCCGGGCCGGAAGTCTCCACCATAGGGCCAGGGCGTCAGGACGATCTCGAAGGTGATGGTGGTCTGATAAAAGAGACCGAAACACTCGACATCGCAGGAGAGCTGCTTGAGATCGAATTGACGCCAGGTATAGCCGCTTCCATCGAGAATGCGGGCGTAAAAGGAAGCGAAGGCAGTGGAAGAGCAGAAAAGCAGGATGAAAAGCCAGGTACGTTTCATATTGTTTCCTCCTCACAAAGAAACAACCCGGATGATAATACCACAGGGGTTGACAGGCTGGAAGATGCTGGAATTTCAGGTCTGCTCAAGAGGTGATGACAGCGGTATACTATAATATACGATGTGAAAAATACAAAGCAAGTCCTTTCACGCCGGATCGGGCGGATGGCCATGCCTTGCGGGGCGCAATTTTTGCTTGCTGGAGGCATTTATTTTCTCTATCTTTCCGACAAGTGGGGCTCGCGGAACGGCAGGATTATCAGCGGGCACAAAGTCTGAACACCGGAGGTCAGGGAGGCATTTTGCAATACAAACCTTCCTCGTCTGAAATCGCCTGGGGCATCATCGGCTGTGGGGATGTCACCGAGGTCAAGAGCGGCCCGGCCCTGCAGGAGGTCCCCCATTCGCGCCTGGTGGCGGTGATGCGCCGCACGGCCGCTCTGGCGGAGGATTACGCCCGCCGCCACGGGGTGCCGCGCTGGTACGCCGATGCGGATGCCCTGATCGCCGACCCGGAGGTCAACGCGGTTTATGTCGCCACGCCGCCCGACAGCCACGCCCGTTATGCCATACAGGCCATGCGCGCCGGCAAGGCGGTTTATGTCGAAAAGCCGATGGCGCGCACTTTTGCCGAATGCCTCGAGATGCTGCGCGTGCAGCAGGAGTGCGGGGTGCCTCTCTTTGTCGCCTATTACCGCCGCGCCCTGCCCGGTTTTGTCAAGGTCAAGGAACTGATCGAAACGGGCGAGATCGGCTTGGTGCGCCTGGTCCAGGTCCGTTTTCTTCGCCCCCTCGACGATGTCAGCGGCGGCCTGCCCTGGCGGCTGCGGCCCGAGATCAGCGGCGGTGGGCTCTTTTTCGATCTCGCCTGCCACACCCTCGACTATCTCGACTTTCTTTTCGGCCCGATCGGCTGGATTCAGGCCAGCGCCTTCAACCAGGGCAGGGCCTATGCGGCTGAGGATACGGTGCTCGCCAACTGGCGCCACCAGAACGGCGTCGCCGGCAGCGGCAGCTGGTACTATGCCGCCCCGGCCAGTCTGGCGCGTGATGAGATCGAGATCCTTGGCAGCGAGGGGCGTATCCGGCTCTCCACCTTCGATTTTGTACCGATCGTGGTCGAACAGAACAAACGCAAGAAGCAGTACAGCCGCCCCAAGCCGGATCACGTTCAGCAGTTTCTCATCGAAAATATCGTCGCAGCCCTGCGCGGCGAGGCGGAGCCCCTCTCGAGCGGGGAGAGCGGCGCGCGCACCAGCGCGGTGATGGAAGCGATGGTCAGGGGGTATTACCGGTTTGAGAATTGAAACGAGATTTGGCTGTCGGCGTCGACATTCAGGCGCACCAAATCTTCACTGACGGTCAGGCCATCCGGTTCTTTCCAGCTGCTGAAATACTCTACCTTGCCCACGTATTTCCCGAAATCCGTCCCCTTGACGTAAAAATAGCTGTTGGTCGAATTCCCTGGCAGGGGCACACTGGTGCCGGAAATAGACCAGTTGGTACTGATGATATCCTTGCTGTATCCGGTGATCTTGAACCGGGTGATTTGATGCTTGACCAGATCGATCTGGATTTCAGCGGTCTTGCTCTCCTCCTTGAATTCATCCTTGTAAAGGGCGTTGCCATTGAAAACCCCGTTCAAGACCTTGCCCTTCACCTCCACCAGACGGCCGAAGGCGAATGAGTTTTCTCCCTTGGTCGAATGATGATAGGTCGCCCTGCAGAAAAAATCGATGATGCAAGTATTATAGGGGAAATCCGCACCGGTTGCGAGCAGGTAGTAGGGCTCTGTCAGCCGCTGGCTGGAGTCGAGCAGCTCCGCATCCACCTTCTGGGCGCTGTAGACATTGCGCAGCAGCCAGCTGTGGGCCAGGAGGCCGAGGTCTGTGTGCACCAGGTGCGTCGCATCGGCCAGCGACTTGCCGGAGAGGAGCCAACTCACCAGCAGGGGATCGATCTCTGCAGTCATCAGATAATTTATGGAGGCATCATATCCGCTAAAGCCGCCGACGCCGTGGGTGAGGAGGTAAGCACTGAAGGAGGCGCTGCCGTTGTCCTCTCTTGCACTTTCGCAGGCATTGGCATAGAACCAGCTCCCTGGAAAGGGGATGGAAAGAGTCTCTTCGAGCCAGGGGATCGAAATTCCCCAGTAGGCTTTGTTATGAATGATTGTGACAGCCAGGGCATTGATCTCGTCATCGCTGAGAGAGGCCAGGGAGGCTTCAGTGACAGGTTCACGTGTGCTGAGGATTGTGGAATGCCGGCCGCCGAGAGTGCGGCCTCGGCCAATGCCGTGAGTTGAGAAATAGATGGCATGGAAACCGGCAAGAAAATCACCTCGGCAGCGCTCGAGGGTAACCTCCTCGTTAGCGTAGACTGTGACTGTAAAACCGGCGGCGATGAATGGAGCGGAGATGCGGGCCGGATCCTCCTTTAAAGAGAACTGGAAAGGCAGGAGAATCAAGACCCGGTTGCCGGTCGGATGTTCCGCGGGAAGTGTGGGCCTGGCCAGAGAAGATTGCGGCGGCGAGGGTTCCACAGTCTGCCGTATCGCTGAGGCTGGAAGGAAAAGCCGGTCATCATCACGCAGGTTGAGAAGGATCGTACTGTAATGGCTTTCTTTGTGCTTGACGATTATGGCCGAGCCGCTCTCCGTTGGTTCGGCCGATGCGACCATCGCCAGCTTCCGGATGCTTGTGGCGATGGTGTCCGGGTTAATGCCTGTTCCGCGGCGTACAGCCTCATCGATAGCCGCATCGACGATCCCCCAGGCCTGGGGGGTGAGCTGCACCGTGCTTTGCACGAATTCCCCGACATCGATGGGCGCCTCCGGCGCGGTACTGTTTTTCTTCCCGCAGGCTCCCAGGAGAAAGCAAAGCACTAATACGGCAAGGTATTTGGCTTTCACGGCATACCTTCCTTTCTCTGGTACATACCTGTTAAGGAAGTATATCGAATTGGCGATGGAATGTCAAGAAAATTATGGTTGTTTTTCGTCAGAACGCCTGTTGTGATTCTTTCCCGTTTTTGCTTGCCCCACCCCACCCAAAAAAAAATCTGGGTCCCACCCGGCTTTAATATAATTAAAAATAGCTGGCTACCGGTGATAAAAGCTTGCAAAATATACGGCGCGAGGTGTCAGGTTGGAACAAGAGTTCGGGGGATACACGGCGCGAGGTGTCAGGTGGGAACAAGATTTCGGGGGGTACACGGCGCGAGGTGTCAGGTGGGAACAAGATTTCGGGGGGTACCCTGCCCGTTTTTGCGCTTGTTTTTAACCCCCTGTTTGGCTATTTTCCTTCAATAACGACATCAACTTCAGAATGGATCGTTTCATGCCTAAAACCCTCGTCATCGTCGAATCGCCTGCCA
>Ga0209717_1004677_pt1 | contig 11155 bp, 9 predicted proteins | sample AD_UKC048_MetaG_FD_184418 | JGI IMG/M metagenome (GOLD analysis project Ga0209717, IMG submission 184418) | Active sludge microbial communities of municipal wastewater-treating anaerobic digesters from USA - AD_UKC048_MetaG (SPAdes) (version 2) | ecosystem: Engineered > Bioreactor > Anaerobic >... | reverse complement strand
TATGAAAATAAGGCCATTGAACCGGTTCTGGGTTTGAAAGTCGATGAACAGATGGGCGGCAAGGGCTTTGACAATCTTCATCCGGATGATGTGCCGTTCGTCTCCAATGAATTAAAAAGACTGTTTGCGGATCCGGATGCTTCTGCTTCGCGTTCGGAAGTTCGTCTCCGCCACAAAAACGGTCAGTGGCTCGTGTTTGAATTTATGGCCAGCGGTTTGGTGAACAATAATGTTGTGGAAGCGGTGATGATCAACCTGCGGGATATTACCGAACGGAAAAGGGCTGAGGAGTCGCTTCGGTTCAGCGAGGAAAAATACAGAACCATTCTGGAAAACATTCAGGAAGGATATTTTGAGGTCGATCTGGCCGGTAATCTGACTTTTTATAACGATCCGGTTTGCGAAATCATGGGCTATACCAGAGAAGAATTGATGTCCATGAATTATAAAAAGTACACCGGTAACGAAATGGCGGTGAAGGTTTATCAGGCATTCAATAAAGTTTACCTGAGTGGCAATTCCACCAAGGAAATTGACTGGCAGATTATCAGAAAAGACGGAGCCAGGCGCTATATTGAAGCTTCAGTATCGCTGCAAAAGGATTTTTCCGGCCATCCGAAAGGATTCAAGGGCATCATCCGTGATATTACCGAGCGCAAGGAAATGGATCAGAAATTGAATCATCTGGCCACACACGATGCACTGACCGGTCTGCCCAATCGAATCCTGTTTATGGATCGTCTTCAGGTTGCGCTGGCGCAATCCAGAAGAAACCGGAACAAACTGGCCGTCATGATGCTTGACCTGGATCATTTCAAGGATGTGAATGACACGCTGGGACATCTGGCGGGCGACAAACTGCTTCAGGAGGTGGGCAATCGCCTGACGGATATTTTACGGCATAATGACACCGTTGCGCGGCTGGGCGGTGACGAATTTGTGGTTTTGTTGTCGGATCTTGAAAGAATGGAATACGCAGCCGGCGTGGCCAAAGTCATTTTGAAAGCTTTTGGGAAACCTTTTTTACTGGCCGATCATGAAATTACACCCAACGTCAGTATCGGCATTGCCTTCTTCCCTGATGATTGTGATGATGTCGAATCGCTTTTGCAAAAATCGGATATGGCCATGTATTCGGTTAAGACGCACGGACGTAACAGCTATAAATTCTACAGCCACATCGCGTCTTGAAAACCAAACATTGTTACGTTTTGGAGCGGGAATAGTTCAGCGCGGCTTCGATAAATTTGCTGAAAAGCGGGTGAGGTTTGATCGGTCTGGATTTGAATTCGGGATGGAACTGGCATCCCAGAAACCAGGGATGATCTTTGATTTCCACAATTTCCGCCAAACGTCCGTCGGGTGAAATCCCTGTTATGCGCAATCCCTGATTCATGAGCGCTTCTTTGTAATCGTTATTGAATTCGTAACGATGACGGTGCCGCTCCGAAATTTCACCCTGACCGTAAGCTTTGCAGGCGAAGGAGTCCGCCTCGACAAGGCAGGGCCACCCGCCCAATCTCATGGAGGCGCCCTTTTCTTTGACATGGCGTTGGTCGGGGAGCAGATCAATGACCGGATAGGACGTCTCCGGATCGAATTCGGAACTGTTTGCTTTCTCCAGTTTGCAAACGTTTCTGGCATATTCGACGACAGCCATTTGCATGCCCAGACAAATGCCGAGGAAGGGAATCTTTTTTTCTCTGGCGCGCTGAATGGCGAGAATCATGCCCTCAATACCGCGGATACCGAAGCCGCCGGGAACCAGAACGGCGTCGATATCGTCCAGATGTTTGCCCAGGCCTTCCGCTTCAATTTTTTCCGAATCGATAAATTTCAGTTTCACGCGGCAGTTGTTGGCAATGCCCCCATGCACGAGCGCCTCGTTGAGGCTTTTGTAGGAATCCGTCAGATTCACGTATTTGCCGACGATGCCGATCGTCACGTCATGCAAAGGGTTGTGGAACTTATCGACCACATCCTCCCAAACGTCGAGTTTCGGCTGTCCTGTCCAGATGTTGAGAAGATCGACAATCTTCGCATCCAGTCCCTCCCGGTGAAAAATCAGCGGCACTTCGTAGATGCAGCTGACATCCTTGGCGGTAAAGACAGAATGGACCTCCACGTTACAGAAAAGAGCAATCTTGGATTTGATATCATCGGAAAGGAAATTTTCCGTCCGGCAAAGCAGGATATCCGGCTGGATGCCTATTTCTCTGAGCGCCTTGACGCTGTGCTGAGTGGGCTTCGTTTTTACTTCACCGGCTGTCTTGATAAGGGGCACCCAGGTTAAATGAATGAAAATGGCATTTTCTCTGCCGACTTCATTGCGGAACTGCCGGATGGCTTCCAGGAAGGGGAGGCTTTCAATATCCCCGACGGTGCCGCCGATTTCCACAATGGCCACATCAAAACCGTCTGCTGTGTCGCGGATGAAATCTTTTATTTCGTTGGTAATATGGGGAATGACCTGAACGGTTTTCCCCAGATAATCTCCGCGCCGTTCTTTAGTGATGACGGCGTAGTAAACCTGTCCTGTGGTCAGGTTGTTGCTTTTGCCCATGCAGGTGGAACAGAATCGCTCGTAATGTCCCAGATCGAGATCGGTTTCCGCGCCGTCATCGGTTACGAACACTTCGCCGTGCTGAAAAGGACTCATGGTTCCGGGATCGACATTAATATAAGGGTCCAGTTTTTGATTGGTGACTTTCAGACCCCGGCTCTCCAGCAGGGCGGAGATAGACGCGGCTGCCAGACCTTTTCCCAGTGAAGAAAGAACGCCGCCAGTGATGAAGATGAATTTTGTATGTTTCACAATGCCCCTTCCTGATGTGTTTATGCGAAGGTTAAATGTCCGATGGCTAAGCCAAGTTTTTTAAAATAACCCCTCTTGTTTTAAGGGCGCTTGTATTTTCCAAAAGGCCCTGGGCAGCGATACGATCAAGAACATAGATCAACTCGCCGCCTTTTTGGGAATAAGCCTGACCGTACGATATGGGGATTTCTGGCGTCATGTTTCCCAGGATTGACCGCGTAACGGATTCCGTTTTGCGTGCGCCGTTGGCGACCAGAACGACGGTTTTTGCCTTGTAAACCAGTTCAGCCCCCATGCTGATTGCATATTGCGGCGAATCCGCCTTGGTTTTAAAATGCCCGTCGGCCACCGCGTTGGCGATGGTGTTGTCGTCCAGTTTGACCAGCAGCATGGAACTGCCTTGAAAAGGAATGCCCGATTCGTGAAAGGCCACATGGCCGCGACCGCCCACACCGATAATCTGCAGATCGATTCCTCCGGCTGCTTTTATTTTTCTGACGTATCCGTCGAGAATGTCTTTCCGGATCCAGGCAAGATAAGGTGATTGCGCTTTTGCCTTGATCGCAATGGATTTCCCGGCGTCCGTTCCCTTGAATTCCCAGTCGCTTTTGTTGTCCTTCAATTCCCGGATGAGCATTTTCTGGTCGATCAGGGAACCGTAAGGAACACGGGTTTCTATAAACTTTTTATTGAGATGACCGAAAAGTTCCTGAATCATAAAGTAGGCATAGCTTTCCGGATGCATAACGCGCTGCTGAATATTGTTCCCCGGTAAGCCGACATATTCATCGAGATTAAAACTGCGAATGCGGCCGGCATCCAATCGGCCTTCATTGACCGCTTTGGCCAAATGCTTATAAAGGCCGGTCGGTGAATTTCCCGTGGCCAATCCCAGAGCGATCTCTTTTTTCCTTTTAAGCAGTTCGATGGATTTTTTAATAACGATGCCTGAAGCAACGTCACTCATGTGCGCGAAGTCTTTGGTTACCCAAATCGTTGTTCCCATTCTGTTTATCCTTCCCCCTTATCCGATTTCGCTTTTGATGATATCCGCAAGCTGCCGGCAATATTTCAGCGTGACGGCATCGGTCGGACCTTCGACCATCACGCGGCACATGTTCTGCGTTCCGGAATACCTGACCAGGACACGCCCTTCGTCACCCAGCTCTTTTTCCACCTGTTTGATGGCTTCCGCCAGCCTGGGAATTTGATCGATATCCGGCTTGCTTTTAACATCAACATTGATCAACTTTTGCGGAAAAATGTCCATCATGCGCGCCAGTTCGGAAAGAGGCTTGTTTTCTTTAATCATGGCGGCTACTAGCTGCAGGGCTGCAATAATTCCGTCGCCTGTGGTGTGATGATCCAGAAAAATCATGTGTCCGGCTTCTTCTCCGCCGATCACGGATCCCATCTTCAGCATATCTTCAAGGACATAACGGTCTCCCACTTTAGACGCATGATGCTTGAATCCGTATTGCTTGCAGGCGACCTTCAGACCCAGATTGCTCATGACGGTGCTGACCAGAAGATCGTTTTTTAATCGTCCTTCCCGCTTTAAGACATTGGCGCAGATGACCAGAATCTGATCTCCCGTTATTTCCTGGCCTTTTTCATCCACGGCAATCAGGCGATCGCCGTCCCCGTCAAACGCCAAGCCGATGGCCGCTCCGTTTTCCAGCACGGTCTTTTTCAGACGTTCCGTGTGCTGGGAACCGCACTGGTCGTTGATATTCAAACCGTTTGGCGTCTTGTGAATGACGTCGATATCCGCGCCCAGTTCGTGGAACACATCCGGCGCGACCCGATAGGTTGCTCCGTTGGCGGTGTCCAGAACAATTTTCATGCCTTCCAAAGACAGATTGCGGGGAAATGTGTTTTTTGCAAAAACGATGTACCGTCCGTTGACGCCTTCCAGGCGGAAGGCCCGGCCGATATCGTCGCCTTTGGAAAGGAATTCCGAAAGCTTGTCGTTTAGGATCAGATCTTCGATGATGTCTTCTTTTTCGTCGGTCAGTTTATAGCCGTCTCCTCCGAATATTTTCAGTCCATTGTCCTGAAAAGGATTATGGGAGGCGGAAATGACCACACCCGCATCGGCCCGCATACTCTGTGTGACAAAGGCGATTCCCGGTGTCGGCATGACGCCCACCAGATAGGAATACCCTCCCATCGAGGTAATACCTGCCTCCAGGGAGCTTTCCAGCATATACCCCGAAAGCCTGGTGTCTTTCCCGATGATGATAACAGAACGGTGTCCTCCCTTCTTAAATACATGCGCGATAGCCTGTCCCACTCCAAAAGCAATTTGCGGTGTCATGGGATGCCGATTAGCTTCTCCACGTATCCCGTCTGTCCCGAATAATTTACCCATTGTTCTACTCCTTATCTTTAGATATCTCGCGTCGAACAAATTGATTGTTAAAATGTTTTTAATAAACCCAGCTTGGGTACGGCTCTGGATACGTTTTCACCAAGATCTCGTACGATGCCGTCCAGCCACATGACGCCTTTCGATGAAATTCCGGCTGGCAGCGCCTGGATTGTTTCAATATAATTTGTTTTGTTTTTCCCCGCAATGCTTTCCAGATCGTTGAGAAACGTGTCACGCAGCTCGTCGGTTTTTCCCGAGGCGGGGGACGCTTTCCCGTTGCAGAGGTCTTCAATATGTCCCATCTTTTCATGAAGCTCTTTTCTGCCCCGCGCACAGGTTCGTTCAGGATTTTTTTCTTCTTCTGCTGCGGCGGCGGCTTTTTGGGCCATAGCCTTTAATCGTTTTAATCGTTCCTTTCTTGCTGAAGAAAGTTGCTCCATCACCCCGGCGTATAAAAGGGAACCGTATTCGCCGGTTTCCAGAAAAGGTTTCCTCACATGCGTGTACCAGGCTTCAAGCGCTTTCAAATTTGCAAGGTAGAGGATATTGTTTTCCACAATCCGTTCCAGGTGGGGATAGGCCGCCGGGTAAAACGGTTTCACACTGCAGGCCGGCGCTTTCTCAAAGATGAGTTGATTGTCTCCGGGGTAGTCGTGCCGCAGGACGGAACCGGCGGCGACGACATTTCCGAATCCAAGTCTCACCGGACCGATGATTCCGCCCTGGCCACCCAGAAAAATCGGCGGTTGATTGAGCATGACGCCCCGCGGAACGTCGCCCAGCAGAGAAGGCGTTGTTTTATCGGCATCCGGTGTAAAATTAAAATGAATGTAGGAACTGCCCACTTCTGAATGATTGCTTCGGCTGGTGCCGCCGCCCATCAGGCAATCGCAGAAGTTGATCAGACTGCCCAGCGTTACGAACGGGAAAAGAATGGTCTGCTTCAAGCCGACACAATGCGCACCACCGGCTTCTTCTTCCAGAATGCAGCCTTCCCGGACGTGCGCGCCCATTCCCATATTTGATTTTTCCAGAAAGACGGATTTGCTGAAGAACCCTCCCTTTAATTCAACCTTTTCGGCCAGTTGACAGTTTTCAATGGTAACGGGCGCTTCGTATCCCAGTTGACAGCCGGATGATATGGTCGTTTCCTTTCCGTAGATCCGGCAACCGGGATATATCTTGACCCCCTTACCCGAAATCCGGTCGATAGCGACGTCATCGCCGATATCGATGGTTTCGGGATTGGGAATGCTCACACCGCGTTCGAGCAGATCATTTATTTTTTTGAGCGATCTCGGTTTTAAATCCATACGGTCTCCCTGACGTTAAGGACGGAAGATGCCTCAGCATCCGCGTTCGTTAAACCACGCCGTAAGCCAGCATGGCATTGGCGACTTTGGTAAATCCGGCAATATTGGCCCCGGTCACATAGTCGCCCTTCTTCCCGTAGGTTTCTGCCGTGTCGTAGCAATTTTTGTGAATGCTCCTCATAATGATGAGCAGGCGGTTGTCGACTTCTTCACGCGTCCATAACAGCCTGAGGCTGTTCTGGCTCATTTCCAGGCCGGACGTGGCGACACCGCCCGCATTGGCCGCTTTTCCGGGACCGTAAAGGATTTTTTTATCCTGGAAAATTTTGATGGCTTCAGGCGTTGAGGGCATGTTGGCTCCTTCGGCAACACAGAGACAGCCGTTTTTCACCAGTGCCGCCGCGTTCTTACCGTTGATTTCATTTTGCGTGGCGCAGGGCAGGGCGATGTCCACTTTGATGCCCTGTTCGCGAATGACGTCCCAGACATTTTTGCCTTCGAAGCATTCCGATTTGAATTTGTTTGCGTATTCGGAAATGCGCCCGCGTTTGACGTTTTTCAGATCAAGCACGAAGCTGCATTTCTTGTCATCAATGCCGGCTTCATCAATAATACACGACGAAGAATCACACAGAGAGATGACCTTGCCGCCCAGTTGGTTGACTTTTTCAACCGCATACTGAGCCACGTTGCCGGCGCCGCTGACGGCGACGGTTTTTCCTTTGAAATCCATTTTGCGGGTGGCCAGCATTTCCGCGGCAAAATACACACAGCCGTAACCCGTCGCTTCGGGACGAATCAGACTTCCGCCGTATGACATTCCTTTGCCGGTCAGCACGCCGGTGTGCTCGTTGCGGATTTTTTTGTAATAGCCGTACATAAAGCCGATTTCACGACCGCCGACTCCGATGTCTCCTGCGGGTACGTCCACGTCGGCGCCGATGTGACGGTACAATTCGCGCATAAATGCCTGACAGAAACGCATGACTTCTCCGTCGGATTTTCCTTTGGGGTCGAAATCGGAACCGCCTTTGGCGCCACCCATGGGCAGGGTGGTCAGTGCATTTTTGAAAATCTGTTCAAACCCCAGAAATTTGATGATGCCCAGATTCACGGACGGATGAAAACGGATACCGCCTTTGAAGGGGCCGATGGCGTTGTTGAATTGCACGCGGAATCCGCGATTGACCTGAACGTTTCCCTTGTCGTCCACCCAGGGAACCCGGAAAATGACCGCTCTTTCCGGCTCGACAATCCTTTCGTAAAGGTTGGCTTTGACGAACTCGGGATGCTTTTTGACGGTTGGTTCCAGCGTTTCCATAACTTCTTCAACAGCCTGGTGAAATTCCGGCTGATTGGGATCAGTCTGCTTGACTTTGGCGATCACATCTTGAATAACTGACATAAATTATCATCCTCCTAAAAAATTGTTATTGATTTCATTTTTTGACGTTCATGATGCAACGTTTTTCATATATCTTCAACCCGCTGAAGCGTTTCATACTCCATGACGGTGGACATCGCTTTATTTTCTATGTCGAACCCTTCTTCGCCGGCTGCGGCAATCGGGTTGAGTCCTCCAAGAAGAATCATGCCCACTTTGTTGATATCCACATTCGTCTGGCAAACCGGATTTCCAACATTACCGATCGAAAGGGCGCCGTTAACGCCGATCTTTTTAAAATCAGCAACGATGTTTTCCACCAGAGAGAGCGCCAATGCCGGGATTTCTCGAAAATTTGCCAGAATCTTTCCTTCCCCCTTTTTGACAACGTCCTTGACGGAGGTCATTTTGCCGCGGATAAAAATTTCGGACGGATCAAGCGACGAGCCGGAATAATTGATGAGCTCCACGAAACGCAAAGGATTACCGTGCCGCACCTGCAAGATGCCGCCGAATTTGGAATCCATCGGAATGCCGTGCTTCAGAAGAACGCCGTTAATGAGAATGCTGCAAACGGTGGCAAATCCGATTTTCCCCTCGGGAATGGTGACTTCTCCCAGCGTTTCACCGGCAGACGCAACAGCTACAAGATCCGACACGGCAATTTTCTTTTTGAAAACCGGTTTCATGACGGCCAAGGCCTTGCGGAATTGTTTTTGAGGGAACAGAGAAATATTAACGGGAACAAGGCCGCGCCGTTTTTTTATGTCGAAAGTCGTTTTTAAGGAAAGAACATCAATCCGGGAAATGGAAAGACTGATTTTGTCCCGGACGCGGGCATTGTTGATTTCTTCCATCCCCATGTCTGTGATGATTCTGCCGTCACGCCGCCCGATGAGCCTGGTCAAGCCTCTTTCATCCATCGACTTCAAGTGATAGCGGACAGTTCTTTCGCTTAAATGAACGCCGTGTTCTTTCATTTTTCGCGCGATGACGCGGGCTCCTGCGGATTCTGAATTTTCGTTGAGAATCTTGAGAATCAGAAGGACTTTTCTTTCTATGTCTTCGGGATTGAATAAATGTTTCATGGCTAATCGGCAACCGTTTGCCGTATATCTACTTTCAAATGATGTCCTTGTCAATAAAAAATAATATTTTTTTAAACGGATTTTCACAGGAACCCGATGCGCAGCATATCAACCGTAACAAATGGTTATTTTCTGATATATTGTTCAGAATTTCAATATGTTGTGTGGTAATTATTGCTATGAAAGAAGTGGGTTTGTGGGGTTTGTGTTTCTTCGGTCCGACGTGATGTCGTCCGGACCGGGAGTACAATTTCGTCCCTATCTGGTCAAGATGTGATCCTGTGCCATTACTTTCGTTGAGCTCCAACTATTCTGTCGTATGATGACGGGCTACTTTTTGTGTTTTGAGGTGGTTAAAAAAAGCGTCCGTCAAAAGATGAACGTGTTTCGGTATGTTTTAATCGGGGCGGGAAGGCACATTGCAGATTTTACTTGGACTTTTTACAATCAATACCCAGTTTGGTCATCTTATCTGTAAAGGTGTTGCGGTTAATGCCCAGGAAAATTGCCGCGGAAGTTTTAACGCCGTTTGACCGGCGTAAAGCAATCTTAAACAATCCCTTTTCCACGATATTCATGACCTCTTCATAAAGCTTGCTTTTGCGATCACCGGACGCAGACAAAATGGTGGCAATATCCTCAAGCTTTTTTTCCATAATTTCTTCAACCGCGGCATAAGGCGTGGCCTTAACGTTCATGACAATTTCAGATTTGCTCTTTTTCTTCGACGGCATTTTAAACGCATGCTCCTTCCGGACGATAGTAATATCAACTCGTTTTAAAATATCGAATGAATATCAAATTAAAACGAAAGTAATTTCAAGACGATAAAAGCGGAAATAATGAGCGCTGTGATCCAGCAAATAACAATCAGCGAACGTCGTTCCCGCGGATGCTCCAGGTAATTTCTGACCTCCATCTCCACCCTTTCGGCTTCCAGCTTATCCACAATGGATTGAATAAGTAAAGCGTGGTTTTCATACATGTTGGAAAAGAAATAAAACCCTTTGGTGGTGGTTAACAGAAAATAAGCTTTGTTCAATATAGCAACAACGCCCAGATGCGTGACATCCGGCCACGTCAGCGTCTTGACACGGGAAAATTTTTTTACCTTCATACCTTCATTGCTTGCGGTAATATGTCTGTTGGCTGCTTCTATGCCCACCAGCAGGGTAACCGCAAAGGCAACGGCCAAAATAATTTTTTCCCACGGTTGCCCGTTCAACAGGTTCAGGATCAACAGCACAAAAAGCAGGATGATAATTGCAATAAAGGGCAAAAGAAAAGCTTTTTTAATTTTAAAAACGTTCTGCTCCATGGTTTCGCTTCCTGTTTGATTCGTTTCAGCACAGGCTGGACAGTTGCTCGGGTTTTATTTGCTTCTGATGAATGTTCCGCTTTTGCCGCCGCTTTTTTCCAGCAGCATGATGTCGCTGATGACGATTTTTTTATTCACCGCTTTACACATATCGTAAATGGTCAGTGCGGCGACGCTTACGGCCGTCAGGGCTTCCATTTCCACGCCGGTTTTTCCCGCTATCCGGACCGATGCCTCGATGATAATCGCCGATTTTTTCTCATCAACGGTGAACGTCAGGTCGACCCCCGTTAATTCCAGAGGGTGACACATCGGGATAAGATCCCCCGTTTTTTTTGCGGCCATGATGCCGGCGATTTTTGCCGTTGTCAAAACATTGCCTTTGGCAATCCGCCCTTTGGATATTAACGTCAGCGTTGCTGCATCCATCCTGACGATTCCCCGCGCTTTTGCTTCACGCGCGGTCTGAGGCTTGGCCGTAACATCGACCATTTGAACATTGCCTTCATGATTAATATGTGATAATTTTTTTGACATTGTTGCGAAATATTTTTTTAACGTAATTATTTTGGTAAAGCCTTAACATAGGCCTGCTGATGAGTCAAGAAACGTAGCAACATTTTTTAAATGCTTGAAGTTGAAATAGCTTGATATAAATAGGCGAATATTTTAAGTGAAACATTCGTGGGAAAACGGGATTATCATAATCTTGAGAGTATTGACCATGAAAATTTCATAAAAAACGGGATGAAGTGTATTGGCCGCATTGCGTGTGCGTGTAAAAGATTCCACCGATAAACACAAAATATTATCATTATTAAACAAATTGCATCCCGTGTCCTGCGATAAGCCGTTGATTCGCC
>Ga0209717_1004675_pt1 | contig 11160 bp, 13 predicted proteins | sample AD_UKC048_MetaG_FD_184418 | JGI IMG/M metagenome (GOLD analysis project Ga0209717, IMG submission 184418) | Active sludge microbial communities of municipal wastewater-treating anaerobic digesters from USA - AD_UKC048_MetaG (SPAdes) (version 2) | ecosystem: Engineered > Bioreactor > Anaerobic >... | reverse complement strand
CTTTGGTTGGCAGTTTTACCGCGGTAGGCAGGTGTTTTTGAGCGGGGTCATCGGCTTTTACTTGCCCATCAAGTATTGCTTGAGCCAGCAGGATGCCCGTAAAGGTTTTGGAGATGGAGCCGATTTCATAAATGGTGTGTTCGTCGACGGGCTGGCCCCCGTCGGTTTTGGTGCCAAAGAAGTAATACTGCGGCCCGTCCTTGTCGATGATGCCAATGGCGATGCTCGGGCTGTAGCCGTTGGCGATTCGCATTTCGATGCTTTTGATCACGTCAGCCGGCAGGGCCTTTTGGGCGAAGCTGGGAATCGTGCATAGGACTACTAGCAGTGCACACAAAACAATAATGAAAATGGTAAAAAGAGGTTTCATGATTTTGAGGTTTAAAGGATGATCAGGCTAAGTTAACTTGGTAGTGGGTACCGTGCTCTGTTTTTTGGACAAATATCCCCTTGCAGATGCTTAATCGGCTCAAAAAGAGCTAAAAAATGAGCCGATTAGGTACTCTAATCGGCTCATTTAAGTTTTACCAGCCCAAAACCAGCCAGTCATTCCTTATTTACTCACCCTTTGCAGGTCCAAATCCTGGAAATCAAAACTAAAATCAATATTCGGCGAAATGCCTTTCATTTTAATGGATTGGGCTTTGCCATTTTCATCCAGGGCGAACATCGCGAGCGCATCACAATTCATGTCCTGGTATTCCCATTTGATGGCAAAAGTGTTGGCATTGTAAAAAGCCATGGGGCCATTTAACTTGGGTGAGCGCTGGCATTTGAACCACAGTTGCTGCCCCTTTTCAAACACCTCTACTTTGCCAAACCACTTATCCTGGTAAATCCCGATATAGTCTTCGTTCCTTATTTTGACGTTTTTGGCAGACTCTACTTTTTCCCAAACCTTTTTGGTAACCTCATCGCCAGCGCTGCGTTGCTGGGTCATTCTATCGTTGATTTTATCCGTCCAGCCAAAATTGTCCAGGCCCAAGTAACTGTCCGCAATGGTATTGGAGACGGCAGAAAAAAGGCCGCCGCCACCATTCTCGGTATTGGTCAATACCACAATGCCCAGGTTCAAATCGGGGTACATCGTAACCGACGTGAGCATGCCAGGCAAACCACCCGTGTGGGTCACCCGCATATTCCCTCTGATGTCGCTCAAGCCCCAGCCCAGGCCGTAGCCATTGAAATGAGACTTGTAGCGGGGGTCTGGATTGGTAGGTAAAACGGTGTGCAAGCGCCACATCTCGTTTTGGTTTCTCGCAGAGAAAAGATTGGAATTTAATCCTTCGCCATACTTGCCTTTGTTGAGATGCATCATCATCCAGGTCGATAGATCCGCCACATTGGACAAAATACCTCCGGCTGCCGAGTTGATCTGCTCGCCGAAGGGGGCAATGGCCTTGATGGTACCCGATTCGGAGGAATGTGGGGCGGCCAAATTGCTCTTGTCCTTCATCAAATCCGGAGAGGCAAAGCTGTGGTTCATTTGCAGGGGTGTGATGATGCGCTTTTGCACAAAATCCTCGTAACTCATTCCACTGACCCGGGCAATGACTTCCCCGGCCACGATGTACAGCAAGTTGTCGTAATCGAACTTGGTGCGGAAGGCCGAAACGGGTTTGAAATATTGAAAAGCAGCGAGAACATCCTTGATTTTAAAATCCGTACCATCCGGGAAAAACATCAAATCACCTACCCCCAGGCCCATACCACTGCGGTGGGTGAGCAAGTCCTGGATGTTGAAGTTTTCGGTCACATAGTCGTTGTACATCTTGAATTCGGGGATATGGTCTTTCACCTTATCCGTCCATTTCAATTTGCCTTCTTCTTCCAGGATGGAAAGGGCAGCAGTTGTAAACGCTTTGCTGTTCGAGGCGATGGCAAAATTGGTGAATTCGTTGACGGGCTTCTTGGTATTGATGTCCGTTACGCCGTAGCCTTTTTGGTGAATCACTTTACCGTCTTTTACCACGGCGACAGCGACACCTGCTACTTTGAATTTCGCGAGGGCATCGGTGACCAGGGCATCGATGTCTTTTGAGGCGATTTGCGCCTGAATAGCCCCTAGTGAGCACAAAGTGAAAGCGAGTACGGAAAGAAAGCTTAAGTGTTTCATGGCGTGGGAATGATTTTTGCATAAAAATAGGGAAAACCCGGGAAGGAGTTTTTTTTACCACCTAAGAAACCTAAGGCCTGTCAATTACCCACAAATCCGCACACATTATTTGGATTCGGCTTCGCCAAATCTTTTTAACACGACGACACGACGTAACGACGACACGACGATTAGCTACCGCTACCACCCAACGCCATGCGTTGGGGACACTCAGCGCTGCGCGCTGAGTACGTCGTGTCGTCGTGTTAAAATCAAGCAGCGAAGCTGCGTCAAAAAATCTAATCTGTGAATTTGTGGGTAATCGACAGACCTAAGGCACTTAAGGAATCACTTTAGCAAGTACGCCCTATTGCGCCCCTTTTTTGTCAATAAACTGCCAGGCGTCACTTTCCCATACGCTGTGGTCTCCATCTTGGACTGTTTTGCAATCGGTACTTACTTTGGCTTTGCCATTTTCGAAGGGATAGGCACAGTCGTATTGAGGCTCGATGACGATGGCATTGGTGCCTGCATCGGCGTAACCAATTTTGCCATCTTTTACGATACGGTACAGGCCATCAGCAGGAGCATCGGGGCCATTGTCGTAGAGGAATACGTCGTAGAGCACGTTTTTTTGTTCGTCGACGACGACCCATTTGTGGTCTTGTTCGAGCATGCTCAGTTTGCCTTGACTGCTCGGTGCGGGGTTGGTACATGCGGCGACGAGGAGGAGCAGTATGAAGGTGTATTTCATGGTAGATTGATTTTATTGATTTGCAAGGCCCGATTGGCTTTGCCTCTTTCGTTTTTTGTTGAATAGCAAAATAAGTACCGGATCATTAATTGTGATCCGGTACTTACGGGGGAGGAGTTAAGTGCTGGAACCTTACTCAGTATTGCCAACCAAAAAAATGGGTGCACCACCCGTTGAAATCCGATACGCATCGGCCCCAACTTCCTGCATCGCTGCCGATGCCATCGTGGCTTGCAGTATTTCTGGTGATTCAAAAGGTAGCGTAAACATTTGATAAAAGGCGGGATCTCCGTCGGGAGTAGACATAAACTTGGTCACCGTATAAGGTTTTACGGTAGTTGGAATGCCTGCTTTTTCATGCAACAGGGCCAAATGCTCGGCATAGTCGGCTTCAAATTGTGCCACATCGCCTGGTTGCGGATAAAGGACGGTTAGTTGTAACATGGTTGGTTGGTGTTGGAGGTTAGAAAATAGATTTTTAGCGTTTGGTCAGCGGGTTGGTTTCGTTTTCATCTTCCCACTTGTGACAATCCAATTCTGGATACGCCCAACCAAAGTAAGCAATCATACTTGATTTTCGGGCATTGTTTATAGTCATTATTCCAGTTTTGCTTTTATTTCATTGCAATTTTGTTCTATGGTTTTACAAATTTCGTCAATGGTTACCGAAGTTTTATTTTCCGAAAATGGCTCGCCGTACAAGTTCGCCAACTTATTGATTGTCAAAAAAGCGGTGCTGATGATCACCATAATTGGCACGGCTAAAAACTCAAACCCACTGTCTTCGCCTCCAAGGTCTATGTCGCCGACAAATAAGGGAATAAGAATGACATAAAAGCTCACAATTATCTTTGTAAAAGCACTGTAAATCATCAAGAAAGGAGTGTTCTTTATTCTTTCCGCTTTGCCTTGAATGTCGTAAAAACGATTGATGTGTTGCATTAAATCTCCTTTTTCAATGTTGGCTTGTGAAGAAAAATCATCTTCAATACTCTTTGTAAGGGCCGCTAATAGTTCGTTAGAAATTTTATTGTCTACGTTTATGCTGAACTCATTGAGTAGTTCGATTGCTGGTTGGTCAAATGTTGGCTTGAAATTATTGTGCATTTCATTTTTTAATTGTCGGATGTATGAAATGCTTAAGCCGATTAGTTTTTGAGCTTTGATGTTGATATTTGCTCGGGCTGTTTCCTTGAAATTGTCTGCATTTCCATAATAGGCATATATTTTCACAACAAAACTTCTGGTGTTGTTGGTCAATTCGCCGAATATTTTTCTTGCTTCCCACCATCTGTCATACGCTGAGTTCATTCTGAAACCCAAGAAGAAAGCAACGGCGAGTCCGAATACGGAACCTATTTGTCCGGATATTTTGTAAATATGGTCGCCAAAATATTCTTCCAGTCCAAGCACAAAAACGGTATAAACCGTTGTGAAAAGAAGGAACGGGGTCGCGATTTTTAATAGTTGTTGTAAGCCTTGCTTTTCTGTTTTCATCGGTGTTGTTGCTTTGCAGTTTCTCAGCTCATTGGTGTGCATGCATAAACGCTATGCCACTAATACCGATTCCCTATCGTTTTTGATGGCATAGACTTTTGAATAAGCGCCAGATCAGTTTCCGTTAATGCTACATTAAATGCACCTAAATTCTCTTCCAGACGCTGAACTTTTCTAGTGCCCGGAATGGCGACAATTTCATCGTTTTGACTTAGTACCCAAGCAAGGGCAACTTGCGCTTTGGTGACTTTTTTGCTTTGTGCAATTTGGTCAATGACTTCCACAAACTTTGAATTTTCGCTTATGGCCTCCTCCGTAAAACGCGGATTATTAAGCCGAAAATCCCCTGGTTCTAAATCTGCTCGACTCTTAATCGCTCCCGTTAGGAACCCTCTACCCAGCGGACTGTAGGCCACAAAGGTGATACCGAGTTCTTTACAAACATCAAAAATCTCTTCTTCTGGTTCACGGCTCCATAAGGAATATTCGGTTTGCAGCGCTGTTATCGGATGAACTGCGTGGGCCCTACGCAGCGTTGCTGCATTGGCTTCAGAAAGACCCAAGTGTTTTACTTTTCCTTGTTTGACCAGTTCACTCATTGCGCCCACTATTTCTTCAATTTCCACTTTAGGATCTTGCCGATGCATGTAATACAGATCAATTGACTCAACGCCCAAATTTTGAAGACTTTGATCGCAAGCTTTCCGAATGTATTCTGGCTTACCGTTGAGTCCCAGAAATTCACCGTTGGGTCCCCGCATCACCGCGAATTTGGTCGCCAAAATCACTTCCTCCCATCGACCCTTAAATGCTTTTCCCAATAGGCGTTCATTCGCTCCCCAACCATACATATCGGCAGTGTCGAAAAAATTGACGCCCAAGTCGATGGCTTTGTGTAATGTATTGATGGATTCTTTTTCATCAAAAGAACCATAAAACTCGGACATACCCATACAGCCCAGCCCAATTCTATTCACAGTCAAGGTGCTGTGCCCCAATGTTGTTGTTGGTTTCATGATTCTATTTTTTATAGTATTCAATGCAAAGTTAGAGGATTCTTAGGATAGGTTAAAAGGTAAGTCGTTTTTAAGCTGACCACTCACGCCTATTATCAGATCGGCCTTCTTGTCGTCCGTATGCTTTACTCTTCTCCAAAATAGTCGTTATCATTTTTCAATTTACTCCAAACCTATCCAATCAATCAATAACCCGAAGTCTTCTTCTTGCTTGTTGGCGATCAGAAAACTCAATTGTTCGATGCTGTTAAAATTGAAATTCGGGATGTTCAATTTGCGCCCTCGAAACTGAGGGTAAAATTCACTGATTGCTAACTTGAGGTTTTCCCATTCTCCTGAAGTGGCAAATGGGTGCACGTAAGACTCATACTGTGAAATTTCGCCCTTCAAACGAAATTCATAACGTTTGCCATCTCCTTTTACGCGCAAAACAATGAAATTCTTTTCTTCCGCCAGTTGTATCATTGTGCTCAATTGAATCGAGGCGAATCCTCCGTTGTTCGCCAATGAAACATGACCTGAAAATTGCCCGTGGCCGGCATCAGTAAGCAGTAAGGAACTTTTGGATATGCCACCCATCACACCATCGTTGACAATACGCCATTCCTTGAGGTGAGTTTGAGTTGAGAAAGTATAAACCTTTTTCATGTCTGATTTAGTGGATAAGTTGAGTGTAAGTAAAATTAAGAAATATTTCATCATTTTTATTTAGTTGAGGTTATCCGCTGGCGTAAGTCTTGCACCAAAATTACCGTCGATGGGTTGAAAAATAGTCATCAGGCAGTCTGAGACTACATTGATGAGCATGTCAATGCTTGCTCCGAATTGATCATAATATCTCTTTTGTTGTTTTGTCCATAGCTTAAGTTTCTTTGTCCAGTTGATGGCCTATAGGCAATATCCTGCTGCAGAAATTCCGAGGATTTTGAATCCTGTTGTCATGTTTTTATTTTTTGATTTTTGAAATGGTCTTGGCCTTTGATTTTGTCGCTTTGTCCATGTCCTTGATGGCAAAGTCAATGGCTTCGAGTATCAAGGCTTCTACCTTCGGGTTTCTGTAATTACTTGCGTCTTTTACGTCGATGTGGCGAATCAAATTGCCTGTTCCCGTCAAAAGTTTATGGGGGTCTTTCAATAATGTGCCTTTGTTAAAGCCCAGGTTCAAATGATTGCTGTAAATGGGTAGCATACAAAATGCGTCGGAAAGCTTGTCGGAAACCGAAAAAACTGCCGTCAAGGCGTGGGTATGATAGAGGAGCTCATTGCTATCGGGATATAGCTCCAGGATGTATTGCCGCAAGTCGGTGAATAGACTTATAAGCCCCTGGTTTTTAAAGTCCAGCAAGGCTTGAAAATCTGGATGAATGGGTCTTGGATTGTTCATCACTTGGTGTTATTGAAGTAGACTAGTTCACTATATTTTTCAATTCCGTCACCCCGAATTTATCTCCTCCCTACCCCCGCTCAAGCACAGCCATGGCTGCATTGTGCCCAGGGATCCCACTTACGCCACCCCCACGGATGGCACCTGCTCCACAAATAAAAATCCGTGCATCGTCGGTTTCTACCCCCCAAACAGGCGCTTCGTCCTCTTCGTGGAAAGGGAAGGCTAAATCCCGATGGAAAATATTCCCACGCGGTAGGCCAACCTCTGCTTCTATATCGAGAGGGGTTTTGGCTTCGATGGCCAGTTCACCATTGGGGGACTGGGCAAGTACGGATTCAATAGGGTCAGCCAGATATTCATTAAGGGAGTCGATGGCGGATTGCAGGGCCAATTTTCGCTGGGCGTCGTGGTTCTCATCAAACAAAGCAGCGGGCGTATGCAATCCAAAAAGTGTAAGTGTATGGTATCCTTTCTGCTGCAATTCAGTGCTCAGGATACTCTTGTCGGTTAAGGTATGGCAATAAATCTCCAGGGGCATCGAGGCCGGTATACTTCCTGCTTTTGCTTGCTGGTAGGCAGACTCCAGTTGCGAAAAACTTTCGTTGATGTGAAAGGTACCAGCGAAGGCATCGCGCGGGTCTGCTCCCGATTTGAGTCGGGGCAATTGTTTGACCAGCATATTGATTTTCATCTGCGAACCCTCTAAACTGGCCGGAGGATTTTTTCCACGCAATTTTGCCAGCACTTGAGGCGCAGTATTGGCGAGCAGGTAGTTCGCTGAAAATTGATCTCCATTTTCCAGGCTTACCAATACTTCTTTTTCGTCTGACTGCACAGCCGTAACTCTACTATTGGTGGAAATGGAGACGCCCGATGCCAGAGCTACACGCTCCAACTCACGTACCAATGCGCCCATCCCCCCCTGAGGTACTTTCCATTCGCCCGTTCCATTGCCAATCAGGTGATAGAGAAAACATTTGTTGGCCTGTAAATCGTAAGCAGAAGTGAAGGTACCAATGAGCCCATCGGTAAGCACCACGCCACGCACCACATCATGCTTAAAATGATTGATGATGGTTTGACCAATGGGTTCCTCAATCAAATAGTCCCAGACGGGATCAAGCCCGATTTCTTTCTTGAGTTGTGAGCGGGATGGCAATGGTTTTAGCATCGTGGGTGCTATGCGCTGGGCAAATTGCTCTATTTCGCCATAAAATTTTCGCCAGGCTTTCATCTCGGCTTCGCCCCCTTCCAATGATGTAAAGGACGCAGCCGTTTGTTCATCCCAAACTCTGGAAATGTGTAAGCCAGAATTTTGCCCCTGCGCAGCATACGGGGTATAACTGGCCACTCGCCGCGATAAGCATTTAAAATTAAGCTTTAGATCCTGAATGATTTTATCGGGAAGCAGCGAAACGAGGTAAGCGTAACGCGACAGGCGCGCATCAAAATCGGGAAAAACGCGTACACTGGCAGTGGCACCACCAATTTCAGTGTTTGCTTCCAGCACCAGGACTTTTTTGCCTGCCTTTGCCAAATAAGTTGCAGCCACCAGCCCGTTGTGTCCGGCGCCAATGATTACGATGTCATATTTTTGTGTAGCCATCTCAAAAATAGAAGAAGTGTATTAAAATTTACAACAAGCTCTAAACCCATTGGCGAGCCTGTTGTAAAAGTACATCTATTTTTGAAAATGTTGGTGCACTAGTCTCTGCCTGATTCCACCGCTTTTTTCAGCAAGTCCAAACCTTGTTGGTTGGTCTTTTCCATTTGAGCTTTTGCACCAAAGAGCCACATAAAGAATGCGTCAACCAAGCCAGATTCGAGTTTGAAATCTTGTTTCACTTCAATGCCTTCGGCGGTTTCAGAGAAGGAATAGTCAAAAGTTGGTTTGGCTACAAATGGCTTCTGAATGTCACATTTTACGCCTATAAATTTGCACTCTTCAATCTTTACAATTTCCTGGTAGCCAATGTCTTTGCCTTTGTTTCCTTCCCAATGAAATTGAACACCAATTTTTCCATCAATTCCTTTTACTTCATACTTTTGGCTGGGGTCTTGGGCCAAAAATGGCGACCATTTTGGGAAATTTTTCAAGTACCTTACCATCTCAAAAACTTCTTCTTTTGAGCCTTTGATGTTTACGGATTTCACGATTTGCAAAGATTTCAAACCATTGGCTTTGTACATACCAAAGCCAATAAATGCTGCCAGTGCAGCGCCAATTATTGCGAACATCATCTTCTTGTTCATTTTAAGTTGCGATTAAAAGATTTGTTAATGATGCTACAAAGATTGGCCTATCTGATTTACCCATTCTTGCCATAGGACAAGAAAGCAGATTAGGTAGGAAAATTTTTGATTTTTTTGAAAATAGCCCAGTGGAGAAACAAAATCGTAGGTGGGGCAAAGGCAGGAATGATGCAAAACGGAAATACGGCCAGGGTATCCACACCCATCGCTCCGGTATCGATGGAAATTTTGGTCAAAACATTTGCGGCAATTGCGGTGAATAGAATGTCAACCGTACCGAAAACATTCCAAATGCGCGCCAGCTTTTTAGCATAACTCTTTTTGTGCTGAATGGCGCTGACCACAAAAACACTACTTATTGCCGTAAGCACATCTCCAAAGCCAGCAATGAATGCAAAGGGGTTGGGCAAGGCATCGTGTACAGCAAGCAGCACAAAAAATACGCCGATCAAACGGAAGATGTGCAATTGAATGAGGCTTTCCAATGTTGCATTTTCTACAATTTTTTGGTAGAATTTGGTGTTTAGTACAATCCCAAAAAGCAAAAAAGCATAGGGAAAGGTAGTGAGCAGCAGTACTTTTGGGGGCAGAGAGACCACATCAAACCAACCTTGAAAACTCGCAAAACCAATGTACATCAGGTACAGTGCAAAAAATGCCGCCACCAGCGGAAAAGCCAAAGTGGACTGCGTTTTTTTTGCCGCTTCGCGCACAAAAAACAGGATTAGAACAAAAGGAAGGGGAATTGCAATCAGAAACGCTATTGAAATCCATTCAGGGAAGAAGTACTGAGTTAAGTTGTTCATTTTGTGTCGGCTATTTCTTTTCTAATTCTACTCAATGAGGTGTCGGTGATGCCCAAATAAGTGGCAATTTGCTTGAGTGGAACATTTTGCACAATATCAGGTTTCGATTTTAAGAGGTTTAAATACCGCTCTTTTGCCGGGTCGGCAATGATCGAAACGGAATGGGTCTTCAATTCAAAATAATTATTGACTAAGCGTGTCCGCCCCACTTCCCTGAATGCCTCGATGTTGAACAGTTTCATGAAATTTTCAAAGCTGATTTTCCAGGCAATACAAGGGGTGATTGCCTGAATATGCTCTCGGCATTTCGTTTTTAAAAAATAGGAATGCCAGTCTATGATGATGTCCGTAGTACTAAAAAACTTGGTACTGATGTCATTCCCTTCCAAATCTATCACATAAGACCGGGCGTAACCACTCTCCATGAAATAGTAAAAATTTGCAGTGCTGCCTTCTTCAATCAAATAATCATGCTTTGCGAACTCAATCCGCTGGTATTGGTCTAAAATTTTATCTAAATCTTCCCTTTTGAAGTTTTGTTCGTTGAATATCTTTTTTAAGAAATGTTGGTCATTCATACTTGATGCTGTTCTAACGTTTGGTCGGCTGCAAGATACCTTTTTATATCAAGTCTTTGGTGTCCTGTAAGGCGGTGGAGGCTTAGCGGGTCGTCGTTTTTATTTTCCGATTAATACCTTGTATTCTTTTGGTATTGTTACTCCGTTAAAATGATTTGTCAGGCCATAAAATATAATTATTGTCAAAATAATACCAAAAGCCAAGATTACGAGAGATTGTATATTTGGAGTCAAACCTAAAACGGGTTGTTTCATTTTTTTGCTATGAACTGATGCAATGTGTCCGAAAAACGAAATAATTGCAAGTCCGTAATAGGGTACAAAAAATAAATTGAACGGAAAGGAATTCAGTCCTGCAACACCAAAATAAAAATTGGTATCAAGGTGCAAAAAAAGTCGTCCTCCTAAAACAGCACTTAAATGAATTACTAAAAATATTGCCAAGTAAAATCCTGTCCAAATATGAAGTTTATCAAATTGAGTAGTCGCTATTTTTCTGCTGGTTTTAAAAATTTTCATGCCTGAAATAACTTGTAAAAATATTGCAATTAACAAAACCGTTTCAACAAAAATATTGCGATAGAAAAGCCGCAGCGTATTCATCATTTCTATATGTTTGTCAGCACCAAAAATACTCCAGCTGTGGTTAGAGCGTATCTCAAAACTCAGGGTTGACATAATGGTTGATAAATGAGATATTTAGGGCCAAAAAGATGGACTTAACAGATATCCAATGGGCAAAACTAGAACCAATATATGAAAAGCCCTATGCTG
>Ga0209717_1004666_pt1 | contig 11172 bp, 8 predicted proteins | sample AD_UKC048_MetaG_FD_184418 | JGI IMG/M metagenome (GOLD analysis project Ga0209717, IMG submission 184418) | Active sludge microbial communities of municipal wastewater-treating anaerobic digesters from USA - AD_UKC048_MetaG (SPAdes) (version 2) | ecosystem: Engineered > Bioreactor > Anaerobic >... | reverse complement strand
TCTTTTTTCCTTGTGCAACAAATCGTCTTTGATGTTGTAGAGCATCTGATTGAATTGCTCTGCGGAGTTGTTGTACGCGTCTGCAACCTGGAGCACCTGCTCTTCGGTGTAGCGGCTTTGGGTACGTTTGAACCGACGTACGGCTCGCTCAGATTCATCACGGGATTTTACGTATTCCTGCATGAACTTGGTGTCCAAAAACTGGCGCAAACCGATGTAAACATCCTGGGCAGGCAAGGCCGTGCTGCATAAAACCAGTGCAAGGATGCCAAAATAAAGCTTTGTCATGTCTGTATTCAATTTGATATACCCCGCGCGGGGAGGGCAGGTGAAATTTTGGCGAATTTATTTTTTTGACCTGCAAGGCGCAAAGCGCAGACGTAGCCAAAGCTACGGCGAGCATTTGCAATGCAGCAGGGCGAAAAAAGAAAGAGACAAAAATCACCTGGTCATCCCGAGTGGGGTATAACTGTTCTAAAAACGGTATGCCAATCCAAATCCGACCCCACTTTGACCCAAACCCAAACTTTTGATCTCCAGACGGGGAGGGTTGATCAGGCATTGGGTATTATCGGGTACTTGCGTTTCCTGGCGTCTTTTTTCAATGCGTTTGAGCCAAATGATGCGGTTGACCAATATTGCTCCAGCTCCGGCAAATACGGCAGCACCGCCATAAATCATCAGTTGGGCGCTTTTATTCGTTTTGTTGGCTTCAGCATACAAATCGGAACGGGTGACGCCCAGTTCCTGATACACCGATGAATTGGGATCGGTATTGGCCTTGTACACATCGTATTTCTCGATGGCATCGGAGTGTTTGGTCAAACCTGCTACCAACAAGCCCAAACCGGTCACACTGACGGTTCCTAAACCCGCATAGATGGGGATTTTGTTGGTCTTGGGCATGGTATTGGTCAGGGCCGCTTTATTGGGGTCGATGGCAATTACTTCAATTTTGAGGTTGTTGAGCTGATCCAACGTATACCCATCATTGGCGTAATACCATTCAATTTTTTGGTTGATTCCGGTAGCGCGGCTTTTCCCGAGGGCACCTGTGGTGTTTTTTGGGGTGATTTGAGTGCTACTGGTACGCAAACAAACATTAAAAATTCTAACCGTTCCGGAAGGAATCAGGTCATAAATGATGGTGACTTTTTCATCATCCGTTTCAATGCGCACATTTTTTACCTGCTGGGCTTGTAGCTGAGCAGCAAGCAGGACGAGTACAAAAATCAAGAGGGTGGTACATTTTTTCATTTTGCGGTGTTTTTGAGCAAACGGATTATTTTTTAATAAAAATGGGCAATTCCTTGATCTGGTCAGGATCGTGAAGTTTGGGGCGTTGTTTTTTGCCAATCCCTTTGACGGACGTGACCAATTCGGGTACTTTTTTTTCCAAAAACTTGGCCAATTCACTGATGGTGATGATGTTGTTCGTGTTGGCATCGGCTTCACCATTGCCCAAACCTTTGATGATGGCTTCCGTAAAGGCGCCATTTTTCCATGAAGGGTCTTCATAGGAAATTTCATTGGCCTGGCTAGAAGCCAAAATAGCGGTTCCACTTTGAAACTCATTGTATTTTGCCAAAGCAGACTCCACATCAGCAGCCGTGCCCTTGCCTCCATTTTTGGGGTCAAAAGCGCCACCACTGTGACAGGCATCCATGAAGATCAATTTTTTGCAAGTCATTCGTTTCATGACCTTCATTACGTCATTTTCAAAAGAAACCGAAGTAGCATCTGCCGCATCGGAACTAAAATCATCCCCTTGTAGTCGAAAATCTCCATCTGCGGAAATGAATCCATGGGTGGAAATGAATACAATGACCAGGTCGTTGGGATTGATTTCGCTGGTGTTCATTTTGCTGTTGAGGCGATTGATGGCTTTGCGGATTTCCTGGGTAGAGGCCCGTTCCTTGATCAGTTGTTCTACCACCACATCATTGTAAATGGTATTCCCCACCTTTTGGGCAGCAAATAGCGCCGCAAAATCCAGGGCATCCTGCACGGTATAGGCCAGGTTGGTTTGGGTGCCGATGGACAAGAGGTAAAGGTTAGGCTTTTTGATGCTGTTGTAGCGCACCGTGAGCAAATCCGATTCAAAACCCAGGGCCTTGATCGTCACCGATTGGAGTTCAGCGCTATTGAGCAAAGCTTGTCGGTATTTAAAACTGTAGCGAGAACCACTCACTTTGAGCGTGGCGTTGCTGGCATTGGGGGGGTAATCCACACCGTTGTGACGGACGCGGATTTGGCTCAAATCCAGCGCAGCGCCTCCTGTCTCGATATCGGCAGTAAGTTCAAGGAAAGGATCGGTGTGCAGGTAAGTCCTACCCGCCAGTTCAGTGACGTCCGGGCTTTTCCAATTGATAAAGATGGATGGAGCGGTGTTGGTCGATTGTAAAATGATGGTTTTACTTTTTTCCAGGATACCATTGTTGTTGCATTCCACCCGAATGGCGTGGCGCTCTTCATCGGCAGGAATTTCAATGGTTGAGCGGAAAATGTATTCTTTTTTGACTTTGTCGACGATCAAAGGGGCTTCACCGGATTTGTTTTCCAGGGGCTTATTGTCGACAAAAACCTTAAAGTCACCGTCTTTTAAATCTGCTTCGGTAATGGCCTTAACTTCGATGTTGATTTTTCGGTAAACCGACACAATTTCACCGGGTTTGGGAAACTTCGGCGATACCCAATCCAAACGCACCGGAATGCGGGTTTTGGTGGAAATGGTGCCACTGCCCGTTCCTTCAATTCTGATGATGGCCTCGCCCGTGTTTTTGTTGTCTTGAGCCCGGAGCAACAGACTTGTCAGTAGAAGATAACAGAGTAGAATTTGTATTTTCATAGGGCTTTCAAATTTAAAGCAGTCAGCGAATACTCGTGAGGGTTTCAAAGCGCTTATTTGTACTCGCCATTTTCATTCGTTTTGACGACCAGGATGTCAGCATTGGCCGCATTTTCACCCCCAACCAATAAAAATCCGCCATCCGAAGCGGTGGCCAAGGCCCCCCAGAGGTTAGCAATCGGGATGAAGTTCCTTTCCCAAATCTGATTGCCATCGGTGGCTTTGCGTTTAGAGAGGTAAAATTCATTGTTCCCACTAAAGCTAGAGGTGTAACCCATGACCACCAATTGATTGTCTTTGGAGAGGGTGATGGCAAAAAGCTCATCGGCATTGGCGCCACCCCAGGTTTTGTGCCAAAGTTTAGTCCCAATTTGGTTGTAGGCTACGAGGTTAAAGTCGTGGTCATTACTGCCCAAATCGCTGCCAGCCACTACCAGAGTTTTGTCGGACAATTCTACGACGTCGAAAGCCGGGGTGTAGTTGGTTGGTTGAGCTGGATAGCGGTTTTCCCAAATGAAGGATCCGTCTTCGTTGAACCTGGCTAGATAAGTGACAGTGCCATTGTCGGCATAACCACTGCCAACCACGACAATTTTCCCATCTGAGGTTTTGATCATATCGGTCAGTCCAAACTTTCCGGAAAAGGCCAGTTTGTTGCCAATTTTGGTGCCATTGGAATTGATACGCAAAAATTTAATCTGACTGGTGCCCGTACCTTTGTCAGAAAGGTAGCCGACTAAAAGATCGCCATTGGTGCCAACCGGGATGATGCCAAAAGCAGTTTCGGTGGAATCTGCGGCACCATAAAACTTGTCCCAAACCTTTGCCCCAGAAGCGTTGACTTTCACCAGAAAAATATCCTGCGAAGCGCTGAAACTACGCGTACGGCCACACAAAACGTATCCACCATCGGAGGTCTGCATGACGGCATCAGCATAATCATCTTTAGTGCCACCAAAATTGGATTCCCAGGCTTGTTTGCCCTTTGAATCCAACTTGACAATGTACGCCTGGTTGTCACCAGCCGTAAAGCTCTGGGAATAGCCTACAATGACAAAGCCTCCATCTGAGGATGTAATGGCGTCATTGGGAAAATCATTGGAATTGCCACCCACCGAGGTTTCAAATTTACTGGCATTGCCAGTACCGCCAGGGACGGAGTTGTCGGGGATTTCCTCGAGGTTGCAAGAATTGAATAGCCCTACGAGGGTCATGACATACAAAAAGGTGTAAAATATTCGGCTCATGTGTTGAGATTAAGCGCTGGTGAATGATGCGTTCGTTTTATGCAAAAAAGGAGTGTTGCTTACAGGACATTGCCTTCTTTATCGGTTTTGATGAGGTACACATCTTCCTCATTGTCGGTAGGATTATTGCGGGCACCCGTGACGATGATGCCTCCGTCTTTAGTAGCTTTGATGTCGATGCCATAAAAGCGGCTGAAGAGGCGCTCCCATTTTTGGTTGCCCGCCTCGTCAAGTTGCATGATGAATACGCGGAGGTCGTTGTTGTCCCCTTTGGTGCCACAAAGCAGGATGTTGCCATCACTACTCAATGCGACCCCATTGCCGTAATCATAAAAAAGTGTACCATAGGATTTTTCCCATAGTTTGTTGCCGTTTTTATCGGCTTTGACGATAAAGATATCGGGAGCATTGCCGTTGGCTTTTTCGCCCACGAGTATGAAGCTGCCATCTTTGGTTTCCACCAGGTCGGAACCACTGTCCGCGGTTGCGGTGCCAAAACTTTTCTGCCAGGACAATGCGAGGGTGGAGGAAAGTTTGCACAAGTACATGTCGTTTTGTCCGGCCCCAAAACTGCTGGTATTGCCTACGATGGCGTAACCGTTATCCTGGGTTTTGATGAATTTGACAGCACGGTCTTCGCCAGCTCCACCGTAGGTTTTGCTGTCCAATACATTGCCATTAAAGTCGGTTTTGATTACCAGGATTTGATTGTCGCTATTGCCAGTGGTATTGCCCAAAATCAAAAAACCGTCATTGAGGACGAGTACATCGCTGCCATAATCTGCCCCCAGAGGTCCAGCGATGTTTTTGCTGTAACTCAGGTTGCCATTTTGGTCAAACTTGCAGAGGAAAACATCGTTTTGCGCAGCAGCAGACATGTAGGCCGTTCCAACAGCAACAAATCCATTATCGGTCGTGCGTTGTACCGCACTAAAAGTGGCGTAAGAACCCAGCTTGGCGCGTTTGTTCCACACCACATCTCCATCGGCTTTGAATTTTACGATGAGTCCTTCGTTGTTTTGGTTGGGTGCTTGCTCCTGGTAGCCTACAACTACATATCCTCCTTCGGCTAGTTCAATGACGGCATTGCCATTTTCTTCAATTTCGCCGGTGTTGCCAAACCAGATTTCAAATTTGACGGCAGTGGTTGTGACTCCATCAGGAATCTCTTCCAGGTCACAAGCACTGAGCAAGGGAATGAACAGCCAGAGTAAAATTGTTTTTTTCATATCAAAAAGTTGTATTGGTCAACAGATGGGTTAATCATGGTTTAAGCAAAAGGTAATCGTCGGTACTCACACTGCGCAAAAGGCTTTTGTCTTGATGGCCATCAGCGTACTTGCGCACGAGGTAATATTGCAGGGGTAGTTCTTTTTCATGGGTCAGGCAAATACTTTTTAAAGCCTCATCGGCGGTAAAAAGCAGGGTTTGAATTTGTTTTTTTTGGTAAAGCGAGTAGGCAAAATGCACTTTTAGCTCCACAATGTTTTTTGCTGCCAAAACTTCGGGAAGCAATTCGACATCGATGCAACGCTGTTTTAATGGGTTCTTTTTTTGCAGCGTCGAGGCGTCGATCAAATTGGACAACTGGGGCATCATCACCCAGGCGGATTCGTGACTACTGCCATCAAAGGCTTGTTCGATGATCTTGTAGCGAATGGGAAGATCCATGCGCACGGCGTAGCGAAAGGCCACAAATTGAGTGGAAATGTCTCTTTCGCCGCTGGCAAACTTGATTTTTTCCTCCACCTGTTGGCCATTCACCGAGGTACCCTGGATGTACACCCGTTTGAAGGCCAGATCGGGCCGCGTCGCAAGGGCAAAATCATAACATTTCACCTCGATGGAGGGGTAGGCCGGAGGCACCGAGTTTTCGTTGATGTCGATTTGTTTCAGGGCATCTGGATATTTGACCACGTCCACCATAATGTTGATCGCGTCTGCTTTGATCAATTCGTTGGATTCCAGGGTGTCTTTTTCAATTTGACCCAATTTATTCGTGAGTTTTTTGACCAAAACCGAATCACCCACTACGCTGATTTGCTCGTCGGTAACGTGCACTACCGGGGCATAAAAGGCATAGTTCACACTCAAGGCTACCCGACCATTTTCGTACTGATCCCACAGTAGTTGTGCTTCGTTGTTGCCCAGGGGCAAGACAAAACTGCGTTCATTCCAAAATACGCCATTGTCACTTGCGGTCTCGGTTTGGGTGCTGGCGCGTTTGCGCCATTTGGCTTCGCTTAAACCTTCGGTTACTCCGCTGACGATCACGATGTCCATGTTCTGAATGGCAATGGGCAGTAATTGTGCTCTGGCGGTCAGGCCGAGTTGGGTACGGATGTTTTGCAAATCATCGTTGCTGACGGGTGTCAGTGCCAGGCTAAACTGGAGCAGGTTGGTGAATCTTTTTTCGGCTCGGTCACCGGTTAGTTGGGTTCCGGTGTAGCGCATGGAGATGAGCTGGAATTTGGGCCTGCCCTCCGCGTCGAGGCTCAATTGTAATTTGGATGGACTGTAGTAGTATTTGTTTTTTTGAAAAATATCTTGAAAAACGTACAGGTCATTCACCTGGCGTTTGGTGGACCACAAAGCTTGACTCTTTCCTGTCAGGTTCACACCAAGCAGGATTAAAATGAGAAATACAGATTTTTTACTGAGGTCGAAAAATGATTCTATCATATTTGGGTATCAATGGCTAGTTTTTGATTAGCGTTTTTTGAGTTCTGGAAACTGCTCCTGAATAAATCGTTGCCCAATCCCAATTTCCGTTTTCCCCTTGTTCGACACCCAACTCGACTGCTTGATCTCTCCATCGGGCATGACCAGACTGATGGCGTATTCAAACTGAGCCGTCAGGCCTTTGGGCACAAACAATTGAAAACTCTCCAAAGTGGAATTGTCTTTGGCGATGGTAAAGGGTGGATTTTTTTCCACTTTCTGTTTGCCTTCTGGATCCAACTGCGCCGAACGCACCTTGAGGCGCATCTTGGCTGCCCCGGTATAAGCCAACACGTCGAGGATGTCAAAGGTCACCCAGGATATTTCACTGCGCACGGTGGCGTCCATGATGGTTTTGCGTACTTCCGTGTTGCAGTCATCGCAGGGTTTGACGAAATATTCAACCCACATTTTTTTGACTTTGGGGTCGGTATCCAGCCAGGCGGGTACCATCGAGGCATCAAAGGTGGCTTTTCCACCTTCACTTACTTCGGTGTTGCCGATTTCCCAGGTGTACACCTTGGCCTTGATGGCTCCACCGGCAATTGGCTCTAGGCGCAGTACGTGCAGGTTTTTGAGGATCAAGGGGTAGGGGGTCTGGTTTTTCCAGCCTTCGGTTCGCCAGGTACCGGGACTTAGCTCGGCAGTACCAAAGGTTTTTTGATGGTCCATTTTGATGGTAATGGGGACCACCAGATTGGAAACATTGCCCGTTGGTTTGATGGTCAGGTTGCCGATCAGGCCGTTTTCGGTAAAGAGCAAGGTCAGCAGGTCATCGGGGCGGTCGGTTTTGATGATCAACACAATGGGGTCGGACAAGTCGGAAGGGATGGTGATTTCCACATCCTTGGGGTCAAGAATCCCTTCCAGGCCCTTGAAGGAAATTTTGGAAGCCTCGCTCAGTGGAATGGCCTGGAGCGCGACGAATTTTTTCCCGGACTCCTTGCGCAGGGTATTCTTCACCAAAGCTGTGGCAATGTCTAGATCGGCAGTGGTAACGTTGGGTTCCAAACGGAGGGTAAGCATCACCTTGTTTTTGCCCGAGGGATCGGCTTGGAGGTATACCAATTTGAAATTGTAGCCCAACATGCGCTCGTTTCCACTGGGGGTCCAGGAAATCTGGTATTCCTTGGGGTAATAATAGTAGTAGCCCGAAAGTGCATTGATGTCTTCAAAAACCTGGCGGTTGATGTTGAGTACGTCAAAAAAGTCTTTGAAGTCATAATCGCTTTCCAGCTGATCCAGGATGGAATACGTTTTATTGGCAGCCGGGCCTTGTCGTTCGCGGTCTCCACTGGTCTCCGCAGCCGATTTGATGCGCTCTTGACTGTACAACGCTGGCAAAGCCCCGATGATGAAAAAAATGAACAAAGTGATGCGCATGGTTTCCCGTTAAAAAGTGAACTAATTCTGCATAATTGATGCCGCAGACTTATAAGGTGTAAGTTTTACCACCACCTCTTGCCCGACTATTTTTACCCTCCATTTTTTCTGAAAACGGAAGACAAACTTGCGGGAATTCAACCCAATTGATTCCAGGCCAGGAATACTGCCTGCCCCCGCTTTGTCGATTACCAAAAACTCGATGAACCGGGATTCAATACCTTCAGGGCTGTATTTGACGCCAGGTCTTTGGATGAAGGTGAACAAAAAATCCGCCACGCCAGAGCGAGGATCCAAATCCACGGTCACGGGCTCAAATTCCTTCATCGGGCTTTTGATGGCATTTAGCACACGGGCAGTGATTTTATACTCCTTGTCTTTTTTATTGAAACCCTTGAATTCAATTTGCAGACTGAGGGTTTTTTCCGTTTCTGCCTGCACGAGTGCCTTGGTGACATCGTTTTCGGCATCAAAGGAAAAAGATTCCTCTTTGGTTAGGGTTTTGGGCTGGGCCGTGAGTAGCCCGCCCAAAACCATTAAAAAAAAGCAGATAAATCCGGTTGACTTCATGGTGCTGATCTATTTTGAATGCTTCAAATCAGTTGTTTCCTGTGCCTGTTGCGGTAGCGGCAGGCGCTGGAGTGGCACTGATTTTTACATTGACGTGTTCGGCAAATTTATCCAGCTGCTGGCCTACATTCCAGGTCGTGGCATTGGTTCTAAAACCTAGGAGTGTAGTTCTTTTTGAGCTGAAATAATCGTCGACGTTGGTATAGGTAGCGTCCCAGGTGACACTGAGCACCGATGCTAGGGTAGCCTTGTCGTTTACCTTGTACCCGGTGTAATAATCCAGAATGGCCAGGGGCAAAAACTGACCATGGGTCGTTGTACCGGCGGCAGCCTTGGGGTTGCGGTAATTCATACCCGATTTGACCATTTCTTTGAAGAGCGGCGCAAAAGTGTAATTGGAAGCTTTGTTCATCTCCGTCAAGGCATTTTTGACGTCGCGTACCAGCATGAGCTCACTGCCAAATTGCTGCATGTACTGGAAAAGGATATTGGCAGAAACCGTCTCATTGTGCATCACGATCGGAGCGGGTATACTCCTCAATTTGTAACAAGCTGCAGTAGCGGTACAGGCTGCTTCCGCAGCCACCGAAGCGCTGGTCAAACGGGTTTGCAGGCAATGCAGTGGGGGGGGTAATGCGCCACAACCCGTTAAATTATCGATGTTCATGACCTCGTTGTTGTTGTACCATGTGGTCATCGACATCCATGCGGGGAGGTGGTAACGCAAAGCAAAAGAGGTTGCTACCCCTTCATTAAAAGCACTGTTGCGGCTGGGGAGCAATTCATGGAAATTGTGTCCGCCATCATTGCCGTACATGTCTACCGAACCCAAGGAAGACTCCAGGACCAATGGCACCTGAGTATGTACCAATTCATGGATGAACACATGCCCCTTTTCGGCTTCAGCGCTCCATCCGCCCGAAGCAGCTGGTCGGGTTGGGCTGAAGAAATAGGCACCAATCCCGATGTGCCCGGAAGCTTCCAGGGTTCGATCGGTGAATTGTTGCGCACAAGGCCAGGAAGCATTGTTGTGTGCGGCACCATAGCCGCTGCTGTTTTTACAATAAATCCAGGAGCTATGGGGAGCAGTGTTGGGAACATCATTGTAGAGGAAGACGTACACTTTTTTATCGGAAATACACAGCACGTTGCGGATCACCCGTTGCATCTTGGCATCTCCCCCATTTGCGGAAGCGCGCAACATCTTGATAAGGAGGTTTTTAAGGCCAATGTTGTTGGCATTGGTCCAGAGTGGACTGGTGATATCCTTGTTGTCGGCGATGTCCCCTTTGTTGATTTCAAAGCTCGAAAAATCAGCAGGCTTGGCCGTCGCCGGGTTATCGATGTAGTAAAAAACCAGTTTTTCACGCAAGTACTGCCGGGTTTTTTCTTCGAGGCTTTGTGCAAAAACGCTGGAAGTCAACAAAAACAATGTGGCTATGATAAAAAGCTTTTTTTTCATGGTTGTAGATTTTGGGTTAAAAGAAACAGGAATCACATTTGGTCAGCAAAAATCACCAGGTTAGAGCTGCTTTTTTTGGGTGAAACTTTGGTGGTTCCATTGTTCAGCATCCAGGTGATTTCGTAGTCATACGTCGGAGCAGGGTTGATGGAAGGTACGGGCAACAACACTTCAATTTGGGTAGTCAACAGACCGCCTTTGGGGTTGAGGCGTACTTGTTTGACCATGTCTTTTCCTTCGACTTTGTAGGTGATTTTTACTTCGGCAGAACGAATGCCTTCGCGGGTAACCGCTTCCTGATCCATTTCAATATCGATGACTTTGCGCAGATAGGGTGGGCTGAGGGGAACAGTAGGCAAATCAGATTTTGCCCAAACACTTTCCTTGGTGGCTCCACCAAAGAAATTCCATACCGTTTTGTATTCGTATTCCCGCCACTTCAAGCGGTTGTTGTCACCTTTCCAGCCGTATAAAAAAGGAAAGAAATTGCCTTGCTGGTTGAATTTGGCCCGGTCAATGGTGAGGTCAGCATTGGTGTATTGGCCATCTTCGTGTTTTTTGCGGAAGGATATCGATACAAAGTTGATGTACTTTTGAAAGTCTTCGGCGTTGTATCCATCTACGGTTGCGGAAACCTCCCGTTGTTTGTACAATGGATCATCCAGGTTGATTTGTTTGAAACAATCCGGGCAATTGATGGCACCAACGTTTTGGTCAAAACGCAAAGACAAATTGTCGATGGTATATTTGTTGAGGTCAATCCGAAATACTCCCCTTTGACGAACCGTACGCATGCTGTAAGCAGCGACAATAGCAGTTGTGGGTAGAGTAGGTGTTGGGCGGGTGTACCCATATTTTTCCTTAGGCGCGGTGTAACCCTTGGTCTGGCTTGGGCCAGTTCCCGGTGGATGAATGCTGGTTGGTTGGTTGCCCGTGGGGGG
>Ga0209717_1004662_pt1 | contig 11186 bp, 12 predicted proteins | sample AD_UKC048_MetaG_FD_184418 | JGI IMG/M metagenome (GOLD analysis project Ga0209717, IMG submission 184418) | Active sludge microbial communities of municipal wastewater-treating anaerobic digesters from USA - AD_UKC048_MetaG (SPAdes) (version 2) | ecosystem: Engineered > Bioreactor > Anaerobic >... | reverse complement strand
CGCTTGACCCAGCAGCTCACGTAGACGAGCAGCGCGAAACCCGCCGCATGGCTCTCGGGGAAGCCGTACTCGCCGAAGCCCTCGATCTGCTTGAAGATGCGCTCGGCGTAGTCGCGCTCGTAACCCTTCTCGACCATGCGGCCGACGAGGCGCTCGTGGAAGGGCCCGAGGCCGCCCTTGCGCTTCCAGGCTGCCATCGCCCGGCGCAACGCATCGGCCTCGCCGGGCGTGAAATCGGCGGCGATGATGGCGATCTGCATCACCTGCTCCTGGAAGATCGGCACACCTTTCGTGCGCTGCAGCGCGGGGCGCAACGCCTTCGGGTAATCGATCTCGTCGTCGGGCAGCAGCCGGTTCTTCAGGTAGGGGTGCACCATGCCGCCCTGGATGGGACCGGGCCGCACGATCGCCACCTCCACCACCAGGTCGTAGTAACAACGCGGCTGCAGGCGCGGCAGCATGCTCATCTGCGCGCGGCTCTCGATCTGGAACACGCCCACGGTGTCGGCGGCGCAGATCATGTCGTAGGTGGGCCTGTCGTCGCGCGGCACCTGCTGCGTGTCGAAGCTCTCACCGAGCTTGCGCCCGATGAGTACGAACGAGCGGCGCAATGCGCTCAACATGCCCAGCGCCAGGATGTCGACCTTGATGAGGCCGAGCACGTCGAGGTCGTCCTTGTCCCACTGAACGACGCTGCGATCCTTCATCGCGGCGTTCTCTACCGGCACCAGCTGCTCGATCTGGTCGCGCGCGATGACGAAGCCGCCGGGGTGCTGCGACAGGTGGCGCGGGAAGCCGATCAGCTGGTGCGTGAGCTCGACCCACTGCCGCACCACCGGCGATTCGGGGTCGAAGCCGTTCTCGCGCAGGCGCTCGGCGCTGATGCTGCGGCCGTCGAACCACTGCTGGCCTTTCGCCACCGCGTCGATGCGCTGCAGGTCGATGCCGAGCGCGCGGCCGACGTCGCGCACCGCGCTGCGCGGCCTGTAGCTGATGACCACTGCGGTGAGCGCGGCGCGGTGGCGGCCGTACTTGCCGTAGATGTACTGGATGACCTCCTCGCGGCGCTGGTGTTCGAAGTCGACGTCGATGTCCGGCGGCTCGTTGCGCTCGGCGCTGATGAAACGCTCGAACAGCAGCGTGGCCTCGCGCGGGCTGACCTCGGTGACCTGCAGGCAGTAGCAGACCACCGAGTTGGCCGCGCTGCCGCGGCCCTGGCAGAGGATGCCCTGAGCGCGCGCCCACAGCACGATGTCGGCCACGGTCAGGAAGTAGGGCTCGTAGCCGAGCTGGCCGATCAGCGCGAGCTCGTGCTCGATGCGCCGCAGCGCGTCGGCACGCGCCTCGGCGTTGCCCGGATCGGCGGGCGCGAAGCGCTTGTCCAGCCCTTCCATCACGCGCGTGCGCAGCCACGAGGCCGGCGTGTGGCCGGCGGGCACGATCTCGCGCGGATACTCGTAGCGCAGCTCGGCCAGCGAGAAGCTGCAGCGGCCGGCGAAGACCAGCGTGTTCTCCAGCCACTGCGGCTCGTACAGCGCGGCCAGCCGCGTGCGCGAGCGCAGGTGCTGCTCGGCGTTGGCGGCCAGCGCCAGGCCGCAGGCCGACACCGGCTGCTTCAGCCGCGTGGCGGTGAGCGTGTCCTGCAGCGCCTTGCGCGAGCGCACGTGCATGAGCACGTCGCCCGCCGCGACGATGGACAGCCCGGTGAGCTGCGCGACGCGCTTGACCAGCGAGCGCAGCGTGTCGTCGCCGGCGCGGTGCAGCAGTTCGATGGCGATGCCGGCGCGCTCGAGACCGAACCAGGTCTTCAGCCACATCGCCTGCGCGAACACGGCCTCGAAGCCCTGCGCCGCGTCGGGCACCAGCAGCGCGAGGCAGTCGGGCAGGCCGGCGAGAAAAGGCGCGTTGGGCACGCGGCCTTCGACATCCGAGGGGTGCGCGAGGTACTCGCCCTTGGGCGCGCGGCGGCGCGCCACGGTGATCCAGTGCGACAGGTTGCCGTAGCCGCGGCGCGTCTGCGCGAGCAGCACGAGGCGCGCGTGCGGTGTCGGCGCGGCGCCCACGCCCTGCGCCGGCAGCGTCAGCCGCATCTGCGCACCGACGATCAGGTGCAGCCCGCACTCGCGCGCCTCCACGTGCGCGCGCACCACGCCGGCGAGCGAGCATTCGTCGGTGATGGCGAGCGCGGCGTAGCCGAGCTGCTGCGCACGCCGCACCAGCTCGCCAGGCTGCGAGGCGCCGCTCAGGAAGCTGAAGCAGCTGCTGCAGTGCAGCTCGGCGTAACCAGGCAGGCCGGCCGGGCGGCCCGCTCCGGCGACGCCGGGCCGGCGGAGGATGGCAGATAACACGGCAGTTCGGACTCGCGGGCATGGCGGCCGGCGCGCAAGGGCAGCGCGGCGCCGGTGTGGAGGCCCTGGGCCGGCGCGTGAGCCGGCGTGGGGGCGAAGGGGTTGAGCGGCGACAGCTGGTCGAGCGGGCTGCGCACCGCGCCACCGCCGAGCTTGAGCACGTGCGTGTAGATCATCGTGGTGCTGACGTCGGCGTGGCCGAGCAGCTCCTGCACGGTGCGGATGTCGTAGCCCGACTGCAGCAGGTGCGTGGCGAAGGAATGGCGCAGCGTGTGCGGCGAAGCCGGCTTGTCGATGCCGGCCTCCTGCAGGGCCCGCTTGAAGGCCCGCTGGAAACCCTGGTCGTACAGATGGTGGCGGCGCCGGGGCGGTGCCGGCGCGCCCTCGGCGCCCTGCGCGCCGAGCGGGCGCTCGCGCGGATCGGTCGACAGCGTGGCCTGCGGGAAGACCCAGAACCAGGCCCAGGATTCGGCGGCGCGCGGGTACTTGCGCGCCAGCGCATGCGGCAGCTGCACGCCGGCGACGCCGGCAGCGCGGTCGGCGGCCCAGAGACGATGCGCCTGCGCCAGCTGCGCGCGCAGCGGCGCCTCGAGCGCGGCCGGCAGCATCACGATGCGGTCCTTGCCGCCCTTGCCCTCGCGCACGACGATGGCGCGGCGCTCGAAGTCGATGTCCTTCACGCGCAGGCGCAGGCCTTCCATCAGGCGCAAGCCCGTGCCGTAGAGCAATTGCGCGAAGAGCTGGAAGGGCTGCGCCACCTCGCCCAGCGCGGGCGCCGCGAGCAGGCGCGCCACCTCGTCGTGCGACAGCACCACCGGCAAGCGCGCCTGGCGCTGCGGGCGGCCGATGTCGTCCATCCACGGCACCCGCTGGTTCAGCACCTTCTGGTAGAGGAACAGCAGCGCCGACAGCGCCTGCTTGTGCGTTGCCGGCGCGACCTGGCGCTCGGCCGCCAGCCAGGTCAGGAAAGCCTCGACCTCGGCCCCCGACAGCTCGGCCGGATGGCGCAGCCCGTTGAAGCGGATGAAGGCGCGCACCCAGTGCACATAGGCCTGCTCGGTGCGCAGGCTGTAGTGCATGTAGCGGACCTGCATGCGCAGGAGGTCGAGCAGGCGGGGTGGGTTGGGCGTGACAGGCGGCGGCTTCATGGCGACATCCTTCCTCGGGTTGCAATAGGTACTGTCTTTTTGTACAGTACTATCAAACCGAATGCGCCGCAATCCCGGGCTGAATGCCAAGCTCTGCTTCTCGCAACGCGACGCACAGCCAAACGCCACCGGCGCACCCCAGATGCCTGCGTCCAGCAAGAAGCAGCCTGCGCAGTACAGCGACTCGTCGATCGGACGATTGCGCATCGCGAAGCGGTATGCGCCGACCCAGAACGGGGCCAAACGATTCCTGCGCCGCTACGGAGACCAGTTGGTATGCGTCCGCCACCGCCTGAGCGATGATGGAAAAGTCCGCCACACGACCATCGAACTGCTGGTCGAAAGCACCCCCATCGTTTCGAGAATGCGCAGCATCATTGCCCTGCGCATTCCGCAGGCCGACAAAGGGAGCCGGCAGTTGCTGATGGCCTGCAATGCAAAGTGGAAGCCGAAAGAGCGTGTCTGGCTGGTCTCTCAACTCATCGCCAAGAATCTGAAGCTGCTCCGGTATCGCGTCCCGATGCCTGGGTGAACCCGTATCGCGGCCTGTGGCAGCATCAGACTGCATGCAGCAGCAAATTGCCATAGGCCGCAACTGCTGAATGATCTCTAAATCACGTTAGGCTTCACAGGGCACACAGCGGAGCCCAAGGTGCTGCTCAAACGGATCGAAGTCCCGGTCCGAGTGCAAGAGCTCCAGCTTGTCAACGATGCAGCGCGTCGCGATCACGGTGTCAATGGTCTTGCGCACTGTCAGCCCCAGGGCGCGCAGTCGGCGGTAGTTGCGCGCAGCCTCGATAGCCACCTCCTGTCCGCCAAGTGGCACGACGGTCAGAGTCAGCAGGAGCCGGCGTACTTCGTTGAACTCCTTGTCCGTTCCGCAGCCCTGTAGCACCTCGGTCAAGATCAAGTCACCAACCGCCAGCGGCACGGTGCCCAGCAATGCGTCGAGCTTGTCTGCCTGCGGAGTCGGCGTCCCCCGCAAGTAGTCCACCCAGACACTCGAGTCAACCAGAATCACTTGTCGCGCCTCATGGCGTCAAGGTCACCTTGCCACTGAACCTTTCCCCGAAGCCGGCGCACGTCAGCCTGGCGGCTCATCTGCAAGAGGGTTCGGAGTCCAAGCTCCACGGCTTCCTTCTTGGTCTTGGCTCCTGTGGCCTTCAACGCATCTGCCATGAGCTTGTCGTCAATTACGATGTTCGTCCGCATGTGTATCTCCAGCGTTTCACGTACACATTCTACAGTGCGGCGAGTGAAGCCTAACCCTTCGCTGGAAGCGACAGCCCCCGGCAAGGCACTTGGCCCGCGAGCCGGTGTAGTTCATCATCCGTCCCGCGGGCCAAGCGCCTTCCCGGCGCCTGCGCCTCAGCTCAAACGTTAGGCCCCACCATGAAGCGCGCTGCCCTGGCCGTCATTGAGTACTTGCTGGGGTTTCTCGCACTCGCTGTGTTTGCGGCTCTGGCGTTTTCTGGCGGTGCAGCCAGCGACGAGCGCTTCATCTTCGCCTTCAAAGTTGCGGGGTGCCTTGCCGTCGCAGAACTCGCTGTCCTTGTGTACCGCACCACACCGGCCAATCGGCTCATCATCGGAGCCAACATCTGGCTTCTGGCCGGTGGCTTGGCCGCATTCGGCCAGCAGTGGTGGCTGCTCAAGGCCTACCAGCGCCTGGGCGAATCGGGGCTGTTCATCAGCATGTTGCTTGTGGGGCTGGCCACCACTCTCTTGTCCACTGTGGGGTTCGTTGCCGTCCAAGGGGGAGCGGCGCCGGGTGGTTATCGCATCGGTCGTTCTGCTGGTTGCAGTGGTCCTCGCCCTGCTCGCGTCGGTTAGTTTTCGGGGCACGGTGCATTGGGCAGCAGTAGTCCCGGTCATCGCGCTGTCCTGGCTCAATCGCCTGCTCAAGCAGTCGGTCGCGAGTGGGGCCTAACCCTTCGCTCGAGCCGACCCGCACCGGCATGGCACTTGGCCCGCCAGGCGCTCACTGTCATCATTCGCCTCGCGGGCCAAGCGCCATTCCGGCGCGGTCGGCTCAGCTCAAACGTTAGGGCGCACAGCCGGACCACCGAGCCTTGGAACGTCGCACGTGTATGGCAAAACCATCAGAGCCTTTGCCGCCAGAAGTACTGGCCGCGTTCCAGAGGCGCCAGCCCATCGAGGCAATCAGGCTACTTCTGGCGAGTGGGGCGAGTGCTGCGCAACAAGCCAAGCCGCCAGCAAAGCCATCAGCCAGGCCACCGGCGAGCGTTTCAGCCAGCGCACCCAAAGCTCCAAGTCGCGCTAACGCTGAGTCCATCGCATCCGGCAGCGGGTTGTCTCCCGGAGAGGTGCCACGCTCAAGTTCCGCATTCTGGGCTTGGCTCCTCGTTGCACTGTTTGCATACCTCGCATATCGGCTTGTGCGCGGCTAACACTCTGCTCAAGCATTGCGTTTAGCCAACAGGCCAGCCAGGTACACCAACTACACCAAGTGCGCCCTAACCCTTCGCTAGAGCGGACTCGCACCGGCATAGCACTTGGCCCGCGAGGCGCTCACTGTCATCATTCGCCTCGCGGGCCAAGCGCTATTCCGGCGCTCTCCGCTCAGCTCAAACGTTAGGCGTCACAAGCATCCTTCGGAGGTCCCCCAGATGAGTTGCCTCGGCGTTCACTTCGCTCTGACCGCTGGTGAAGCGGAAGGTCTAGCGTCATTGCCGACTGATGATGAGCGGCTTGAGTACCTACAGGAGGAGATCGAGGAACGGTACTTCGCCGAGTCGCCTGAGTATGTAGCGGAGAGCGACAAATCATGGGATGCGATGCATCGCGCCCTGGCTGATGGAACGCTAACCTGGGACGGAGGTATGTACCCACTGAACCATACCGTTCTCGCCGGCAAGCTTCTCTACTCGAGAGATGACTACATCATCAGCCTGAAGACACCGGCACAAGTCAAGGAGATTGCGTCAGCACTTCAGGATCTAACAGAACAAAGCTTCCGGAAGCGGTATGACGCAATCGACGGCGGCTACGACGGAGAACTCGGCGACGAAGACTTTGAGTACACGTGGAACTGGCTTCAAGATGTCCGTGCACTCTATGTTCGCGCGGCGTCCGAGAATCGCTATGTGCTCTTCACGGCTGACCAGTGACGCCTAACCCTTCGCTCGAGCGGACTCGCACCGGCATGGCACTTGGGCCGCGAGGCTCTCAGGTTTAGCATCCGCCTCGCGGCCCAAGCACCATCCCGGCGCTCGCCCGCTCAGCTCAAACGTTAGGGCGCACAGCCCCGCAGCATTCCGGAGCTACGGTCTCGCAATTCGCCAGATCCCGCGGTTCATCCCGTCACCGCCAGCGTCTCCGGGCTTCTTGTCGTCAAACCACACGTAGAGCGGCTTGCCCTTGTAAGCCCACTGCTTGGTTCCGTCGGAGCGCTCAATGACTGAGAGGTCTCCACTGGCGCTTGCGCCGGGCTCCACCAAGTAGGGCGGAAAGATATTGCTGCACGGCGAGTTGCAGGCGCTCTTGCCTGAGCCGGGCACATCGTTGTCAAACGTGTACAGCGTCAGCCCTGCAGGTGTAGTCAGCCGGTCTTCTCGCACCATAGCCTGGCCCTGCGCCGGCGTTGCCACAACAAACATGCAGAGCCAAGCCGCGCTCAGGCTCGCTTGAATCAGCTTCTTCATCCAATGCCCCGCAATGCCGAAGTTACGCAAACAGGCTATCACCCGCGTTCCAGCCGTCGCTTGCGCCACGGCAAGCAGCCTGCCAGGCCCCCGAGTGCGCCCTAACCCTTCGCTGGAGCGGACCTCCACCGGCATGGCACTTGGCCTGCGAAGCGCTCACTGTCATCATCCGCTTCGCAGGCCAAGCACCATCCCGGTTCCGGCCCGCTCAGCTCAAACGTTAGGGCGCTCAGTCCAACATGCCGATCATCGTCACTGCCGAACAAGAGTTGCGTGTCGGAACCGCGATAGTGATTGACGGGGCCGCTCCGGAATCGTCTCTCGCCGCAGTGTTTGAAGACGATGGAGACACTGGCTACTTCTATGCTCTTGACACTGGCGCCTCTGGCCAGCAGATCCAAGACGCCTTGCACGTCTACAACGTCATGAGCGTTAGCGACCGAGAGAAACCTTCGGAAGTCAAAATTGGCTGGTCTACCGACAGCAAGAAGGTCGTACTGCTCATCAATGGGTATCCGCACGCAGTCTTCGACTTTGCCGCCAAGCGAGGCTACTGCCGTTCGGGCTTTCCACCTCCTGCCGCCAAAGGCGAATGGTCAGGCCATGATCACTCATGGTCGGAGCAGGCACTTCAACTGTTCGCATAGAGCGCCCTAACCCTTCGCTCGAGCGGACCTCCACTGGCATGGCACTTGGCCTGCGAAGCGCTCACTGTCATCATCCGCTTCGCAGGCCAAGCACCATCCCGGTTCCGGCCCGCTCAGCTCAAACGTTAGGCAGCACCACGTAGCGCTCAAGGTGCTCGCTATCGCCTCTGGCGCGGCAGTCGCCGCCGAATACCAAATGCCTTCGTCGGCCACCCTTGTACGAGCTCGCCACAGCAAGAGTGGCAATGCTCAGGTGCCACGGTTGGCGCGTCTGCCAAGCCAGCTCAGGCGGCAGCGCTTCGCGGCCACAAATCTCTGTCACTCGTTGCGCTGGTTTCAGTCAGTTCGTGGTGCCGCCGCCACTCGGAAGGCTCTGCCTTCGTTCACCGCTGGCATTGGCGGCGGGCTGAGTAGCTCTTGCGCCAGTTCACAGCGCTGGCGCGTCGGCGGCCAGTAAGCCAAGGCAATGCCTGTGTGCTTCGCCCTCTCGCATCGGCTTGGTCCTCCACAAACAGTGCTGCCTAACCCTTCGCTCGAGCCGACCCACACCGGCATGGCACTTGGCCCGCAAGGCGCTCACTGTCATCATTCGCCTCGCGGGCCAAGCGCCATACCGGTGCGGTCGGCTCAGCTCAAACGTTAGGCAGCACCACGTAGCGCTCAAGGTGCTCGCCATCGCCTCTGGCGCGGCAGTCGCCGCCAAATGCGAAATGCCTTCTTCGGCTACCTTTGTGCATGCTCGTTGCAGTAAGAGTGGCAATGCTCAAGTACCACGGTCGGCGCTTCTGCACAGGCAGCTCAGGCTGCAGCGCTTCGCAGCCATGAATCTCTGTCGCTCGTTGCGCTGGTATCAGTCAGTCCTTGGTGCCGCCGCCACTCGGAAGGCTCTGCCTTCGTTCACCGCTGGCGATAGCGGCGGGTTGGAACGCCGGCGCCAAATCGCCGCGCTGGCGCATCAGCGGTCAGTAGGCAACGGCAATGCCTGTGTGCTTCGCGCTCTCACATCGGCTTTGTCCGCCACAAACAGTGCTGCCTAACCCTTCGCTCGAGCCGACCCGCACCGGCATGGCACTTGGCCCGCGAGGCGCCCGCTGTCATCATTCGCCTCGCGGGCCAAGCGCCATGCCGGCGCGGTCGGCTCAGCTCAAACGTTAGGGCGCACATGCAAGTCCGAGCGATTCAACCGCACGAACTCGAGCCTGTGCGGCAACTGCTCCTCGGCGCCGGCTGGGAACGGCAGGTCGCCACAGCGGAAGAGTTCGCGCTACTGGTCGCCCAGTCGCAGCTGTCACTTGTGGCGGTCCGTGACGGCGAAGTTGTTGGCTATCTCCGCGCACTCACTGATGGGCTCACCAACGGCTACATCTCCATGGTCGTCGTCCACCCTGCACATCAGCGTCGCGGCATCGGCAAAGCGCTCGTACTTGCAGCAATGGGAGGCAACGAGCGTATGACCTGGGTACTCCGCGCGGGGCGTTCGGACGGTGTGGTCACCTTCTACGAGAAGCTGGGCTTCTCCCGGTCCGCGGTAGCCATGGAGCGTCCAGGCAAGTTCAAGCCGCCAACCTAGAGTTGAGTTTTCCAGCCCCTCGCCCTCGGCGCGGCGGGCACAGAGTGCGCCCTAACCCTTCGCTCGAGCAGGGACCTCCACCGGCATGGCACTTGGCCCGCGAAGCGCTCGCTGTCTATCATCCGCTTCGCGGGCCAAGCGCCATCCCGGCTCCGGCCCCTCAGCTCAAACGTTAGGCGTCGCATGTCACCGTCGCAGCACTTCACTCGTTCAGTTTGGTTCGTAACGCTTGTCGCCTTGCTGATCTCATTGGGAGCGCAAGTCCTGATCGGCGCTCTAACGCCAGTCACGGCCTTAGATTGGCTGGACAACGAGTCTCGTCAGGGTCCAGTTGTGCTCATAGCCGGTGAAACCTCGTTCTGGCGCGGGGACGCTCTTATCCGTGCAGTCTCTTTCGGTATTGGTGCTCTAGTTGCTTGCCTCCTAGCGAACACGCAGTCCTGGCTCCTCGTCGCCAGCCTGGTGGCCATCTCCGTAGTCTCATCGGCATTTGCGCAGTTCCCGCGGCCAGCTACCCCTTGGCAGTTGTCTCTGTGGGCCGCTGCAGCACCTATCGCATCGCTCACAGTCAGCGTGCTCTTTCGCGCATTCAAAGGCGACGCCTAACCCTTCGCTGGAGCGGGACCTCCACCGGCATGGCACTTGGCCCGCGAGTCGCTCGCTATCATCATCCGCCTCGCGGGCCAAGCGCCATTCCGGTTCCGGCCCCTCAGCTCAAACGTTAGGCAGCACCACGTAGCGCTCTAGGTGCTCGCAATCGCCTCTGGCGCGGCAGTCGCCGCCGAATACCAAATGCCTTCGCGGGCCACCTTCGTGCAGGTTCGCCAGAGCAAGAGTGGCAATGCTCAGGTGCCACGGTCGGCGCTTCTGCAAAGGCAGCTCAAGCTGCAGCGCTTCGCGGCCACGCATCTCTACCTCTCGATGCACTGTGTTTGGTCAGTCCGTGGTTCCGCCGCCACTCGGAAGGCTCTGCCTTCGTTCGCCGCTGGCAATGGCGGCGGGCTGAGTAGCAGTGGCGCCAGTTCGCCAAGCTGGCGCATCAGCGGCCAGTAGGCGAAGGCAATGCCTGTGTGCTTCGAGCTCTCGCATCGGCCTGGTCCGCCACAAACAGTGCTGCCTAACCCTTCGCTCGAGCCGACCCACACCGGCATGGCACTTGGCCCGCCAGGCGCTCACTGTCATCATTCGCCTCGCGGGCCAAGCGCCACACCGGCGCGGTCGGCTCAGCTCAAACGTTAGGCTGCACCAGAACTCGCAGGGCCGCAGCCCCCCGCTCCGGAGAACACCCATGCACGAAGGTTCCTGCCACTGCGGTGCAGTGAGATTGACGCTTCCCTCCACGCCGACGGTTGCCACGTCCTGCAATTGCTCGCTGTGCCGTCGCATCGGTGGGCCGTGGGTCTAATATGAGTTCGGCACAGTGAAGATCACTGGTCACCCTGAATCAACGTCCGCGTACATCCAGGGCGATAAGACACTCCGCACCATCCGCTGCAAGACGTGCGGCTGCGTCACACACTGGGAACCACTCGACCCGAAACCAGGCGCCAAACATGGCGTGCACCTCGGAAGCTTCGACCAAAAGCTTCTGGCCTCGGTGCGTGTTCGCCGCTTCGACGGCGCCGACACCTGGCAGTTCCTCGACGAGTAGCAAGACCAGCGGTACCAGGCGAGCAGTGCCGCTTGAAGTCAACTTTGAAGTGCAACACCACTAAGACCGAGCGAACACTTCGCTCGGTGTTCTGAAGCCCAGGCGTTGCCGGGGACGATCGTTGAGTTGGGCTGCGATGTGCTCGCAGTCAGCCTGG
>Ga0209717_1004661_pt1 | contig 11186 bp, 10 predicted proteins | sample AD_UKC048_MetaG_FD_184418 | JGI IMG/M metagenome (GOLD analysis project Ga0209717, IMG submission 184418) | Active sludge microbial communities of municipal wastewater-treating anaerobic digesters from USA - AD_UKC048_MetaG (SPAdes) (version 2) | ecosystem: Engineered > Bioreactor > Anaerobic >... | reverse complement strand
CCGAAATTTTTGGCCATTTCGCGTGTCGGCATCCAGATATCGAGACGTCCATTTCCATAGCGTGCATTCATACGATCACGTACGGTGAATACTTTATCACCATATAAATCAGGAAAACGCACTGTCTCACCCATGCGAAGAAAGTTTGCAGCAACAGTATCGGCAATGGCATATTTTTCGTAGTTATCACACAAGTTATACCCATTCGCAGTGATACACGGAGTATCATCACACTGGTCCACAGTACTTGAATACGCCGTCACCACGACCCACATCGTGCGGGCTGGCTGCCTACCTTCGGCCACCGGAAAACTAGTATCCTTGACATCGCCTGAATTGAGTGTAAAATCAAAAAAACTAGCATTTGCGATAGTCGGAGCGATCAGGGCGCCAATCATATTGAATATTGCGACCAAAGAAATGGCTATTTTGGCACCAGAACGGACGATTTTTTGCTTAAATAAGCTCATATTTTGCCTTTCTGTTGCTTTTTTCACCCCTTGCGGGATTTTGGCAACGCTATATACTACCACAAATTCGACTTTTTGTCAATGATTATGGTATAATTGGCGTATTCTTAGGCAAAAATACAGATCCCATTATGATTGAAGAAAAACCCAAAACCCGATCTTATGGATATGTTGGGTCGAATGAAACAAACACCAAAACCAACAAAAAGCCCTGTAAAATTATCATTGGTTTGTTTTTATTAGTGAAAAAATCATGGCACTTGACAAGTAATTTTTTGTCTTATTTAAGCAACAAAATACCATTTATGTCCAAAGAAAAGCGTGGTAATTTCCGTAAAAAACTAGGTCTCTATTTTGTATTTTTCCTTGTCTTTGGTTTCCTTTCCTTGACAATTTTCACCGCATGGGCTAGTCGAGATCTGCCGGATCCGGATAAACTGACCGACCGACAAATCGCCGAAAGCACAAAAATCTATGATCGGACAGGCACACACCTCTTCTATGAGGTTTTCGCCAGCGAGAAAAGGACATTGGTCGAACTCGACCAAATTCCAAAAAACCTCGTGAATGGTGTCATCGCGACTGAGGATACAAAATTTTATGAACACAAGGGCATCCGTCCGCTCAGTATTTTGCGCGCTTTTGTATATGGCATATTCACTTCACGGAGAATCAGCGGTACCTCTACCCTCACACAACAGTTAGTGAAAAATGCAATTTTGACAAACGAACGCACCATCACGAGAAAACTTCGTGAAATTATTCTTTCAATCCGACTGGAACAAAAATATTCAAAAGATCAAATCTTAAAAATTTATTTCAACGAAATTCCTTACGGCTCTACTAATTACGGGGTTCAGGCCGCCGCCCAAAGCTACTTCGGTAAATCGGTCAGCGACCTCACACTCGAGCAATGTGCTACCCTCGCCGGCCTTCCCCAAGCACCTTCGACATACATAGCTAACCCCGTCGCACTGAAAAACCGCCGAAACTTCGTACTGGAGAGAATGGTGACAGAGGGGTACATCACACGATCTGAAGCTGACACCGCCCAAGCCACCCCGCTTTCGTTTGAAAAAAAATATGGCAATATGCAGGCGCCTCATTTCGTCTTGTATGTAAAACAAAAATTAGTAGAAAAATACGGTGAACAAATGGTGGATACAGGCGGATTGAAAGTAATCACCACATTGGACTGGGACAAACAGCAGGCGGCAGAAAAGGCCATCGTGAACGCTTCTACCACACTGAATGAGGGACAAGCGGACAATGCGGCACTGGTCGCGATTGATCCAAAAAATGGACAAATTTTGGCACTCGTCGGCTCACGTGATTTCGCCAGCAAAACAATCAATGGTCAATTCAATGTCGCTACCCAAGGGAAGAGACAACCAGGATCTTCCTTCAAACCAATTATTTACGCCGCCGCCTTCGAAAAAGGCTATACCCCAGACACGATTTTGTTCGATGTAAAAACAAATTTCGCCGTCACCGGTGATCCATATGAACCACAAAACTACGACCTCGGTGAACGTGGGCCAGTGACCATCCGCCAAGCTCTCCAAGGTTCATTGAATATCCCCGCTGTACAAACACTATACCTCGTCGGAGAAAAAAACGGTGTTGAATTCGCCGGAAAATTAGGTTACTCGACACTCGATGAAGGTGAGTTTGGTCTAAGTCTGGTACTCGGGGGCGGAGAAGTAATTCTCCTTGAACACACCAATGCTTATGCGGTATTCGCCAACGGCGGAACTCATTATGAACCGGTGAGTATTTTGCGAGTAGAAGACAAAAAGGGTGAAATACTGGAAGAATGGAAAAGAAAAAACGGTGAAAAAGTTTTGGATGAAAAAATCACTGCCACCGTGAGCAACATACTGTCAGACGATGCCGCCCGCGCTTATGTTTTCGGAGCTGGTGGCGTACTCACGCTGAAAGATCGCCCTGTCGCCGCCAAAACAGGCACAACAAACAACTACAAAGATGCGTGGACAATGGGATACACACCAAGTCTCGTGGCTGGAGTCTGGGTGGGTAATACTGATAATCGTGAAATGCGCAAAGGTGATGGCGGTTCGAAATTAGCCGCGCCAATTTGGAATCAATTTATGTCTGAGGCTTTGAAAAATTCTCCCGTCGAATCATTTCCGGAACTTCCAACAAACGATGCCGAGAAACCAATTCTACGTGGCTCAACCGGCGGAGGTGTCATCGTTCGCGTCGACCGACTCACAGGAAAACTAGCCACATCATCCACACCCCCTGAATATATTGTGGATAAAACATACATGCCTGCACATAGTATTTTGTATTATGTGAACAAAGATGACCCGCGCGGTCCGGCACCTGGGGACCCAACACTTGACCCACAATATCAGATTTGGGAAAACGCGATCCAAGATTGGGTGACAAGAAAGAAAGAAAAGGAACCAAACTGGTATGTGGATTTCTCTGAACCACCGACAGAATACGACGACGAAAACTCTGTTGTTCTAATTCCAACATTAACAATTATCTACCCAACATCAAATACAATATTCTCTGGAACGGATCTCAATACCGATATCGGCGCTTCTGCCCCTCGCGGTATTACAAAAGTGATCTATAAAATTGATGAGAAATATGTCGGCGTGGTGCGTGAACACCCATTCAACCTGAATTATTCCCTAAACGAATTTTCAAGTGGCACACACCTGCTCACCGTGACAGCTGAGGATGATATTGGAAACCAGGTGACAGCGACGACAAGTTTTTCTGTGGTGAGGTGATGGGATGGACGACGAAGATTGTAGGATTAAAAGATTAGACGATTAAGAAGGTGTTGTTACTAAAAATTAATTAAACAAATTACATCGCTTTTACAGAATAAATCAAAAAATTCACCTCGCGGGTGAATTTTTTGATTTAGTAATATTATAATCTTTTAATCCTACATTCTTACAACCACTCTCACTCACTGTCTAATCGGCATCACAATATACAAATACTTTCCACCATCTTTTGGTTCGATGAGACACGGGCTGTCGGCACTATTCAGACGAAACCGAGAGGTCTCACTATTCATATTCTGCAAACCTTCGAGAACATAACGATGATTCAAGAGAATTTGATTTTTTTCACCAGTCACTTCTGCTTCCATATCAGAAACATGCTCGCCGGTCTGTGTCGAGGTCGAAGAAACTTTTATGGTGTGATTAGAGGGATCAAATGAAAAACTGACCGCATTTACACCCGTTGTTGTGAATAGTCCAGCCGCTTTGATTTTGTTTTCGAGAACACTAATCGGGAAAATGGCGTCCGTTTTGAAAGAAGCGGGGATAATCTGTGCATAATCCGGATATTTCCCATCCACGAGACGGCTCGTCAATTCAAAATTATCATAGCGAATCGCAATTTGGTTCTCACTCACCCACAGACGAATATTTTTTTCAGCTTGTTGAATATCCTTCGACAAAGACAAAATTCTAATCATTTCGTAAACCGTTCTCGATGGCACAATCACTTTTATGTTTTCCGATCCTTGGTCCAAGGTGGTGCGATATTCTGCGAGACGATATGAATCTGTCGCGGCGACCACCAACCCTTCGAATCTCTCAGTGAAGAAACCAAAATATACCCCTGACAATTCCGGACGAATTTCATTTCGAGCGGCCGCGAATACTACCTCCGATAAGGATTTCTTGTATTCCTGAGCATCGACCACATACGCAAACTTCTCCTCCACCTCAGGTACGAGCGGAAATTCTTCGGCGACAGTTCCTTTGATTTTTGTTTCCGAACTACCACACTTCACCATGAGTTCATTACCAACGAGCTCAATTTCAATTTGTTCATTGGATAATAGGTGGATATAATCTGTCAAAGTCTTCGATGGTACTGTAAAAATTCCATCAGATTCCACCTTGGCTCGTAAATTTACCTTGACCGCCATTTCTAAATTAGTAGCAATAAGCTCAACTCGGGATTCTTTGACTGAAATCAAGATATTGGAAAGAATCGGAAGGTTGGTGTGTTTGGCCGCGATACCGCTCACCAAGTCCAGAGCATGTGACAAATTTTCCTTTGTGCAAATAAATTTCATAAACTATCAACAATTATTAGGTTTTTATATTTATTTAATTTTTTTGGTAGTAGTTGGTAGAGACGGTGGAAAAGGGGAAAAGTCGGAATTTAATCTAATTTTAGCCCTAGATTCACACACATCTCCTGTGGGGAAAGAGTGGGGAATATGGTGATCGTCTGTGTAGAAACTGTGTGTATCTCAAAATGGTGTGGATAAGACTGTTTTTGGGCACAATCTGCTAACAGGCGTGATCACAAGTAAAGAACAGTTTGTGCGGAGCTTACTAACATCTGAATATCTTGTGCATAAGCTGTGAAATGCGTAAAAGTGTGTGTATAAACTGTTTATAGTCTGTGTAAAAAACAACAAATTGTGAAACTATGTATTATTGTTCACGTATAATCTCTGTTTCAAAGCCTCCATATCTGTTTTCAGTTTCTGATCAGAATTTAATTCTTGGAGGATTTTGGAATAAGCATGCATTGCTGTCGTATGATCTCTACCCCCGAGTACTTCGCCGATAGCAGGATATGAGAGTTTCAGGTCTTCACGGAGGATGAACATTGATATTTGGCGTGGATTGGCGAGACGCTTCTCACGGCTCTTGCCGGTCAAATCTTCGAAACTCAGTCCATAATACGCGGCAACGGCTTGGATTACCTCTTTCGGGGTGAGAGAGCGTTTGGTGTCCTTTATTTCCATTTGGAGAAGGATTTCATGGACGGATTCTTCGGTTGGGGGAATATTTTTCAGTTGATGAAAGGCAATTAGTTTGTTTAGTGCTCCTTCAAGCTCACGAATATTGCTGGAGATCGTGCTCGCGATGAGTTGGATGATGTTTGGTGGTAAATTGAATTGTTTTTCTTGACATTTGGATTGGAGGATGGCGACTCTCGTCTCCATATCAGGGGCGGAAATATCTGCGATCATGCCCCATTCGAAGCGGGAGCGCAGGCGGTCTTCGAGTGAGAGAATTGCTTTCGGGGGGCGATCGCTTGTCATCACCACCTGCTTGCCCTGTTGGTGAAGTTCGTTGAAAGTATGAAAAAACTCTTCTTGGGTTTGCTCTTTGCCGCCAATGAATTGAATATCATCGATGAGGAGAAGATCAACATTGCGATAACGATCTTTGAATTCTTTGGCTCGACCCTCTTTCACAGCTGTGACGAATTCGTTTGTAAATTTCTCGGAGGAAACGTAGAGAATTTTGGCGTTTGGGTTTTTGGTGAGAATTGAGTGGCCGATGGCTTGAATGAGGTGAGTTTTGCCGAGACCAACACCCCCATATATAAATAGTGGGTTGTAGGCTTCGCCAGGTCGATTTGCGACGGCTTCCGCGGCGGCGTGGGCCAGTTCGCTACCTTTGCCCACGATAAAGTTTTCGAAAGAGTATTTTGGATTGAGGCCAAACTTAACAGCGTTTGGGCTGATTGGTGGGGTGGGAGCTTGTGGTCGTCGCATGGTTTGGTTTGGTGATTGGGTGGAGTTTTGGGGGGAGGCGGCAGAGGGTGGTTGGGCGAAATTACACTCTTGGACTTCGATGTTCTTGATGTTTTCTACCTTGTATTCAATCTTTTTGATTGGTTTTCCGGTCACTTTTTCCAAGGCTTTGATAATTTCAGTATGGTATTTTTTTTCAAGCCAAGTTTTGGTGAAGTTGTTTGGGACACAAATAATTACCTGTCCTTGGTTGATGGAGCTAATACCTGTGCTTTTGAACCAAGTGGTAAAATTGGCTTTAGTTAGCTTTAATTCGAATTCTGCCAGGATAGCTTGCCAAATTTCATAATTGGTCATAAAAGTATGGTTTGGAGGAGTTAAGTTATGTTGATTTTAGCATACAACCTGTGAATAAAAAACTGTTGAGGTTTGTGAGGGGGTGCAAAACCTGTGGATAAACTGTGAATACTGTGGATAAAAATGCGAATTTTAGCTTTTTTTATCCAGAAGGTGGATTGTTTGGGTATGATTTTGTTTGGTTGTTTTCAGAGAATGTTTTGGGTGTGTGTTGGTGAAATGTTGACAATTAAATAATTTTTTGCTACAATATGACCATAAATTAAAGAAAATAATCTGAATTTATGAGTTTTACATATAAAGGAAACAAGGCTCATCGAGCAAAGGCGCACGGCTTCCTCGAGAGAATGAAGACAAAACAAGGTCGCGCTGTCTTGGCTAGACGTCGCGCTCGTGGTCGTAAAAAATTGACAGTGTCGAGTGAGATGGTGGGGAAACTGACACGCAAGAAAAAACACTAATTTCAAAAATCTCGCTTCCGGGCGAGATTTTTTAGCCTCGCCCGCCTTCGCTCCTACGGAGCTACGGCGGGCAAGGCTTTTCGGTCGAGATGGATATTTGTCGGGCGGGTTTTTCATCCTGGGTAAAAAATTTGATATACTAGGAAGGCTATGAAGAAAGAGGATAATCATTTACGAAGAAAAAAAGATTTTGAAATTGTTTTTGCCGATGGTCGGATGATCACCGGCAATCTTCTCTTGCTCAAATATTGTCCGATCGATTCAGCGCGTTATCCGAAGCGCGGGTTGACCAAAGATGATTTGAAAATTGCGTTCGTGGTGAGCGTAAAAATTTCCAAAAACGCGGTAGTGCGAAATCGGGTGAGACGGGTAATGCGTGAGGCAGTGCGTCTCGTGATGGCGGAGCAGGTGGTAGAGAGTGGTAATTATCTCGTATTTATTGCCAAGTCTGGTGTCGTGCGGTGTGGAATGGATGATGTGAAAAAAGATGTGGAGTATTTACTGAAAACAGCAAGGCTAGTTTGATGGAGTTTTTATGAATAAGATTTTGAAAAATATCTGGCATGCCCCGCGTCGTGTGGTGGTGTTTTTGATTTGGATATATCAACGGACAATTTCTCCGGATCACGGAATGTTTCGCGACCGATTTCCGCACGGATATTGTAAATTTTATCCGACATGTAGTGAATATGGAAGGTTGGTAATTGAGAAAAGAGGGGTGGTGGTGGGTGGAATTTTGGCACTGTGGCGGATATTGCGGTGCAATCCGTTTGGAAGAGGTGGAGTTGATTGGCCGAGTTAGGGGTGGTGGGATTCAAGGGGGCTGGGGCATTTGATTTTTGTTTGGGATTTTACTATAATATGGCTGTAATTAAAATTTTTTTGCGTTAATTGTATTATGAAGAATGAAATGATAGAGATTGAAAAAGACTTAGAATTAATAAAAAATGTCTATTTAAAACTTTTGACAATATTGCCTAGTTTTAATATTACAGACAGCAAAATTTTACCCTACGGACTGAAGGCGCATACGCGGTCTGTAAGTTGGTTGGTTGAGCAGGTCATCACACAACAAACGAAGTATAATGCAAAAAAGCTTGGGGTGGGTGAGGTGAATTTTGATTTTCCTGACACCTCGCTACACGACTGTGAAATTGTTATTAATGGAAAAAGTTATTTTATAAACATCAAAATTCACAACACGGAAGGTAGAGAAAACAAAAATGATATTTCTGCTGTTGAAAAGCTGTATTTTCAGTATAGCGTAAATAAAAAATACACTTTAATTTATGCTTGTTTTGGTATCCAGTTTGAGAAATTAAAAATTATTTTTAATAAAAATTATTTGGAAGTTTTTTCACCGCAGTTTTTGCCAATCTATATTAATCCAAGGAATGACAAAATACAAGCGACATATCGGCACGACAAAATTTACAGAACCAGGGACAAGTTTTTAAGAACATTAAAGGAAAAATCAAAAAGTATTATACTGAAATAGTTATGAATAAAATTTTTAATGAAGATGTTTTGTTGGGCATAGACAAAATAGCGGATAATTCGGTCGATTTAATATTGACAGATCCACCCTACTGCCTCGGGAAGGATTATGGAAATGATTCAGATCAGAAATCGTCAGAAGAGTATCTAAAATGGACATATCAGTGGATTGACGCAGTATTGCCAAAATTGAAGGAAACGGGGAGTTTGTATGTGTTTTTGAGTTGGCAATATTCACCAGAAATTTTTGTTTTTTTGAAAAAGAAATTAAAAATGGTCAATGAGATTATTTGGGATAGGCGTGTCCCTAGTATGGGTGGTTCCACACGGAAGTTTTCATCGGTTCATGATAATGTAGGGTTTTTTGTAAAAAGTAAGGATTATTATTTTGACATTGATAGTATCCGAATTCCATACGATGCAGAAACTAAAAAAGCAAGAACACGATCGATTTTTGTTGGAAAAAAATGGTTAGAAATGGGATATAACCCCAAAGATATCTGGAGTACTTCGCGGATACACGCACAGGATCCGGAAAGAGAAAAGCATCCCACCCAAAAGCCACTAGAAATAATTGAGCGTATGGTGAAGGCGAGTAGCCCAGGAGGTGGAGTGGTCTTTGATCCTTTTATGGGAACAGGGACAACGGCGATTGCTTGTTTAAACCATAATAGGCAGTATGTTGGGTTTGAGATAAATAGGGAGTATTATAAAATAATAATGAATAGAATTAAGAAACACACCAGTCATCCAACGCTGTTTCAGAATGAGATCGGGGGTGGAAGTAAATTGGTAATAGAGGTTTCCCACCAACAAGCATATTCGGTGCTATAAGTGAGTGTATTTTTTATGAAGAAATTTTTGGTAAGTTTAGCACTAAAAATACCAGCAAATTTTGAAGTGGAGGTCGTCGCAGTGTCGAGAGAAAGTGCTTTTGAAAAAGCTTTGGCGAAATGGGAGAGTAGAAAAAATAGTAAAAACATAACAGAGCCAGAGTGGGAATCTGCAGAATTAGATATTGAGAACACGAATAATATTGATAAAGATGGCAACGGTATTTGGGTGGAACAGATTTAATACTAAAAAACACCGATGAAAAACTCAACGGTGTTTTTTAATTAATTTTTCACCACTCCACCACTTTATTTTTCGTGGTCGCGCCGGAGATGATTCGGATTTGTCTTTTCGGGATTTTGTATTCTTCGCTCAGTAGTTCAATCAATTTTTCATTGGCCTCGCCATCGACCGGAGGAGCCGTCACACGGATGCGTAATGTGCCGTCGGGGAGTTGACCAACGATTTCATTTCTCGAAGCACGGGGCGTGATTTTTATTTTCAGGCGCATTCTTTTGGGAGTTAACTAACGGGGTGTTAGTGATTGTGGTCGTGATTATCGGAGTGGTCATGTGCATGATCATGGTTGTGGGCGTGTGGGTCGGTATATTCTTTTCCTTCCACCTTGGCTTTGATCCAATTCATGACTTTGCGATTTTGGAGGACGGAGGCGATAGAGTCGCGTACTTCCGGGCGGTCCAAATTGGCGAGATAATCTTTATCGTTTTTGTAATAAACTTTCATCATTTGGATTTCGGCATCGACCTCTTCGGCACAGACATGGAGGTGGTTCTCGGAAGCGATTTGTCGAGAGAGTAGGGCGGCCTGCGCTCTTTTTTCAGCCTGTTTCGTGAAGCCTTTGAGCATCTCTTCTTCGTTTTTCTTTATATCACGCAAATAGTCCTCGATCGCGATATGGTTTTTTTCCAAATCACTCTTCAACTCGAAGAACATTCGTTGTCGTTCAGCATCGATCAGGACAGCTGGGATTGTCTCGAAAGTGGTTTTTTCAATCAATTTTTCGAGCAATTCAATTTCATATTGTCGATCTGCTTTTTCTTTGGCTTCGGTCTCCAAATTACTGCGCACAATCTCTTTCAGTTTGGCGGCATTTTCCTGACCGAGCTTCTGGGCGAATTCGTCGGAAAGTTCCGGTAGTTGGCGATCGAAAACACCTTTGACTTTGATTTTGAAATCAACCTTTTTACCGGCTAGGTGTTTTTGGTAGTGAGTAGAAGGAAAATCGAGAGTGAAGGATTTTTCGTCACCCTTTTTGAGACCAGCGACTTGTTCGTTGAAGCCTGGGATATAGTGCGGTTCAGAGAGGTAGACTTGATAATCTTTGGCCTGACCGCCTTCGACCGGTACATTATCAATCGACATATCCATATCGATCACCAATTTGTCTTTTTCGGCGGCGGTGGATTCTTTTTCTACTTCATTGGCGCGCATCCCGCGGAGGGCGTCGAGTGTGTCGGTGACATCTTTTTCGTCTACAGCTTTCGCTTTGCGTTCGACTTTGATTGTCGAGATATCTGGCAATGTGACGGCGGGTAGAGTAGCAACAGTCGCTTTGTATTCGATATTATTTCCCGGGGCGAGCTTGTTGATGGAAATTTTTGGCATGCCGACAGTATTTAGCTTGGCTTCGGTGGTGGCTCGATAGAAGGATTCTTCCACGATGGTCTCGAGGGCTTCTTGTAGAATACCAATTTCACCGAATTCTTTTTTCAGAACATCGGCCGGGACCTTTCCTTTGCGGAAACCTTTGATGGCGGCGCGCTCCGAGAGTCTCTTCGCGGCGGCTTCGAGGTGTTTCGCGTATTCTTCTGGGGTGACGACGATTGAGATTTCCACTTCAGCGTTTTCCAACTTCTTGATTGTGTGGGACATATTTTATTGGTTAAGTTTAGAAAATCAAGCACTATTTACATTTCCCTCATTTAGAACACCCCAATTTGTTTCCGTCGCCGCTTGTTCGCCCCAGCGGGGCTCTCGGCGCTAATTCGGACTTCGTTCGCTCTTTTTCACTTCGTGAAAAAACCATGCCCGCGAACTCGC
>Ga0209717_1004659_pt1 | contig 11187 bp, 14 predicted proteins | sample AD_UKC048_MetaG_FD_184418 | JGI IMG/M metagenome (GOLD analysis project Ga0209717, IMG submission 184418) | Active sludge microbial communities of municipal wastewater-treating anaerobic digesters from USA - AD_UKC048_MetaG (SPAdes) (version 2) | ecosystem: Engineered > Bioreactor > Anaerobic >... | reverse complement strand
ATCTAAAATGTCATTCGAGTTTCCAAGAATAAAGTCAGGCGTTAATCCAACGTAATTATAATTGCCTTTCCAACGGTAACTTTCGATTTCTTTGGTGTGACTTATGAAGCCAATATCTATTAAACTTGCTGTAAATTGAAGGTTCTCTTTTGGATAATAAGTCAGTCCTAAATCCAGTCCTAACCCCAGATTTCCTCCAAAAAAAGTTTTTTTCATAATATCACTTTTGGCATTTCCAGAGTAATTATCAATGTAATTTGTAAATCCGGAAGTGTTTACCAATCCATTAGCCGAAATAACTTGGTCATAAACTGAATTTGTTCCTTGAATAGTATAGAAATAACCTGAATTTTTGGTCGAAGACACATTAAAAACACTGGAATAAATCTTTCCGCGTGCGCCAAGAATTAGTTTTTCGCTTACTTTTTTATGAAATCCAAGATGAAAAACCGAAAGCAATTCGCCTCTGGCATTCAAATCACTCATGTCAAAAACTTTTCCCAGGTAATCTTTATTTCCATCCAAAAGTAAAATGGCGTAATCTTTCGGCATATAAGTCAAAACATCCAATTCTTGATACATTCCGAAGGAAATATAAGAGTTGGTTTGCCAATCGCCCAATTTAAATCCACCGCTAAAAATTTCTAATTGTTCATTCATAGAAACCTTGTCGTTTCTGGAAGTTGAGAAGACAACATTCCGTAATTTGGTATTGAAATCAACTCCGTTATCGGCAAATAAATCATAAACCGAAAATCCACTGGATCCAACATTTGCAGCAATTCCAGACAACAAAGGAAAGCCAACAAACCAATTGTATTTTACATCAGCGCCAGGATTGGTCAACATAGATTGTGGCACGGAAGTGAAATTATACAAAATTTGCTTGTTTTGAGAAAAGCAACTTAGGGATACCAATAAAATTAAAATTAGATGAAATTTTCTCATTGCGCCGCAAAATAAATAGTGGCACTGGAACGCATTTTCAAACTTCCCAAACTACTATCAGTCAAAGGAATTCCGGGCATCAAAGCAATAACAAAAGCTATTTTTTGAGTTTGTTTCAAAATATCGAGTTGAGCATTTTCAAATACTTCCGTCTTTGTAACCACGTTTGGACTACCTGTATAAGCAGGAATAGCAATTGGAATATTGTAAAGTATTGCATCATTAGCATCGAGGAAATACAAATTAATGTTAAAGGCTCTGTTTATGGTATTATCAAATTCAAAATACAAATCGGTTCTGCTGAGATTATTTGTGAAATCTGGATCGTTAAAAACTTTAAAATTCATCACATCACCCACGAAAGGTTGCTCGACTCCACCAATGACAAATTGATTGGCGGGTATATCAAAAGAGGCAAGATTGGCAACTACAACAGGTTTCAATTCTAAGTCATTGGCTTGATCGAAATCTAAATCGCTGGAACACGAAAAAAATAAAAGGGATAGGATAAATATTCCGAAAAATTTATTCATAAAATCAATCAATTGGGGATTATAATTTTAACGAAACTATTTCACTTTTAGTATTTAATGAAAAGCACCAAACAACTTTGAAGCCTCATTATAGGCGCTTTCAAAACTCATAGCACTCAAATTAGTATTCTCTTTTTTGGAATTAAAATAAGACAATAATTTCTCGGTAGGCATATTCCCTGTAAGCACATCTTTGGCCATCGGACAACCACCAAAACCTTGAATCGCACCATCAAAACGGCGACAACCTGCATTGTAAGCTGCATCGATTTTCTCAAACCATTTGTCGGGTGTCGTATGTAAATGAGCGCCAAATTCTATATTTTGAAATTTTGGAATCAAATTCGAAAATAAATATTGGATTACATCAGGTGTTGAACTGCCAACGGTGTCTGAAAGTGACAAGATTTTTACTCCCATATTTGAAAGTTTTTCCGTCCATTCTCCAACTATTTCCTCGTTCCAAGGATCACCATACGGATTACCAAATCCCATCGAAAGATAGACTACAACTTCCTTATTGGCTGTATCGGCAATTTCCAAAATTTCCTGTAAAGTCACCAAGGATTCGGCTATGGTTTTGTGTGTATTCCGCATTTGAAAATTCTCAGAAATCGAAAATGGAAAACCCAAATAGTGTATGGATTGGTGTTGCGAAGCAGCGATTGCACCTTGTGTATTGGCAATTATCGCCAATAATTTACTTCGGGTTTTTGAAAGATCTAAACTGGCCAAAACTTCGGCTGTATCTTGCATTTGAGGAATTGCTTTGGACGAAACAAAACTCCCAAAATCGATAGTATCAAAACCCACACGCAACAAAGATTGAATGTAAGCCACTTTCCTTTCAGTAGGAATAAATGCTTTTATGCCTTGCATCGCATCACGTGGACATTCGATAATTTTTATTGTTTCCATAGAATTTCAAAGATAATAAAGTTTAAAAGTTTAAAAGTTTAAAATTGTCTAAAAGTTTGAAGTGGTTTAAGGAACGATATTTTGCAGATTCATTTTCGTTCATTTGTTGAAATCTATAAGTCATGTTTTTTGGCAATATTCAATTATTCCACTTTTTGGGAATAAATTGAATTATTCCATATTTCGGGAATAAATTGAATTATTCCACTTTTATGGAATAATTTAGACGAAAAATTATTTTTTAAATTCATTTTTTATTACATTTGAATTATGATAGGCATAATTACAGGAGATATCGTCAATTCTAGGAAACTTTCATCCGAAATTTGGATGGATGGTTTGAAGCAATTATTGAACACTTTCGGGAAAAACCCAATCGAATGGGAGATTTACCGTGGAGATGAATTCCAATTAGAAATTAAAAATCCAGAAGACGCTTTACTAATAGCTTTGCGAATAAAAGCTTATTTTAAAACTTTGAAACTCGATGCTCGAATGAGTATTGGTTTTGGAAACAAAACATATGAAGCAAGTAAAATTTCTGAAAGCAATGGAACTGCTTTTTCACGCTCTGGCGAAGTTTTTGAAACCTTAAAGAAACAAAAAATCAATTTAGCCATTAATTCTAGTGACGAAGCATTAAATGCCGAAATCAATTTGATGTTGCGATTGAGTCTGACTTTTATGGACAATTGGCTGGTACAATCGGCTGAATTAGTATTGACTTCCATCGAAAACCCAACACTTTCACAGGAAGAAATTGGTCTAAAATTAGGCATCAATCAAGCAGCTGTGAGTAAAAGACAAAAACGTGCCCAATTTGATTTGGCCATGGAAATGGAAAAGTATTTCAGAAATAAAATCAAAACCATCAGCGTATGATTATTATTGTAAAACTGCTTTTGGCACATTTGTTGGGCGATTTTTTATTGCAACCTACTTCTTGGGTTTTGGATAAAGAAAGTAAAAAACACAAAAGTAAATACCTTTACATTCATACTTTTTTACACGGAATTTTAGCTTGGATTTTCGTTGGCGAAATGGCTTTTGGCTGGCTTGCTTTAGGATTGGCAATAGCACATGGATTCATCGATTTTTTGAAATTACAATTCCAAAAAAAGAAAACAAAACGAACTTGGTTTGTTATTGACCAAATGCTACATTTGATGACAATCGCAATAATTGCTAGCCTTTACAAAAATTTAACCGTTGATTTTTCCGTTTTCGGCAATCAGTTTTGGATATTGATTACTGGAATTTTATTTCTAACCAAACCTACATCGATAATCATCAAAAATATCATTTCGATTTGGACACCAGAAAGCAAAAATAAAAACGATGATTCACTTGAAAACGCCGGAAATTATATTGGAATATTCGAACGATTGTTCGTTTTTTGCTTTATACTCACAGGACATTTCGAAGCCATCGGATTCTTATTGGCCGCAAAATCCATCTTTCGCTTTGGTGATTTGAAAGAGGCCAAAGACAGAAAACTAACCGAATATGTACTTATCGGAACGCTTTTAAGTTTCGGGATTGCTTTACTGACAGGACTTTTGGTGCAATTTGGATTATTGCATTTTGGCTAAAATCTTCTTGTTGATTTCCTTTATCAACCCTGGACCTTCGTAGATAAAACCAGTATATAATTGAATCAAACTCGCTCCAGCTTCCAATTTTTCGATAGCATCATCTGCGGAATGAATTCCTCCTACTCCAATAATAGGAAAGGCTTTGTTGCTTTTTTCAGAAAGAAAACGAATCACTTCTGTCGAACGATTTTTTAATGGTTTTCCAGACATTCCTCCCGTTTCTACTTTGTTTTCAGACTGTAAACCTTCACGGGATAAAGTGGTATTGGTAGCAATAACGCCCGCAATTTTAGTTTCTTTGACAATATCAATAATATCCAATAATTGAGAATCAGTCAAATCTGGAGCGATTTTCAACAAGATTGGTTTTGGTTTTAACTTAGTCAAATTTTGGTTTTGCAAGGTTTGCAACAACTGTTTCAACGGCTCTTTTTCTTGCAGTTCACGAAGATTCGGCGTGTTTGGCGAACTCACATTGACCACAAAATAATTCACATAATCGTACAAAGCATCAAAGCAAATCAGGTAATCATCGACAGCATTTTCGTTTGGAGTCACTTTATTTTTTCCAATGTTGCCACCAATAAGAACGCCTTTGTTTTTCTTCAATCGCTCGACAGCTTCTTGAACTCCACCGTTATTAAACCCCATTCTGTTGATGATAGCGCTATCTTCTACCAAACGAAAGATACGTTTTTTAGGGTTGCCTTCTTGCCCTTTTGGAGTAATGGTTCCAATTTCAATAAACCCAAAACCTAGGTTAGACAACTCACTATATAACGAAGCATCTTTATCCATTCCGGCAGCCAATCCAACAGGATTTTTGAATTTCAATCCGAAGACTTCAATTTCCAATCGTTTATCATCTACAACATATAATGCCCTAAAAAGTGATGGAATTCCGGGTATTTTGGATAAATTTCGAATTAATGAAAAGGTAAAATAATGAACTTTTTCAGGATCAAAACAGAAAAAGATAGGACGAATAATTTGTTTGTACATAATAAAAGTGTGTTGTGGTGCAAAAATAGAATTATCTAATCGAATTAATAAATATTTACCTAAATTAATTTTGATTCTATAGCTTTTTGGTAGAAAAAAAGGCATTCGTTTTTAAATATAAAAGCATATCAAAGTAAAAAAACACACCGCAGATTCGCAGATTTAAAAAAGAAAATAGCCTCAATTGTTTTGGAAAATTTAATTTTGAGTCTAGCTTCATCAATTTTATATTTGGAAAATCTGCGAATCTGCGGTTGATTTTTTTAAAAGAGAGTTCTCTGGTGCAAAAAATGCAAACTGACCACTGCCAACTTTTTTATTACCTTTGCAAAAAAAAATAATCTTATGTCGAATATATATTTAGGCTATCATTTTACGGTTGAACCCAAAGAACTCGGTTCTGAAATTTTGATTGCCGAACTTGGAGAATTACCTTTCGAAAGCTTTATTGATAGTGATTTAGGAATTGTAGCTTATATTCAAAAAGACCTTTGGAATGAGAATATTCTTGATGATTTGTTCATTCTAAAATCACCTGAATTTACCATCTCCTACAAAATTGAAGAAATCGACCAAGTCAACTGGAATGAGGAATGGGAAAAGAATTTTGAACCTATTGATGTAGATGGAAATTGCCACGTCCGAGCTCCTTTTCACCCTAAAACCGACGCCGAATTTGACATTGTTATCGAGCCCAAAATGAGTTTTGGTACGGGTCATCACGAAACAACTCATATGATGATTCAGCATTTATTAGAAATAGATGTTACTGGATTAAAAACTTTAGATATGGGTTGCGGAACAGCGATTTTAGCGATTTTGGCCGAAATGAAAGGCGCTCAACCTATTGATGCCATTGATATTGACAATTGGTGCTATTTGAATTCCATCGAAAATGCCCAACGCAATAACTGTAAACACATTACGGTTTATGAAGGCGATGCGACCTTATTGAAAGGCAAAAAATACGATTTGATCATTGCCAACATTAACCGAAATATTTTGTTGAACGATATGCAATCGTATGTAGATTGTTTGAACCCAAAAGGGACTTTATTATTAAGCGGTTTTTATACCGAAGACATTCCTTTTATCGATGCTTCTTGTACAGAAAAAGGGCTGACTTATGTAAAAAAATTCGAAAGAAACAATTGGGTATCATTAAAATACGTAAATTAGTATTTGCAAAACAGAAAAATAGAAATGGAAAGAAAAAATCATTGGGAAACGGTTTATGAAACCAAGCAAGCCAATGAAGTAAGTTGGACGCAAGAAAATCCAAAAACATCCCTTGATTTTATTCACGAAACCCATTTAGACAAAACAGCAAAAATCATTGACATTGGTGGCGGCGACAGCAAACTAGTTGATTATTTGTTGGAAGAAGGATATGAAAATATAAGTGTTTTGGATATTTCGGCAAACGCATTAGAAAGAGCTAAAAAAAGATTGGGGAAAAATGCTGAAAAAGTAACTTGGATTGTTTCGGATATTACTGAATTCAAACCCGAAGTCACTTATGACATTTGGCATGACCGAGCCACATTTCACTTTTTGACAACATCGGAGCAAATAAAAAAATATGCTGAAATTACTCAAAAATGGATTAATGGTTTTCTAATAATAGGTACTTTTTCAGAAAATGGGCCAAAAAAATGCAGCGGATTGGACATCAAACAATACTCGGAAACGGCAATAGAAAATCAATTTTCAGACAGTTTTAAAAAACTAAAATGTATTACTGAAGATCATACAACCCCTTTTGAAACTAAGCAAAATTTTACGTTTTGTGCGTTTGAAAAAAGAAATTAAAAGCAACAAAATTTTTATTTATAACCTACAAAGTATCTAAAAATGAGTACCAAAGAAAAAACAAGAGAACGAGTTAGCCTCAAAGAAGCAACTTCAATAAACAATGAAATTATTGTTTACAATGACGATGTAAACACTTTTGATCACGTTATCGAAACCTTAATCAGGGTTTGTAATCACACTCCAGAACAAGCAGAACAATGTTCATTAATAGTACATTACAACGGAAAATGCACTGTAAAAACAGATATTTTAGAAAAACTGAAACCACAATGCACCCAATTACTCGAAGCGGGTTTGAGTGCTGAGATAATTTAAAATTTCAAGTTATAGTATAAAAAAGCAGGATTTTATTTTAGAAAATCCTGCTTTTTTTATTTAAATTATATTTTTATTTCAATCCGATTTCAGATCCCTCTCCTCACTTAAATGACCTTCAAATTCCTTATATGGTAAAAATTAATGCGGTAATTTATCTTTTATCAACCCATACAAAAATGTTCCAAAAAGCGCTCCAAAAAGTACCAAAATCATTGGCAAAAATCCAGCGCCAAGCAATATAAATATCGGCCCCGGACAAGAACCAACCAAAGCCCAACCCAATCCAAAAAATATTCCACCAACCCAAAACCTTGTAGAACCAGGTTCTTTGGCAATAATTTCTATAGGTAAACCTCTAAAATCTTTGATGTTTTTTCTCTTAATAATTTGGATTCCAATAATTCCTGTGACAATGGCAACCATAATTATTCCGTACATATGAAAGGATTGAAACAAAAACATTTCATAAATTCTGTACCAAGAAACTGCTTCGGATTTGGTTAAAACAATCCCGAAAATAAATCCAACTATAATGTATTTTAATACTTTCATATTTTAAAAAATTAAAGGTAAAATGAAATGTGCCATAATCAATCCTCCTATAAAAAATCCAATAACGGCTTTTAACGAAGGAATTTGCAAACTGCTCAAACCATAAATAGCGTGACCTGAAGTACAACCGCTGGCGTATCGCGTTCCAAAACCTATCAAAACACCTCCAAAAATTAGAATCAAAATCATTTTTGGAGACTGAAAAATGTCGTTTGCAAATAACGCATCGGGTAGTAATTTTCCGTTGGGAGCATCAATGCCCAGCTGAGCCAATTGTGCAATTGTTTTGGGATTGATATCAACATTGGAAGCATCGCTCATAAAATGAACCGCCACAAATCCGCCCAACATCGCTCCTAAAACCACCAATAAATTCCAACGTTGTGCTTTCCAATCAAAGTCGAAAAAACCAACTTTTTTTCCCAAACCTGTCATGGCACATAAGGAACGTAAATTGGAGGACATTCCGAAAGTTTTTCCGAAATAAATCAGGCTAAGCATCACCATTCCTATCAAAAAACCAGAAACATACCAAGGCCATGTTCGAAATAAAATCTCCATAATAGTATTTTTATTGGGCTAAAATAATAATTCTAATTTTATCAGCTGAATAATTAAGTCATAATTGTTGTTTATGGCAGCAATACCCATTAAATTTGTTGTTCCAATCCAATTACTATTTTATAAAACAATAATCCTCAAAAAACCGAATACTCCAAATTATGAAAAAAATAATTCTTTTGATCGCCCTATTCATTTGTGTTACATCCTGTACCAGTACACAATCTACCATAAAAAATATTGACAACAATGCACCAGATCTTCAGTTAGTTGAAAACAACACCTTTTACATATCGGAATTCAGTAAGGACCTGAAATACGGTTATAACAAGGATTACCCCATCAATATTTTTTTCGAAAGCACTCGGAACGTTACGATAAATCAGCAACGCTTTTTGAATGCTTTGGCTGGACCCAAAGGCGAAAAAATAACCTATACCAAACTAGAAAGTTGCTGCCCATTTCCCACAAAAAGAAGCGAAATGGGAGCTGGATTATTGGATGTGTATGAACTAAAATGGGATGGTCAAAAATCGCCCGTAATTTTATATTTGAACATTTACGAAAAAGGAGTTTTGATGGTTCCGTTTGGATTGAGCTTGAAAAAAAAATAAGTCAAAACCACAAATCCTAACTATCTTTGCACTTTCAAAAAATCACACTATGAACATACACAATATCCCACAAATAAAACATACTGATAGCGGCAACTTCTTTCTATTGGCAGGACCTTGCGCTATTGAAGGCGAAGAAATGGCGATGCGAATTGCCGATAAATTAGTTGGCATTACCGATAAATTAGCAATTCCTTTCGTTTTCAAAGGCTCCTTCAAAAAAGCCAATCGCTCTCGAATTGATAGTTTTTCAGGCATTGGAGACGAAAAAGCATTACAAATTCTTAGAAAAGTTTCCGAAACTTTTGGAGTTCCCACCGTGACGGATATTCATACTAATGAAGATGCAGTAATGGCTGCCGAATATGTCGATGTTTTGCAAATTCCTGCTTTCCTAGTGCGTCAAACGGATTTAGTCGTGGCTGCTGCCAATACTGGAAAAGTAGTCAACCTGAAAAAAGGGCAATTTATGAGTCCCGAAAGCATGAAACATGCCGTTCAAAAAGTATTGGATTGCAACAATCAAAATGTGATGGTTACAGATCGTGGAACCATGTTTGGCTACCAAGATATGATTGTCGATTTTCGCGGAATTCCTACGATGCAAAACTACGCAACAACCGTTCTTGACGTGACACATTCCTTACAACAACCCAACCAAACCATTGGCGTAACTGGCGGAAGACCCGATATGATTGAAACCATTGCCAAAGCTGGAATCGCTGTAGGTGTTGATGGAATTTTTATAGAAACTCATTTTGACCCTGCCAATGCCAAAAGCGATGGTGCCAATATGCTGCATTTAGACTATTTCGAAGCCTTAATGACCAAGCTTGTCGCCATCAGAAAAACCATAAATCAATTTTAAAAAACCCTGTTTTGAAAACAAATTTATTCAACTCCGCCTTATTAATTCTTTTCATTTCTTTCAGCACTTTTGCTCAAAATGACACTATTGTAAAAGAAAGATATACTGCTCACAACAAAGGAAAATTTACCATTTCTTGGGGTGGAAATAGAGAAAAATACTCGCAATCCGACATTCATTTTGTGGGTGATGATTACAATTTTATGGTTCAAAGTGCCGATGCACACGACAAACCAAAAGGTTGGCATATCGATTACATCACACCTGGGCAAATGACAATTCCTCAAACCAATTTCAAATTGGGTTACTTTTTTACGGATAAATACAGTGTTTCCATTGGAGTGGATCATATGAAATACGTAATGACCCAAAACCAAACTGCCAACGTAACTGGTTTAATTAATTTACCTACAGATCAACCTGGATCTTATTACAACGGTGGTTATGCAAATACACCCATAGATATGTCTCAAAATGGCGCTCAGGAAGGTGGTTTTGAGGAAGGTACAACTCAGGAAGGCATTCCTGCTTTTCTAATGTTCGAACATACCGATGGTTTAAATTATGTTTATACTGAAATAGCAAGACAAGATGATATTTCAAGTTGGTTTGGAATAAAAAACACCGATAAATTTCAAGTAAACATCAACGAAGGTTTTGGTTTTGGTTTATTATATCCAAAAACCAATACAACCCTTATGGGCAAAGAAAGATACGATGAGTTTCACGTATCAGGATATGGAACATCGGTTAAGGCGGGAATTAACCTGACTATTTTCAAATATTTCACCATCGAAGGAGTGCTAAAAGGGGGCTACATCAATATGCCCGACATTCGAACAACCAAAAGTACAGCTGACAGTGCTTCTCAGGAATTCTTTTTTGCCGAAACTATTATTGCTTTTGGAGGAATTTATAGAATTTAATGCAACGTATCCCTTTATAAAAAATCTCCTTTTAGGAGATTTTTTCATTTATACAAACTTAAAGCTTCTTGAATTACATCGACTAGAATCTCGTTGTTGATATTTTCTAAACTATAATAACGGAGCGATTTTACCGTATTTCGTTTTTCATCAACAAGATATTCTTGGTTTCGTTTCAATTGAAAACCTCTGGCAAAACCCGCATCAACAAACCCTTTTTTGTGATTAGGAGCCAGATAGCAAAACGGTTTTTTACGAAAGTAAAAATAAGGAACTCCCCATTTGAACAACAACTCTAGCTCAGGAATTTCTCTTTCGAAAACAGAAATCAAATGCAGTAGTATCGATTGGTACTTTTCGGGCTGTCTAAAGATATATTCGTCTGTAAGTCTCATTTTGTAAAAATAACCAAAAAACTGATGATTTTTCCTTACTTTAGTGGAATAAATAAATGTTGTATTAATTGTGCAAAGCCTGTCTAATTTAAATGGGTTCGCACTATTCAGTACCATATATACTAGTTATCTACAACTTTTC
>Ga0209717_1004658_pt1 | contig 11193 bp, 10 predicted proteins | sample AD_UKC048_MetaG_FD_184418 | JGI IMG/M metagenome (GOLD analysis project Ga0209717, IMG submission 184418) | Active sludge microbial communities of municipal wastewater-treating anaerobic digesters from USA - AD_UKC048_MetaG (SPAdes) (version 2) | ecosystem: Engineered > Bioreactor > Anaerobic >... | reverse complement strand
AAGATATATTTTTAGAATAAAGAGTATTTACAATGGAAAGATTTCCATAAGTGCGACTCAAATATTCAATGTAATGATCTCTAGCAGGAAGATACCTCGCCGCATCCAACTGCCTCTTCTCTGCATTTTTTTTGTATTTTTCAAGAAAAAATTCAGAAATACGAATAAAAGCGGCAATACTTGTTAAAATTTCAGAAGCATCCATATTTCTTAGTCCAAACCCTCAACAATCCTTATTTAATCTTCTGGAGTCCGTAAAGTTCATAAACTTTTTTGTTATCGTTGCTGTTGTCTAATAGCATTTTTTCCTCTCTTCTTCAACAAGAATGCAGATAATATAATCAAACTGAATCGAATAGTAAATAAAAGTTGACTGGTGATTATTAATGTTTCCCTGTGTTACCCTCTTCCCTTTTTTGACATACTTTTTCATGGGGGCATAATACTTTTGCGGAATGAAAAATTTACCTTAGCGAATAGGGAGTCAGTGATGGAAACTAAAATGGTGATGATCGTGTCAGCATTCCCTTCAAAAGAGGTGGCAAGGAAAATTGCCCTTGAGATGATCGAAAAAAGAATTGCTTCGTGTATTCAGATAACTGCTCCTGTTTTAAGCATTTATGAGTGGGAAGAGAAAATATGTCAGGAAGATGAGGCACTTGCATTTGTTAAGACTTCATGTTCACTGCAGGATTCGGCAGTTCAGTTCATAAAAGAGAGACACCCTTACGAAGTTCCTGAAATAATCACTATTCCTGTTATCGGCGGATTTGATAAATACATTCAATGGGTTGAAGATAATTTGATAAGCGTGAAGCGTGAATCGTGATGCGTCCTTCGATGAACTCAGGACAGGTGATGTGTGAATGGTAGGGGCACGATTTGTCGCGCCCGTGTAAATTTATTTATTTATTTTTTGAAAATTCTCTTTCAGCTTCTTCAATCTGCTTTTTCAGTTCTTCTTTGCTTGGAAGATAGAGCTGGTAACTGGATGCGTAAATATTGCTGTCTTTCGGCAGAGTAAGTTCAACGAGAGAATCGCTTTTTGAAATCCGAGGCACTGTCTCGGAAATTAAATTCTCAGAAATCCCAGACACCGTCTGGACATTATGCAACATCTCAAATTCATGGACTATTTCACATTTGTCCGACACTGTCGGACTAATTGCATTTGCTCTTTTTTCATATTGTGCAGGCAGTGCCTGCGTAATCTCTTTATAAGTTAAGTAAAATTGTCGAAACTGTTCAAGAGATCGTTTTGAAAACCCTTTGCCAAGATTTGCAGTGAGTTTTTCCGAGAGCTTTTTAATCAGCTCCTTTCCATACAACTCAGCTCGTTCGGCTCCGCCATTTTCAAACTCAACAATATACCATCCGAAAAGCCAGTTTCTGACAACAAGATATGTGTCAACACTTCTTGCCGCTCTTGATTGCAACTCATTGTGAGTATCCTGAAAAAGATTTACCAACTTCTCAATATCCATTTAATACCTCCAATTTTAAATCTCCAATCCATGACATTCTAAACTTTAAGCGTGAGATATCAAATTATTTGTAGGGGCTAACCCATCTGTTCGCCCGTGTAAATGTGGAATGGCTGTGAAAAAGTTCAAACCCTTTTCAGGACACAGCTTCCGTAACTTAAGCCGACTCCGAAACCGCTGATGAGGATGGTTCTGTTCTCTTTATTGTGCAATTCTTTTTCAAGGACTAACGGAATTGAACTTGAGATGGTGTTGCCGTAATTTCTTATGTCAAACGGTACTTTTGAAGGGTTGACACCCAGATCTTCCGCGACAATGTCAACCATGAACTTGCTTGCCTGATGAAGAACAAATCTGTCAATATTTTCAAGCATATATCCGTTATCTTCAATATTTTTTCTAATATCGTCAGGAACATATCTTTTAACAAATTTAACAACAGCAGCACCATTCATGAAAAGCTTGTCGTTTATGAGCCGGATCTCTTCCCATTTTTCACCGAGTGTTCCAAACGAAAATTTCCCCGGAACAATAACCGGTTCATCATTTGTTATCAGAGTTGCTGTCGCTCCGTCACCGAAAAGAAGCGTCGTGTTCCTGTCATCGGGATCAATTATTTTTGAATAAGGATCACTTGTGAAAAGGATCCCTTTCTTCATGTTGTTCGCTTTCATGAAACTTGTAATGACCGAAAGTCCGTAAATGAAGCCGGAGCATCCAAGAGAAATGTCAAATGATGCACAATTTACCCCCATACCGAGTTTTTTGTGAACAAGTGCTCCTGAATGAGGCATTCTGTCATCCGGATTCTGTGTCACGACAATAATGACTTCAATTTCATTTTTCTCAATCGGAATTTTTGACACAAGGTCATTGAACGCCTTGACACACATATCTGAACAGTCTTCGTTATCATCTTTCAAGGAAGTTTTAAAAACCCCTATTTTATCTTCAAGAAATGATTCTTTGAAACCGAACTTCTCCTGTTTCAATGTGTTGTTGATCCTTTTTTCAGGAATGTAAGTGCCTATCTCCCTGATTCCGTAAAAATTCTGATTAAAAAAATTTCTTTTCATCCCCGCTCCAGATAAAAAATTTAAACCCATCCCCTTTTTTGACTGACCGATCTCTCGACCGGTTACTGAAAAATATTAAAATTTGTAGTTATGTCAAATAAGTGATAAAGTTATAACGCAACTTTTTTATGGAGGCAATCATAATGGCAAGAGAAAAAACCTTGGTGCTTATCAAGCCGGGAGCGATTCAGCGGGAGCTCGCCGGTGAAATTATCACCCGCTTTGAAAGGAAGGGAATAAAGATCGTAGGAGTCAAAATGATGATGCTGGATGACTATATGATCGAGAAACATTATTCCCATCTTCGCAACGAACCTTTCTTCAATGAACTCAAAAAAGGAATGCAGAGAACTCCCATAATCGCTCTCGCCCTTGAAGGGAACGACATTATAAAAAGAGTGCGGGTTCTCATCGGTGCAACAAATCCGATAGAAGCGGCTCCCGGAACCATCAGAGGTGATTACTCCATCTCATTAAGCAACAATGTCATCCACGCATCGGCAAATGCTGAAGAAGCACTCATCGAACTTCAGCGGTTTTTCAAAGAAGATGAACTGTTCAATTATCAGAGAATGAATGTCATGGATTACACTGAAGACTGAGCAAAATCCCGTTTGACTTTTAAAACTACTTAAATTAACATCTCGGGTACTTTTTGCGAGGTGACAAAATGACGGAAAAGAAAACTCTTGCCCAGAAAATGAAAGCTCTTGAACAGATCGTTGAAAAACTGAATAAAGATCCTGAGATCGAAGAGGCGGTGAAACTTTATGAAGAGGGGGTGAAAACTGCCGCATCAATAAGAGAATATCTTGAAACTGCCCAGACCAAGATCCGTGTTCTGACTGAAAGCGGTGAAAAACTGGTCGATCCTGAAAAGCTCGGGAGAAAAGAGTGAACACTTTTAAAGAAATTCATTCTTCGCTTCTACCAGAAATTGAAAAAAACATCCGGTTCTATCTTGATTCACTTAAGATACCGGAAATATTGCACTTATCAATGGAATACAGCATCAGTGCAGGCGGAAAGCGGCTCAGACCTTTTCTTGCGATCGCTGTTGCAGGATTATTGAAAAAAGATCGTGAACTTGTAATGCCTTATGCGGCGGCTCTTGAATTTATCCATACTTATTCACTGATCCATGATGATCTGCCTGCTCTTGATAATGATGATCTCCGCAGGGGTCGTCCGAGCAGTCACAAACAATTCGGTGAAGATGTTGCAATTCTTGCAGGAGATGCACTGAACTGCGATGCATTTTCAATACTTTTTGAATTCGGGAAAGGGAACATTCAAAAAGGTGGTGCATATCTCGCAAAAGCGGCTGGCGGAAGAGGAATGGTGCTTGGTCAGGTCAAGGACTGCAAAATCCCTCAGAATGAAAGAACTGTAGAGATCTTAAATGATATAAATCTGCATAAAACCGCCGCGCTGATAACTGCTTCCACGGCAGGAGCGGCCGCATGGCTTAACGCAGAAGATGAACAAATTAAAGCACTTGAACAATTCGGGTTGAATCTCGGACTTGCCTTTCAGATAACTGACGACATTCTTGATATAACTTCAAGCACTGAAGAGCTCGGCAAAAAAGTCGGAAGTGATGCCGCACTGAATAAGATCACATATCCGTCTCTTCTTGGAGTTGAAAAATCTCAGTCAAAAGCAACCGGACACATCGAAATCGCGTTAAAATCTATTGGATCGTTTGACGGATCAATTTGGAAAACAGCTCTCGCAGAACTCGCTGAATATGTTTTGAGGAGAAAGAAATGATCGAAATAATAAAAAGATCTGACATTGCCGAACTTGAGAAAATCGCTCAGAACACCAGAGAGATAATGATCGATGCCGCTTCAAAGAACGGTGGTCATCTCGCTTCGTCTCTGGGTGCTGTCGAACTTACGATCGCCCTTTTGAAAGTTTTTGACATTCCGGATGACAAGATAATCTGGGATGTGGGTCACCAGTCATATGCCTACAAAATACTGACAGACAGATCGGAAAAGTTCAACACTTTAAGGACATTAGGTGGAATTTCCGGTTTCCCTAAAAGATGTGAATCCCCTTACGATTTTTTCGGAACAGGTCATGGAGGAACTTCAATTTCAGCCGGACTCGGGTTAAGGGAAGCTCTGAAGATCAGGAACATCAATTCAAAGGTCATTTCGGTGATCGGAGACGGCGCAATGACAAGCGGTCTTGCACTGGAAGCCATGAATAATGTTGATGAAACCGGAAAGAACACCATCACTGTTCTTAATGACAATGATATGTTCATTTCAACTTCGGTCGGGTCACTTTCAAGGTGGTTCAGTCGCGCACTTTCAGGCCAGAAATATACTTCCGCAAGGTCTGAAATTAAGCAGATAATCGCAAAACTTCCACCGTTCTTTCACGGCGAAAAGATTATTGAACTCATCAGAAAAACGATAAATTCGTCAAAATCGCTCCTAACTCCCGGAATTCTTTTTGAAGGTTTCGGATATCAGTATGTCGGTCCGATCGACGGGCACAACATTGAAGAACTCATTGAAACTCTTGAAGATATCAAGCCAAACAGTGAACCGGTGCTTCTTCATGTCCACTCAGTAAAAGGAAAAGGATATGAACCGGCAGAGAGAAATCCAAGAAAATTTCACGGAGTCGGCCCTTTTGACAAAAAAACAGGTGAAACAAAACCGTCATCACCCTCTTTTACTTCATACTTAAGCGATTATCTTCCGAAACTTTTTAGAAGGCACGGAAATCTTGTCGCAATAACTGCCGCAATGCCCGACGGAACGGGGATTAACACTCTTCAGAACATTTATCCTCACAGGGTTTATGATGTCGGAATGAGCGAAGGACATGCAGTAACATTTGCCGCAGGGCTTGCCGCAGGCGGTTCAAGACCGATCGTTGCGATATATTCCACTTTTCTTCAGCGGGCTTACGACAGCATAGTTCATGATGTGGCGCTCCAGAACCTTCCTGTTATTTTTCTTATCGACAGAGCAGGGCTTGTCGGCGATGACGGAGCGACCCATCACGGACTTTTTGATATGAGTTACTTAAGAATAATCCCGAATCTTACTTTGATGGCACCCCGGGATGAACACGAAATGGCAAGAATGATCGAATTTGCAGTGAACAATGTTTCAGGGCCTGTAGCAATAAGATATCCGCGAGGAAGCGGCTCTGGCAAAAGGCATTACAACCGTCTCACTCCCCTTAAATCGGTCAAAGGTGAACTCCTTGCAACAGGTAAAGACCCTGTAATGATAATATCTGTCGGAATTATGGCTAACATGGCAAGTGAAGCAGTCGGAAAACTTGAGAAAAAAGGACATAAAGTTTTCCATTACGACCTCCGCTTCATCAAACCACTCCCTGAAGAACTCTTTGAAATCATTAATAAAAACAAAATCAATAAAATTGTGACAATTGAAGACGGGATCATGGCTGGCGGAGCAGGAAGTGCAATTTTAGAAGCACTCAGCAATAGAAATCTGGATGTAAAATGCCGCATCATCGGCATCAACGACACATTCTCCACCCACGGCACCCAGAATGAACTCAAAAAACTCGAAGGACTCACTGTTGAAAATATTGTGAAATCTGTTCTGGATAAATAAATGAAAAAATCACGCGTCATAACACTTGGAAACATTTTGATCGGTGGGGACAATCCGCCGGTGATCCAGACGATGATAACTACTCCGATGAACAATTTTGATAAGGCGCTTGCTGAGGCGGAAACGGCTTTTGAGCTTGGATGCAGGGTTGTGCGGACTGCTTTCAAGAACGGTGATGAAGAGCAGAGTTTAAAAGATATGGTCAAAAGTTTTAAGGGTGAGATCATTGCAGATATTCATTTTGATTATCGTCTGGCGTTGATGGCGATTGATGCGGGGGTTAGCGGTGTGCGGTTCAATCCGGGAAATGTCGGTGGAAAGGAACGGGTTAAGGAAATAATAGAATCTGCAAAGAAACGGCCTGAAATGGCGATCAGGATTGGAGTGAACGGCGGGTCGCTTGAAAAGGAAATACTTAATAAATATAACGGTGTAACTTGGGAAGGTCTTGTCGAAAGTTCACTTTTCTGGGCTGATTATATTGAGCAGGAGCTTGGATACAGAAACTTTAAAATATCAGCAAAATCATCGAGTGTTCCTGAAACGATCGCCGCATGCAGAATGATAAGGGAAAAATGTGATGCACCTCTTCATGTCGGAATTACTGAAGCAGGCGGAGGCAAAAGAGGAATAATCAAAAGCACTGCCGGACTGTCAATTTTAATTTCGGAAGGACTTGCGGACACTTTCAGAGTGTCGCTCACTGCATCAATTGTTGAAGAAATTCAGACAGCTAACACAATTTTAAAATCACTTGGACTTTTAAAAACCGGTGCTGACATCATTAGTTGTCCAACCTGCGGAAGAACTCACGGAGCAGTGATCGAATACTACAACAAACTTGAAAAATGGTTCAATGAACAGATCTGGTGGATGAAACCGGCTCTGAAAGTTGCCGTCATGGGCTGCGAAGTGAACGGACCGGGAGAAGCTCGTGAAGCAGATCTTGGAATAGCTTTAGGAAAAAACTGTGCCCTTTATTTTGAAAAAGGAAAAATCATCAATAAATTCAACGATCAGGATGAAGCGTTTGAACATCTTTTGAAAAGGATCTCTGAAAACTGGAATTGACAATCAGGAGCAAATCATGAAAAAAACCATCCTTGTTTTAATTATTGCGGGCTTTCTTTCTTTTTCCTGCAGCAACGGCAGTTCTGATGAAAACCCGGACTTGGAACAGAATGACTCGTCCGCTATTAATGATGAAGACTCATCTGACACTGGTGACACCGGAAATTCAGGTGATTCAGGAAATTCGGGGAATTCTGGTGACACTGGTGATACTGGAAACAGCGGGAACTCAGGGGATTCAGGAAACAGTGGTGACTCCGGCAACTCAGGAAATACCGGTGACACAGGAAATTCCGGCAACACCGGTGACTCTGGAAATTCCGGCACTGAAGGAACTCAAGGTTATAACGGTGATTTCGGAGCATTCCGTTTCGGCGGAAATGGAAAGGATTTTGCACAGAACATTGTCACAAAAGATGGAAAAACTCTCTACATCGCAGGAGATACCAACAGCGGGCTTGACACTTTTACCGGCTTCCCGTCAGGTAAAACAAGTGCATTTGTTGCAAAAATGGAACTTAACGAAAGCGATGAAATATCAATAAAATGGATAAGAGAAATAAGATCAACGGGAACTATGGCTCAGGAAAGTGCAAGAGCTATCACACTTGATAAAGACGGGAACATTCTTGTTGCAGGAACAACTTACGGAGACCTCGACGATGAGTGGGAACCAATTGTTCCGGGTGATGTCTTTGCGGCAAAACTCAATCCTGCCGGAGAAATTCTCTGGGTAAGGCAATGGGGTTCAACAGATCAGGAGGAATACGGTTTCGGAATAACAACTGACATCTCAGGCGATGTTTATGTGACAGGTCACGGAATGGGTGAATTTCACGACACGGTGTTTAAAGACGGATATGACTGCTTTGTTACAAAAATTTCTTCATCGGGAATTATCGGCTGGTCAAAACAGATTGGAAGCAGTGACCTTGAATTCTGCTACTCTGTCGCAGTTGATGATCAGGGAAGCGTTTTTGTTGCCGGATATACTTTTGACAAGGTTGGAGATCAGAGTTTTCACGGAACAGAGGGCGACCCCGATTCTTTTCTTGCGAAACTGAATGCATCGAACGGAAATGAGATCTGGATAAAGCAGTACGGAACTATCGAAGGCGATATGGCTTTTGCAATGGAATACAGCGACGGAAAACTTTATATCGCAGGGCTTTACGAAGAGTGGAACAATGTGATGACCGTTGATCCTGAAGATGGTAAAATTTTATGGAATGCCTTATGGTATGACAACGAAGAAGAAGTTCCAAGAGCAATAAGTGTCGGTGAAAAAGCAATATATGTCAGCGGTCTTAGCTATATGTTCCCGAATCAGGAAAACGATCAGGACATATTCATCGCAGCCGTTGATTTTCAGGGCGAAGTTCTCTGGCATCATTTCATCGGAACTGATGAAGACGACTGGTCATACGGACTTGATGCGGCTGATGGAAAACTTTTTGTAGTAGGAATAACTCAAGGTATCATCGAAGGTGACGGCTCCGCAATCTCAAATGAAGACGGAGCTATTCTTTTCACGGAAGAATGATATTCATTTAAAAAACCGTAATAATACATCCGCTTGAAGATTTTTTTTCAATTGATTCATCGCTCTCTTCATCATTTAATTCATCAGCTTCTGAGATAGAATCGGCATCCGGCTCTTCTTCAGTTGCTTCACATTTTTCTCCGCCCCACTCACCAATGATGTCAACTGTCACTTTTGTCTTTGAAAGATCAAATTTAATTTCCCCTTTCGCTTTTTCATCGTTCCAGTAGTCGGCAACTGTGCTTGGAATCCTGTATTTGGGGTAATATGCCGGAGCGACATGTATCCCAAGCCGGTGACCTTTGTCAAAGATTATGGATATGTAGCCGGCGTTAAATTCCATTTCGGTCAACGCCCCTTTCTCAATCAGAGATTCATTTTCAAGACCGTTACGGAATCTTACTTTCTGAGCACCTTCAAGCATCAGATATTCAGTTCCGTCAGGATAGATATCGGTAAATATCACAACCATGTCAAAATCTTCAACATCAGCCGCAAAAACTGCATGAAAACCGATCGCACCTGTAATTTCAGTCGGCTCTAAAAACGGCTCTGTGATAAATGACATGACATCAGTCCGTTCTCTATATTCAGAAACATCACAAGGTCCCGGATTTATTGTCAGATTATTACCACACAAAGAAGGGAAAGGATCATTCAGGTCAAACTTCAGAATGAATTCACCTTCACCGCAGTCACCCGCTTTTAAAACGAGATCGGCTCCTGCCGACAGAGAAAGTTCCGATGCATCATCCGGAGGAAATTTATCAGCCGTTTTCCATTCATTTCCCGGAGCATTTTCTTTTTTCACATCACCTATCGTGTAGTATGTGACTGTCGCCATTTCAGGTTTTTGCGTATATGACGGCCAGAAATAATGGATAAGATATGCGAAAACCGGATCATCTTCACCTTCATAGTGTTTTGCGGCATTCTCAGGGAATGTAAGCTCTCCGGAGATGTTTGTCATGAACTTATTGTGATCCCACGGACCGATAACAAGATGCTGATCAGCAGCTCCTGCCTCAGTAAAAAGACGAAAAGTGTCTATCTGATACTTTCCGAACATATCAAACCATCCGGCAAGGTGTGCCGCAGGAACACTAAGATTCTCCTTTTTCTTAAAGATATCAGTCACATCCCAGTAGTCATTGCTTTTGCTGTACATGTCGCCAGTCATCATATCATCTATGAAAAACGACGCTTTCTGATCGTTGAGCCATGCCGTCATTGCATGTTCCCTTAAAATTCCGCCCGGAAAGAAAGTGCCGTTGTAGAGATCTCCCGATGCAACTGTTATTATCTGATAAATAAGTCCCGGTTTCTCATCAAGTCCCGCCATGAAATACTGGACAAGTCCTTCTGCCGATCCTCCTATTGTTGCAATTTTCCCGTTGCACCACGGTTGATCAGTTATCCATTTAAGAGTGTCATATCCATCCATGTGTTCACCCCATCCTTCGGTATGAAAGACTCCGTGAGTCCCTTCAGAACCGAAAGTTCCTCTGAATGACTGCGCGATGAAAACAACATTGGAATCTGCCATATTACCGCCTGATTCTTCTTTCTGTGTCCTGTCATAAGGAGATCTGTTAAGAATTACAGGATAGCTTTCTGTCTGATAATTATCCGGAAAATAGATGTCAGTTTCAAGACCGGTCCCGTCACTCATCGGGATCATTATTGTCTTTTTAACAACTCCTGAAAGCTGCATGGACACTGTAATTAAAACTGTTAGAAAAATCACTTTTATTACTTTGCTATGCATATAAACCCTCCAAAAAAAAGACAAAAAGGATGGTAATTAAGAAAAATGATAATCCTGACAACAGGTTTTTCAAGGGAATCAAGAGATTATTTTAATATTACCGGAGAATGACACCCCATTCAAGCACTGAAAATCCCTCTCTGACAAATGGCTCTATAACAGGTTCTTCAAGATGGGCTACACATGTCGAAGTCTCTTTTACAGCATATGAAAGCCGCTGCACGCTGTCGGGTTCAATTGAAATGTTCAGTTTTACGACTGGATCTATCTCTGCCGCAGTCTGCGGATAAATGTTGTAGCATCCTCCGTCAAGACGGGGTATCCACCATTCTATGAAGTCTTCTATTTCACGACCGGCAAACCCATAAGCACTCAGATTTATTCTGAAAAATTCTTCAAGATCTCCATTTTCAACGGTCCAGCCATTTCTATATTGGAAAACATCGGGGTTCTGGCTCTCATAGAACAGATATCCGTATTTTCCATCTATCGTACCGTCCGATTCAACTCTCACATTCCACCCTGTTCCATATTCAGGGATAGAGGTCGTCACATGTCCACCCTGAGGAAAATCAAGTGTAATATCAAGATAGACCGTTTCTTCCGGATACAGATAAATATTGGGTTTTTCCATCTG
>Ga0209717_1004655_pt1 | contig 11196 bp, 7 predicted proteins | sample AD_UKC048_MetaG_FD_184418 | JGI IMG/M metagenome (GOLD analysis project Ga0209717, IMG submission 184418) | Active sludge microbial communities of municipal wastewater-treating anaerobic digesters from USA - AD_UKC048_MetaG (SPAdes) (version 2) | ecosystem: Engineered > Bioreactor > Anaerobic >... | reverse complement strand
GTGTAAAGATAGGAGCTACAAGATGGCAGGGGCTTGTCGCGCCAGCACTAAATAAGATGGGTTATTATCTAACTTATAAAAGAATGATTTATTTGTGTCATAATGATGCAAGCACAAGCAACGCATTTGTTACGGCATATAAAAACATTTATGGCGGCAAATATTGTAAATAATTTTTAAATAGATTAGGTATGTTTAATAAAAAAATAATATTGGTTATATTTGCAATTATTTGTTTAATTTTTTTATCTAATAATCTTTATTCTTTAGAAATTAAGCCAAGTCTCGATCAAACTACAAATGCATATACATACGGTCATAATGAAGATATCTCTAATTTACATATTACAAGTGTAAGTTTTGTTCAAAATACGGACTCAAAAAAGTGTACATTAAATTTAACATTTGATAAAACTTATTTACAAACAAAATTATTTGGTGCTTATCAAGCAATTGGTGTAATTATTAATGAATATCCTACTAGTGATGATGTTAGACGCACATACGGCAGTAAAATGAATAAAATTGTAAAAAGTAACATTATTGCTTCTGGATCAAGTGATAAAATTCTTACCAATTCTTCACATCCAAATTATGTTGACCCAGATTTTAAAGCAATAATTTATTGGAATAATTTAGGTACTAATAAATTTTCTTCAACTTATGATTGTAGCTCTTTTAACTCTAATAAAGTAGATGTGTTTATTTTTAGGCCAGAAAAATCAACAGTAACTGGAGTAAAATTAAATAATGTTTATATTTTTTACGCAGATAAAAAAGATATTAAAAGTTTAGATATAGGTACAGATAGTTCGGGCATATTTAGACAACACCCTCCAACAACACATATGTATAATATAGCTTACGCATATGATGTTCCAGTAACTAAAACTTCCGCAACTACTTCTACAACTACTGATTGTTCTACAAAATGTTCAGGATATAAATCTTCAGCAAATTATCCCTCTAACCCAGTTAAAATTGGTAGTAATACATTAAATAAAGGGCAAGTTTGTTATAAATGTATTTCTTATTCTCAAGTAGAAAGATGTGATCCAATTACTGGTACAAAAGGAGGAATAACTAGTTTACCATCACCGTTAAGAGCAGAAATATGTCCTAATGAATTTAGTGCTCCCGCAAATAATAATGGCAGTCAATCACCAAATAATGATAGCGGTCAAAAATCAGAAGACGAGGGAGATAATTCTCAAAGTTCAGATCAAATAACAGAAGATACTGAAAACAATGGAAATAATAATTTTTCTAAAACTATTTTTAATTTTAATTTGGAAGCGAAAATATCTAGTGTGAAATATTCGTTATCTGGTGATGCTAAAGAATATGCTGCAAGAAAAATAGATTCTCCAGAATCTTATTTTATTGATTATAAAAATAAAACCAAAAACGTACAAGTTTATTTGTCTGGTTTTAATAAAGACCAGCCAATGTTTGCAATTATTACAACGCCAGAAAAACTAAACGATATAGATAAAGAATTAAAGGCAGTATTAGAGGGATTTAATGATTTCAGTTTAAGTGATACAGATAATTTTTTAAATAAAATAAAAGATTATGCAAAAGTTTATTCTTTTAAAAATTATATTGCTCAATCAGATTATATTATAAATAATGGTTTTAAATTGGATTATTGGGATAATATTAATTTTAAGCTTGGGACTCAAAATCAATTTAAATTTAATATAGAGAATGGTACTGAAAATAATCAATTTGTATTAATATTTATGCAAATATCAGATATAAAAAAAATAAATATTGCATATACAAATCTTTATATTTTAGATAGCAAAGAACTTTCAGCTTATAATTTATGTGAAATAAATAGAAAAACTATGGCATTTTATTGTAACGGAGAAGAATGTAATCTCCCAAAAAATTGTTTAGATAGATGGGATTTTGAGGCTGATAAATTCTGGAGAGAACCAGTAATAGAAAAAGAGCAACCAGAAACAACTGAAACAATAGAAACTACAGAAACAACTGAAACAATAGAAACAACCAGTTATAGTTTTAATGGCAAATGTAGTATATTAAAACAAAAAACAGTTGAGGAATATATAACTTGTTTAAGAAATAATATTAATACAGTAGATTTAGTAAACAAAAAATATGAATTTGTAAATGTAAAAGCACCAATTGTTATTGGTAATGAAATAATAAATCAAAAATATAATTCAACATATTATGCTGCTAATTCTAACTGTTATAATAATGAGTCCTATAATAGACCTATATTTGAAGCCGCAAAGAATGCAAAATTAACAGAAGAAGAAACGTCTCAACTATGGGCGAGATTATCCGCAGAATCCGGCTGTAATCCTAATGTTAATTGTGGGGATAGTTGTACAAGCTACGGGGTTGGGCAGATAAATAATTCCTGGAATAATGCAACCGGATATAATAGTATTAAAAAATATTTAATAGAAATAAATTCTTCTAAATATGATACTTTTGAAAAATATCAAAATATATTTAATAAAATGAAGTCTGCTAGTCGCAATTACCAAGATAATGTATCTAGTGTAGAATTGTCTATTGCTATAAATAAATATCACAAAAAATTAATATTAAATGCTTCTAGTGGTGCAACAAAACCATTTATGGATATCTTTGATAAAGAATATGATCACGATGATGCAATAGATATTATGTTTGCAACAGGGTATGTATATAATAGAGGAAGCTCTAGTGCACCACATTTTTCTGATGGCGTAACAATAGGCGTAACAAGATGGCAAGGTGTAGTGTACCCTGCATTACGAAAAATAGGGTATTATTTAATATATAAAAGAATGATATACAATTGTCATAATAGTGGCACTACAAATGCTTTTGTTACTGCATATAAAAATGTTTATGGTGGGAAGTATTGTGATAAAGTACAGACAATTAGGTATGATAATAAAAAAGGTCAAGACACATCACAAAAAATTGAAGATGACAAATATAATACATTTTCACAAACCCCTTTAGTCAATGGTGTAGATATAGTAAATTACGCTAAGAAATATGTTGGATATAAATATCTTTGGGGGGGAAATTGTTTAACTGGGGCCGGTTCTTCACAAAATTTAAAAGGGGTAGACTGTTCTGGATTTATTAGAGAAATATATAGTCATTTTGGAATAGAAATTAGGCCAAGAAACTCAAAATATCAAACATATTGTGGAACTAAAGTTGAACGTTTAGAAGATGCACAGCCAGGAGACGTTCTTGCTTTTGCAAGAGATAATGGTAAATCTTTTAATCAAATACATCATGTTGCAATGTATGCTGGCAAAGATTCTTCCGGTAATGTTATGATTGTACACGCAAAAGGTAAAAACTATGGAATAGTATATGAAAAAATATCTTCAAAATATGTAAATGAATTATATTCTATAAAAAGATATGTAAATGTAAAGGTATGTAAAAATACGCCAGTTGATGCAACACTTAAGAAAAATCCAGTTTGTTTTTTAAGTTAAATTATTTTCTTTTCTATTTTTAATAGTTTTGTTATTTAAATAATTATTATGTGTGGCATAAATGCTTATTTTGGAAAAAAAGAATGTATTCCTATATTAATAAATGGACTTAAAAGGCTAGAATATAGAGGCTATGATTCTTGTGGAATAGCAGTTGTTGATAATAAAACTAAAGAACTAAAAATTATTAAGGCAAAAGGGAAGATTGTAAATCTTGAAGAAGAAGTAAAAAAAGAAAATAATCTACACGCAAATATTGGAATTGCACACACCAGGTGGGCAACACACGGAGAACCTACTGTAATTAATGCTCACCCACATACTGATTGTAAAACAGAAATTGCATTAGTACATAATGGTATAATTGAAAACTTCGAAACTTTAAAGAAATTTCTAGAAAAAGAAGGGCATGTTTTCAAGTCTGAAACAGACACCGAAGTATTAGCACACTTAATTGAGAAGTTTTATTCAGGAGACTTAAAAAAAGCAGTTCAAAAGGCCTTAAAGAAAGTTGTGGGTACTTTTGGTATTGTAGTTATAGATAAGCAAGGTAAAGAACTTATTGTTGCTAGGCGCGGTTCTCCAATAGTTATTGGAATTGGAGATTGCGAATATTTTGTGGCAAGCGATGTTTCTGCAATAATTGAACACACAAAGAAAGTAATGTATTTAGAAGATAATGAAATGGCTTGTATTAATGGTGGTTGTGAAATTACATCTCTTGACAATATAACTTTAGATAAAGAAACCATAGAAATAGAAACAAATCTAGAAGAAATAGAAAAGCAAGGCTATAAACATTTTATGTTAAAAGAAATACATGAGCAACCAGAAACTATAAAGCAAGCAATCTTAGGAAGAATTGATTTTGAGAATAATACTGCAAAATTGGGTGGTATTAACCTAACTACAGAGCAAATAAAAAATATAAAAAGAATAATTATTGTTGCTTGTGGTACCTCCTGGCATTGTGGTCTTGTCGCAAAGTTTTCTATGGAAGGTTTTTTAAGAATTCCAGTAGAAGTTGATTATGCTTCTGAGTTTAGATATAGAAATCCAATAATTGATAATAATACTTTAATTATAGCAATAAGTCAATCAGGAGAAACAGCAGACACTCTTGCAGCAGTTAGAGAAGCAAAGAAAAAAGGTGCAAAAGTAATTGGTATTGTTAATGTTGTTGGTTCAACAATTGCTAGAGAATGTGATGGTGGTATATATATTAGAGCAGGACCAGAAATAGGTGTTGCTTCAACAAAAGCATTTACCAGCCAACTAGTTTGTTTGAATCTTTTAACCCTATATCTTGGTAGAATTATCGGGAGTATAGATGACTCCGGCGCTAAAAAATTAATAAATAATCTTTTAGAATTACCCCACATAATAAGAGCAGAGTTAAAAAAAGAAAATGAAGAAAAAATAAAAGAAATTGCAAAAAAATATTACATTTGTAAAAACACACTATATCTTGGACGAGGAATAAATTATCCAATCGCTTTAGAAGGCGCCCTAAAACTAAAAGAAATATCTTATATTCACGCAGAAGGCTATCCAGCAGCAGAGATGAAGCACGGTCCGATTGCTTTAATTGACAAGGGCTTGCCTGTTGTAGTTATTGCCAACAGTGATTTAAACTATGATAAAGTTTTATCTAACATACATGAGGCAAAGGCAAGAGGGGCAAGTATCATAGCAATAGCTACTCAAGGAGATGAAGAGATAGAGAAATTATGCGATCATGTTATTTTTGTTCCAATAACCTGCTCAAATTTAACGCCTTTTGTTAATGTTATACCAATGCAACTTCTAGCTTATTATATAGCAGACTTTAAAGACTGTGCTATTGATCAACCAAGAAATCTTGCAAAATCAGTAACTGTAGAATAAAGTAAAACTAGTTTTAGAATAAAATAAGAAAAAGAAAAAAGAATAAATTTCTTTAGTTTTTAGCTATAGAAATTATTTCTTTTAATGCAACTACTATTGTAGCAGGTATTGTGAATATCATAATTGCGTGTAATACTCCTGCTAAGTAAGGACCAATAATCATTAAATTTTGTATTGATGCCCCCCCAAGAGATGTAACAATTACAAGACACACTGCTGTAAGTAAGTAGTCTTTAACTTCTTTGTCTGTTATATTTAAGAATCCTACAATTAGACCAAGTATCATTAACAAAGATGTAATTACTACTGGACTTATAAAATTCATTAATATGCCTGAAATTATTGCAATTACAATTCCTGCAATAAATATATAAGCTCCTATTTTTGTTTCTTTTTTTGCCATTTATTTTACCCCCTTATTTTTTGTAATAGAAATGGTTTAGCTTAAGATTTAAGCCTTATATATATCTATTTTAAAAACAGTATATAAAGCTTTCTTTTGCCTTAAGATTATAAAGCTTTTCATACATAACATATATAACAAATAACCGGATTTAGTTAATATTTTTAAGAGAGAGAAAAATATGAAAAAAATAAAAAAAGCAACAGTTAGTTTAACTAAAAAAGAGATAATAGAAAAGCTAAATAAACAGCTTAATTCTCCAAAGAAATTTATTATCTCACCAATTGATATATCATTACTAAGAAAGAAAAAAATAAGTATTAATAGATATGCAAAAGATTTACAGAAAGTTAAAGCAAATTATACTATATTCTTAGGTTTAAAATACACTCTTAAAGACTTAAAAAATGCAGGTTTTAATAATCTGGAATTAAAAAAATTAGGTTTTTCATTAAATGAGCCAAAAAAAGTAAAAGAAACAATTCCACAAAAACCTGTTTTAAAAGAAAAAAAAGCAACCGCTAGTCTAAATAAAAAAGAGATAATAGAAAAGCTAAATAAACAGCTTAATTCTCCAAAGAAATTTATTATCTCGCCAATTGATATATCATTACTAAGAAAGAAAAAAATAAGTATCATTAGATTTGCTAAAGATCTACAGAAAGCTAAAGCAAATCGAACAATATTCTCTGGGCTGAAATATACATTCACGGATCTTAAAAAAGCAGGTTTTACAGCTGCAGAAATAAAAACACTAGGATTTAAAGAAGAAAAAAAAGAAAAACCCCAAAAAATAACAATAAAAAAGCCTATAAAAAAAAAGAAAATAACTTTGTCTGAGCTTTTAAGAAAAAAAACACCAGCAAAGAAATTATTACAATTAGGTTATAATCATAAAAGACTAAAAAAAGCAAAATACACTGCAACAAGACTAAAGAAAATGAAATTTAGTTCAATGTATCTTTTTACTTTAGGGTTTTCTGCTCAAGAGTTAAGAAATGCAAAATATACTTTAACAGAACTTAAAAGAGCAGGTTATTCAGCTAAAGAACTAAAAGACACAGGTTATTCAGCAAAAGATTTACTAAAAGCTAAATTCAGCGAAGACGTGGTTGCTTATGCACAATATCCTGCAAAAGACCTATATAAGCTAAATATTCCTGTAAAGAAATTAAAGATTGCAGGCTATAAAGCAAATGAATTAATTGAAGCAGGTTATACTCTTGAAGACCTAAAAAAAGCATACACAGTTAGTGAACTATTACTTGCAGGCTACACCCTTCTAGATTTAGTAGACAAAGAAAAGATAAATATTCAAGATTTACTTGATGAAGGCATAACAGTTTCTGATCTTTTAAAAGAAGGCTTTAGAATTAAAGAATTAGTACCATTAGGTGTAACCTTAAAACAATTAAGAGAAGCAGGAATCTCTGCAAGAGACATGTATAGAGCTGGTTATTCTGTAAGAGATTTAAAAGAAGCAGGCTATAAGCTTATAGAAATCTTTGAACTAAGAGATCTTTTAACAAATCAAGAGAAAAAAGAAGAATTTAGTTTAGAGGATTTAAGATATCTTAATTATTCTGCTAAAGATTTACTGTTGTTTGGATATTCTCCTGCAGAATTATATTTCTCTGGTTTTACTACAAAAGAATTATCTCAAGCAGGTCTTTCTTGTTCACAATTAATGGATGCTGGTTGTTCTTTATCTGAAATAAGACTTTGCGGTTGTGAGCTGCCAGAGTTTATTGCGAAAGGTTACTCTGCAAAAGAACTAAAGAAAGCTGGTTTTTCTGCTCTTGAGATTCATTTGGCGGGCTATAGTTTATATGATTTAAGAGATGCAGAGTTTGATGCTAAAGAACTTCTTGGTATTGGTTATTCTGCAAATCAATTTCATAATCTTGGTTTTACTGCAAGAGAGCTTTATTTTGCAGGTTTTGATCTAAAGGTCATAAAAGATGCAGGTTATTCTGCAAAAGAACTAGCTGATCTTGATATCGATGTTATAGAGTTTGCAAAGGCCGGTTATTCTGCTAAAGAAATGAGAGCAGCAAGCTATAGTGCCTATGATTTAAAGAAAGCATATTCTGCTAAAGAGCTTAGATATGCAGGCTTTGATTCTGCTTCTTTAAGGGATGCTGGATATTCAGCAAAAGAGTTACATGATGTTGGCTTTTATCCACGAGAACTATATTATGCTGGCTTTCCTGCAAAAGATGTTTGGAAATTAGGTCTAAAAGCTAGACAATTAAGAGTTATAAGATATTCTGCAAAGGAACTAAAACCTCTTGGCTTTTCTGCAAAAGAACTATATAAGGCAGGCTACAGCCCAGACCAACTAATAAAAGCCGGCTATGGTTATAAAGAATTAGCAGAACTAGGAATTAGCCAAAGAAGACTACAAAGACACGTAAGAATAAATTCTAAGGGCTACGTCTTCTAATACTTTCTTTTCTTATTATTTTTGTTGGTTTTCTAAATATCAAATATATTATTTTTAGAATTACAAATATAGTTGGAATAAGCAAGATGTTTAGAAAGTCCTGTAAATTAAATACTCCAAATCTAAATAACAATAATAACCCTAAAATCCAACCAATTGAATAATAAATCGTTGTGTGAATTTGACCAGCAACTGCTTTGTAAGTTAAAAACGCAATATAACCAATACCATAAATATAAGAAATATATTGGAAAATCAGTTGATCTTGCCAGGAATAACCAAAAGCAATTTCTAAAAATCTAATAATTAAATAAATTACTCCGGGAATAATAATTCCAAAAATTATTGTTTTTTTTGTAATTCTAATAAAAGAGTTAATAATTCCAGAAGATACTTCTGTAACTTTATTTTTTGGCTCTTGCATTTCTATTCTTTTTAATTTGTTTTTTTATTTCTTTTGTTTGTTTCTTAACAACCAAATGCCCTGTTCTTAGAAAATCCTGTAGACTTACTAGCCCATATTTTGTAACTATCCATGAACCAGTAAAGATAATACCTGCAAACCAAGGATTTACTCTTAAAAGTAAAGAAGCAACTCCGCCAGCAGTTGCTACTTGTAATTCTGGTTTAGAAAATAATTCTCCTACTCTTTCAAAGAACAGTTTGGATTTACCCATTTTTGGATTAATCTCTGCAACCATTTCTCCATTCCTAAATAATCTAACCTTTCCATCTTCTTCTGAAGAAATAATTGATAAAACATTAGGAAAACAAGAAATCCCTCTAGCAGCAGAATGTCTTGTTCCATGTCCCAAAAGTATTTTTGTTTTTTTAACCTTTACGCCATAATCTACTATATAACCAGAATTATCCACAACAATTGCACCATCAAGTTCTAAAAGAGCTATCAGAAGTGTTTGTGTTTCTTTTTTAAAAATACTTACTTTCTTATTTGAAAAAAGATCAGGATAAAGTCTTTCATATTTATTAGAAATATCAGATTTACTTATTATAAAAAAAGAACCTTTTTTCTTGTTTGCCATTCCGTTTACAATTTGTGTAACTGTAGAAATAACTTTTTTGTTTAAGTTTGCATTATGTTTTTTTTCGACCATATTATCTATTTCTCCTAATTGCCCTATATTATATATTTTTAGTTAAGTTTATAAAATAATTTACTAACATATATTTTATTAAAAATAAAAAATTAGAGATAAATTATGGTAAATACACTTCTGTTTTTGTTATTGATGTCCGGAATATTCTTACTTGGCTTTTTTGGAAATATTTTTTTTAAGAAAACCAAGATATCTGATATTTTAATTTTAATATTTGTTGGTATGCTTTTAGGGCCAATATTTCATTTAATACCGATTAATATTGTTGAACTATTAAAATCTTTTACTCCAATATTTGCAGCAGTTGCATTAATTATTTTATTGTTTGATGGTGGATTGTGCTTAAATTTTAATAAAGTTGTCAACGAAATAAAAAATTCATTTATTTTCACAATTTTAATATTTTTATTTACTGCAGGAATTAGTGGTGTATTTTTACATTATGTTTTTGGAGTAGAATGGATATTTGGGTTTCTTGCAGGATCAATTATTGGCGGTACTAGTTCTGCAATAGTAATTCCATTAGTTACAAGATCAAGTGCAGGTGAAAAAACCAGAATAATACTGACATTAGAATCAGCAATGACAGATGTTTTTTGTGTTGTCGCAACAATAACAATTGCAGGGTTAATTGTTTCTCAATCAATAAACGCAACAAATATAGCTCAGGGCATATTTTCTGCATTTGCTATAGCTACTGTTATTGGTCTAGTTGGAGGGTTAATCTGGATAAAAGTATTAAGAGACTATACAGAAACAAAAGACTTTGATTATCTTCTTACTTTAGCTTTTTTATTTTTATTATATGTAGCGACAGAATATCTAAATGGAAACGGAGCATTCTGTGCATTAATCTTTGGATTAGTTCTAGGTAATGCTTCAACAATTCTAAAAGCATTTAAGATGAAAGAATTTACTATGGAAAAAAGCATGTCTCATTTCCAGACAGAAATTTCATTATTAATTAAGACTTTTTTCTTTGTGTATCTTGGAATAATAATTGACCTTACAATTATTTCTCTTGAAACGATTTTAATCTCGTTAGGCTTGATTGTTGTTTTAATAATTGTTAGAATTCTTGCAGCAAAATTATTGTTTTCAAAAAGCCTTAATAAAACAGACCAAAATATTATTTCTGCTCTTCATGCTAGAGGCCTAGCAGCTGCAGTACTTGCAACATATCCCATAAGTATAGGAATTATTAATGACTTTACAAATAAGCTTGTGGCGGTTGTATTTTTAGTAATATTAATAACAAACATTACAACAACCATCTATTTATTTTTGGTAGAAAAAGGGATAGCTAAAGAATTTAAAATTAAAGCAAATAATTTGGTGAAATAATGTTTAGATTAAAATCAAGAAAAGGGATTTCTGAGATTATTAGTGTAACGTTATTAATAGTAATTGTAGTAATTCTTGCTAGTCTTTTCTTTGCGTGGTCAAGAAACTCGGCAAAGACAAAAATGGACCAAGTTACAGCAGAGCTAAAAGCAGCAAGCGATTTAGAATGCTCAAATGCGCAATTTTATGTTGATTCTTGTACAATCTATAGTACTACTAAAACAGTAAGACTTGTTTTAATGAATAATTCAGATATTAGGTTATTTAATTTACAACTAATAATTAATGGAAATGTTTCTGGAAGTTTTAATAAAATAGTAGAAGCAGGAGAAACTGCATATCTTTCAACAGACACAAATTTTACTGTTAATAGAGGGGATCAAAATTCTTTAGTGGATATTGATATTGAAGATATAGATAATATAACTTTAACAAACGGCGCTTGCCCAAAAGAAGTTATTGATGTAAGCGGTTGTAATATTGTTAGCACTTTTTGGCCACCAACAGCAA
>Ga0209717_1004651_pt1 | contig 11199 bp, 9 predicted proteins | sample AD_UKC048_MetaG_FD_184418 | JGI IMG/M metagenome (GOLD analysis project Ga0209717, IMG submission 184418) | Active sludge microbial communities of municipal wastewater-treating anaerobic digesters from USA - AD_UKC048_MetaG (SPAdes) (version 2) | ecosystem: Engineered > Bioreactor > Anaerobic >... | reverse complement strand
CCGACAGTAGGGCGGCCAACGGGAATGGGATCGGCTTACCACGGCGGATCCGCTCTTCGAGGGAGTAGAACAAGGCGGGAATCATCGTGGCGCGAACCGTTTGCCGCTGAACTGGCGGACGAGCCCTTTCAGCTCGAGCATCGTCAGAGAGCTCAACGCCTCGGACACGGATATACGACAAGCCTGGGCGATCTCGTCCACAAAGGAGCCATCCGGCGACAGGACCGACAACACGTCCTTCTCGACATCGTTGGTCTCAGCTTTTGGCCTCGCGGCAGGCTCAGGACGCGGCGCCGGTGTGTCGCCTTCCTCGACCGGCGGCGGTGCCACACGCGCGGCGGCCGAAGGTTGACGGATCTCGGCGGGCAACTCGAGCTCGACCAGGATGTCCTCAACCGTCTCGACAAGCTTGGCACCCTCACGAATGAGGGAGTGGGGGCCTTCGGCGTTGTGAACGCCCACTTGTCCCGGCACGGCGAAGACTTCGCGGCCCTGCTCGGCGGCTTGTTTGGCCGTGATCAGCGCCCCGCTCTTGATTGGCGCCTCGACGATGACCGTGCCGAGCGTCATGCCGCTGATGATCCGATTCCGGTGCGGGAAATTCCCCTTGGATGGCGCGGTGCCCATCTCGAACTCCGAGAGGACGCAACCGTGCTGGATAATGCGATCCATGAGTTCCCCATGGGCCGGCGGATACACCACGTCCACGCCGTTTCCGAGGATAGCGATCGTACGGCCGCCCGCGTCGAGCGCGCCGCGATGCGCCGCTGCATCGATACCCGCGGCCATACCGCTGACGACGGTGATGCCGCGTGCGGCCAGCCCGCCACCCAATCTCTCCGCCATGCGGATGCCGTAGGGGGTCGGGCGCCGTGTACCAACCACGGCGACGCAATGCTGGTCTGCCTCAAACAACGCGCCGCGCATGAAGAGCACCAGCGGCGGATTGTAGATCTCGGCCAGACGCACCGGATAGCTTGCATCGTCGAGGGTGATGAGTTGCGCGTTGTACTCGGCCATCCGGCGTTCTTGAGCGGCTGCGTCGACCACGTCGCGATAGTGTGCCACGCGCTCGGCAAGCTTTGGCCCGACCACGTCGTGCAAGGCGCTCTCCGACGCGTTCAGGATCTGGTGCGGTGTGCGGAACCGGGCCAAGAGTTGCACGAAATGCGCCGTGCCGATACCTGGCACCATGGCCAGCGACAGCCATTCGCGTTGCTCATCGGTAAGACGCATCGGGAATCCTATAGCTTCTTCACCCGGATGTTCCGGTACCAAACCTCATTGTGGTGGTCTTGAAGGAATACGTAACCTTCGGTGGCCAACTCAGCAAAAGGCGTCGGGAACTTGCCCACGGGCATCGTCAGCGCCGACAGGTCAACATCCACGACCTTCCATCCGTTCATTCTCACGTCGATATGACGGCTTTGGCACGTGATATCGTACGAGTTCCATTCGCCGCACGGACGCGACATGTTGAACATCGGCGAGGCCACATCATACAACGCGCCGCTGGAATGGGTCGAGGGCGCGTAGCCGTAATCGCCGAGCACCTGGATTTCCATGCCGCGAAACACCGGATCCTCGGCCGGCGACCGGACGAATACGCCGCTGTTCGAGCCCTTGGCCACCTTGAACTCGATGTGGAGCTCGAAATCGCCGAGCTTCTCGCGCATGTAGCCCGCGTACCCACCACGAACCGAGCCTGGAATATGGAGTACCCCGTCTTCGATGCGGAAGACATCGGCGCCCTTCACCGTCTTCCAGTCCGTGTAGTGCGCCGCATCCAGCAGATTCTCCCAGCCCGGGCCGCTCGGCGGCGGCGTCGCCTCGCCGACAGGCCGGTTCTCGGGAAGGCGGCCCTGCGAACAGCCCGCCGCGAGCGACGACAGCGCGACTCCCAAGGCTATAAGAACCGCCAGTTCGGTGTATCGTCCATATCGACTCAAGAAGAACCTGGCCACGACACTACTCCCGGAACTCGCCTATCCAGCGTCCCAACGCCCCCATGCTATCCGCTCGCGGCGGAACTAGTCAACCCGCCGGGTAACCCGCGGTAGGCGGTGCTATTCCATAGGATCATAGGCGGGATCCAGCCACGGCGGCGGCCAGGAGTCGTAGGGCACCAACGGCGGCGGGCCGGAGTAGCCCTGTCGGGTTTGGTCGTACCACGCCTGCCATTCCTCGGGGTCTTCGCCGAGATCCTCGCCGACCTTCTTCCGGAGGACCTCGATGGCCTGCTCGCGCACGCGCGAGTTCAGCCGCGCGGCGTCGATGAGCGCCGGGATGGCCCGTTCGTTCGGTATCCGGCCGAGCGCGGTCACCGCGCACGCCGCCGCGCCCTGGGTCTGGCCGTCCTTGTCCCTGGCGACGGCCGCCACCGCGTCGACGGCCTCGGGGGTGGCCGTGAGACCGAGTCCCTCGATGGCGGCGACCCGCACGTCATCGAGGGGGTGGTCAAGCAGACCTATCATGTACGGAACGCACGACGCGTGGGCCATATCGGCCAGCGCGGTCGCACAGGCCGGCGCCAGCACGGGATCGTGACTTTCCTCGGCGACGGCGGCCAGCGCGCCTGCCGCCTTGGTGTCCTGCGAAGCGCCAAGACAGAATGCGGCAACTGCCCGCTGAACCGGAGGATGGCCCTGCGATGTGAGAACTTCCTCAAACCACTTCTGGCATGCCCCCGGAAGCCCGGGCATGATGTCCTTCAGGAGTTCTTTTTGGGTTGGCCACCGCTGGGAGAACGCCTCCAAGAGACGCCGCGCTACCATGCCCGGCTCCAGCGTGGCCAGGCATTCCACTGCCGCCTGCCGCACGGCCGGATCGGGACTGAACACCGCGGCCACCGCCGGTTTGACATCGCTCTCGTCACCATGGTCTCCAAGTCCGGTCAGGGCCGAGACCTTGGACGTTGCATCGGGGGCTCCCGTCATGGTTGTCAAGACGGGCCGCCCGGCTTCGCGTGCCTCCGTCCCGGGTAAACCATTTGAATAGGACGACTTGGGCCAATCAATGGCTGTCACGTCGAGGAGTTCCGCAGCGCGCAACGCGGAACGCAGATCGGCTTCAGAAAGGGTTTCGGAGAGTGGGTCGGTGGGAATGACCGGCGAGACAGGGACTTCGGTTTGACCGCACAGGGGCGTCAAGAAGAACGCCATGACTGTCAGTAGCAGCACCTTCCGGCCTCCTGGGACATCTCATTATCCGTGGGGCATTCAACGTTGTCAATCGCCACGACAGGCAGTCGGCGGTAAGAGGGACGTGGGGATCGAAGCCATTCAGAAAAAAAATCAAGAAAGTACGGGAATCAGGGAATAGGACCGGAATACTGGGTGTTTGTACATATAGCTGAGCGAAGGCCTCTCCCCCGGGTCATTTGCTTAGCCACAGTCAGCAATGACTGTTCCCCACCAATGGCGAGTGCGTCAAAGGTAGTTCCCCCGCTGCCCGCACTCGCCCCCTCTTTTTGCCTCTTCTGATCAGTTTACAATAGTATGAAATTTGATATATAGTCGGTGTCCGCTTTGTCGAAGGACGCCTCAGGATGCCGTATCCGGACCGTCTTAAGTTCTCTATTGACTTTTTGTTACAAATTATCTAGAATAGGTCCGTGGTGTTGAGGAGCATCAAAGGGACAAGCAAGCGTCTCGAATGAAGGCGACCACGGTTGAGCGTCGTCCGCAGGGGGCCTAGGTGTTGAAGACAGGCTTTCAGCGGGTGAAACGTATGGACGCCGCGGATGGTCGGATAGCTAATCGTTGGTGGTCGCTCAGCCGACACACGAGCAACGCAGAGTGGATTTCCGTGAGAAGGAGATGACGATGATCCCCAAATTCTCCACAGGTTTGTGGGTCTTCTCGGGAGGGGCAGACCGATATTGCACCCGAGGATACAGAGAGCCCCTACGTGTTCAAGAGCGCTTGGCTACGGCGGCCAAGATTAAGGGCATCAAGGCGGTCGAAGTATCGCAGACCGACGTGTCCGCCGATTTCCCGGCCAAAGAACTCAAGCGCCTGCTCAAGGAGTACGGGCTGGCGTGCTCGGGCGTTACGGCCAGTCTCGCCCATGATCGTCGGTTTGCTTTGGCGGCATTCGGCCATCAGCATCAGAAGACGCGTAACGCGGCCATCGATGAAGGCCGACGGGCGGTGGATCTGGCGCGACTTCTCGGCGCTACCGATGTCAGTTTGCGCCTCTACACGGACGGCTTTGACTATCCGTTCCATATCGACTATACGGCCCATTGGAATACGCTGATTTCGTCGATTAAGACTATTGCGAAGTATGCCTCGCCCGACATCAATGTGTCCATTGTGTACAAGTCGCGTGAGCCGCGGAAGTACCTCACGGTGGCGTCGGTAGGTAAGGCGTTGTCTTTGTGTCAGGAAATCGCGATGAAGAACGTCGGCGTGGGCCTGAATTTCTCGAATGCGCTGATGGCCGGCGAGAGTCCGGCGGAGTCGATCGCGTTTCTGACACGTTCGAACAAGCTGTTTCAGATGTACTTCAGCGATTCGTATCGGATTTGGGACGACATGATGGTGCCCGGCGGCATTCACCTCTGGGAAACGATGGAGGCTCTGTTCTATCTTAAGGCGACCAAGTACAAGGGCTACCTTACTTTAGATATGCTGCCCCAACGTATTGACCCGAGTCAGGCATGCCAGATTGCGGTTGGCAACCTGTCGATCCTCTGGAAACGGCTTGAGAAGATGGATACCATCGAATTGAGGAAAGCGCAGCGCACGTTGGATGCCGTCGAGAGCCAGCGGATCATACGGCGTGCCATGTTGCAGGGCTAAACCCAAGGGCATGACCTCGACCACATCGGATGGGAGACACACCGGGCAGGCCGCGTCATAGGCCTTGCTCGGTGTTCGATTTTGGGGCGTGGCGTTGCCCCCAAGGCGTTGGTCGATTCGGAAACAGGTAGGAGATAGGGCATTCGCCTCACGGGAAACACCGGCGGCCTCAAGGCCTCCGCTCTTCAGCGACTCGAGCGACTCGGGAAACGGCGCAGTCATGTGAATCGGATGGTGTCGCCCGAGATGGCGCGTGCCCTGACGGAGGTATCGAGCGAGATTCAGCGCCAAGTGGGCGTGCTCCTCGACCGTCAAGGGTACGTGCATTTCGTGATTGTCGGAGACGCTCGGGGGGTGTTCTTGCCCGATCTCAGTGCGTATCGCCGCGGACATGACCGTCTCTGCGGCCTTCGATTGGTCCATACGCACCTGAATCGGGAACCGCTCAGCGATGACGACTTGACCGACTTGGCGTTACTCCGCCTCGATTTCGTGGTGGCGGTCGAAGTCTTGCCCGACGGCCTCCCGGGCAAGGTCCACGCGGCCCACCTGCTTCCGGACAACGAGCGCAACGAGGCGTGGGAAGTTCTAGCGCCGGTGTTGGTTCACGACCTAACGGATGACTTCGAGGAGATGGTCGACGCGCTGGTCGATGAGATTGCGCGTCACCGAAAGCCTCGACGTGCCGGAGACCATCGCGACAGGGCGATCTTGGTGCATGTCTCACCCGAGCCCAAGAGTCTTGCGGAGGATTCGTTGGACGAACTGCGCGAGTTAGCGCGGAGCGCGGGTATCGAGGTGCTTCATCACGTCATCCAGCGACGCCCCGTTGACCCGCGCTATGTCATGGGCCAGGGCGGACTTAAACAGACGGTGATCAAGGCCATGCAGCTCGGTGCCGAGGTCATTGTGTTCGACATGAACCTCTCGCCGGCCCAAGTCAAGGCGATTGCAGACTACACCGATCTCAAAGTGCTGGACAGGACGCAGGTCATCCTTGACATCTTCGCGCTTCACGCGCAGACCCGGGAAGGCAAGCTTCAGGTCGAGTTGGCCCAACTGCGGTACCTTCTGCCGAGGCTCAGCGCCAAGCATACGGCCATGTCGAGGCTGACGGGCGGCATCGGAGGTCGCGGTCCTGGTGAGACCAAGCTCGAGATCGACCGCCGCCGTGCCCAGGAACGAGTTACGTTGCTCTCGCGCGAAGTCAAGAAGCTCGGCGATCGCCGCACGCTGCGGCGATCCCGGAGAACGGAACGGGAATTGCCGACGGCCTCAATCGTGGGGTATACGAACGCGGGCAAGTCCACGCTGCTCAATAACTTGACCGAGAGCAAGGTCATCGCGGAAAACGCCCTATTCGCCACACTGAATCCTGTCTCGCGCCGCCTGAGGTTTCCCGAAGAACGGGAAGTCATCATCACCGACACCGTGGGTTTTATCCGGAACCTGCCGCCCGACTTGATGGAGGCTTTTGCCACCACCTTCGAGGAGTTGCACGACTCCGACTTGCTGATCCACGTCATGGACGCATCGAGCAAAGACATCGAGACGCAGCACGAGACGGTGCGAGGACTGCTGAACCGCCTCGGACTCGATGACAAGCCGATCCTCGTGGTTCTGAACAAGGTAGACACGTGCGAGCCCGAGACTATCGCGGGGCTGACCTCGCGCTACGGCGGGATCCCACTGTGCGCCCTAGACCGGTCCACCTTTCAGTCCCTGTTGACTGAGATGGAGAAACGGCTGTGGCCGCGCGAGTCTTCGATGGGTACGAGTGAGACGACTCCGGCTGCGGGCAGTCCATCCGAGCACGCGACGGACTCATTCACGCCGGCCGTCGGCTGCTGAACCGATGCTTCCGCTCAGGGCAAGGGCTTTCCAGACATCGGCAAGGCGGCGCACCTTGCGTTCCATGAGCCGCGCGCGCGCGAAAGCATCGCGGTAGATCCGCAATGTGGTCTCGGCGAGATGACGCGGGTCCGCGCCCTCCAGGTTGTCGCGTTCGTATCGCGCGATCCGCACGAGAGGGCGTGCCGCGTGATGCAATTCGCTGAACAGCCGCATCTCGTCATCGAGTTCCATCAGTCCGGCGACGATTTCCTGGGCCTTGCGCATGCTCTCGCCCTTCTCGAGCATCACGATCAGGCGCTCCGTAGCGCGAACGCCCTTCTGGGCTAGGTCGGCAAACGCGGCAAAATCGCCCGAATGTCGGTCTGCCCAGGTCTCTACGGTGTCTTCCTCGGGGGCGGCATAGCAGCGGAGCAGTTCTTCGAGGCTGCTGCGTTCGCGTTTCGGATCGCCGCGCGTCGCGCCGAGATGATCGATCCAGAGCGCTCGGTAGGCAATCCGCAAGACGTCCATTTCTGTGATCGGGCGCAGGACCGCTGGATACCACTGGAGACAACCATCGGGCGCAAACCGCGTCACGAGGATGTCCACACCGGCGAGTTCCGCCGTGTTCTCCGCCGGAACGGTACGGCCCTTGTCGACGGCGAGCCTGACGGCTTCGAGCACGTGCGCGGCCTGTATCCGTTCTCGGCGTTCTTGGCTGTCGAGGTCGCGACTCACGGCACCGACCCGCGTCTCGCGCCACTCGACGGCGCAATGGCCAGGGCCGTAAGGGCCGGTCTCGCGATAGTGCACGTAGCCGACGGAGACCAAGGCCACCGGACAGCCGACGGCAGCGGCGAGGTGCATGGTGCCGGTATCGTTTGTGACCAATACCGCGGCGCGCTCGAGCAGGGCGCCGAGCTGACCGACCGAGGTTTTCCCGTAGAGAGGCGCAGCGAGGCCGGGGGCCGCTTTTTGGAACGCCTCGCCAAGCACCGATTCCGACGCTACGCCCACCAGGAAGATCCGGGCGTGGTACTGGTCGTGCATCCGCCGGGCCAGTTCGGCAAACCGGTGAGGCGGCCACTGCTTGTTCTGCTCGCTCGCGCCCAACTGGAAGCAGGCCACGAAGTCGTCCGGGCCGATGCGGTGTTCGGCAAGGAGCGTTTGGACAGAAGCCCGGTCCGCGTCGCTGACCTCAAACACGAGGCGGCGCGGGGTTCCCGCGCACCCGGTGGCCGTTGGCGCCGCGGCATCTACGACGAAGCGGCGCGTGATGTCGCAGAGGTTGAGGTCGTTGTACTCTCGGTGGAACACGCTGGTGAAGAAGTAGGTGACCCAGCCGCCGCGGATCACGAAGTGCCAGTCGTCGCTCATGTGGGCGCCAACGACCTTGGGAATCCCGGCGAGCTTGAGGAGCATGGCCGAGGCGAGACTGTGCGAGCAGTTGTAGGCGAGGTCGAAGCCGCGTCCGCGGAGCATCTCGATGTAGTCTTCGGTGGACTGGAAGGCCCGCAACAGGCGTTCCGAATCGCGCGAACGCAGGTCGAGGAACATGGCGTTCTCGTCGTACAGGATGGTGTCGTTCACGTCGGGATTGCGTTCGATGATGGCCTTGCCCATCTGGCGGATCATGACGGTGATTTGGGCGTCGGGGTACCTGTTGCGCACGGCCCGAATGAGGGGAGTCGTCTGAATGACATCGCCCATCCGCGTCGTCTGGAGAATGAGGATTCGCATGGCGTCCTGCGCTCGGGTATTCACTGCTGCCCATTCTCGCACGTCGCCGGCGGGCACGGCAAGACGCACCGTCGGGAAGATCCCGCCGACGGTACGGGATCTCAGCCGGGGCCGGGCAACCCGCGCTCAGGCAAGTACTCGTTCACGAGGTAGTCCGCCAAACGCTCGGCCACGAAGCGGTCGCCATCTTCGTTCAAGTGGCCATCGTAGATGAAGTAGAAGTCCTCCGGATTGGGCTGTGCGCGTAGGTCCGCGGTTAGGTCTAGATAGGACGCATTATCCCCGTCCAGCGCTGCGTGGATGAGGCGTGTGCTTTTGAATCGGTCGTATGCAAGGGGAGGTTTGAGTTGTCCGGCCGCTGCCTCGAATCGATCATCCGTCAGGACATCCAGGCAGGGGATACAGAACGTGATGACGTCGATCCCTCGTCCTCGGCAATCCTGGATAATCCCCCGGACATCCTCGATCATGGTGGACATGGCTTCCTGGAGCTCGGGATAGTACTCGTCCAGTTCGCATTCGAGCAGTTCCGAACGGTCCTGCCGTTCAGGCAAGGGATCCATGGCGCAGTCGGGAACGAACCGCAGGGCGTTCCAGAACCGAACGAAGTCGAAGGGCGGGTCACTGACGTGCCCCAACAGGGTGAGTGCCGAGCAATGGCCGCGGATCCACCGGGATGCCTTGACTTGCCATCGATAGCTGTACACGGCCTTTCGGACGCGCTCTCGCCATTCGATTTCGTTCCTCCAGTTGTACTTTCCTGACTTGATGAGGGTGTTCTCGACGTCGTTGGCCGGATACAACTGGAGGATCACCAAGTCCGGCTCGAAGACGAATCCGGTCCGGTTGAGGAACCCGCGTTCCTGCCAGGGAGCGTACCCGCCCACCCCCGCATTGACCACCGACAAGGGGGCGGCGGGCATCGCCTTTCGAAGGGTTCTCTCAAGCATTTTGGGGATCGAACACTCGCTTTGCACGCCGTGACCGGCTGTGAACGAGTCTCCGAGCATTAGGATGCGGAATTCCCCCGGTTCTTTGGGGCCGATTTCGTGGTCGAAGAGGCCCTGAGAAGAGGTATGCTGCTCCGCGGCCCGCCTTTTCCCGGGACCAACACAAATCGAGTACGAGGCGGATGCGCTGGGGCGCGTCGTGAAGAGGTATTCTTCGTCGGGCTGATAGACGCCCCCGGATTGTGTCCAGAGCACGGCTTCGGAGTCTCGGTACATCTTTCTCGTGAGGAACTCGAGGAGTGCGGCCAGAAGGATAGTGAGGACGAGAACGATGGCCACACTGATCATCGCGGATCGGGCGCTGGAAGTTCGAGCAGGGGCCGGCGCAGGGAACTGGCGGCGAATCAGGAAAAGTAGGATTGCCCAGAGCATAGCCTGAACCGGATCCGACGCTTCAAAGAACACGGCGATGGCGAGGATAACGGACGCGGCAAGGAGCACGCTTCGGAATCCCCTCGCGTGACGTGCGGAGAACCGGCCGATCCGTGACGCGGCGTCGGGAAGAATGATGAGGCGGTGCCGCGCCGCTCCGATGACGGCCAACGCGAGAAGCGCGGCGGCGAGAGATGATGACTCGACCAGGAACAGGGCGCCCTGCGTTCCTGCCTCGGCAACAAGGGGAAGTGCGTACACGGAGAGCACGCATGCGAAGGTCGCGACCAGTGCCGTGAGGCAGTACGCCGAGGTGGCTACGAGAAGCAGTGGCCCAAGTGAGCAGGCGGACAGAACGCTGCCCGAAAGCGCATATATCGACCCCGGCACGACGACCACCGATAACGCGCGTAGGAGCACGTTGTAGCGTTGCAGGTATTTGGAGAAACTGCTCATAGACTCGATACTTTCTTGGTGCTTGCGGAACGGTCCCTTCTTGTCTTTGCCGTGTTGCGGGACGCGGGCGTATTCTGCGTTATTGGTAGGTTTATCTGTCAAGAGCGAACGACTTCGCGATGGCGAAGAACTCCCGGAGGCAGACATTGGGCAAGAGGTACCACGGCGTGGGTGCGGCAATCGTATGGGCGTTCAGGCCTATCCGCCGCGCCAGTATCCTCACACGCAACAGGTGGAAGTCGTTGCTGACGACGATCACGCGGGCGTCGGGTTGGGCGCCGGCCGTGGCCATGGCTTCCTTGGAGTAGCGGAGGTTCTCGATCGTGCTCGTCGCGTTGTCCTCAATGAGTATGCGCGCGGGCGCGATGCCGCGTTCGAGCAACCAGCGTCGCATGGCTTCCGCTTCCGAGATGGTTTCGCCCGGCCCTTGTCCGCCGCTGACGACGACCCGGAGTTCCGGTTGTTCCCTGACAACGGCGAGGGCCTTGTCGAGTCGGCGTCTTAGCGTCAGTGAGGGATTGTCGCCGCGCAGGCCTGCGCCGAGAACAATACACCAATCGGCCCCTTCTGAATCGGCGTTGGCTCCTTCCAGAGCGTAGTACAGCATGAGTCCTTGCACTGTCAGGAACGAGATCAGCCCAACCAGACCAAGGAGGAACGCGAAGGCTTTCAGGTTCCATTGGTGCAGGAAAGAGAGTTCCACTTTCGTGCGCGGCGTGACCATTGCCCACGCCACGAGTAGCGTGCCTACCGTGCCCGGCAACAACGTGCCGAGATTGATGCCACCTGCGATGGCCAGCACGAGCGCCGTGTCGGCCATGCCGAGCAGGCCTACGCCGAGCACGAGCCGCTTGAAACACGTCATGGTGGACCTCGTCGAACCCATTGTGGTGCGGCTAGGGTTGGTTTGCGTCGGAGGGGGACGGCGGCCAGTTCTGCAGGACCTCCCCCATGTAAGCGGCGAACCGATCTGAGCCGGCCTG
>Ga0209717_1004644_pt1 | contig 11211 bp, 8 predicted proteins | sample AD_UKC048_MetaG_FD_184418 | JGI IMG/M metagenome (GOLD analysis project Ga0209717, IMG submission 184418) | Active sludge microbial communities of municipal wastewater-treating anaerobic digesters from USA - AD_UKC048_MetaG (SPAdes) (version 2) | ecosystem: Engineered > Bioreactor > Anaerobic >... | reverse complement strand
CACGTTCGGTACCAAAGGCCGCATCTGGATGAATTCCGACGGACAAACCAATATGCCTTCCGGTGAAGTGTACACCAGCCCGGTGGAAGACAGTGTGAATGGAACGATCCATTTTTCCCTGCCCTGCATCTATCAGGGGGCGGAAGTGGAAGGTGTGACGCTTTGGGTGCGCGACGGCTACATTGAAAAATGGGACGCGTTCCGGGGCAAGGATTTTCTTGATCAGGTATTTGCCATGCCCGGTACTCGACGTTTCGGTGAAGCCGCCATCGGTACCAATTACGACATTCAGCGGATGACTAAAAATATTCTGTTCGACGAAAAAATCGGCGGCACCATCCACATGGCTATCGGACAGAGTTATCTACAAACGGGCGGTAAAAACGAATCGCCGGTGCACTGGGACATGATTACCGATATGACCCAGGGCGGCGAGATCTGGGCCGACGGGGAGAAGATTTACCAGAACGGGAAGTTTATTATTTGAGGGATTATGGGGTTTATGGGGTTTATGGGTTTATAGGTTTATAGGTTTATAGGTTTATGGGTTTATGGGTTTATGGGTTTATAAGGTTGATGAGGTTTATATTGGGCCGCTCGATAAAGGGAAAATGCCGCCATCTTTGCAGATGCTATTATAAACCTCATCAACCTATAAACCCATAAACCTAATAAACCCTCATCAACATCAGAAATAACATGAATCACCTCCTTCGCTTTGCCCTTATCCTGCTGACATTCAATAGTTTGCAGGCGCAGTCGCTCCTGTCTCCCGGCGGCGCACTCCGCATTCAAATACAAACATCTCCAGCACTTTCCTGGCAATTGTTCCTGCGCGACGAGCCGCTCACCCAGCCGGCGCCGCTGAGCCTTACCGTGGAAGGAATGGAAGTGCTGGGCAATAATCCGGTGGTGTTGAAATCGGAAACTCAAAGCATACAGCGCAATGCACGGCCTGACGTGCGGCAGAAAAGCGCCACGATACCGGAGTCGTTCAACGAACTCACCCTCACTTTTAAAGGAGATTGGGGTGTCGTTTTTCGCGCCTATGACGAAGGTATTGCTTATCGTTTTTTTACCACGTTTCAGAAAGAGCAGGTGTTCGTGACCGAGGAAGTGTGCGCGTTCCGACCTGCCGGGTGCAAATCCTATTATTTTCCGGAAGAAGAAGGTTTTTACTCGCACAACGAACGTGTTTTTCAACCCACTGCGCCGACCGATCTGGATGAAACGAAACTGGCCAGCCTGCCTTTGCTGGCTGTCATGGAAAACGACGTCAAAATTCTTGTTACGGAAACCGACCTGCAGGATTATCCGGGCCTGTGGATGCGCGGCGCCGTTGAAAAAAACGGCAACCTGAACGGTGTGCTGCCCTATTTCCCGAAAACAACCGTGCGCACCAGCAACCGCGACATTCAACCCGTCGACCGCGATTATTACCTCGCCAAAACGAAAGGCACGCGTAGTTACCCCTGGCGTCTGTTTCTGGTGGCCGAAAAAGACGTGCAACTGCTCAATAACCAGATGCCCTGGCTGCTCGCCGAACCCAGCCGGCTCAACAATACGGCCTGGATCAAACCCGGCAAAGTGTCGTGGGACTGGTGGAATGCCCTCAACCTGCAAGGCGTCGATTTTCGTACCGGCGTGAACACCGAAACCTATAAGTATTTCGTGGATTTTGCCGCTGAAAACGGGCTGGAATACGTCATTCTGGACGAAGGCTGGTCGGACACCGGCAACCTCCTGCTCAACGGTGCGGTAGACATGGACGCGCTGGCCGCTTATGCCAAATCAAAAAAAGTAGGTCTTATTCTCTGGACTACCTGGGTCGCTATCGACCTCGGTTTCTATCAGATCCTGCCGTACCTGAAAAAATGGGACATCAAAGGCCTGAAAATCGACTTCATGCAGCGCGACGACCAGGAAATGGTGCAATTCTACTGGCGTATGGCCGAACAGTGTGCCCGGCATGGCCTGCTGGTCGACTACCATGGCGCTCACAAACCCGCAGGTTTGCAGCGCACCTGGCCGAATGTGATCAGTTTTGAAGGTGTTTTCGGTCTCGAAAACTGTAAATGGGATACGCGCAAACGCATCGACCCGGAACATGACGTGACGATTCCTTTCACCCGTCAGGTAGCGGGACCGATGGATTACACGCCCGGTGCCATGCTGAATTATCAGAAAAACGACTGGTCGCCTTCGTTCAATCGCCCTGCTTCGATGGGCACCCGCTGCCACGAACTGGCCAAATACATTGTGTTCGAAAGTCCGCTGCAAATGCTTTCGGACAGTCCGACCAATTACCGGAAAGAGCCGGAATGTTTGCAGTTTCTCTCCAAAGTGCCATCCGTTTGGGATAAAACCGTACCCGTTGCAGGTCAGATCGGCGACTACGTTATCATGGCCCGCCAGGCCGCCAACGGACTCTGGTACCTGGGCGCTATGGGCGACTGGACGGGCTGGAACCTGAAAATCGATTCGAAGTTTCTGCCTGCCGGCGAATATGAAATGGAGGTGTTCGAAGACGGCCTGAATGCCGACCGCAATGCACAGGATTACAAACGCTCGGTCAGACGTATTAAAAGTGGCAATGTCCTGGAATTGGGACTGGCCAAGGGCGGGGGATATGTGGCGGTGTTCAGGAGGTTGTAGTTGGTTATTGGTTATTGGTTATTGGTTATCAGTTATTAGTTATTAGGGGTGTTTCAGGCATGGGATAGTGGATAGGGGAAGTGTTGTTTTCCCTATCCACTATCTTTCCCAGCGTACCAATTGACGGCCGCGGCAACTCACTTTATCATGTATAAAGACACATTCGGTGTTTATTAGGGAAAGCATTGTTTCCCCTACCCACTATCCTTTGCCTGAAACACCCCTAATAACCAATAACCAATAACCAATAACTAATAACCAACAACAAAACAGGGCACAACCCTTCTCGGCTGCGCCCCGTCATTAAACTACAAACGCTTCTTATTCAATGTATTATTGAATGTTCTTCAGGCTGGTGTTGGTGTACGCTACGCATCTCACTTCTCACCTCTCACTTCTCACTTCTTTTTCGTGGTGACCCTGCCCGAGCCCGACACAGCGCTCTGCACGGGTCCATCTACGCCCAGTTCCACGTCGCCGGAGCCGGAAATAGCCACCTCCGCTTCATGGCCTTTCAAATCGCCCGCATGAATGTTGCCGGAGCCGGAAATGGCGATTTCCTGTTTGGTAGCCATGCCACGGAGCGTCATGTCACTACTGCCGGAAATGGCAACTTCCAGGGATTTTACGTCGAAAGAGCCTTTGAAATCGCCCGAGCCGCTGGTTGCGATTTCGAACTTGTCACCTTTGATCACCGAAATGGCTTCGATGTTGGTAGAGCCGCTACTGGCTACTTCTTTCAGGTTTTTGTACGTGACGGTGATGCGTACATTCATGTTTCTGTAGTTCCCCCGTTTCATGCCGATTTCCAGGGTAGAGCCTTTCACTTCGGTAATGATTTTATCGGCATCGACACCGCTGACCTGAAGGCTGACACTTTCGTTGCTGCCTTCCTGCAGGATGATCGCGTCATAACCGCCGGAAATGGCGATTTTATCGAAAGAAGAGAGATTGCGGGTGACGGTGTTTTGTGCGCCAGCCATGGCAGATAATACGAGGCCGCCGAAAAGGGTAAGCAATAAACGGATTTTCATGCTGTCTGATTTGATTTTGAATGTGAACAAAATCAGAGACAGTAGGGTGGGAAATGGGTTGCACCGATGTCTTGAACAGGATTACCGGGATTAAAAAGGATTGGAAGGATTTTTACGATTCTGCCGCGTTTTTGAAAACTAAATGCTTTGTGATTGCAGTGAATCCTTCCAATCCTTTTTTACTCCCGGTAATCCTGTTCAAGCCGTCCCTGCCGCCATATCAATAAAAAACGCCATCGCTTCCGGGTTGCGCATCGAATCGCGGTTGTATGCTTTCTCCAGCGGCTTGCGTTGCAGGATCTTTTTCACCGGCGTTTCCATTTTTTTTCCGGAAATGGTGTAGGGTACGTCCGGTATTTCCAGAATAGCATCGGGTACGTGGCGTGGGCTGTAAGTGCTGCGCAGGGTGGTGTTGATGCGTTTTTTTAAATCTTCCGTCAGGATAAAGCCGGGCACAAGCGTGACGAACAGCGGCATCCAGTCGGTGCCGTCGGCATATTCCAGGTTGATGATCAGGCTGTCCTTTATTTCCGGAATGGTGTCGAGGGCGCGGTAAATTTCCGCGGTGCCGATGCGCACACCTTGCCGGTTGAGCGTAGCGTCGGAGCGGCCGAGAATGACCAGGCTGTCGCGTTCAGTGATCTGAATCCAGTCGCCATGCCGCCACATACCGGGGAATGTGTCGAAATAACTGCTGCGGTATTTGCTGCCGTCGGCGTCGTTCCAGAAAAAAACGGGCATGGAAGGCATCGGTTGTGTGACCACCATTTCCCCGACTTCTCCAACGGGAACGGGCCGGCCGTTTTCATCCCAACTCTCCATGGCGCAACCTAGGCAGCGGCACTGGATTTCACCCTGATAAACCGGAAGCAGCGGATTGCCGCCCACCCATGCCGTACACACGTCGGTGCCGCCGGCCATGCTGCACAGCCAGACGTCCGATTTTACGTTTTCATATACCCAGGCAAAGGCTTCGGGCGGCAGCGGCGACCCGGTGGAACCGATGCTGCGCAGCCGCGACAGGTCGAATTGTTTGCCGGGTTCGTGGCCCGCTTTCATACAACTCACCAGGAAGGGCGCGCTGGTGCCGTAATGCTGAATCTCCGTTTTTTCGGCCATTTCCCACAAAACGTTGAGATCGGGGTACCCCGGACTGCCGTCGTACAACACAATCGTGGCGCCTGCCAGCATGGAAGCCAGGGTGAAATTCCACATCATCCAGCCCGTGGTGGAAAACCAGAAAAAACGCTCGCCCGCGTGAATATCGTTGTGCAAATGCGTGTATTTCAGGTGTTCCAGCAGGTTGCCGCCATGCGAATGCGTGATGGCTTTGGGAATGCCGGTGGTACCCGAGGAATACAGCACCCAGAGCGGATGGCTGAAAGGAACGGGCAGGAAAGTAAGTGCTGCATCTTCCTGGTTTTCAACGAGTTCGTTCCAGAAAGCCACTTCCTTGTCTTCGGTTTCAAATGTTGCATTTTCATCCAGATACGGAATAAAAACTACCTGCCGCACGGTAGGAAGCAAACCGCACAATTCGTGTACGGTTTCGCGTTTGTCGAACGATTTGCCGCCATATGCATACCCGTCCACGGCAATCAAAATTTTCGGCTCGATTTGCACAAACCGGTCGGCCACACTCGCTGCCCCGAAATCGGGCGAACAACTCGACCACACCGCGCCGATGGACATGGCGGCCAGCACCGCCACGATGGCGTGCGGCGAATTGGGCAGGTAGGCAGCAATGCGGTCGCCGGGCTGAATGCCGCATTTCCGGAAATACCGGGCCAGCGCTGCCGTCTGGCGTTCGAGTTCGGCCCATGATATTTCCGTCAGGGGCTGGCGTTCGTTTTGAAAAATGATAGCAGGTTGCGCAGCGTTTTTTTGCCGGAAAATATGCTCGGCGTAATTCAACGTGGCACCTTCAAACCATTGGTAATCAGGCATTTCCTTGCCCTGTAAAACCTGCCGGTACGGCATGTGGCTGATGACCTGAAAATACTCCCACTGGCTTTCCCAAAACGCGCCGATTTCCCGCGCCGACCATTCCCACAAATCGTGGTAGTTGTCAAAATGCAATCCTTTTTCCTGCTCCAGCCACTGCATGTAGCGGTGCAAATGACAATGTTCAATATTATCCGGCGTAGGTTTCCAGCGCAATTGTGGTGTGGTGGACATGTGATATTCTTTGATCTATAGGTTGGGCGAACGACTGTGATGAAAATGATTTTGACTATAGATTCTGACTATGATTTTAATATGATTTATATGATGGCCATGATTATCCACTCACATAATCATGGCCATCATATAAATCATATTAAAATCATAGTCAGAATCACAGTCCAACATGCTTATCTACAAAATCTCCTTCATAGTTTTGCCACGAAAGTCCAGCAATTCCTGCACCTGACAAATTTTTCCACCATGAAAGCATGTAAAACCTTTACGCTTGCCCTCTTTGCCCTTCTTTTCCTTGCCTGCGATACTTCTAAAAAAACGGTCGCCACGCCAGGTAAAGACGACGGCATTATCGAAGTGACATTTCTGCAAATGAACGACGTGTATGAAATTTCGCCCTCGTCCGATAATTCGGGCGGCCTGGCGCGGGTTGCCACGCTCCGCAAGGAATTGCTCGCCAAAAATCCCAACACGATCACCGTTCTTGCCGGCGACTTCATCAGCCCTTCGGTCATCGGTACCCTGAAATTCGAAGGCAAACGTATCCGCGGCCGCCAGATGGTCGACGTGCTCAACACCCTCGGCCTCGACTGGGTGGTATTCGGCAACCACGAATTCGACTACGACGACCTGGCCGATTTGCAGGCGCGCCTCGACGAATCCACTTTCTCCTGGCTGGCCGGCAACGTGCGCCTCAAAGGCAGCACCTGGACGCAGCAGTTTTTCAAAAACCGCAACGGTGGCACCGAAATCGTGCCCGACAACAAGGTCATGATGCTGAAAGATGCCGACGGCACCACCCTCAACCTCGGGATCTTCGGCGTGCTGGTGGATACCGGCAAAAAGCCCTGGGCCGAATACAGCGACTGGCAGACGTCCGCGCAAAAAAGTTACGCCGAACTCCAGCCCGCCGCCGACGTGATCGTAGCGCTCACCCACCTCAATGCCGTGGACGACAAAAAACTGTCGGCCCTGCTGCCCAGCGTACCGCTCATCATGGGCGGCCACGACCACGACAACCAGATTTACAAGATCGGTACCGCCACGGTGGCCAAAGCCGACGCCAATGCCAAAACGGTGTATATCCACACCCTGCGCATCGACAAAAACAAGCACACCACCACCGTCAAATCGGAACTGCGCAAGATCAATGGTAAAATTGCCGACGATCCGATGACTGCTGCGGTTATTGCCAAATGGGAAAAAATCAAAAACGAATCGCTGGGCTCCGCCGGCTTCGACCCTGAAAAACCGGTGAAAGCACTCAGTCAGCCGCTCGATTGCCGCGATGCATTTACCCGCCATCAGCCCGCTCCGGTCGGACACGACATCACGGCCGCTATGCTGGCTGTTTCCAAAAATAACCCCGAAGTGGCTATCCTCAACAGCGGCTCCATCCGCGTCGACGACGTGCTCAGCGGCACGCTCACCGAACTGGATATCGTACGCATGCTGCCTTTCGGCGGCTCCATCGTGGAAGTGGAAATGCGCGGCTCTCTGCTCCGCAAAACGCTGGAAACAGGCCTGGGCAACAAAGGCGCCGGCGGCTATCTGCAAACCAGTGGCGTACGCAAGGATGAAACGTCCGGCAAGTGGTTTGTCGGCGCCAATGCACTGGACGACAACAAGTTGTACCACGTCACCCTGCCTGAATTTCTGCTCACGGGCAACGAACTCAACATGGGTTTCCTGAAAGCATCCCTGGACGCCAACAACAAAAGCACCAACGCGGATATACCCACGATTGTCAAAGCGGACCCGAAAAACAAGGCGGATTTGCGGAATGACGTGCGGCTGGCGCTGATTGATTACTGGAGGAAGTGAGGGGAGGGGAGTGAGTTGTGAGTTGTGAATGGCGGGTAACTCGCCGGGATTGTACGAATTCCGGGTTTTGACACAGGCGTCGGGGTGGCTTCGAGCCACCCCGACGCTAAAGCCCTGGCTTGAATAACAACTTAACCCAAGAGTGAGGCCGTTGTTTTGGCCGTTGTTGGCGTCCCCGCTAACAACGGCCGAAAACTTATTATTCAACCATTTACACTTTATTCGGAGTTCGATATTCGATATTCGATATTTTTTTAACACCGAACACCGAACACCGAACACCGAACACCGAACACCGAACACCGAACACCGAACACCGAACACCGAACACCGAATGTCGCCCCTAGCGGGGGGGCAACAACGGCAAAAAACTCAACTTCAGAATCTCCTTTTTATGAAACATCTCCTCCTGCTCACCATTCTCCTCACCCCTTTCCTCCTCAACTGTCAAACACCCATGGACGAATCCGCCGCCATTCAGCAAATCCTCGAAAAAGAATCCGCCACCTGGCGCTCCGGCGATTTCGCCGCACATGCCGATTGCTGGCATATTCAGCCTTACAGCCGCATCCTGATCTCCACGCCGGAGGGCAAAACCTACGATGTTCCTGCGGCCCTGATGAAAGACCCCAGCGTCAAAATGGGCGACGGCGGCAGTTCCGTTAACTCCAATTACAAAATGAGTATTCACGGCGATTATGCCTGGGTGAGCCACGAAGAGATATCTACCGCAAAAGACGGCTTGAAAACGTATTCCCATGAAGTGCGGATGCTGGAAAAAGTGAACGGAGCCTGGAAACTGGTAGGGCAGTCGATCCATGCATACATACCGGAATAGGGGAGGTGATCAACATTACCCGCTTCAGTCACTCAAATCATCCTTCGTTTTTCCACGTCGTCCAACCTTTGCGCCCTGCCCGGCGCTTCCCGCCGGAAAATTCACTATTACAGCAATTCCGTGCGCATCCGACTGACCAAGCAATTCACTTTTGAAATGGCCCATGCCCTGCCCGATTATGACGGCCTGTGCCGCCATATCCACGGGCATACCTTTCACCTGGAAGTATGTATTTCGGGAAAACCGTTACAGCAGCCCGGTCATGCGAAAAACGGCATGGTGATGGATTTTAAAGTCCTGAAAAAACTGGTACAGGAAGCATTCGTTGGAAAGTTCGATCATGCCCTGGTATTGCCGGATACCACTCCGCAGGAGGTAATCGATATGCTGCAACATCAGTTTGGCAGGGTTATAACGCTGCCCTTTCAGCCTACTTGTGAAAATCTCATTTCCGTCTGTGTACAGAATTTGCTCCCCGAAATGCCTGCAGGCGTGGAATTGTGCCGGATCAAACTGGCCGAAACGACGAGTTCGTATGCCGAATGGTATGCGGCCGATCAATAGGCTTTTTCGGTAGTACGGTCTTCAGGCCGTCGGGAAAAGGGCCTTTTAAGGCCCTTTCTCTATTCAAAACGGCCATGAATGGCCTTTTCCCGACGGCTTAAAAGCCGTGCTACCAATAGGTTACACAATTTTGTCTCGTTCGAATACAATCCGCTCCTGTAATTACGCAATTTTGCCCTCTTCGAACGCAATCCGCTCCTGTTCACATGCAAAATCCGATTTCACCGTTCAGCAAAACCGCCAGTCATTCCCATACATGTCCACCGGAAAAAACATCTTCGCCATCATCGGAAGCGCAAGCAGAAATTCATCCAATCTGAAAATCGTCAGGCACCTGGAAGCTGCTTCACCCGAACATTTCAACTGGACGGTTTTTGACGACCTGCACGAACTGCCGCATTTCGACCCGGAACGCACGGACTCAAACGTCCCGGTCGAAATTGAAAATTTCAGAATGGCCATTCAACAAGCCGACGCGGTGCTGATCTGCACGCCGGAGTACATTTTCAGCATACCCGCCGGCTTGAAAAATGCGCTGGAATGGTGCGTTTCCACGGTCGTGTTTTCTGAAAAAACCGTCGGACTCATCACGGCGTCTGCCAATGGCATAAAAGGACAGGAAGAACTTCAACTCATTCTGCGTACCCTCGGCGCTGTGTTTACGGAAGCAACAACTTTGCTGATCCAGGGTGTAAAAGGCAAGGTGGACCCGGAAGGAAATATTACCCATGCCGGCACGGAAAAGGAATTGACGGATTTTATGGAGGCGTTTGAAAGGGTGGTTATATGAACCGGCCGTAGGAAATTGGGCGCCCCGTTTCATAAAACATTGTGGCGACCTTCCTCCATTTCCGCCAGTTCCATAATTTTCCTTCCTTTGTCGGGCACACCTATTTCACCTGCACATGTACCGACTATTTAAATTTCTACTGCTCTGTTTCCTGCTTTTACCCGCTTCCTGCCTTTCTGCCCAGGACGCCGAAATTTTCCCGCCCGATTCCATCAAAAAAGAGATTGTCGCGGTCGAGATTTTTTCTACCCTGAACATCAACGGAGATCTGAAAGAGATCGAATGGAGCCTGGCAAAGCCGGCGCCGCAATTTACCCAGGTGGAACCACTGCAAGGCGAAGTGCCCAGTTTCGACACCGACGTGCGGGTACTATACAACCGCCAATACCTGTATTTCGGCATTTTCTGCCGCGATTCCATGGGTAAAAAGGCTATTCGGGCCACAGATTTTAAACGCGATTTCGATCTCCGCCAGCACGACCAGATTGGACTGGCATTCGATGCCTTCAACGACCGGCGCAACGCCATGGCGTTTACCATCAATCCGTACGGCGTGCAGCGCGACCTGCTTACCTTCGACGATACCTATTACGATACCGACTGGGATGCGCTTTGGCGCGTACGTACCAGCCGCACCGATTCTGGCTGGGTGGCGGAAATCGCCATTCCATGGCAAACGTTGCGGTATCCGAAATCGGCCGATACGATCGAGAACTGGGGTTTTAACGTATACCGAAACCGGCGGCTCAGCAATGAAACCACGGCATTTTCGCCATTTCCGCGGGCGTTCACGGCGCAGCGGATGGATTACGCCGGGCTGCTGAAAAACCTGCAACCGCCGCCGCCGAAGCCCAATATCCGAATCCAGCCGTATGTGCTGGGATCGTATGACCGCTTCAAAGGATTCAGCCCCGACGTGAAACCCGAAAGCACCAAGGTGAAAGTCGGCGGCGACGTAAAATGGGCCATCAGCCCGAATGCCGTACTCGACCTGACCGCCAATACCGATTTCGCGCAGGCCGATGCCGACCGGCAAGTAAACAACGTCACACGTTTTTCCGTGTTTTTCCCGGAACGCCGGCAGTTTTTCCTGGAAAACGCCTCCTTGTTCGGCGTCGGCGTGGGGCAGGCTATCGACGGCTCGGGCGGAAGTATGCGCATTCAGCCTTTTTTCAGCCGCACCATAGGACTGGATGGCGTCGGAAATCCGATTCCGATCGACGCAGGCGGACGGTTTGTGTACCGGTCTTCGAAACGCAACTTCGGCGCCATCGCCATCCGGCAGCGGGAAGTAGGCGACAGTCCGGCCACCAACTTTTTCGTCG
>Ga0209717_1004638_pt1 | contig 11214 bp, 8 predicted proteins | sample AD_UKC048_MetaG_FD_184418 | JGI IMG/M metagenome (GOLD analysis project Ga0209717, IMG submission 184418) | Active sludge microbial communities of municipal wastewater-treating anaerobic digesters from USA - AD_UKC048_MetaG (SPAdes) (version 2) | ecosystem: Engineered > Bioreactor > Anaerobic >... | reverse complement strand
AGTGGTTTGACCGAAAATTTAGTCTGGACAACAGCCAGGGCATTTTCCCGGGCGTTATAGAAAGGCTTTCGGGAACTCCTACACGGCTGGAGGAAAAACTAAGAGCAATCCCAGAAGAAACGCTGCACCTGGCAATAGACCATTCCTGGACAATCAAAGAAAATCTGGGGCACTTGTCAGACCTTGAAACCTTATGGCAGCGCCGATTAGAAGACGTATTGACAGGCCAACCAGAAATGCGCGCCACCGATTTGCAAAACAACCAGACCCATCTTGCCGGTCACAATGATACGCCGTTAGAAGTGCTGTTGCGCGGCTTCAGGGAAATAAGGCAACAGACCATTAAACAACTGCAATTGCTTACCGATGAAGACCTGATCCAATCGGCCTTGCACCCAAGGTTAAAAACACCCATGAATATTACAGACCTTTTTGTGTTTGTGGCCGAACATGATGATCATCATTTGGCCCGCATCAGTGCACTAATCGGTTTATCGGCCAGAACCTTATCGGATGAATCCCCGGCGCGGCAAACCACAAAAAAACACAAGCAGGTAAAGTTTGATTTTGAAACGCATTTCACCAACGGAGGCCGCCTATTGGGAACTGCTTTTTGGCTGGATATAGCCCATGACAGTATTTCGGACGAAGAACTCGCAGCCTACGTCGCCAATGGCTTGAGGTTACTATCGGCTGGCGACACAAAAATTATAAAAAAAGAAATTATCAATGAAACCCTTAAAAAGACTTAAACCATGAACACCATGCTGGAAAACAAGAAAACAAGAATCGCAATCGCAGGAGTAGGAGGGATTGGCGGGTACCTTGGTGGCAAACTTGCCCATTATTACGAAAATTTCGAAAATGTCGATATCGTATTCATTGCAAGAGGAGAAAGCCTCGACGCCATAAAAGCCAACGGTTTAACGCTTATGTCTAAAGACATAACCTACCAATGCAAGCCAACGTTGGTCTCCGACAACCCTGATGCGATTGGCCCGATCGATATTTTCCTACTCTGTACAAAGACCTTTGCTGTTGCGGCCACACTCAAACGGTACGCCCAATGCATCACAGCCAGCACAACGGTAATCACCACGCAAAACACCATCAACGGCAGGGCGGTCATAGAACCTTGCTTACCGGATAGGGCTACCTTGATGGAAGGTTGTATTTACATTGCTTCCAATAAGGTAGGTCCCGGCAAAATCAATCACATCTCCGGGCCGGCCAAACTATTCTTTGGCACCGATCGGCAGGTCAATGCGAAAGGGCAGGACATCGCAAAAATCTTTAATTACGCCGGGATCGATACCACTTACTCAGCCGACATCGGCACCGCGCTTTGAAAAAATTTATGTTCGTATCTCCGGCGGCTATAGTAACCGCCCTGTTTAGGATCACCTTTACCGAGATACTGGAAAGCCGCGAAGCAGAATACCTCTACATCGACCTCATTGGAGAGCTCATGCAGTTGGCCAAAGCCAAAGGGGTTTTCGTAGATGAAGCAACGGTACTCAACAACATAGGGCTTCTGGGTAAATTCAGCGGCTATGTGAAATCGTCGTTCCAGCTTGATTTAGAAAAGAACGCGCCATCAGAGATTGGTGCATTGGTAGAGGAGGTTATCGCCGAGGCCCAATCCTTAAATCTTTCGACACCTTGTTACGATCAGGCGCTCAATGATCTGCAAGCCAAGATCAGCACGCTTGAAAAACCAGCGTAAGTCTCAAAAGCAAACACAAAGCACAAAAGCCAAAGCAAACACTTATACACAAACCCTATCATGAAAAACACGATCAAATTTTTAACGCTATTAGGATTGCTTATAGCAACCAACATTCAGGCACAAAACATGAAAACCGTGGCAGGTTTCGGTCACATAGAAAGCCTGGCGACAGACGGCAAGTTCCTCTATGCCGCCGACATCGGGCAAAAGCTAGATCCGGCGGCCAGGGACGGCGACGGGAAAATCGTAAAGCTCGACAAAAAAGGCAATATACTCCAGGTGTCATTGTTCGCCGAAAAACTAAATGCGCCTAAGGGAATCGCCATAAACAAGGGCGTGCTATACCTCACCGATATAGACAGGCTAGTGGCATTCGACCTAAAAACATCCGGCAAATTATTTGAAATTGACCTGAGCAAAGACACTGCCTTTCTCAATGATATCGCCGTATGGGACAACAACACCCTCTATGTTTCTGCGACCGACAAAAGCAAACTCTACAAGGTGAACCTTACCGCCAAATCGTACGAGGAAGTCACGACCGACAAAACCATTTTGGGGATCAATGGTTTGTTCTGCTATAAAAACGCCAACCGGATTTACGTCAACGGCATAGGAGCAAGCGAAAAAGCCAATGGGGTTGTGGGTTATATCAATCTCAAGGACAACACTTTTCACAAAGTAACCCAGATAGAAGGAATGTACGATGGGATATTTATCAGCAATGACGTACTGTATGTAAGCAATTGGGTAGCTTTTGAGAAAAAGGGAATCATACAAGGTATTGGGATCTACGGTTCCAACCGGGTTAGAACCATTAATGCGCACGAGCCGATTGCGGGTCCGGCAGATTTCACCATTTTGGATGGCGTATTGTTTGTTCCGGCGATGATCAGCGGTGAGATCCATATCATTGACCTCGACCGGAACCTGTACCTAAAGCTGTGACACCATGGTTAAAGCGTTCGCGCCAAAGCGGTGAACCGAAATGCCGACAATTCGTTTCAAACACAAAAATCATCCAAAAACAAAACTATGAATCTCAATCCAAGTTCTACTTACAAAATCCGTTTCAACGACTGCGATCTATTTGGGCACCTCAATAATTCGCGTTACCTAGACTATTTTATCAATGCGCGCGAAGACCACCTTAAAGACTATTACGACCTTGACTTGCCTGCGTATTACAAAAGCGGTTTGGGATGGGTTGTGGGCAGCCATGAAATTGCATACCTCAAGCCGGCCCGTTACAATGAAGAGGTTACGATCCGGTCTACGTTGCTGGCTGTCACCCCAGACCAAATTCATGTAGAAATCCTCATGATTGGCGGTGATCAAAACCACCTTAAAGCGATAATGCGGACAAAATTAATTCCGGTGAACATCAACACGGGTAAAAAGCAGCAGCATCCGGCCGATTTTACCCAATGGGCGCAATCATTGCAGAATACAATAGCAAACCAAGCCCTGGATCTGCAGCAACGAATCGGGCAGTTGCTTGCCGAATTTAAAACCGCACAGCCATCCTGAAAAAGGTGCTTTCGGGCCGGACGTTTGATTCTAAAATTTTCGTGGACGCGTTCACGATTACAATCTCCCGATTGCCCTGAACAACGCCACGTTCGACTCAAAATAGCGGTTTTCTATAGCAATTTGCGACAATTGGCTGGCCACGAGATTGTTCTCCCGGGAGTTGATCAGGAACATCGAGCTTTCGCCAAAACTGAACAGGCGATCTTCAGAATTGAGCATCGTTTGGCTGTCTTTTACCAATCGGCCAATCAACTGCAGTTGTTTTTCTAAAGATTCAATTTCGGTTTGCTGGGCGCTGATTTTATTTTTGAGTTGCACGCGGGCCAAATCCAAATCAAATTTTCCCTGCTCAAGTTTGTATTTTGTCACCCGAAGGCTGCCGCGCTCTTTTCTAAGAAAAAGCGGAAAGTAAAAGTTAACGCCTACTTTGTAGTCCTGAAACCTGTAATTGTCAAAGTACGTTGGCTCTGACAAATACGAGTAAGCGAGGTCTATTTTTGGCAACAGCATATTGGCTTTCAACTTTCGGTCTATGTCAAGCATTTCAATTTTGCTGTTCAGGGCACTGATTTTTGGATGGCTGTCTACAGTGACCGCCTCGACAATCAATTGATCGAGAAGCAATGTCTCTTTTAATCCTGTGGCAAGATTGTCTTGCGGAATGATGCCGTCCTGGAGTTCTAACGGAATATTATTGTCGAGCCACAAGAAGTTGGCCAACTCCAATTTGGCCTTTGCCAATTTCAATCGCGAATCTTCTAAGCTCAGGGCGCGATTCCTGACCACGATTCCGGCCTCGGTGCTGTCTATTGCAGGCTTGTCGCCTTGCTCAATGAGCTTGGAGATGCCTTGGTAGCGCAGGTTGGCATTGGCGAGGTACTTTTCATACAACTGTACTTCACTGAAGTTTTTTTTCCAGTTGAAATAGGCTACAGAGGCATCATAAATTACTTCAATACACTCCAGGTCACGTTCTGACTGACTTAGCCGAATCTGCGCTTTGGCTTTTCTCAGGTCGGCCATACGCTGGTTGATCAACAATCCCTGAGCCACGGGCACCGCAATCCCGAGCGATGTCAAACCCTGATTGGGAACGGTATTTTGCGGATTGAGATAAACGCCCTCGTTGTTGTCAAATCCGGCCTTGACCTCGATGCCGTACCAGGTGGGAATCTTAAAACTGCTGTTGAGGACCGAGTAGTATTCCTTGTCCTTGAACTGTTTTTTATCAAAATCCACCTCGATTTTCGGATCGAAGCCGCCGCGCGCCATCATCAGGTTGGCTTGCGCCGCGCTCACCTGCAAATTGGCGGATTTGACCAACGGATGGAATTTTTTGACGTAACCGATGAACTCTGCATAGGTCAATATCGTTGCGTCTCCCGACTGACCATAAGCCGAAAATCCAAACAATACTAAAGCCAGTAATTTTAATCGCATCATTTCTTTTCTTTTTGTGCCTTTGTTGCGGGCTGGTAATAGTTGGGAGGGAAGCCGTTGAGCGTGCGCCAGAGTTCAAACCAAACCGGGACATTTTCAAGAAGTGCCAAGGTTTGGGCGCCAGACCCGATGCTGATTTGTTTGGGCCATTTCACCTCGTCTTTGTCGGGTGCTATGAGTACCCTGAACTTGCCGTTTTCACTGATAAAATTCTCGATAGAGACTATGGTTCCGCCGTACGTTCCGTAAGACATTCCGGGCCAACCAGAAAAAACAATCGTGGGCCAACCGTCAAACCAAACCCGTACTTTTTCGCCCTTGTGCAAAAGTGGTAAGTCGGTAGGCGACACAAAGGTCTCAACGGCAATGTCATAGTTGGCGGGCATTATGCTCACGATTTGGGTTCCTTCTTTGATCGTTTCGCCAATACCCGATTGCAGGGCGCGGTTCACATAGCCGCTTTGCGGTGCCTTTATGTAATACATACCATTCCTGATTTGATAGTTGGCGTATTGGTTCTTTAATTTGTTGACCTGGGCTTCGGTGTCGTATTGGCTGCTAAGGGCTGTATATTGGTCGCCTCTTGTCTTCTGTTCCTTTTCTGTATACTCGGCCATGATGCGATTGATCTCTACGCGCGCATTGATCAATTCATTTTCACTCGCCAATAGTTTGTTCTCCTGGGTGATGATCTTGGCTTCGGCATCCTGTAGTTTCAGGCGCTTTTCTTCTACATCGGTCATGGGTTTCAAACCTTCTTTGTTGAGCGCCAGCGAGCGGTTGAATTGCGTAGAGGCAATCTTAACCTGTGTTCTCACCGCAACCAGATCGATGCTGTCGCTCTTGATCTTGAGCTGTGATTGTTTTACTTTGTTGGTTGCCTGTTGCAGTTTCAGCTCTTTTTCTTTTTGGATCGCGGCAATCTGTACGGCCAACGAACCCACTTTTCCGCCGTAGGACTTGCCCGACATTTCCTTGGCCATCAGCTGGCGTTGGGTGTTTTCTACCAGGTTGGGATCGAGATAGTCTTCTTTGATTTCTGAGATGAACAGGATCGTGTCGCCTTTGGCTACAAAGTCGCCTTCCTTTACGTACCATTTTTCGATGCGTCCGGCGATGGCGGCGTGGATGGTCTGTGGTCGTTGATCGGGCTTTAAGGTAGTGACGGCGCCCGCTCCGGAGATGTTTTGTGTCCAGGGCAAGAACAGGATAATCACACAAAAAGCAGAAACGCCAACGATTATGCGGTTTAAGATTTTGTAATGCGGCCTTTGTTCGAGCGTTTTAAAAGTGCTGTACTTACTGATGTCCTGGCCAATGCGGTTGTGATTTGAAATATTTAACATGGCAATTATTGTTTGGTGTCACCGATTATTTTTCCGTGTTCAATGGTAATCAAACGGGTACATTTCTTTTTCCAGTATTCATTTTTAGACGAGACGATCAAAGTCCACTGGTTGGCATCCGAAGTCAGGAAATCGATTATTTCTCTCGCTACGTCGTAGTCCATTTTCTCGAGTGCGTCCTCATAAAAGATGATTTTGGGTTTGTTGATGATGCTGCGCGCCAAAAGAATTTTTTGGGCGATAGAGGCGGGAAGCTGTCTTCCTTCGGGCAGAATTTTGGTGTTGAGTCCTTTGGGCAAGGATTTGATGTAGGCTCCCAACTTTACGCTGTCTATGGCCCATTTCAGTTGCTCCTGGCTTACCAGCGGGTTGTTGAAGGTGATGTTCTGCAATATGGTTCCCTCAAAGGGTGTTTCGCCGGTGATGATGGTGCTGATATGGCTGCGATACATCTCGATGTCGATGGCTTTATAGGTATCGTCGTTGATGTAAAGTGAGCCTGATGTGGGATGGAGCAGACCGGCCAAAATACGGATCAGCGTTGTTCGTCCCGAGCCATTGGTGCCTTCAAGGAGTATCTTCTCGGGCTGGTTAATGGTCAGGTTAATTTTCTCGAGTACATGATCGGGGCTGTCGGGGAATTTGTAGTTGAGGTTTTCTGCCGAAAGCTGGATGTTGGTGTAACAAAAATCAGTGTTCGGAGCTGTATTCTCTTCGGTAGCAAGGTCTGTAATCTGCCCGATCTTTTCTGTCGCGGTAAGCACATCATAGAGCGTTTCGAGTCCCATAACGATTTTCTCTACAGAACCGATTACGAGCAGTATGATAATTTCTGCGGCCACAAACTGGCCAATATTCATTTGCTGGTTGAGCACGAGGTAACCGCCAATGAGCAGTAGTCCTGCGGTAATGATGACCTTGAAAACAATGAGCTGTGTAAATTGTCTTTTGATGATGTTGAAGTGGCTTTCCCTATGCAAAAGGTAATCGGCAACCAGCTTATCGTTTTTGGTTAGGGCAAAGTCAAAATTGGTCCCTTTTTTAAAACTGAAACTGTTCCGGGCAATTTCCTGAAGCCAGGCCACGACCTTATACTTGAATTTGGATTCTTTCATACTGGTGGAGAGCCCCGAATTGTATGAGAATTTAAAGATGACGTACAGCAAAAGCAACAGCAGCAGGCCAAAGAGGATAAAAAATGGGTGGTAAAGCGAGAGCAAGATAATTCCAAAGGTAATCTGCAGCAATGCCGCCGAGAAATCAATCAGCAGTTTTGCCGCACCCTTTTGTATGGTTAGCGTATCAAAAAACCGATTGGCCAGTTCTGGCGGATATTCATTGTGCAATTCCTCGGTTTTGATCTTTGGGAGCCTGAATCCAAATTCAAAAGACGAGCGTATAAAAATCTTTTGCTGCAGGTTCTCTGTAATGCGGAGTTGCATGAGCGAGAGGATGCCAACCAAAGCCACGCCAGAAATCACTACAAAAATCAACACAATCCAGGAAACGCTCACACGTCCCGCCTGGATAAGATTGACAATGGCCTGGATCCCGAGCGGAAGCGACAAGCTCACCAGTCCGGCAAATATGGCATAAAAGAAGACCTGTAAAATATCTTTGCGATCCAGTTTAAGGAGGTTGGTTAGCCGTTGGGCTGCTGTTAGTGCCATGTTTATTGTCTTAAGGTTTTTTCAATCAAATCGATATAAAAATCGGTTACTGTAGTGGTGGTGGCGCAATTGGTTATGGTTTTGAGATGGTCCTTGAGAAAGTGCTGGTGCAGAGCGCCCTCAACGATTGACGAGGCCAGACTTTTTGAAAAGCCGTAATCGGGATTGACCTGCTCAATAATCTCGATTAACCGATTGATTACCCTTTTGTACACCAAAAAGAAACCTTCCTTGTTTTCTTCATCGACTTCCTTGGTCAACAAGGTTTTGGTAAACTCGGCAATGATGATTTTGTTGAGTATCGATTCGTTGATGTGCAGGGTTTCTGTGTCATCGACGATTTCTTCGGTTACTACCGTTATTGCCCGTTTGAGTTTTTCCATCGGATGGGGAACATTGGTCGTGGCAAACAGCAATTTGTATTCTATCCATCCCCAGTACCAAGAAGACAGATAAACCATCAGTTTGTGTTTGGATTCAAAATACCGATAAATAGAGCTTTCATTAGAGGAAATTTGTACGCCCAACTTCTTGAAAGTAAAGTTTTCAAACCCAATTTCGTGGATTAGGTTGATGCTTTCTTCTATAATTTTTTTACCCAGCGTGGTGCTTTCGGGATCTTTAAGGTAAATTTTCTGGTTTACCGTTATCTTTAAGTTGCTCAGAATAGAGTCCATTTGATACATTTTTATGCAAAAATAATAGTATTACTTTTAATTTTGAAACTTTAACTTTTATTTGTGTTTTGCAGAGCGGTATCGATTCATGCTATAGATCGAATTGGCCGCCGACTCCACCATAAAGGCGCGTTGGCTGTTTTTAAACAGAATCGGGCCTCCGGTTATGGCGGTAGACAAATTGGGGTTGTTGGTAACCAGCAAAGGATCTAAGGTAGTCCTGACCATAAAGCCCTGCGCCACCGGAATGTATTTCCGAGGAACCAGTGTACCCGTTGCGCCATTGTTGTTGATCAGGGCGTCGTTTGAAATGGCATTGACGCCTCCGAGTAAAGTATAAGTGGCATAACCTCCTATATAGGACGCCAGAATGTGCGTGTGGCCCGCGAAATGGTTCCAGAAATACAATGCGCCGCTAATCACGTTTGTGGCATTTCTACCCGCCCCATCCTTGATATTGTCTTTGATAAATTCATCGGCATCCATCGCAGACGGATACGGATTGCCCACAAAATAAATCTGGTTCGGTGAAATGTTTAGGCTGATGTCGCCGTTATTGGGCTTACCGGCAAACACATAATTTTGAAGGTCTGTAATATTGGCAATACCGTCGGTTCCTTTCATCGTAAAGCCTTCGCCAACCTTGACCGTCCCGGTACTGCCTATATGTTGCCAATCGGCGTAAACGGTGCTGATGCTCGTGTATTTGAACAACCAATAGTCGCTGATCTTGACTGGATTTGAAAGCGTACCGTCGGCAAAATAGGGGCCAGGACCAAAGGTGATTGCCGTTGGGGCGAATGGGTTGGTAGTTACATCGGTTCCGTCCCTTAATACATCGGCTATCGTATAATCGATGCCATTATCACTCACCGGCGATGACCAATAATTGTAATTGAAACTGCTTCGGGTACCTTGCTGGTCTCGGTATATTTTACCTGTACCGCTAACTGGGTTGGCCACCAATCCCGATTGTACGATTTGCGCTTCACCAGTTAATCGGATGTCGCCGCTTTGGAGCGACAAAAGATTCGAAACGGTGAGTTCATAGCCATCCGCCAAATTAACGCCTTTGGCTCCGTTGGCCGTATTGAGCGTGAGGTTATAGAACGTTTCATTGGTTTTGATCCCCGAGTTGATACCTTGGATTTGCCCAGCCGTGGCCCCGTTCAAAGTCACCGTTCCCTGGCCGGGTGCAAAGATGCCGTTGTTTTTCCAATCCCTGCTCACATACAAATCCGAATTGGCTGCCATGGTCAACGAGGCCGCGTTGGCTATGATCACGTCCTGCGCAGTGGCGATGTTACTATAGAGCGCGGCATAAACAGAATTTGCAGGATCTATGAGCGGCATCCTGACCGCGCCCGAAGGAATCTGCGCGTCTATGGTTGGTGAGGGCAGCCCTCCGTCCCAGTTTTTACAGTCAAACCAATCGGTACTCACCAGGCCTGTCCACAATCCCGGTGTACCGTTGATGACCGTAACTACCGCAGCGCCGGTTAAATCTGTCGCGGTCGCCGTACAGCCCGAATCACTCAATGCGGCAATGCTGTAGGTCGCATTGGCAGTGAGGTCAGCTATGCTAAGGATATACGGGTTGGTTAACACATTGTTGACTGTGGTTGATGTGGTACCATCGCTATAAGTAACACTCCAAGGTGCTGTACCAGTTAAGGCGACGCTAAAGGTGGCTGTCCCGTGGAGGCAGATATTTTGGTTGGGACTGATATCGGCGGTGGGCCGGATGCAGAGGGTAGCGGTGCAAGTGGCCGTAGCCGAGACAAAGCAAGTCCCGCCAATTGGGGTTATGGTAATGGTGACATCGTCATTGGCACTCAGGCCGGTCACCGAGTAGGTCAGCACATTTCCTACTGTTCCGATATTGACGATTGGGCCGGCATTGATTTGATAGGAAACATCGTAACCGGTGGCTCCGGCGATAGCCGCCCAGTCAAACGCTACCGATGAGGAGGTCGATGCACCGCAAGTGACAATTGGGCTTAGAGAATCGTTGACCGTTATGGTCAAGGTTGCGGTTGTGCCACATTGGCCTGCATCTGGCGTAAAGGTATAAGTCGTTGTGGTTGTATTGTCTAAAGCTGGATCCCAAGTACCGGTAATGCCTTCTAAAGAGGTTGTTGGCAACGGATTCAAAACGTCACCCGAACAAATAGCCGGAACTGCAGCAAAGGTTGGTGTCGGAGCGCCGGGGCTGGTGACGGTTGCGGCCGCGTTGCCGATGCAAGTTTTCGCGTCTTCTACAGTAATAAAATAGGATCCCGATGGTAATCCGGTAAAAATATTACTCGATTGAAAGGTAAGGCCGTCTATGCTGTATTGCAACGGTACAGTTCCGCCGGTAGCGGTTACGGTAATGGTTCCGTCGTTTGACCCGCAAGTTGTTGGCGTGGCCACGGCAGCTACCGATGGTCCTTCTAAATCGAGCACCGTTACCGTAACCGATTTTTTGCAAAGGTTGGCATCGCTCACCCAAACGGTAAAGGTACCTGCCCCAAATCCGGTCAAGGCATCACTTGTCTGATAGGTAATATCGTCAGTACTATACTCGTAAGGTGGCGTACCGCCCGTGGCTGTGAGTGTTATCGTTCCGTTATCCAATCCACACGAGGCATCTTCTATTACAGCAGTTACGGTTTGAGGGCCTACGGTATCGTTTACCAAAACGATTTTGGTGGTTAAGCATCCATTGTCATCTTGTACGATTACGGTATAATTACCAGGAAATAATGGCCCCGAAATATTGCTGTTAGAATAGGTTAAGCCACCATCAAAACTATAGGTATAGGGCGCTGCGCCTC
>Ga0209717_1004628_pt1 | contig 11233 bp, 7 predicted proteins | sample AD_UKC048_MetaG_FD_184418 | JGI IMG/M metagenome (GOLD analysis project Ga0209717, IMG submission 184418) | Active sludge microbial communities of municipal wastewater-treating anaerobic digesters from USA - AD_UKC048_MetaG (SPAdes) (version 2) | ecosystem: Engineered > Bioreactor > Anaerobic >... | reverse complement strand
CCTGGGGCGTGCCAGCGTTGGCACCGGCACGGTCGCGGTCCTGGAACACCACGCCGCCCAGCGAGGCCGGTGTCACCGTCACGGTGTGGGTGCCGGTGTTGTTGTTGCCGGGGATGTCGACGGCGCCGATCACCGCTGGTGCGGTGTCGAGCACCGCCGTGTTGGTGCCTGCGCTGCCGCCAGACGGCATGCTGGTGAAACGCGCCGGCACGGTGACCGTGGCCACGCCATCGGCATTCAGCCGGCCCATGGTGCAGGTGACAGTGCGCCCGCTGACACTGCAGGTGCCATTGGCCGTGCCAGTGCCAGCGCCGCCGCCGCCCGCAGGCGCCACCCGCGTCCAGGTGACCGGGCCGGTCACTTCGGCTCCCTGCGGCAGCGTGTCCGTCAGGTTGGTGGCCAGGCTGTCGCCGGGGCCGCCGTTGCGCACCGTCACCGTCCAGGTGATGGGCTGGTGGATGGTCGCCACCGCGGTGCTGCCAGTCTTGGTGACCGTCAGATTCACCCGCTGGCGCAGCGTGGTGGGCTCGTTGGCGCTGTCGTTGGTGTTGTTGCTGTCGGGCTCGTTGGCACTGGCCGTGGCCTGGTTGCGGAACACGTCACCCGTCGGGGCCGGCTGGTTCAAGGCCTCGAAGCGCAGGAAGATCGCCTTCGACTGCCCCGCAGCCAGCTCGCCACGCGCCAGGCCGGTGGTGCTGGTGCCGGCCGGCACGTCGCAGGTGAAGGTGGCCAGCGGCGTGCCGGACCCCGAGGTCACATTGCTCGCCGAGCACAGCGACGGGCTGTTGCAGGTGTTGCCGCCGAAGGTGGTGGTGTCGCAGACAAAGCGCACGGCGTGCCCGGCAGGAGGCGTCATCACCTCGGTGATCTTGACGCCGGTGCCGAACGACGGCCCGGTGTTGCTGACCAGCACCCGGTACTGCATGAAGGTGCCACCATCGGGCCCCTGGCCCGGCGCGTAGTACGGCAGCGGGTCGACCAGGTCGGTCTTGTCGGTCAGCAGGTTCAGCAGGGCCGGGTTGATGGTGATGGATTCAACCTGGCTGTTGTTGCCGTTGTCGCCGCCGGCCGGGTTCTCGGTGCTGGTGGTGGTGATGCGGGCGGTGTTGTCGACGGTGCGGGCCGGGTTGCCCGCCATGAAGTTGGGCCGCATCACCACGGTCACACTGTGGGTGTCGCCATTGGCCAGGGTGCCGATGGTGCAGTTGAAGCTGTTGGCTGCCGGCGTGATCTGCGCCCCTGCGGCAATGCTGCAACTGGACCCGCTGCGGCTGGAACTGACCGACACCACCGTGAAGCCCGTGTCGCCGGCATTGGCGAAGGTGAAGGTGTCGCTGACCACCACACCTTGGGCAAGCGACGGCCCGTTGTTGGCATAAGACAGCACGTAGCTGACGTTCTCACCCGCTCGCAGGCTGTCGGGAGTGGCCGACTTGCCGGTCATCACCACGTCGGCGATCGGCAGGATGTCCACCGTGTCCTGCGCGCTGTTGTTGGCGCTGTTGGGGTCGCCTTCGACCGTGTTGGTGACGGTGGCGGTGTTGGTGAAGCTGCCATCGGCCAGCGGACGGATCACATCCACGGCCACGGTGACACGCTCGCCGGGCGCCAGCGTGCCGCCGGTCTGGGTGCAGGTGACGGTGCCGCCACTGCTGGCATTGCAGCTGAAGGTGGCCGTGCCGCCCGACACCACCGGCGTCAAGGTGCCGAAGGTGGTGCGGCCGGTCAGGAAGCCGGGCACGCTGTCGCTGAAACGCACGCCGGTGGCGCCGTCGCTGCCCGGGCTGACGTTGCTGACCACCAGGGTGTAGGTGACACGGTCTTCGCTCAGGCCGACGGTCTTGTCGGCGCCCGCCGGCGTGCTGGTGGTCTTGGCGATGGCCAGGTCGGGGCGGATGGTGGTGGACGTGGACGTGACGGCGGCGCAATCGTTGCCCGGGTTCGGGTCACCCTCGGCAGGCGGGCTGGCCTGGCCCGACGGGCCGCCAGCGGGTGTCGACCCGCCGGTGCAGGCCTCGTTGCGGGCGGCGCCGGCCGCCGTGGCCTGGGTGGTGATGCGCAGCGTGGGCAGTGCCGCATCGACTGCCAGCCCGCCGGCATTGGGGTGCTCGCACACCACCGCGCCGCCGACCAGGCTGCAGGCCCAGCCGGTGCCGGTGGCACTGACGAAGGTTTCACCCGACAGCACCTCCACCACCCGCAAGGGGCCGGTGGCCGCGCGCGGGCCGCCATTGGTGATGTTGATGGTCGACACCATGTTCGACCCCAGGGCCACCGGGTTGGGCGTCTTGGTCTTGGTCAGACGCAGGTCGGCGCCGTCGGGGCGCACCGGCACATCCACCGAGCCGCTGTTGTTGCCGGCGTCGCCGTCGGGCGTGTCGCTGGCGATGCTGGCGGTGTTGGTGAAGCTGCTGCCAGCCGGTGCCACCGTGGTGGGCGCGGTGGCCACCACGGTGATGTTGTCGGTGTTGCCCACCGGAAAGCTGGCGCGCGTGCAGCGCACGTCCTGCCCTGTGGCGCTGCAGGCCCAGCCATTGCCTGTGGCCGACACGAACACCCAGCCTGCAGGCAGGCTGTCGGTGACGACGGCGTTGGCAGCGTCCGACGGGCCGCCATTGCGCGGCTGGATCAGGAAGGTGACATTGCTGCCGGCCGTGGCCGGCACCGTGGACGTGACCGACTTCTGCGCAATGCGCACATCGGCACCCGGCGTCACCGGTGTGTCGACCGTGGCCACGTTGTTGTTGGGCACCGGATCGAGCACACCGCCCGAGGCGGGCTCGACCGACGCACTGTTGGTGATGGTGCCACCCGCGGCGGTGACACGCCCGGTGATGGTGACCGGCGGCGCCGACGCACCCACGGCCAGCGGGCCGGGCCGGCTGCAGCGGACCACGCCGCCGCTGTGGCTGCAGGTCCAGCCCGCGCCAGACGCCGACAGGAAGCTGACTGCCGGCGGCAGGTTGTCGGTGATCACCATCGCGCCACCGGCATTCGGGCCGCTGTTGCTGGCAGTCAGGGTGTAGGTGATGACGCTGCCGCCCGGCACCGGGCTGGGCGTGCCGCTCTTGGCCAACGCCAGGTTGCCCCCTTCGACCACCGTGGTGGTGTTGTCCTGGTTGTTGTTGGCAGGGTTGATGTCGTTGTCGGCGCTGACGGAGGCGTTGGCGGCAATCACCGCCGGGCCGGCGATGTCCACGCGCCAGGTCAGCACCACGGTGCGCACATCGGCGCCCAGGGCGCCCAGGCTGCCCAGGTTGCATTGCACGGTGGTGGCGCTGGACGCCACGCAGTTGGCGCCGGCAGGGCTGGCCGACACAAAGCTGGCGCCGGCCGGCACCTGCACTGTCAGGCGGGTGTTGATGGACGCATCGACGGCGTTGTTGTCCACCCGCGCCGTGTAGGTGTACAGGCCGCCGGCCGCCACGATCTGCGGGTTGTCTTCAAACGCGGCCAGCTGCGGGTCGCCCGCCAGCGCCAGCGCCGGCACCAGGCCCCCCGCCAGCGCCAGCGCCATGCCGACGGCACGTTGCCATGTCCGGCGCGCCCAGGCAGCCGGCCACCAGCCCTGCTGCCCGCCCTGCACCGCGCCAGCCGCGGTTGCGCCAGCGGCCCGCGCCGTTACCTTGCCTGTTCCCAAGAGAGCCCCTCGATGCGCCGTTGCAGCGCTGTCCACGCCGGCGCGCGCTGCATGCCGCACCGGGTGATGTTTGACCTGTCACAAATGATAGGGCGAGAGGGGAGTTCTCGATGCGATGCAGGGAAGCCTTGATCGTGAAATTGTTGTTTCCGCGAATTGCTGGCCGTTTGCGGCGCTTTTGTGGCGATCAGTGCGGCCTGCCGCGGTGCAGCGTCTGGGCCAGGGCCCAGGCCTGCTCGGCCAGCGGCCTGGCCCGCCTGCCCGATTCCAGTGCCGCGGCGTTGCTGGCATTGCCCTGCAGCGCCCGCCCCAGGATGCCCTGCAGGATGCCGGCCAGCCGGAACATGTTGAAGACGATGTAGGTGCCCCACACATCGGCGCTGATCTGCCGCCCGGCCTGCCCGGTGGCCTGCAGGTAGGTCTGCAGGTAGGCCGGCTCGCCCGGGATGCCCAACGCTGCCAGGTCGGCCCCGGCCAGGCCACGGCTGGTGGGGCCGTTGGTCATGTGCCAGGTCATGCAGTGGTAGGCAAAGTCGACCAGCGGGTCGCCCAGGGTCGACAGTTCCCAGTCCAGCACCGCCAGGATGCGCGGCTCGGTGGGGTGGAACATCACGTTGTCGAGCCGGTAGTCGCCATGCACGATGCCCACCGGCCCCTCGGGCGGCAGGTGCTGCGGCAGCCAGTCGATCAGCGCTTCCATCGCCGGGATGGTCTCGGTCTCGGCGGCGCGGTACTGCTGCGTCCAGCGTTTGACCTGGCGCGCCAGGTAGGCCTCGGGCTTGCCGTAGCCGGCCAGGCCGATGGCCAGCGGGTCGACCCGGTGCAGCGCGGCGATCACCCGGTTCAGCTCGGCATAGATGGCGGCGCGCTCGGCGGGGGTCATGCCGGGCAGCGTCGGGTCCCACAGCACGCGGCCGTCGACGCAGTCCATGATGTAGAAGGCCGTGCCGATGACGGCCGGGTCTTCGCACAGCACATGGGTGCGGGCCACCGGCACGTCGGTCTGCCCCAGTGCGGTGATGACGCGGAACTCGCGGTCCACCGCATGGGCCGACGGCAGCAGCACGCCGGGCGGCTTGCGCCGCATCACGTAGCGTTGGCCGTCGGCAGCGGTCAGCATGAAGGTCGGGTTGCTCTGCCCGCCCTTGAACTGCGCCACCTGCAGCGGGCCGGCGGCCAGCGACGGCATGTGGGCCTGCAGCCAGGCGGCCAGGCGGTCCACGTCGAAGGCATGCTGCGGCGCCACCGGGCGGGTGCCGGTGAACTGGCTGAACTGCTGGTTGACGTCGGGGGCGGCAGGAGTTTCGGGGGTGGTCATCGGGTCTCCAGGGGTGGGGCCAGCAGGCCCATCAGCAGGGGGCGGGCCAGCAGGGGCTGCAGCGCCGGCGGGCCGTCGCCGGGCAGCCAGTGCTCCACCTCGGACAGGGCGTTGATCAGCCCGGCGATCAATTGCGCAGCCACCGCCGGGTCGACCAGGCGGATGCTGCCGTCGGCCTGGCCCGCCACCACCATGGCGGCGTAGCGCTCGCCCAGGCGGTTCATCGTGCCGTACTTCTGCCAGCGCAGCGCGCCGGGCAGTTCGGTCCAGGCCGTCAGGCGCAGCAGCGGGCCCTGAGGGGCTGTCTGCAGCGCCATCAGCGGCAGTGTGGCGGCCAGCAGCGTCTGCCAGCCATTGCGGCCGGGCGCGCCAGCCTGCGCCAGCGCGGCCCACTGCACGCCGCGGATCAGCGCAAAGCTGCGCTCGAAGCAGTCGTCGATCAGGTCGTGCTTGGTGTCGTGGTGGTGGTAGAACGAGCCTTTGGTCAGTTCCAGCGTGGCGGCGATGCGCTCCACCGACGCGCCGCCCACGCCGTGGTCGTTGACCAGCCGGGTGGCGGTGCGCAGGTAGGCCTCGCGGGTGGTGGTGTCGCCTTCGGCGCCGGCCTCGCCGGGCAGCACCTCGGGCGCCGGCATCGGTTCACGCGGCCAGGCCTGGCCAGGCGCGGCCAGGCCGTGCAGCAGCAGATCCGCCATCGCCGATGCCACGCGCGGGTAGTCGCTGGTTTCATAGCGGCCCAGCCAGGCCCGCGCCCACAGCAGTTGCGACAGCAGGCCATGGCAGCGTGCATTGAGTGCCCGCCGCGCCGTGCTGCCCGCAGCCGGCAGCGCCACGCCGGCGCCCGCCTCACCGGCCATCAGCAGGCCGCGCAGGCGGCGGAACATCGCCACATAGGCCGCGAAGGCCGGCTCGGCCTGCGGCTGCGGCAACGCCCGCATGTCGCCGAAGAAGATCAGCGCCGGGCGCAGCCGGTCCTCGATGGCCGCCAGCAGTGCCACGTAGCCCTGCACCAGCGCACGCACCCGGCCGGCCAGGTCCCCCGGCGCGATGCGGGCGTCGACATCGGCGATCACGCCGTCCAGCGCGCCGATGCTGCGCATCAGGCAGGCGACGACCAGGTCTTCCTTCTTGCGGTAGTAGTAGGTCAGGCTGTTGGTGGCCAGGCCGACGCTGGCCGCCACCTCGGACAAGGTGCCAGCCTTGATGCCGCGACGGTTGAACAGCCGCGCCGCGCCGTCGAGGATCAGCTCGCGCTTCTCGGCAAAGCGCAGGGTGCTGGATGGCGAACCGCTCATCGCACGCCCGGCACCAGCCCGGCCAGCAAGTCGGCAAACGCCAGCGGCTGGTCGACCATCACATGGTGGTCGGCATCCGGCACTTCCAGCAGCGTTGTGCCGGCCGGCGCGTGCTGCAGGGCCAGTTGCATCAGTTCGGTGGTCACCAGCCGCGATCGGCCACCGCGCACCAGGGTGACCGGGCATTGCGCTGCCCGCAGTTCCTTCAGCGGCCGCCCGAAGGCGAAGTGGCGGAACAGGAAGGGGTCGAAGCGCCACACCCAGCCCGGCTGCCCATCAGGCCCGGTGGTCTGCTTCAGGCCGCGGCGGGCGATCAGGTCGGCGATGTACGGGTGCGCGCAGCCCTGCGGCGGCAGCAGGCGGAAGCGCTGCAGCGCGTCGGCCTCGCTGGCGTAGACCTTGGCCGAGCGCAGCAATTCGGGCCGGCTGCGGCGGGCGTCGGCCCGCGAGGGCGGCCGCAGCGGCGTGTCGACGATCACCGCCCGGCCCAACCGCTGGCCGTGACGGGCTGCCAGGTTCATCAGCACGAAGCCGCCGAACGAATGCGCGGCCACCACCGGCGGCACCGGGCCGTTGAACAGGCCGGTGGATTCGGCCACGGCCAGCGCCTCGTCGGCCCACTGCGCCACGCTGTACTGGGTGCGCCAGCCCGAGCCGCCCATGCCCGAGAAGCTGAGCGCCACCACCCGCCGGCCGGCCCGCAGCAGCGGCGCGATGCAGCTGTACCAGTCGGCATGCGCGCTGTTGCCATGCAGCAGCAGCAGGCCAGGGTCGCCCACCCGGCCCCAGGCCAGGGCCTCGATCGGCGTGCCCTGCACCTTGACCTCGGTGCGCTCGGGCGCGTCGGCCAGGGCCTGGGTGAACCAGTCGGGCGCTGGCGGCGGCAGGCCGCCAAACGGGGCCAGCGGCGGCGGGAAGTGGGGCGGATGCTGTCGGTGGGCGTTCATGGCGGCCGGCGCGCGTCAGCGCTTGGCCGCCAGCGCCTGCGTCACCTCGTTGCTGCCTTGGGCCGCACCGCTGGCGGGCACCTGGCTGCCGCTGCGGTCGCTGACCTGGTCCCAGGCGGCGGCCAGGCGTTCGGGCGTGTCGGGCGTGGTGCCCAGGTGCAGGCCGTTGGTCAGCGTGATGTGCGCCGCCTCGAAGGTGCCGGCGCCGGCACAGGCGATGGTGCGGTTGGGCGCGTCCTGGTCCACCAGCACCAGCAGCGCGGGCACCACCGCCTCGGGCGTCAGCACGGCCAGCACCGGCGGCGGCAGCAGGCCTTCGGTCATGCGGGTGGCGGCGGTGGGCGCCAGGCAGTTGACGCGGATGTCGCTCTTGGCGCCTTCGATCGAGAGGGTCTGCATCAGGCCCACCAGGGCCATCTTGGCCGCACCGTAGTTGGCCTGGCCGAAGTTGCCGAACAGGCCCGACGACGAGGTGGTCATCACGATGCGGCCGTACTTCTGCGCCACCATGTGCGGCCACACCGCCTGGCAGCAGTGCACCGCACCCATCAGGTGCACGTCGATGACGGCGCGGAAGTCCTCCAGCGGCATCTTGGCGAAGCTCTTGTCGCGCAGGATGCCGGCGTTGTTGACCAGGATGTCGACCCGGCCCCAGGCGTCGATGGCCTGCTGCACCATGGCGGCCACGGCCGCGGGGTCGGTGACCGAGGCACCGTTCGCCAGCGCCTGGCCACCGGCAGCCACGATCTGATCGACCACCGCCTGCGCCGCGGTGGGTGAGCCGCCGTTGCCAGCGGTGGTACCGCCCAGGTCATTGACCAGCACCTTGACGCCACGCGCCGCCAGGGCCAGCGCATGGGCGCGGCCCAGGCCGCCGCCCGCGCCGGTGACGATGGCCACACGGCCAGTGAAATCGAGAGACATGGTCTTTTGGTGTTTGGGTATGGAACGGCCGCAGGTTATACCGTAAGTACCGATGGCGGATCAGGCCAACCCTTGGAAAGATCGGTGTGGCAAACCCTGATCCACCCACCCGAAGGAACCCCCATGAATCTGTTCAACCTGCAAGGCCAGGTGGCCCTGATCACCGGCTCGTCACGCGGCATCGGCCGGGCCATCGCCGAGCGCATGGCCGAGCACGGCGCCAAGGTCGTCATCTCGTCGCGCAAGCAGGACGCGTGTGACGAGGTGGCCGCCGTCATCAACAACCGCCACGGCGCGGGCACCGCCATCGCCCACGCTGCCAGCATCAGCAACAAGGCGGCACTGCAAGGCCTGGTCGACAAAACGATGTCCACCTGGGGCCGCATCGACACCCTGGTGTGCAACGCGGCCAGCAACCCCTACTACGGCTCGCAACTGGAGATCGGCGACGAGCCCTTCCGCAAGATCCTGGACAACAACATCGTCGCCAACAACTGGCTGGTGCAGATGGTGGCGCCGCAGATGCGCGCGCGGCGCGAGGGCAGCATCATCATCGTCTCGTCGATCGGCGGGCTGCGCGGGTCCACCGTGATCGGCGCCTACTGCATCAGCAAGGCCGCCGACATGCAGCTGGCGCGCAACCTGGCCTGCGAGCTGGGCCCGGACAACATCCGCGTCAACTGCATCGCCCCGGGCCTGATCAAGACCGATTTCGCCAAGGCCCTGTGGGACAACCCCGAGCAGCTGGCCGCCCGCAACGCCGAGACCCCGCTGCGCCGCATCGGCGACCCGGACGAAATCGCCGGCGCCGCGGTGTACCTGGCCGCACCGGCCAGCCGGTTCATGACAGGCCAATCGCTGGTGATCGACGGTGGCGTGACCATCTAGGTACGATGCCGGCACGATGGCCGGCAGCACCCTCACCTGGATCGACGACCACACCCCGCTGCCGCCCACGCAGCGGGCGCTGGGCGCCGGCAGCGAAGCGCCAGGCCTGCTGGCGGCTGGCGGCGGCGTCACGCCGCAGCGGCTGGAAGAAGCCTACCGGCGCGGCATCTTCCCGTGGTTCAGCCCGGGCGACCCGCCGCTGTGGTGGGCACCCGACCCGCGCATGGTGCTGCCGGTGGCCGAGTTCAAGCTGTCGCATTCGCTGCGCAAGACGCTGCGGCGCTTCATCCGCACGCCCGGCTGCGAGGTGCGCATCGACAGCGCCTTCCGCCAGGTGATGCAGGCCTGCGCCAGCACCCCGCGTGACGGGCAGGACGGCACCTGGATCGTCGACGACATCCTCGACGCCTACACCGCCTGGCACCACCTGGGCCGCGCCCACAGCGTCGAAACCTGGATCGACGGCCAGCTGGTGGGCGGGCTGTACGGCGTGGGCATCGGTCGCATGGTCTTCGGTGAATCGATGTTCGCCCACCGCACCGACGCCAGCAAGATCGCCCTGTGCGCGCTGGTGGCCTTCTGCCGTGCGCATGGCATCACGTTGATCGACTGCCAGCAGCACACCCGGCACCTGGCCAGCTTCGGCGCACGCCAGATCCCCAGAACCGACTTCGAGGCGCATTTGTCCCGCACGCTGGGGGGCACGCCGCCCGGGGCCTGGACCTATCATCCGGCGCTGTGGGCGCAGCTGGATCTGGGCCCGCCGTCTGCCGCAGACGCCCCGCCGCCAGACGCCCCCATCACCCCGCCCAAGCCGCCCGCGTGACCCATCCCAAGGAGCTTCCGCTGTCGTCGTTGCAGTTCTATGCGACGGCGCCGTATCCGTGCAGCTACCTGCCGGACCGGATGGCGCGCTCGCAGGTGGCCACGCCCAGCCACTTGATCCATGCCGACGCCTATTCCGGCCTGGTGGCCAACGGCTTCCGGCGCAGCGGCATGTTCACCTACCGGCCCTACTGCGACAGCTGCCGCGCCTGCGTGCCGCTGCGGGTGCCGGTGGCCACGTTCCAGCCCACACGCAGTCAGCGGCGCGCCGTCAAGGCCCATGGCCACCTGAAGACACGGGTGCTGCGTCTGTGCTTCGTGCCCGAGCACTACCAGCTCTACCTGCGCTACCAGTCGGGGCGGCATGCCGGCGGCGGCATGGACCACGACAGCATCGACCAGTACACCCAGTTTCTGCTGCAGAGCAGGGTCAATTCGCGGCTGGTCGAGTTCCGCGACCCGGCACCCGAGGGCAGCACCACGCCCGGCACGCTGCGCATGGTGTCCATCGTCGACGTGCTGAACGACGGCATCTCCGCTGTCTACACCTTCTACGACCCCGATCTCAAGGGCAGCCTGGGCACCTACGGCGTGATGTGGCAGATCGACCAAGTCCGCCTGCTGAAGCTGCCGCACCTGTACCTGGGCTACTGGATCGCCGAGAGCGACAAGATGGCCTACAAGGCCGGCTTCGGGCCGCACCAGTTGCTGACCGAGCGGGGCTGGGAGTGGGCTGAGCCGCAGCCCCCCAGTCAGACCCCGGACTGACCCCAGCCATGCCGTGCGGGGGACAGCCCCGCCAACCCTGCCCGCCTACAATCCGGCGATGGCACTTTCCCCTGTCCCCGAACTCGTGGCCGAGCTGGCCGCCGGCCGCATGGTCATCCTCGTCGACGAGGAAGACCGCGAGAACGAAGGCGATCTGGTGCTCGCCGCCGACCATGTGTCGGCCGAGACCATCAACTTCATGGCCAAGCATGGCCGCGGCCTGATCTGCCTGACGCTGACCAAGGACCGCTGCGAACGCCTGCAGCTGCCGCCGATGGCTTCACGCAACGGCACGGTGCACGGCACCGCCTTCACCGTGTCGATCGAGGCGGCCACCGGCGTCACCACCGGCATCAGCGCAGCAGACCGTGCCCGCACAGTGCAGGCCGCCGTGGCCAAGGACGCCCAGCCCACTGACTTGGTGCAACCCGGCCACATCTTCCCGCTGCAGGCCCAGGACGGCGGCGTGCTGATGCGCGCCGGCCACACCGAGGCCGGCTGTGATCTCGCAGCCATGGCCGGCTGCACGCCCGCCGCGGTGATCTGCGAGATCATGAACGACGACGGCACCATGGCCCGGCTGCCCGAGCTGCAGGTGTTCGCGCAGCAGCACGGTCTGAAGATCGGC
>Ga0209717_1004624_pt1 | contig 11238 bp, 10 predicted proteins | sample AD_UKC048_MetaG_FD_184418 | JGI IMG/M metagenome (GOLD analysis project Ga0209717, IMG submission 184418) | Active sludge microbial communities of municipal wastewater-treating anaerobic digesters from USA - AD_UKC048_MetaG (SPAdes) (version 2) | ecosystem: Engineered > Bioreactor > Anaerobic >... | reverse complement strand
CTTGGTGCTTCGTAAGATGTTCCTGCTGAAAACAGCGGTTCAATGCTTTTTCTTTTTTCCGCTGGAAGCGGGTTGTCTGTTTTTTCATCAAGAAGTGCGATCTGATAAAAATTTGCCTGTGCCCTTATCCCGCCATTGATCTCAAGTCCTTTGACCGGTTTAAAAACATTGAAAGCATAGATTCCGGTTGAGAGATCCGTTGAAGGGGTGAAACTCAGATCAAGCTTTCTCCCTGCTGAATAATCGCTGTAATCTGCTTCTCCCCACTCTTTTTTAAGTTCGATACCCAAAGTGAGTTCATACCAGTTTGCGGGGATAATGGCGTTTTCCCAGTTCAGAACACCTGAAACGGCAGAATAGGAACTGTCAAGATCACCTGTCACTTTTCCGTGTTCAGCACTGTCAGAATCGAAAAGGGTTCCGTAAAAAATAGAAAAGTCGGTTGTCATTGTCCATTTTTTGTCAAAAAAGCTCGAAACAAGACCGCTTTTCATTAAAAAGTCTTCAGAATCCAGATATCTGTCAGGGTCATCCTGTCCGATCCCCGGTCCGTCATCTATCTCATTTTTCCCTTTTGCCACCCTGAAAATAAGGCCCCACTCGTTGTCATTATCAATTGTGACTCCCGTTCTGAAATATCCGCTCCCTTTTATAACTTTGTCATTTTCAGGGGTTTTGTCATAAAGCCCTTCTTTAACTCCGGAATATGAATCGGCCATTGATATTCCTTCAGTATAGAAAAAAGATGCCCCGCCGTTGTAGTAAGCTTTACAGTTGCCACCCATTGAAGAAATGTTCGCATTAAAAGTGTCGGGGACATATCTTTCATTGCTCATGTCAAGAACTGCTGTTGAAAAAGAGGTCGAAAAAGACGGTTTACCGAAACCCTTCTTTGTCTGAATGTTTAAAACTCCGGCAAGTGCCCCGCTTCCGTAAAGAACCGGCTGAGGACCTTTTAGAAGCTCAATTTTCGCAATGTTTTCAGGACTTAATGAAAGGTCTGTCGCTCCATCGGGGCTCAACGGATTTCTGAGTTCAACTCCGTCAAGAAGAATTAACACATCGCTTGATCTGAAGCCCCTGACAAAAACGAACTGTGCCTGCCCTGTTCTCCCATCTCCACTGACATAAACCCCCGGCATCTCTCTGACTGCATCTCCTGCCGTAACTGACTGTTTTTCTTCGATTTCTTTTGCTGTAACAGTTGAAGATGCGCTTACTGAATCAATCTGTCCGTTTCTTGATCCTGTTACAACAACAGAGTTTTCGGCTGCATAAATATTATAAAAACAAAGTGTTAAAAGTGAGACGGCAAATCTTTCAATCTGCAATTTTTCCCTCCGCGGGGTACTAATTGACTGCGTCTGAGCTTGTGTGTCTGGCTTAGCGATATCGCCTTACAGTTGCGGGACAGCACCGGACTTGCACCGGATTTCCACAGGAACTCAAACTGAGGTTGATGCTAACCTTAAATTCAATAAAGTCAAGATTGGAAAGTGTTATCCGTTCCTTATCTTCAGCACAACAACTATAGAGGTAAGAACCACAGTAACCGTATTTGCCAGAATTATCGGCAGGTCGCGTATCATGATCCCGTAGATAAGCCACAATACTATGCCTGTCGTAAATATCAGATACATTGAAAGAGAAATGTCCTTGGTCTGACCTGTTTTTATCGTTTTCAACACCTGCGGAACAAATGAAACTGTCGTGCATATTGCGGCGGCAATCCCTATTAAAGAAACAATGCTCATAACACAACTCCGCAAAAATCTGAACGAATGATACTTATCTAATCTTTTTTGTCCAATGGATGGTTTATGCAGCATTTAATTCAATCATTTATTTTGACATTTTAACCGTAACAATTTAAAATAACTGCTGAATTATTTTAGATTGAGGTTGGAATGAAAGACTCAAAAGGGTTTTCAGTAATTGAACTTATGATAGTCATCTCTATTCTTAACATCCTTGGAACTATTGCCATTGCGGGCTACACAGATTACACAAAGAAAGCGCGTGTTGCCGAAGCTCCTCTGATGCTGAAATCGCTTGTTATCAGAATTGATGAATACATGAAGGATGCACCTCCGAAAAGTCAGGGAAAATGTGAACTCGTTGACAGCAACGGAAGATGTCAGGATAACTTTCCGAAAAATGCTGAAGATACAGGTTTCAGAACTAACAGAGATTCAGTTTTCGGCAACTTTTTTGAATTTAAAGTTAAAACTCCCCACCCGACAGGATGTGGAGAAAAATTTTATAACAGATATGCCTATGCCCTTCCTCTTGTCAATAACGATATCCCTGAAGATTACCAGTTCATGTGTATGAACGAACGGTTTGATTTTTTTCACAGTTCCAAATCTTCAGATCCGGGAAAACCCGCCGGCAAAGGCAGTGGGAAAAAATAATTCTGATATTTATTTACAGGCGTTAGTACACTGATGACAGTATTCAGACAGCGTTGACCCGTCTATATTATAAAAATCATCACAATTAACGGCTTTCAGGCACGACTTGCAGTTTTCGACAAGCTCCATATCACAACTTCGGACATTTTTGAAAAATTCCGACATTATGCTTATGCCGATACCGTGACATTTTGCAAGCACATCTTCCGGAACAGTTGTCCTGCAGATCTTGAACCTGTTGCAGTATTCCATTCCGAGCTGATCGACCACTTCCTTTGATTCTTTTGAAAAACCGTATCTCTCTTCAGGAAAGAAAAGGAGATATACATTTACCGCAGATGTTATCACCATGAGCATTGCAAAAAGAATGACCGCCAGAAACCCGGACCTTTCCTGTCTTTCCTTTTTGATGAGATCTTTTTCACTGATCTCAAGGTCATCCTTCTTTTTATTTAACTTTTCCTTGATCTGTTTTGCATTTTTAGTCCCTTTTCTGATCAATTCCGCCATCTCAGGAGATTCGGCATGATCAACAGGCAGAGTTCCGTTTAAATCTTTGTGGTTAAGGTCTGTCCCCGCCGCAATAAGACTCAGGACAATGTCTTTATGATTGAACCTCAGTGCACTAATAAGAGCCGACTGCCCTTTTGAATTAAGCTGATTGACATCCACTTTGAGCTTTATCATGAAATCGACGATATGCGCCATCCCTTTTGATGCAGCGATCATCAGCGCTGAGTAGTTATTCTGGTTCTTTGCATTTACATCGGCCCCTTTATTCATGAGAAGCAGTGCTGTTTCGTCGTATCCGTTCTGAAGAGCAAGCATCAATGCAGTCACACCGTTCCCGTTGTGCAGATCAGATTTTGCATGATTGGAAAGCAGAAATTCAACCGCTTCATAGTTCCCTATCATTGATGCAAGCATGAGATAAGTCATTTCATAGTCATAAAGTACCGGTTTCAATCCGGTTTTAAATGATCTGGCGCCTGGTTTTTCAGCAAGGTCATCTTCTGTTGTCCCTGATATTACTGAAAGCATTGAAGGAGTCAGATTTGCTGAAATATCTGTGCTGAACATTTTGTTTATTTCATTTTTCTTAAACAGTTTCTCAAAAAATTCGCTTCTTCCAAGTTTTATGGCATCAATAAATGTTTCGGGCTCAATTTCTATTATTGCACCTGAGCTGATAAGTTTTTCGATGGAAGTAAGGATGTCTATTTCGTGTCGATGATCCAGGAGTTTGATCAAATTTCTTACTGGAAGTTTTCCCCCTTCTTTTTTTATTGCTTCACAAATTTCAGCATCAATTTTCTTCCCTCCGGTCCTGTCAACATCTTTTGCAACACCGATGACGGCAAAAGGCGACAGTTTTTTAGTATAGAATTCCACAATGAAACATGATTCGGCCTTTCCGAAGCAGTGTGCATAAATTGAATTGTCAGGATCCTCAGAGTGGAGTTTCTGGTAAATGGTAACTTCTTTTCTATATTTGTCTTCATCTGCATCTATCTGAAACTCTATGCTCAGGGATTTGTCTGAAATCTGCTCATCAATTGCAACATGCTGTACCGATTTCTTGCTCTTACCCGACTCATTTACAAGCTGAATGACTTTTTCTCTTGATAAGGGAGCCCCGGTCCCTTTAACAAGAATGCCCATGCTGCACAACTGGTAGAAACATTTAAAAAGCAAATAGTTGTGAGGGGTCATAATCGACAGAATTTCATCAATTGTCTTTCCTGCACCCAGATAGTTAAGAATGATCTCGTGCTGATCTGTGATCTTGTGATCCTTAATTTCATCATGTTCAATTTTAGGTCTGGACCCGAGCGTCGGTATCACCGAAAGAACAGCCCTGAATTCAGCTACTCTTTCCTTCAGACCGGTGGAAATTTCTTCAACAGATATTTCAACATCCACTTTCTGATCTTTTGATTTTTCGCTTACTACTGAATATAAACACTCGCTCCATCTTGAGGCAATGAATATCGTATCAAGTATTTTTTCATAAATAAGCTGCTTCAGTATTTCAGGAGTTGCAGCTTTCATAACATCGTCCATGCTTTTTTTAGGGTCATAACCCGCTTTATACGATTCTTCAAACTGATCTGTATCTATGACTCCATAAGAAATAAGGTACTGTCCTAAATAATCGGCTTTGCTGCTTGATGCGGCACCAGTCAATATTCCATTCCTGAAAAAAAGCTTTTTCCATTCATCACCGTTCTCAAAAAATAGATACCCTTCCTGATTTTCCTTCAGTGTCTTTCTTATCAATTTCTTTACTGTCGTATCCTGCAGCAGAAACTTTCCCATTGTCATACCTCTGTAAATTTTCCACTTTAAAAAACTGATCGGGGCATTTTACTGTTTTTTTTAAATCTAATCAATTTTCGTTTTTATTTATGGGTTTTTGTAATTTATTTTTTCTTAAACCATTCAAACCACTTAAGCACATTCACCACATACTGTTTTGTTTCAGGGTGGTCGTATATTCTGCCGGCTAAAAATCCATCTGTGGTTGTCGCCTTTGTTTCGGTTGAGTGGGTTCCGCCGTTGTATCCGGAAAGAGATTTTATGAGATCGCCTTTATTGTATGTGAGAAGTGCCGCAAGGAATTTGACCGAGCAGTTTATCGCAAGTTCAGGGTCTTTCAGTTTGCTGTATTCGCATTTGAGCAGTTTTGCAGTTTGAGGCATTATCTGAGTCAGTCCATAAGCTCCGGCGTGACTTTTTGCCTCAGGATTACCACGGGATTCCTGATAAATTATTGCTTTAACAAGTCCCGGGTGCATTGTTACTTTAACCCCGGATTTATTCATGTATGGATATTTAGCAACCGACTTTTCAATAATTGCTGAATATTTTTGATTTATCATGTTCGCAGTGGGAATGTGAATCTGGCTAAGCAGTAAAAAAGAAATGAGGAAGATCATTTTTTCTCTTTCAGTCCGAAGATTTCAGATGGTTTATTCCGCTTTTTCTCTTCGCTTTCGAGTTTCTTTTTCACTTCAAGATAGGCATCGGACATATCTTTCAGGAACTGTTCCTTCATGATCGCAAGATCGCTGTTCTTCTTAAGATTCTCAAGGAGTTCGACCGAAATATATTGAGCTTGCATCAGATTTGCAAGTCCGAGTGCCTCAATGTTGTCGTTTGATTTTGCCTGTTTTAAGTATTCATCGTAATAATTTTTAAATGTGTTCTTCCTGACGATGTCATTTTTCATTTCATATTCGAGTCCTGATTCGATCCACGCCTTGTGGATCACCTTTTTTGCACTCTCCCCTTTTGTAAAACCATCCTTCATCTTTTGTGCGGCAGGATAAAGTTCAGGGAACATAACATGATTGTCATAATTTTTTAAAAGCGATTCATGATAATTCTTCACCTCACCACTCCATTTTGAAACATAATCGGAGTACTTGCCTTTTATCATTTCATGTCCGCCCTTAACCATTCCAGCCATCTCATTTTTGAGTTCAGAATATTCAGGCATCACCTCGTTAATGTGTTTTTCAACATCTGCAAGCCATTCGTCAGCCGATCTTTCTTTAAGCTCTCTGCCCATCTTGGAAATGTCCCTGATAGTCGAAGTCGTGTTTTTTATTGAAGCGATTACCTCAACAAACTGTGAAATATATTCGACATAATGCTGATACTCTTTTATTCTCTGCTGGATCGCAAGATTTGACATGAGCAGCGTTTGCGTCTCGATCGCAGCATCAGTTCCCGGACTTGCAACCATAAGTTGCGCAGAAAGATCGAGGGACAGGAATAATCCGGCGATTATCGCAAGCAATTGTTTTTTCATTTGACCTCCTTCGTCAATTTTTTCTAATATATGATAGATTTAAAGTATCGGCAAGTTTTCTGTCCGTTTTATTTTTTTTTGCAAAATTTCACTATTATGATTTAATTTTCCGGAATTTTTGAACTTTTGAGGTAAAAATGAAAAATCTTTCAGTTTTTTTTATTGTGCTTATCACAATGTTCCTTGCTTCCTGTACCGACACATCACTTAAGCCGGAAGAAGCCGAACGGCTGATAAAGGAGCGGCTTTCAAAAATGCCGGGCAGAAGCGTTTCGTTCTATCTTGGTGCCATGACAGACCCCGCTTATCTTCCGATTTATAAAAAGATCGCCACAGGCAAATATCTTACACTTAAAGAAGATGTCTTTGTTGAAGCGGCAGGAAAAAAAATGCCCATGTTCGAAGCCACTCCGGAAGGGGAAAAGATCTTTAAATGTGACAACAACAGGTGCTCTGTGGAAGTTTGCAAAACGGAGTTTGACAAGTTCGTTTCGATAGTGAACAAAGGTAAATTTGCAAATTCAACCTATCAGGTCAAGACCATCTGTGACGGAGAAATATACAATATTTTCAGGCCATTAGCTGACAGGCAATATATAAAACCCGAGACTGTGGAAGAAAAGGCAGAATTCGAATATTCTAAAGATACATGGATCATAAAATAGCATTTTTCATCTAACAAAAAATTCCTTGCTTTCCTGTTATTAGTAAGTTTTAATAACAACGGTGTTGATGTTTAATTTTGGAGGAAAATATGTATCATGATCTTGAAAAATCTTTTTCAAAAATGACAAAAAGAGCCAAAAAATCAGCGATCAGAGAGCTTTTGAAGCTTACCAACAAACCGGGACTGATCTCCTTTGCGGGAGGACTTCCCGCCCCCTGCACATTCCCTTCAGAGGAACTTAAAGAGATCACAAATGAAGTTCTCACAAAAGAAGCAAATATCGCGCTCCAGTACGGAACAACCGAAGGTGATGACCTTCTTCGTGAACAGCTTACAAAAAGATATCAGTCAATGGGACTTAACATCACAAAGGAAAATCTTGTGATCACTACTTCAAGTCAGCAGGCACTTGACTTTCTGGGAAGAGTTTTCATCAACGAAGGAGACAAAATTATTGTTGAACTTCCAAGCTATCTCGGCGGACTTCAGGCATTCAATGCTTTCGGCGCCGACATGGAAGGGATAAAGTCGGATGAATTCGGAATGTGTCCGGTTGCACTTGAAAAAAAGATGGCTGAACTCTCGTCTCTGGGGAAAAAACCGAAGTTCATCTATGTCATTCCCGATTTTCAGAACCCGTCAGGAATTACGATGCCGGAATCCAGAAGAAAAGAGATCATTGACATTGCTCACAAATATGAAGTTCTCATTGTTGAAGACAGTCCCTACCGCGAACTCAGATTTGATGGCGAACCGCAGAAAACGATATACCAGCTTGACGAAATGGGAACGACCATAACTCTTGGAACTTTTTCAAAGATCTTCGTTCCCGGATTCAGGATCGGATGGATAATCGCACATCCGGCAATAGTTGATAAGTTTGTCACCACAAAACAGTCTGTTGATCTGTGCACACCTGCATTTGTCCAGAGAATTGCCGCAAGATACATGGAAAAAGGATATTTTGAAAAGAATCTCAAAAGCACAATAAAACTTTACGGCAGAAAAAAAGAAGTGATGATGGAGAGCTTTGAGAAATATATGCCGGAAGGTGTCACATGGACAAATCCTGAAGGGGGACTTTTCCTTTTTGTCTATCTTCCTGAGCACATGGATGCTCAGAAACTTTTCCTGACCGCCGTAGAAAATAATGTCGCATTTGTAATCGGTCAGGTTTTTCACTGTGACGGAAGCGGAATAAACACAATGAGAATAAATTTCTCGTTCTGTGACGATGAAAAGATCGTTGAAGGTGTGAAACGGCTTGCCGCTGCTATTAAGGAATATAAAAACTGATCATTTTTTCTGTGAAAGTTCGGAAACCTTCTCAAAGTAAATCTTCCAAATAATGATGAAATACGATATACTTCCGACGCACTCAATCGTAGGATAGCGAAGATGAAAAATGGAAACTACGAATACAAACTTCTCTACAGCGGTCAGCTGAGTCCTACTTGTGGGCCGAAGTCTTGTACGAAGGTTCCCATTGCACGGCTGAACGATGAAGACCGTGTGGTTGAGGAATATGTCTATGGGTCAAGAGTCAATGTCCCGGAATACATGATCAAAGACGGCAGGAAATACAGATTCATCACAGATCATCGAGGCAGTGTCAGAATGGTCGTTGATACGCATGACGGAACAGTGATGCAGAGAACAGATTATGATGAGTTCGGACTTATTATTGATGAGGATCTTGCTGAAAACTGGGAACCCGTTCTCTTCGGATATGCCGGCGGATTACAGGATCGTGACACAGGACTTATCCGCTTCGGAGCAAGGGACTATGACCCCATGGTCGGCAGGTGGACAAGCAAGGAACCACTCGGCTTCAACGGTTCAAGCAACTTCTATGTTTATGCAGAAAATGATCCGGTGAATAGAATTGATTTTAATGGATTTGACTGGTTGTTTTTTGATGGCAGGGAGCTTTTCTGGTATAACGATAACAATGAATATGTTGATTCCTTTGCAGCTGTTTCTGGTCCACATAAAAAAGGAGCTATTCCAGACGGTTTTTACAACGTTTATTTAGAAGATAGTGAATACCTCGGCAATAATGGTATGAAACGTAGAAGCAAAGATGTGAAAGGTGACGAAGGGATGGTCTGTGAAGGAGATGATTATGGTTGGTCAGTAAACATCGATGATCCTCCTGGAAGGGACTATATAAGGATGCACCCAGATGGAGGTAACTTCGGAACATATGGCTGTATAGAAATCTCTTGTAAAAACGACGATTACTTAAGATTATGGGGACGTTTTGTCGATTATGCTGAAGAGCATAAGACTATGGATCTTTATGTTTTGAAACTATACGATAGGAGGAGTTATTAATGAAAAAGAAAGTTTTTGTTGTAACTTTAGTAGTTCTTGTTTCTTTTCTACTTTTGGCAGATACAAGTAAAGCGTTTGAGAATTCTGTTGCCGGAATATTTCTTGACGATGCTAAAAGTATGAAAAGAATATTTCCAGATGGAAAAATGAAACTTATTGAAAAAAACGGATATCATGTAAACATAGAAAATAAGAAGCAAACAGAAGTTTTTTCCGCTTTTTTCTGTGAAGGGGATGCAACATTGTGTTTTTCTATCTTTGTCGTTAAGGAAAAATTAAATAATTTTAAAGAACCAATTTTTACTCAATTGAAAAATATTGATAATTTTGTGACTGCTAAAGGAATAAAGTTGGGATTGTCAAAAGTTGAAGTTATAAAAATACTTGGTGGAAAATTTGAAATAGTTGAAAAGGAAAAAGGGGTGAAAATAATAAAATATAATATAAAAGGAAAGGAAAAATTTGAAGTTCTTAAAAAGTATAATGTGCCAGAGTATTTTGGAGAATATATATTTAAAAATGATAAACTTGTAGAGTTTTCATTTGGCTTTCCTTGTGAATAGTTCGGTTCTGGTTGTGCTGTGTCAAAATAGCATCTGTCAATGATATCAAGGCATTGAGGTCGGTTCTTTGAAATTTGAGGAAATGCAAAGATTCTGTTGGATTTGACAAATTTAAGCGAATGCCGTAGCTTATTCCCAACGGAGATGAAATACGATATACTTCTGACGCACTCAATCGTAGGATAGCGAAGATGAAAAATGGAAACTACGAATACAAACTTCTTTACAGCGGTCAGCTTTCACCCATTGCACGGCTGAACGATGAAGACCGTGTGGTTGAGGAATATGTCTATGGATCAAGAGTCAATGTCCCTGAATACATGATCAAAGACGGCAGGAAATACCGATTCATCACAGATCACCGTGGTTCAGTCAGAATGGTCGTTGATACGCATGACGGAAACATCATGCAGAGAACAGATTATGATGAGTTCGGACTTATTATTGATGAGGATCTCGCTGAAAACTGGACACCCGTCCTCTTCGGTTATGCAGGCGGCTTACAGGATCGTGACACAGGACTTATCCGCTTCGGAGCAAGAGATTATGACCCCATGGTCGGCAGGTGGACGAGTAAGGAACCGTTAGGGTTTAATGGTTCAAGCAACTTCTATGTTTATGCTAATAATGATCCGGTGAATTTTGTGGATATTAATGGACTAAAGCCGGGGGATTATTTCAAGACGATGGATGATGCGGCAAGGGATGCTGCTGAATACACGCTTGCTAATAGAAATGACAGCGCATTATATGAATATATGGCAGAAATATATGAAGTAACCAGAACCGTGAACGGAAAAGATATATTATGCTATAAGTATATAGATCCGTATAGAGATCTTCAGGAAAATCCATATCATGTTGCTTTCCAGGGAAAGGTAAAAATAGAAGATGGCTTAGTCGCTGTATGGCACAGCCATATTGTAAACGAAAATACAGGAACGAAAGGAGCATATGATTATTCTGGTTTATCAGAAGAGGAACCCCCTAGCAGAAGTGCACTTACTGATACTGGAATTGCATATGGAATTCATTCTCGAAGAGGAGATAAAACAGGACTTATTTTTATGTCAGTATTTAAGACAGAAAAGGGAAAATCAACACAAATAGCTTATCATGCGGCAAAGTGGGGATGGTTGTATGGTGGTGTTTTTACAGAGTGATAAATTAGAGGGGTATATGTATGAAAAACATAATAATTATAATTGCTTTGGTTTCGCTTTTTATGGTTCAATGTTCCATAAAAAATGAAGAAATCAAGCCAGTCCGAGAGCTGGATGTCACAGCAATAATAAAAAGAACTTTCCCGGAAGCTGATTTCTATTTTTCTCAGAAATCTATTTATTTTATTAAATATAGGTGGGAAACATTCACTAATAGCAAATGCTTTCATAAAATAGGTGTTGATAAGAAAAAGTATTTTGACTGTATGGAAAGGGT
>Ga0209717_1004614_pt1 | contig 11250 bp, 6 predicted proteins | sample AD_UKC048_MetaG_FD_184418 | JGI IMG/M metagenome (GOLD analysis project Ga0209717, IMG submission 184418) | Active sludge microbial communities of municipal wastewater-treating anaerobic digesters from USA - AD_UKC048_MetaG (SPAdes) (version 2) | ecosystem: Engineered > Bioreactor > Anaerobic >... | reverse complement strand
TCGGTCTGCTGCTGCGCCAGGCTGCGCAGGCTGGCGGCGGCGTCGGCCACCTCGCGGGCGGCGTCCAGCACCGCGGCGTTGTAGGCGGCCACGGCGGCATCGGCCTCGGCGGCGCGGCCGCGCAACTGGGCGCGCAGCACGCCGCCGTCGAACAGCGGCAGGCGCAGCGCCGGGCCCACGCTGAGCTGGCGGCTGCCCAGGTTCAGCAGCCGGTCCAGGCCCAGCGCGTTCAGGCCCACCGTGGCGTTGAGGTTGATGTCGGGGTAGAAATCGGCCCGCGCGGCGGCCACGCCCTGGGCGGCGGCCTCCACCCGCCAGCGGGCGGCCACCACGTCGGCGCGGCGGCCCAGCAGGTCAGCGCCCAGGTGCGGCGGCGGCACATCCAGGCGCAGGCGGGCCAGTTGCGGTGCGGCGGCCTCCAGCGCCTGCGGCGCCTGGCCGCTGAGCGCCGCCAGCCGGTGGCGGGCGGCAGCAATCTGGCCGTCCAGCCCGGCGATCTGGCCCCGCGCCTCGGGCACCGGGCTGTCAGCGCTGCGCAGCGCACCCTGGGTGTCGAGCCCGGCGGCCACGCGCTGGGCCGTCAGGTCACGCAGGGCCTGGCGCTGGGCCTGGGCCTGGATGGCCACGTCGCGCTGCGCCAGCAACCGGGCCAAACCCACCCAGGCCTGGGTGAGCTGGGCGGCCAGCAGGCTGCGGGCGGCCTGGGCCTCGGCGGCGGCGGCGCGCTGGCGGCCGATGGCGGCGGCCAGTGCGGCGTCCTGCTTGCCGAAGAAATCGAGCGCCAGGTGGCCACTGGCCTGGACATTGGCGGTGTTGCGCACGCGGCCCGCTACCGCCGGCGGGATCAGCCCGTTGCCGCTGAAGCGCTGGCGGGTGGCGTCGGCCGACAGCGCCGCCTGCGGGCCCTGGCCGCCCTGCACCAGGGCCACGGCCGCATCGGCGGCAGCCAGCCGGGCGGCGGCGGCCTGCAGGCTGGGCTGGCCGGCCAGGGCGGTGTCGATCAGGGCATCCAGCGCCGGGTCGCCCAAGGCTGTCCACCAACGCGCGTCGGGAAAGGCGCCGGCGGCATCGCCCAGGCCGGCGGCCGACGGGGCCAGCAGCGGCGCCGGAGCGATGGGCGGGCCGGGCTGGGCGCAGCCGGCCAGCAGCGCCGCTGCGGCCAGCGCGGTGGCCAGGGCCTGGCGCTGGGCAGCTGTCATGCAGGCTCCCGCAGCGCGTCGCCATTGGCCAGCAGCCGGGTCAGCAGGCCGATCAGCTGCTGCCAGTCGGCGGTGCTGAAGCCGGCCAGGTGGGCATTGAGCACCTGCACCGCCACCGGCGGCACCAGCGCCGCCGCCGCCCGGCCGCTGTCGGTCAGCACCAGGGTGACCACGCGGCGGTCGGCCGCCGAGCGCTCGCGCCGCAGCAGGCCCTTGGCCTCCAGCCGGTCGACGGCGCGGGTCATCGCGCCGGGGTCGATGGCCTGGTCGCGCGCCAGCGCGGCGATGGTGGTGCAGCCGCCATGGGCGATGCGCACCAGCGGCAGCCACTGCGCCTGGGTCAGGTCATGCGGTGCCAGCTCGCGGTCGATGGTCTGGCGGATCGACTGCAGCGACCGCTTCATCAGCAGGCCGATGTTGTTGTCGCCGCGGATCGTCTCGGGCGTGTAGAAGGCGGAGGTGGTCGGGGCAGGATCGGCCATCGCACATTATTGCCAGGGCAATGATTGCCCAAGCATGCATTTCCGCAGGGCTTGCTGGCAACCATCCATGCCGCCCAGAGGTCGACCCCTACACTGCCGGCCATGGCCCAGAAAGACAACGACCGCCCCGCCGCAAAGACGCCCCGTTCCCTCTCAGGCCTGCGCCCCTTCCTGCGGCCCTACCGCGTGCAGATCGGCCTGGCCGGGCTGTTCCTGGTGCTGGCGGCCGTCAGCACGCTGGCATTTCCGGTGGCGCTGAAATCCCTGATCGACCAGGGCGTGGTGGCCGCCGATCCGGCCGAGCGGGTGATGGCGCTGCGCGGGCACTTTCTGGCGCTGTTCGGCGTGGGCGCGGCGCTGGGGCTGTTCTCGGCGCTGCGCTTCTACATGGTCAGCTGGCTGGGTGAGCGGGTGACGGCCGACCTGCGCAACGCCGTCTACGGCCATGTGGTGCAGCAGAGCCCCGAGTTCTTCGAGAGCAACGCCAGCGGCGAGGTGCTGAGCCGCCTGACCACCGACACCACCCTGGTGCAGACGGTGGTGGGCAGCAGCCTGAGCATGGGCCTGCGCAACGTGGTGATGGGCACGGGGGCGATGGTGATGCTGATCGTCACCAATCCGGTGGTGATGACCCAGGTGCTGGGCATCCTGGTGCTGGTGGTGCTGCCCAGCCTGTACTTCGGCCGCCGGGTGCGCAAGCTCAGCCGCGCCAGCCAGGACCGGGTGGCCGACAGCAGCGCCATCGCCGCCGAGGTGCTGAACGCCATCCCCGTGGTGCAGAGCTATGTGCAGGAGCAGCGCGAGGCGCAGCGCTTCAACGCGTCGACCGAGGCCGCCTTCGAGACGGCGCGCAAGCGCACCAAGGTGCGTGCGCTGCTGGTGGGCTTCATCATCACCGCCACCTTCGGCGCGCTGCTGTGGGGCCTGTACCAGGGCACGCAGGCGGTGGCGGCCGGCACCATCACCGCCGGCCACCTGGGGCAGACGGTGGTGTTCGTGATCATCCTGGTCAGCAGCGTGGCGGTGTTGAGCGAGGTGTACGGCGACCTGCTGCGCGCCGCCGGCGCCACCGAACGGCTGATGGAACTGCTGGACGCCAAGAGCCCGGTGGCCGAGCCCGCGGCCCCGCAGGCCCTGCCGCACCGCCCGGCCGGCGCCGGCGTGGTGTTCAGCGAGGTCGGCTTCCACTACCCGTCACGCCCCCGGCTGCCGGCGCTGCAGGGCTTCAACCTGCAGGTGGCGCCGGGTGAGACGGTGGCCATCGTCGGCCCCAGCGGCGCGGGCAAGAGCACGGTGTTCCAGCTGCTGCTGCGCTTCTACGACGTGGGCAGCGGTGCCATCACGCTCGACGGCGTGGACATCCGCCACGCCAGCCTGGCCAGCCTGCGCCAGCGCGTGGGCATCGTGCCGCAGGACTCGACCATCTTCTCGACCAGCGCGCTGGAGAACATCCGCTACGGCCAGCCCAGCGCCACCGAGGCCGAGGTGATCGCCGCCGGGAAGGCGGCCTTCGCGCACGACTTCATCACCGCCCTGCCAGAGGGCTACAACACCTACCTGGGCGAACGCGGCGTGCGCCTGTCAGGCGGGCAGCGCCAGCGCATCAGCATCGCCCGGGCGATGCTGAAGAACCCGCCGCTGCTGCTGTTGGACGAGGCCACCAGCGCCCTCGACGCCGAGAGCGAGCGCATGGTGCAGGCCGCACTGGAGCGCGCGATGAGCGGCCGCACCACCCTGGTCATCGCCCACCGGCTGGCCACCGTGCAGCGGGCCGACCGCATCGTGGTGATGGAGGCCGGCCGCATCGTCGACATCGGCAGCCATGACGAACTGGTGGCGCGGGGCGGGCTGTATGCGCGGCTGGCGGCGATGCAGTTCGGGCTGGAGGAGCGGGAGGCGGGCTGAGCCGGAGGCAGGTGCCTGCAAGCAGGCACAGACCACTACATTCCAAGCGACGATCCAACGCTGAAACTTGTTGTTTCCGAGCTTAAGATGTAGCGAATGCTCCCCTCTGGCCTCAGCGCCGCTTCGCGTCGCGAACTCAGTCGCCTGTTGCGAGACAACCCGCCTCTCGTCACAACGAGTCTGGCGGCATCAACGCTGGGGCTGACGCCGGCCGCCGCTTCGCGTCGGCTGGCCGCCTGGTCGCGCTCTGGATGGCTGGCGCGCGTCCGGCGCGGCGCGTACGTCCCCGTGCCGATCGAATCGCCTTCCGCCGACGTGGCGCTCGAAGACCCGTGGTCGGTCGCCACGACCATGTTCGCGCCTTGCTACATCGGCGGCTGGTCTGCAGCGGAACACTGGGGGCTGACCGAGCAGATCTTCCGCTCGGTCTGCGTGATGACGCTGAAGCGCCCCTACGACCGCCAGCCTGTCTTGCGCAAAGTACGTTTCGACCTGCACACGGTCGCCCAGTCGCACCTCATCGGGTTGAAGACGGTCTGGAGGGGAGGCACGCGCGTGCAGGTGTCCGACCCGGCCCGGACCTTGGTCGACATGTTGGCGTCACCCAGCCTGGGTGGCGGCATTCGCCACATGGCAGAGATGCTGACCACCTTACTGCGCGGGCAGCCGAAAGAAGCTCCCAAGCTGTTGCTCTATGCCGAGAAGCTGGGCATCGGTGCCGTCTACAAGCGCCTGGGCTACTTGCTGCAGCGCGACCATGCCGCCGCGGCCGGGACAGCCGAGTTGATCGCCACCTGCCGCCAACGCATGACGGCAGGCTACGCCAGCCTCGATCCGGCACTGCCAGCAGACCGCCTGGTGACGGCGTGGCGCGTATGGGTTCCGGACAGTGAACTGCGGGAGCCCGCGCCATGATCCCCAAGCAGGAAATCATGGCCCTGGCAGCCGAACTGCAGCTCCAGGCCCACGTGGTCGAGAAGGACTACGCCCTCGGCTGGTTCCTGGCCGGCATCTCGGCCCACCCGGTGATCGGCCCACGCTGGGTGTTCAAGGGAGGCACCTGCCTGAAGAAGTGCTACTTCGAGACCTACCGGTTCTCGGAGGACCTGGACTTCACGCTACAGGACGCCGAGCACCTGGATGAGGACTTCCTCGCCGGGGTCTTCGAAGAGGTGGGCGAGTGGGTTTACGACGCCTGCGGCCTTCAGCTTCCGCCTGAAGCACGCAAGTTCGAGGTCTTCACGAACCCGCGCGGCACGTCATCGGCGCAAGGCCGCGTGGGCTATCGCGGGCCGCTCGGTCGCGCGGGCGATCCGCCTCGCATCAAGCTCGACCTGGCTGCCGATGAGGTGCTGGTGCTGACGCCGGTGCAGCGCCCGGTTCACCACCCCTACACCGACCGACCAGAAGACGGCATCCACGTGCTCAGCTACTCGTTCGAAGAGGTCTTCGCCGAGAAGATGCGGGCACTCGCCGAGCGCCAGCGCCCACGGGACCTGTACGACGTGGTGCACCTCTACCGCCGGCAAGACCTGCAGCCGGACCGCGCCGTCGTCCGCAGCACGCTGGCCCGCAAGTGCGCGTTCAAGGGCATTGCGGTGCCCACCTATGCCGCACTGACGGACCGCCCCGAGCGCGCCGCCATCGAGGTGGAGTGGGAGCAGATGCTCGCCCACCAACTGCCGACCTGCCCGCCCTTCGCCGAGTTCTGGCAAGAGCTTCCGGAAGTCTTCGAGTGGCTGAACGAGGTCATCGCCGCGCCCACCTTTGCTGCTGTGCCGGGCGGAGCATTCGGGCGCGATACGCTCGATGCCACCTGGCGCTTGCCGCCGATGGTTCAGGCCTGGGGCGCCGAGGCAGGATCGCTCGAGACGATCCGCTTTGCCGCGGCCAACCGCCTTTGCGTGCAACTGGACTACACCAAGGTCAACGGCGAGCGCACGTCGCCCACGATCGAGCCCTACTCGGTTCGCCGGACGAACGCCGGTCACCTGCTGTTGTTCTGCGTGAAGGCAGACACCGGCGAATCCCGCAGTTACCGGCTCGACCGCGTCAACGCGGCCACGGTCACGCGGCAAGCCTTCCGGCCCCGCTACGTCGTCGAGCTGACCGCATCGGGCCCGCTGGCTGCACCCTCTGTGGAGCGCCCAGCAGCGCGGGCCGCCGCATTCGCACCGGCCAGGCCGCCTGCCCCCAGAAGTGCGGCGCCCGTGCGCCGCGCCAGCACCAAGCCCTTTGGCCAGACCGGGCTCACCTACACCTTCGCCTGCACGGTCTGCGGCAAGACCTTCAAACGCGGCACGTACGACGCCACGCTCAACCCCCACAAGAACAAGCAAGGCTGGCCATGCCTCGGTCGCATCGGCACCCTCAAGTAGACGACGCCCCATGAACCTACAAGAACTGCTCACCCAGCTCGACACGCCCATCGTCATCCGCCCCACGCGGCGCATGACGCAAGGCGAGCTGGAGACCTATCTCGACAAGGCTGCCGACATCCTGCGTGGCAACGCCGACCATTCCGAGTTCCGCGGCTACGTGTTCGCGCTGCTCTTCTACAAGCGCATCAGCGACTGCTACGACGAAGAGGTCCGCACCCAGACCGACGCGTTGGTCAAGGCAGGCGTGCCGCGCGATCAGGCGCTGCTGCTGGCCAGAGACCCGCAGAACCACCACTTCACGGTGCCCGAACACGCGGCCTGGGCTGACGTGGCGCGCACAGCCAAGGGGCAGCTCGGCCAGGCCCTGAACGAGGCCATGCTGTCCATCGAGCGGGCGAACGCTCACCGCCAGAACAACTTCGACGGCATCCTCACCGGCAAGATCGACTTCAACAAGCAGGACGAACTGCCCCGCGACAAGCTGGTCAACCTGATCAACCACTTCAGCAGCCAGACCTTCGACCGCGCGCACGTCTCCGATGACCTGTTCGGCAACGCCTACGAATACCTCATCCGCAACTTCGCCAGCAAGGCGGGCAAGTCCAGCGGCGAGTTCTACACACCGGCCGAGGTTGGCTTTCTGATGGCCGAGGTGCTGCAGCCGCGGGCCGGCATGTCGGTGTGCGACTGGGCCAGCGGCTCGGGCGGCCTGCTGTTGCAGTGCATCCGGCACGTCAAGAAGCATGGCGGCGACGTGCGGCAGCTTCAGCTGCACGGGCAGGAATCCAACGTCACCACCTACAACATCTCGCGCATCAACATGATCCTGCACGGCATCCCCGTGTGGGAGCACAAGCAGGGCGACAGCCTGCGCGACCCGCGGCACCTGACGGCCGAGAACCGCCTCAAGCAGTTCGACCGCATCATCATGAACCCGCCCTTCTCGCTGGAAGACTGGGGGCACGACACGGTGGCGGCGGGCGACAAGTACGGACGCCTGGGCTTCGGCATGCCGCCCGCAAGCAACGGCGACTGGGCCTGGCTGCAGCAGATCGCCAAGTCGCTGAAGGACGCCGACCCCGACACCGGCAACGGCGGCCAGGGCATGGTGGTGATGTCGCAGGGCGTCCTGTTCCGTGGCCAGCCCGAGCAGACCGAGGAAGAGGACGGCCAGAACCAGAAAGCCGACGCCGAGTACGTGATTCGCCGGGGCTTCATCGAGGCCGACCTGATCGAGGCCATCGTCGTGCTGCCCGGCAAGCTCTTCTATGGCAACAACGTTCCCGGCTGCCTGCTGCTGCTGAACAAGGCCAAGCCCGAAGCGCGCAAGGGCAAGATCCTGATGATCTGGGCGTCGCGCCACTTCCAGAAGGGCAACCCCCAGAACCTGCTGCGGCCTTCCGACCTGATGCGCGTGCTGGTGCCGTGGCAGGCCTTCGGTGACCTGGCAGCGGCCCGCCAGCTGGTGCCTGTGCACGAGGCGCAGCTGATCCGCGAGGTGGAGCAAGACCGCGACAGCCGACTCGCCGACATCGAAGATGCCTACGGCCCTGTGCTGGAGCCGCTGGCCCGCCTGCAGGCAGAACTGGCCACGCTGGAAGCGCTGGACCTCAAGGTGCAAGCCGTCAGGGACGCGATCACCCCCGAACACCCGTACTTTCACCCACTGGCACCGCTGAAGACCGAAGTGGACCGGATCGAGGCCGAGATCGCCGCTGCGGGGCGGGGAGACAAGGGGGCGCTGAAGGCGGCCCTGCTGACCCCGAAAGCCAAGTTCGACGTGGCGCGCAAGAAGCTCGTGGACGCGATCAAGGCGCGCGAGAAGCAGGTGGCGCGTGCCGTCAAGGAACTGCAGAAGTTGCAGGAAGAACGGGACGCGCGCGAGCTAGAGATCAAGCAGGTCGCCGACCGTGAGATTGCTCATCTGCACGAAGCATCCAAGGACCTGCTCCGCATTTGCGGCAGCGAGGACGAGGCGCGACGCTACTTCGCAATCGTGGGCCTCGGCGAGATCGGAGAGAACGAGTTCAACCTGAACATGCCACGGTACGTGGACACCTTCGACCCGGATACCACGAAGCCCCTGCCTATCGCAGCACGTGAACTGGCCGATGCCGAAAGGGCCGCGCATGAGGCCCAGCAAGCCTTGAAGGCTGTGCTTGCCGCAGCGGGAGTACTGTCGGAATGAAGGCCATCTACGACTCGCCGCTGCCGAAGGGTTGGAGCGAGGAGCCGCTCGCAAACCTGGTCGTCACGCGGCGGGGTTACACGTGGGAGAAGGCCGACGAAGCGGACTCGGCCCACGCGGATACTGTGCCCGTGATCCGGATTCCGAACGTTCAGGACACACTGGACCTGACCGACCTCGTGCATCTGCGCAATGTCTCGCCGGAGGCGCTTCAGAAGGCTGCTGTGACAAAAGACTGGCTGCTTTTCGTCGGCTCCAACGGAACGCAGGATCGAATCGGGGACTCCGTTCTGATCGAAGAAGACCGACCAATGGTCTTCGCCTCGTTCCTGATGGGAATTCAACCAAAGGATCAGGCCCGCATGCGGTCAGATTTCTTCGGCTACTGGATGCGCCTCCATCTAGTTCACGAGGTATTCAGCAAGACCTCTCAGCAAACGACTGGATTGGCCAACTTCAGCTGGGGCGCAGCAAAACGACTGCCGGTTCGCTTTCCCAACTGCATCGATGAGCAGGAGCGGATAGCAGCTTCGATCAAGGTAGCTGCTAAGGCCTTGTCTGCTGCGAAAGCCGAACTGACTGCGACACGCGAGATGAAGCGCTCCCTCATGTGTTCGTTGTTCGTGCGCGGCATGCCAGGGCGAAATGCGAAGTTCCAGGAGACAAAGATCGGTTCGGTCCCGTGCGGATGGGTGGTCCGAGCGATCAGGTCGGTCCTCGCTGAGAAGCCAGACAGTGGGACTTCGCCGCTCTCACGTCCAGATCCTCCCGGCACGCCGATTCTCAACGTCAGCTGTGTCAAGGACGGCGTTTGCAGCGCTGCGGACGTGACGTACGTGGACGTCACTGCCGAGGAGATCGCCAGATATCGAACCCAAGCAGGTGACTTCTTCGTACTCCGTGGGAACGGCAATCGCGACTTCGTCGGAACAGGTGGCTTACTTCGGACGACTCCTGAAGTCGACACGATCTACTCGGACAAACTGATTCGACTGCGCTTCAATACAGCGGACGTCGCCGATCGGTTCATCCCCTACCTATGGCAGTCCAATGTGTTCTTGACGCGCTTGCAATCAAAGGCCGAGTCGGGAAGTGGGTTGTGGATGATGAGCAAGCGGGATATTTGCCGTGAGCTGTTCGCATGCCCACCGATAGACGAACAGGAGGAGATCGTGAAGCTCCTCGACAGCACGGAAAGCCAGATCATCGCGCAAGCCAGGAAGGTAGAGGCGCTCATGGACATGAAGCGCTCGCTGCTGCAGAACCTGCTCACCGGCAGGATCAGGATTCCAGAGGGGGCCATTCATGCCTGAGCTGATGGAGGGGCCGGTCCCTTACTCGGTACGCACGCTGTTCAACGAAGAGACCACCGTCGAACGCGAGATCATCGAGCACCTCAAGGCCGCCAGGCTGGGCTGGACCTGGCGGTCACGCGACTACCTGAAGAAGTACCGGCCCGACGAGCGCGAAGTTCTGCTGCTGCCGCTGCTGCGCGAGAAGCTCAAGGCGTTGAACCCCGCCGTGCTGACGGACGATAGCCGTGTGGAAGCCATCGTCACCAAGCTGCTGGCCTGCCGTGACAACCAGCAATGGCTGGCCTGGCTGAAGGACGGCGTGAACTACAAGTTCGACGCGGCCGAGAACGCTCAGGACGTGCGGCTGATCGACGACGAGAACCTGGATGCCAACGACTGGTGGGTGACCAACCAGTTCTCGATCGACGGCCGCTCGACCCGCCGGCCCGACATCGTGCTGCTGATCAACGGCATCCCGGTCATCGTGATCGAGGCCAAGACCGCCAGCCGCAGCAAGCCCGACTGGCGCGAGGGCGCCAAGCAACTGGGCATGTACGCGGAGGAGATCGACCAGCTCTTCTACACCAACGCCTACGGCGTGGGCGTGAACGAGACCCGCATGATGTACGGCGTGCCGGGCCGGCGGCTGCAGTTCTGGCTGCAGTGGCGCGACCCCTGGCCACACGACATCGATGAGTACGACGAGATGAAGGTTTCGCTGTACGGCCTGTTCGACCGCAGCAACCTGCTGGACTTCATCCGGCACTTCATCATCTTCGTCACCAAGGACGGGCGGACCGAGAAGGTGGTGGTGCGCTACCAGCAGTACCTGGCGGTCAAGGACATCGTCAACCGCGCCACCGCGCTGACCCTGGCTTCAGAGAAGCGCCGCGGACTGATCTGGCACACGCAGGGGTCGGGCAAGACGCTGACCATGATCTATGCCGCCCGCAGCCTCTGGGAAGACCCGAAGCTGAAGTCGCCGACGGTGATCCTGCTGGTGGACCGCGAGCAACTCGGCGACCAGATGGACCGCGAGCTGAACTCGACCGGTACAGAGAACGTCTTCATCGCCAACACGCGCGCGGAGCTGGAAGAGAAGCTGCGCGGCGACTACCGCGGCGTGATTCTCACCACCGTTCACAAGTTCGACGGCATGCCGGCCCGCATCACCCAGCAGCGGCCCAACGTCATCGTGATGGCCGACGAGGCGCACCGCTCGCAGGAGCGCGAGCTGGGCACCTACATGCGCTCGGCGCTGGAAGGCGCGTCGATGTTCGGCTTCACGGGCACGCCGATCGAGAACGACGACCACAACACGCCCAAGGCCTGGGGCTACGTCAAGGAAGACGGCAAGATCGAGCGCTACATGGGCAGGCCCTACACGGTGACCGATGCCCTGCGCGACGGTGTCGTCAAGCCCATCCACTGGCAGCCCCGGGTGACCGATTGGCAACTGCACGGCACCAAGCTCGACGTTGCCTTCCAGCGCGAGTTCGGCCACCTGCCCGAGGAGGAGCGCAACAAGCTGGTCAATGAAGGCGCGCAACTCAACGCGCTGCTCTACCACGACAAGCGCATCGCGCAGATTGCCGATGACGTGGCCCAGCACTTCACCGAACACGTGCAGCCCAACGGCTTCAAGGCCATGTTCGTGTGCCGGGAGAAGAAGGCCGTCAAGCTCTACACCGATGCCCTTCGCGCGCGACTGGGCGATGAGCTGGTGGAGGCGGTGATCTCCGAGGCGCCGCAGATCGACCCCGAAGACATCAAGGCGCTGTACCTGGGCGACGCCAAGCG
>Ga0209717_1004612_pt1 | contig 11251 bp, 11 predicted proteins | sample AD_UKC048_MetaG_FD_184418 | JGI IMG/M metagenome (GOLD analysis project Ga0209717, IMG submission 184418) | Active sludge microbial communities of municipal wastewater-treating anaerobic digesters from USA - AD_UKC048_MetaG (SPAdes) (version 2) | ecosystem: Engineered > Bioreactor > Anaerobic >... | reverse complement strand
ACAAGTTCCGAGGCGGCCGCTAACAATTCGTTCAACCCGAACCCGCTTCGTTCCACCAACAACATGGCAGATAAAGCTTGCCATGTTGTTGGCTCCACTACGCGGGTCGGGTTAACTCAGGCGTTAGGGCCCAATGGGAGAGATCGGTCATTCCTTAGCAACCCTCCGACTCTTTGGCGACGACCTCATGCCCGAAGAGATAAGCGCGCTACTTGGTGCGGATCCAACCAAGGCGTGCTGGAATGGACAGGAGATTGTGGGGCGCACGACTGGAACAGTGCGGATCGCAAAGATTGGCAGCTGGCGGCTGAGTGCGGCGCGGCGTGAACCTGAGGATCTGGAAGCGCAGATTCTTGAGATCTTGGATCAGCTCACTCCCGATCTCGCAGTGTGGAAGTCACTGGCACGGTACAGCCCAGACATGTTCTGCGGGATCTTCATGGCAAGTGGCAACGACGTGCTCTGCCTATCTGCCAAGGCATCACTCGCGCTCGGAGAGCGCGGCATTGCACTGGCGCTAGATATCTATGATGCGAGTGAATAAAGGCCAGGCGTTGGGCCCTAACTATTCGTAAGAGACTTCCCGTCAACTCCGGGCGCATGAGATTTTTGCCCTGAGCTTTCAGGCCACTGCTGGTCATCGTGTTGTCCTGTTTGTTGCGTCGTGCGTGTCAGCGCTTTGCGTGCAACGATCGTCAGACTGCATTTCCGTAATCGGTCTTGTTGAGTCGATATTGCCGACTCGGACCATTGTATAAACCGCACCCGAAGACCTCTTTCATTCATCGGACTGTCCGGTGTTCGGGGATCAGCCGAAACACCGTTTGGACGTCCATCTAGTTAGTCAGGTTCTCTCCGGGGTGGTCTGACCTGGTGTCTACCGTGTCGCGCTGACGTTGAAGCGAAACGTTTTTCTAGGCGGCATGCGCCGCCCGCTGGTGCATCGGATGATTCAGGCGGGCGTGCGGGTCGTAGTCCACGTCGTGCGCCAGCATCGCCCAGAGCTGCCGGGCGTGTTTGTTGGCGATGGCCACGATCACCTTGCCGAAAGGCATGCGCCCGTCGAGGGTGCGTATCCACAGCTGTTCCGGCGTGGCCTTCTCGGTGGCCACCGCCTTGGCCCGTTGCAGACTGCTGCGTGCGCCCTGGATGAGCAAGGTGCGCAGGTAGGCATCGCCGCGACAGCTGATCCCGCCCAACCGAGCGTGCCCACCGCTGGAATGTTGCGTAGGTATCAAGCCCAGCCAAGCGGCCATCTGTCGCCCTTGTTTGAACTCACGCGCGTTGCCAACCGTCGCCACGGCGGCGTCTGCGGTGATCGATCCGATGCCTATGATGGCGCGCAGCCGGACACAGCGCTCGTCCTCTCGCGCGTGCGCCTCGATGCGTGCATCGCACGCGTCGAGACGCACGCGCAGCTGCTTCCAGTGATCCGCCAGATCGCGCAGCAGTTCCCTGAACTCGGCCGGCAGGCCAATCTGCGCGTCCAGGTCCGCCAGCCGTCGGCGCAGCGCCAGGTCACCCTGCGCCACGATCACCCCGAACTCGGCGAGCAGCCCGCGGATGCGGTTGCCAATCGCTAGCGATTCGACCTTGTAGCCCTCGCGCACCCGATGCCAGGACAGCCATGCCTGCTGATCAACGTCCTTCACCGGCACGAAGCGCATGTTGCCCTGCCGCGCGGCGGTGGCAATCGCCTCGGCATCGGCGTGATCGTTCTTGGTCGCACGCGCCTTGCGAAACGGTGTGACGAACTGCGCCGCCATGATCCGGGGTTCCAGACCGTGCTCAAGGCTGCGCCGCGCCCAATGATGCGCCCCGCTGCACGCTTCCATCGCCACCACCGTGCCCGCAGGCACCTGCGCCAACCACCGACCAAACGCCTCGCGCTTGAACTCCTGTCGCGCCAACACCCGACCCGCGGCATCGACCGTGCAGACCGCAAACACCGACTTCGCCAAATCCACGCCAATGGTTATAGTGTTCATGGAGACTTCCCCTTCTGTTGACGGTTGTGTAGAACTACCATCATGGCCCCAGAGGCCGTAGGATGCGGGAAGTCTCTTTTTACTCATTCAAGCCGAACCGACGGTTCCCTCGGTTTAATGGACACCCTGAACTAACTTTCAGGAGTCCGCGTCATGGCCAAACCAGGCCCCCGCACGACCTATCGATACAGGCGTGAATTCAAGGCGACAGCAGTCCGTCTTAGCGAGATGTCAGGGGTGGCTGTCGGCGATGTTGCCAAGTCGCTTTACATCCATCCGTTCATGCTGTCTCTTTGACGCAAACAAGCGAGAGAGGGATTGATCGTGACCAAAGGTGTGGCGGTAGACAAAGAAATGGCAGCCGAGCTGAAGGAACTGCGCAAGGTCAAGAAGGCCTATGAGCAGCTCAAGGTGGAACACGACCTTTTTAAAAAAGCGATCGCGTTCACTCCCGAACGACGAGCGAACGATTTGCCTTTATCGAGCATCAGCAAGGCACGCACCCGGTAAGGCGCCTGTGTCGACTCTTCGGCGTCAGCGCGAGCGGCTTCTATTCCTGGCGGCAGCGGCCGCTCAGCCGGCGAGCCGAATCGGACGTGCATCTGCTCGACAAGGTCCGCCGTGTGCATCGGGAGAGCCGAGAGACCTACGGCAGCCCGCGAGTCCACGCCGAGTTATGCAAACAAGGCGAGATCGCTGGAAGGGGTCGAATCGAGCGTGTGATGAGGGAAAACGCCGTAAAAGCGATCTCGGCGACGCTGTATCGGCGTTCACCAGCAACGGGCCGATTCTTCGCCAGCATCGACAATCGAATCCATGACATCGAAGTCGAACGTCCCAATCAGATCTGGGTGGGCGATGTGACGTATCTGAAGGTTGCAGGTCAGTGGCGTTATCTGGCAACGATCATGGATCGACATTCGCGCCGCCTAGTAGGCTGGTCACTGGGATCCGAAAAGAGTGCTCGCCTGACCGCCCGTGCCCTGGCCTCGGCCCTACGCCATCGCAAACCCCAGCCCGGCACCCTCTTTCACAGCGATCGGGGCGTGGAGTTTCTGGCCGCAGAATTCAAGCAAGTGCTGACTAAGGTCGGCCTGGTACAGAGCGTGAACCGACCGCGCCGCATGACCGACAACGCGCACATGGAGTCCTGGAACAAGTCGATGAAATCGGACATGTACCACCGGCAATCCTTCAGCGACGAGAAGACACTGCGATCGGCGGTACGCAGCTATATCGATTTCTACAACAAACAGCGTTTACACTCCGCACTCGGCTACTGCTCTCCCATCGAGTTCGAAGCCCAGCGCACCTAACCATCAGGTGTCCATTTTTTCGAGGGAAGTCTCCCCGCCTCCGGCGGGCCCATTACCTTCAACGTTAGGGGCCATGAGCCACGTCGCACAACAATTTGAGGCTTGGAGCACCGAAGACGGAGTTGTTCTAGGCACTCTGGCATCTATCGCTGAGCAACGCTCCAAAGGTTTGCTCAGCTCTTCTGCGCAGCTTTTGTATTCCATCTCCGCACACACTTGGGAGGAGGCTCAGGCTATTCATTACCTGCGCATGGGCTTTGAGCCGTATAAACCTCAGGGCGTTGCTGCAGCGTGCTCAAACTGCTCTGCGCTTTTCTATCCCGCGGGTAGCGCTCAATGTTGGCAATGCGGCCTTGTCGTAGATCGCGCCTAACTATGCGCTCAAGCGTACCTGCGCGAGGTAAGCTGCTCGCTCGATCACGCATTCCGGCCGTGCAGGCCGCTTAGCCAGGCGTTTGGCCGCGCACCGATCATCAAGGAGTCTGGAACGTGGAAATGTCCTTGACAGAAGCGCAGTCGGATATGCGGCAGGGCTACTACAGCGGCGCCACTGGCATCTTGGCGTCGTCCATTGCGTGGTTTGTCGCAGCGGGCTTCGCACTCCTGACGACCCCTGAAGAGGCGGTATGGTCGCTTCTCATCGCTGGTGTCTTCATATTTCCGGTCGGACTGCTCATCTGCAAGCTGATCGGTGCACGTGGCGCCCACACCAAGGGGAATCCGCTTGGGCAACTCGCGGGCGCCAGCACCTTCTGGCTCATCTTCTGCCTGCCAATCGCTTACTTTCTCAGTGTGCGGCAACCCGGGCTGTTCTTCCCGGCCATGCTGTTGATCATTGGTGGCCGCTACCTTGTGTTCGCCACTCTCTATGGCATGAAGCTCTATTGGATCTTGGGCTTGCTGCTGGCCGCGGCAGGCTTCGTATTGGCCCCTCTTAACGCTTCAATGCTTGTAAGCGCATTTGTTGGGGCATTGCTGGAAGCAATCTTTGCCATTGCCTGCTTCGTGCAGCATCGGCGCTGGGCGCGGGCGAACAATTCGCGTATGGACTCCCTTTGCAAGTGACCGGGTAAATCGCTTTCAGGCAAGCGGTGCGGTTGCAGTCGTGTATATGGCCTCTGGGTGAGCAGCGGTTGCTCGTTGCAGTAGCGCGCATCGAGCGCGGACAGGTCCATCTCGTGGTCGAGCAGGTGATTGAGCGCATGCTCGAACGTGCCTGGCAACAGCTGACGTTCCAGATCAAGGGCGATGAAACGCAGACTCGTGTCAATCGTCTTGTACCGCGCCATCTGCATGCCTCCTCACGACGCTGCGTTGTGGCGATGTTGCCGAGTCGGTGGGGAGGGAGCAAGATGCGTGGGGTCTTTTTCCACAACCTCGCAAGGTGCCAAGGGGAACGCGCCGCATGTCTTCATTGCTTCTGCTGATTCTTATCGCGTTTGTCGTTTTCATCGTTCTTGCGGCTCTCAAGAGCAAGCAAGGCAGCGCTGGCTCAGTCGGTTTCCCCTACCAGTCGGCCAAAACGCTCTTTTCAGCCGCAGAGCGTTCGTTCCTCGGCGTTCTTGACCAGGCAGTGGGCCCGGAGCATCGGGTTTTTGGCAAGGTTCGCGTCGCTGACGTTGCAACGGTCAAACCCGGCCTGGGCAACTCCGTCCGCCAAGGTGCGCTCAATCGCATTGCGTACAAGCACTTTGATTTTGTGGTGTGCCGGACGAGCGATCTAGCCATAGTCTGTGCCGTCGAGCTAAACGACAAATCGCATTCCAGTCGGCGCGCGCAATCCCGAGACGATTTGCTGTTCAAAGTGTGCCAAGCCATCAATCTGCCTCTGCTCACGGTTCCGGCCAAGCAGGCATATTCGCCACAAGAGATCCGCGCGCAGTTCTTGGTGGCCGTCTCTCCGCGGCAAGAGGGTGCGTCGGCTGGCACCTGACAATTCCTTGGGAAACTTCCCATCAACACGGGACGCTTGATGCCTATGTCCTGAGCATTCGGGTCGCTGCGGGTCATGCTGTTGTCCTCTCGCCCCGTGATGCTTTGTCAGTGCGTTGGGACGTCGAACGTTGTCGGACTGCATTTCCTTGGACGGTCTTGTTGCATCGCTGATGCTGCGTTGTGGAGACATTGCCCGGACTACGTAGTCGGAGCAAGATGTGCGGAGACTTCTCCTACAACCTCGTCAGGCCACAGAACGGTATGCCAACACGTTTCGACTATCGGCGAGTGCACGAAATTCTCGGCAGGGAAGCACGTGAAGCTCAATTCGAGCTTGTAGCGTGCGATGCCTGCGCGCGCCAATACCTCGCTGACCACGAGCATCTCCGCATCTATACCGACCCCGACAATCTGTCGGCGTATTTTCTCAACACCGAGCTCCGGTCGAAGCCGTGTGCGGGGTGTCATAGTACAGACTGGGACTTCAACAGCGCAGCGGACGTCGCTCCAGAATGGCAAGAGCTTGTACGTCGCGCTCCGGATACGCCTGTGGCCTGACTATTCCTCAAGGGACTCCCGAGAGTTCCTTCGGTTTAGTGGGCAGCCGGATCCATCTTTTGAAGAGCCCTCATGGTGCTCATGCCGACCCCCGGAATGATGCATCGGTCCGCAACGAAGGCAGGGTCCAATCGGCGACAACATCGGCCGATCGACGTGCGCGGCGTGGCTTCAATGATGGATGTCGAGCTTCCGCGGTTCAGGGATCGAAGCTGCCGATGAAGAGGCTGTCGAGCACGATGACGGCCGGATCGCGGACGATGTCATAGTCGCTGCTGCCAACCGGAGACTCGCGTCCCCAGTAGAGTTCGACAACTCCGGGCGATGTTCCGATCAGCGGATGTGGCTCGACGTCGTTCTCGCTCGGCGTGGCAGTCACGCTGATCGTCGGCGCCCAGACCAGCCCGTCGAGCGATCGCCGCGCCGCGATATCGAACTGCCCGCCTGATTCGCGGATCCAGAACACGACGAAGGCGCCGTCGGGCATCACGACGGGCAGCGAATCGTGGTTGTTGCCGCTGATCGCGAAATCCTGCGCCGGCGCACTCCAGTCGTGCACGTCGGTACTGGTCTTGATGAACATCTGCAGCGCGGTGCTGCCCGTCTGGTAGCTGGCGAGATAGAGGCCGTCGCTTTCACGAAAGGTGATTCGCGGCAATTGCCCGATCGCGTTGATCGGCGTCTTCAGTTGATCCCAGCTGATGCCGGCGTCGCTCGATTCGGCCACGTAGACGCCACCGGACAGGCGTTGATAGCTCATCGTCAACGTGCCGTTGGCATGGCGGACGACGTGCGGATTGACCTCGCCGCCGCTGGCCCAGCCCAGGTCGATCATGGCCTGCTCGGTAAAATGTTCGCCGTCGGAACTCGTCGCACGCCACAGCCGATAGCTGGTCGTTGCGCTCGTCCCCTTGAGATAGAACAGGCTGTAGCTTGACGCACCGGTCTGGATCAATGCCGGATGCCGCTCATTGGCCGTCGTGGCGATGATCGGGGCGGGTGCACTCCAACTCGTGCCGCCGTCGGTCGAACGGGTCAGCCAGAGATCGCCGAAGACCGAGCCATCGAGGCGTTCGAAGACGGCGATGCGTACACCGTCGGTGCTCGAACGGATGATCGAAACCTGATAGTCGAGGGCATTCCCGGTCGTCACCGGAAGCACATCGGCAAAGGCGCCAGTGGCGAGGATCAGCAAGACCAATGACGCGGACCCTCGAAAGATCATGGATGCTCTCCCTCACTCAAGCGTCGACGCGGCATGCCGCTCATGCGCAGGCTGAACTCCACGCCCGTCGCGTCGGCCAGATTGGCGGCGCTCGCCTGGCCCTGGTGCAATTCGGCGACGAGGCGCACGACATGCAGGCCGAGACCGAGATGCGGGGTTTCGCCGACGCCCCGGGCGCTGCGTTCGCGCAGGCTGACAAGGGAATCGAATAGACGATCCTGCATTGCCTGCGGCAGTAGCGGGCCGCTGTTGGCCATGCGCAGGATGACCTCCGCGCCGCTGCCTTCGAGCGTGATCGAAATCCAGCCGTCCTCGGCGCTGAATGAGCGCGCGTTGTCGAACAGCTTGTCGAGCGCCTGCGCGATCAGATCGGGTGCGCCATGGAAGGGCAGCGGCGAAGCCGGCAGGCTGACGCGCAGCGCGCGCGCTCCGGCCAGCACGCGATAGCCTTCGGCACACCCGGATACGAGGGCGCGAAGATCGCAGTCCTCGGCTTCGGCCGAGGCGATCGCGCGTTCGACGCGGCTCGATTCACTCATGGCGCGCACGATGCCGCCGAGTCTGCCGGCGCCATCGCGGGCGCGCTCGAGGTACGGCAGCGAGGCTTCCGGCAGGTTCTGGTGATCGAGATTGTCGAGCGAGGATTTCACGATTGCCAGCGGTGTCTGCAGCTCATGCGAGAGCTTCGAGGCCAGCGTTTGCAGATAGTCGGTGTACGAACTGACCTCGTCGAACAGGCGTCCGAAGCTACGCGCCAGATCACCGAGTTCGTCCTTCGCATCGACCAGCGGCAACGGACCGGCAAGACGGCCACCGGCGCGGGTCGCGCGTTCGGTCGCATTGCGCAGGCGGCGGATGCGCCAGCCCAGCACCCCGCCAAACAACAGCAAGAGCAGGGCGGTGACGAGCAGGGCCAGCAGGCTGGCGACGAGCAAGCTCGACAGTGCGCGGTTGGCCAGGATCGGCAAGGCCGGATTGGCTTGTTCGAGTACCAGCGCACCACGCAAGGCATCCTCGCTGCGCAACGGTACCGCGGCGACCAGCAGCACGCCGTTCGGGTCGGTCGCACGCCAGCCGGTGGCCGGCGCACCCGACAAGGCCTGCCACAGATCATCGCCCTGCAGACGCGGATCGATCGCGGCGAAGGTATCCACATTGGCGTACGGCGATTGCCGGTCGCTCGCTGCCGGCGCAAGCAGGTGGCGGTAGATGAAACCTGCCAGCCAGCCGTGGTCCTCGCTGGCTGGCAGCTCGACATCGAGCGAGCCGCCCGCGGCAACGAGCCAGCCATCGGCCGAGACCATGCGTACGCGGACATGGTCCGGGGCGAGCCGTGCGAGCATGCGCGCGGTGGCATCGTTGTAGCCAAGCAGGGCAAGCGGCGGTCCCGCGGATGCATGCGGCATCGCCGAATCGACCACGTCGAACGCGAGGTGATCAGGCGCATCCGAGCGCGCGAGCCGCAGTTCGATGCTGTAGCCCGAACCGTCCTCCTGCCACTCGCCGCTGAGCCGCGCCGGCAACGCGTCGCTGCCGTCGATGGCCGGTGCATCGAAACTGCCGGGCGCCGCATTCGCAATCCGGTAGCGCCGCGACTGGGTGCCACGGATCAGGGTCAGATCGAGGTGATCGCTGCTGGCCACGGCGATATCGCGCGCATCGACGCGCTGCCGCGTTGCGTCGCGCACCTGCGCATGGAGGTAGAGCCACTGCGCATCCTCGGCCAGCATGACCTGGAGCTTGGCGCTGTCGCCGTCGGCGGCGAAGGTCTGCGCATACGGGCGGAATGCCTGCCAGTCATCGGCATAGCCGTCGATGCGCATCGGTCCGCTGCACTCGTGCACATACAGCGCCGCATCCGGCCGCGGCGGCTCGATCCCGAGCACATCAAGGGCGCGCGCCAAAGTGCTCGCCGAGGCGAGCAGGGTCTGCTCCTGGCCCTGGCGCAGTACCGCTTCGGTCTGTCGCACGAACTGCCAGCCGGCCCACGGCAAGGTCAGCGTGGACAGCGCGACGAGCAGCAGTTTCAGGCGCAGGGACATGGGGTCGAGGCGGTATCCGGGATTGGAGGTTCGGGATGCAGGGGAGCGCAGTGTGGCCCGGATCCGGGGATCACGGCGAGGGTCGGCAAGCTGATGCCCTGGCTTTCATCGAACTTCGAATCTCCGATCCCGACGTTTCCCGAATCGTTAGCCCCCGATCCCGGCTTTCCAGCGATATCCCGCACCGTGCACGGTATCGATCGCGTCGAAGTCTGCATCGATCGCGATGAACTTGCGGCGGATGCGCTTGATGTGGGACGTGATCGTGGCATCGTCGACGACGACCTGTGCATCGCGCATCAGCTGGTCGCGACTCTTCACGTGGCCGGGGAAGCGGACCATCGTGTGCACCATCCAGAACTCGGTGACGGTCAGCGGCACCTCCACGCCATTCCAGGTCACGCGCATGCGTTCGGATTCGATGCGCAGCGGGCCGTGCTCATGGATGCTGTCGGCCGCGGTCGGCTTGCGCAGCGCCTCCATGCGCCGGAACAGCGCGCTGATGCGCGCGGCAAGCTGATGGAAGGAAACATCCTTGGCCAGATAGTCGTCGGCACCGAGACGCAGGCCCGAGATCACGTCGAAATCCGAATCGCGCGCGGTCAGGAAGATGATCGGCAGGGTCGCCGCCTTCGCGCGCAGGTGCCGGCAGAGGTCGAACCCGCCTTCAGGTTCATCGCCGAGCCCGACATCGATGATGACGAGTTCGGGCATGCGCTGCGCGAAGGCCGTCTCGGCCTCGCTGCGCCCCGCGTAACCCCGCACCTCGTAACCGGCACGCGTCAGTGCTTCGACGTAGTTGGCGCGGATCAGCGGTTCGTCTTCGACGATGGCAATGCTGCGCGGCATGGCATGGCTCCTGGTTGGCGGCAACGAGCTTACGCAGCGCCCGCGCGTGCGTGCAATGCGTGAATCGCGATTGCCTGCAAATCGCCAGAACTGATCGTCGCTGCGCCAGCGAGTCGTCGCCCGTTCGGCCGCGACGATCGCTTGAATGGCAGCGACCCCAGCCGGAGCGTGCGATGAAAGCGAGCAGCAGCGAAACCAATACCGATCTCCAGCGCGGCTTCGAGCCGCTGCGCACGATCTTCGCGGTGCTCGTCCTCGTGCTTGGATTCGCCGCGGCGGCGCGCGCGGAAACCGGCTTCGGCACGATCTCGGCAACGGCCAGGGACGGCCAACCGTTCGAACTCGTTGCGCTGGCCAGCGATGTCCACTACCAGATCGGCGGGCTAGTCGCCGAAGCCAGCATCCGCCAACGCTTCACCAATTCGAGCAAGGACTGGATCGAGGCGCAGTACCTGCTGCCCTTGCCGGAAGGTGCCGCGGTGCACGACATGACCCTGCGCGTCGGCGAGCGCACGATCGTCGGCGAGATCCGCGAGAAGGAGCAGGCACGCCGCGAGTACGTCGAAGCGGCGGCAAGCGGCCGGCGCGCGGCCCTGGTCGAGTCGGATCGCGCCAACCTGTTCCGTACCGCCGTGGCCAACGTCGCTCCGGGCGAGACGATCACGGTCGAAGTGCGCTGGTGGCAGCAGATCCGCTATCGCGATGACCGCTTCTCGCTGAGCTTGCCGTTGACCTATACGCCGCGCTACGCGCCGATGGCCGGGATGTCCGTTGTCGATGGCGCGCCTGGCGGGGCGCCGCCGCAGGACACGTCGACCACGCGCGACGACCGGCACTCGACCGATGCGCCGCAAGTGGCCGTCGCGATCGATCTCGATCCGGGCCTGGAGCTGGCGCGCGTCGAGAGCGCGACCCATGCAGTCAAGGTCACGCGCCATGGCAGCGCGTATTCGATCGCGCTGGCCAGCGGCAGTGTCGCGGCCGATCGCGATTTCGTACTTGAATGGGCGCCCGTACTCGGCAAGGCGCCAGCTTCGGCGATGCTGACCGAAACGCTCGATGGCGAGACCTACGCGATGGTCATGATGCTGCCGAGCAGTCAGTTGCCCGTGCCGTTGCCGCGCGAACTGATCCTCGTCATCGACACCTCCGGCTCGATGGAAGGCGAGTCCATCAAGCAGGCGCGCGCGGCGCTTGACCTGGCCCTGTCCTCGCTGCGCCCCAGCGACCGCTTCAATGTCATCCAGTTCAATTCGGTGACGACAGCGCTGTTTGACGATGCGGTCGCGGCTGCGCCGGCGGATGTCGCGCTGGCGCGCGAATGGGTCGGCCGGCTCT
>Ga0209717_1004611_pt1 | contig 11255 bp, 9 predicted proteins | sample AD_UKC048_MetaG_FD_184418 | JGI IMG/M metagenome (GOLD analysis project Ga0209717, IMG submission 184418) | Active sludge microbial communities of municipal wastewater-treating anaerobic digesters from USA - AD_UKC048_MetaG (SPAdes) (version 2) | ecosystem: Engineered > Bioreactor > Anaerobic >... | reverse complement strand
TTGAACAGGCGTGCGGCGATACCCGGCACCCCGAACATGCCGCTGCCCTGCAAGGTGAGCAGACAGATCTGATTAATACTCGAAATGCCTTTGATGGCGCCGCCCCAGCCACCGTCCGATTCGGGCTGCAGGGTTTCTTCGGGCGGGTTTTCGCCGATATAGGTACCTTCGAATGAGGGGTTAAAGGTGTTTTTGATACGCAAGGGAATGCCTTTGGCCAGTGCCGGCAAAATAGTTGGCGGGTAAATCACCTTGGCGCCGAAATGGCTCATTTCCATGGCCTCCCGGTAGGTCATGCTGGGGAGGGTAAACGCCTTTTTCACCCGGCGCGGGTCGGCAGTGAGTACGCCGTCTACGTCGGTCCAGATCTCGATGACCGATGCATTCAGCGCCGCGCCGAGAATGGCGGCCGTATAGTCGGAACCGCCGCGGCCCAGTGTAGTAGTGAGTCCGTCGGCGGTGCTGCCGATAAACCCGGTTGCGGCCTGTACTTTCTGGTGCGTTTTATAATGTGCTGTAATCAGGCGGTTCGTTTCCTCAAAATCCACTTTGGCGCTGCTGAAATACGCGTCGGTGCGCACCACGTCGCGGGTATCCAGAAATTCGGTGGGAATACCGGACTGCTCCATGGCATGTGCGATGATGGCGGAGGAATTACGCTCGCCGAAACTGACCACAAAATCCAGCGAACGTGCCGAAGCTTCGCGCAGCAGAAAAATGCCCTGCAAAACATTTCCAAGCGCTTCAAAATTGGCGGCAATATGCGCTTCGATAACCGGCCGGTTGGCGGGTTCCAGCAAGGCTTCGATGGCGTCGAAGTGCCGCGTACGCACTTTTTCGAACACATCAAGGTACGACTGGTCGCCTTTCGACGCTTTTTGCGCCATATCGAGCAGCGTATCCGTCACCTTTGAAAAGGCGGAAAAGACTACCGTGAAACGGTCGCCGCGCTGGTGATAGGTTTTTAAAATGTCGATCAGGCTGCCGATAACTGCCGGGCTGCCGACGGAAGTACCGCCAAATTTGAGAACTTTCATGCGTTCCGGAAAGAAGTGAGAAGTGAGAAGTGAGGGGTTAGAAGCGTAAAGTGAGCGCAAAAAACGGGCTTACCGCGCTATTATTAAAGCAGAATTAAGAAAAAGACAATATTGGGAAGTGGACATGCTTCAGGAGATTGCACTATTTTTAGGCCGTTAATCATACTTAGCCGTTATGTCGACCGCAAAACTCAGCATTGTTATCCCCACCAAAAACGAAGCCAAATACATTGACCGGACGTTGGCGCAATTCACGGACTGGCTCGACCGCTATGCACTGGAGATCATCGTTTCGGATGCAAACAGCACGGACGGAACGGCAGAGATCGTGCGCAATTACGCGGCCCGCTACGGCGACCGGCATTTCAAACTGGTGCAGGCGCAAGGCAAGCAAAACATCGCCATCGGACGCAACCTGGGCGCAGCAGCGGCTACCGGCGACATCCTTTTTCACATGGATGCCGACGTGATTATTCCACAGCAAGAACGTTTTTTTGAAGAGGTGTTGCGCACGTTTGCCCGCCCGGATGTTGTGGCCGCCACCGTTCCGCTGCGCGTTTACCCCGAAGAAACGCGCCTGAGCGACCGCTTTTACCACGTTTTTATGAACATGGTGATACGCCTGTCTTTTCTGGCGGGCGTGTATCTGGCCAAAGGAGAATGCCAGTTGGTGCGCCGGCGGGTGTTTGAAAAAATTGGCGGTTACAACGAAAAAATTGTAGCCGGCGAAGACTGCAACCTGTTTTACCGGCTCAGCAAGGAAGGCCATATTTCCTACCTCTGGCGCCTGCGGGTACAGCACTCCCCGCGCCGGTTCCGGCAGTTCGGTTACCTCGGCATCAGCTGGATTTATTTAAGGGAAGGGCTTTCGCTGCTGTTTTTGCGGAAATCTTATGCGAAGGAATGGACGCCTGTGCGCTGAACGCATGCCTACCTGTTTTTCGCCAGGTCGTATAAATTTTGAAATAAACGCTCCAGCAGGCTGTAATCCTGCGTGTTGATAGACACGTTGGCTTTCATCAACTGGTTTTTCGGCAGTTCTTTTTTGTAGGTCGTTTCCAGGCTGGAAGGCAGTTTGATGGTCACCCGATAGTTTTCCTCCGTGGGAATGAGTGCAATGTCGGTCACTTCGCCCCGCAGCATGCCGTACTGGCCGGCGGGGTAATTTTCAATTTCGATCAATGCGGATTGTCCCGTTTTCAGGTTGCCGGAAGCCCTGACCGGCACCGAACCCGAAACGAAATAGTCCTGGCTCCCGGAATCCGGAATGACGGTAAAAAGCGGCTCGCCGGATTTTACAAACTGGTTTTCCGACCAGTTCCTTTCGAAAGAAACCACCCCGTCGATGGGCGCAACGATCTGGTGGCGGTCGTCCCATTCCCGAATTTCGCCCTGCAAGCGGTCGATCAGTTGCCGTACGGCAGCAATTCCCGAGTTGCTGCCGTTCCTGTTTTCCGCATACAGATCGGATATCTGTGTTTTGAGTTGCTGTATGCGGACGTTGTTATTAATGATGTTGCTGCGGAAGGCTTCCAGGTTTCTTTTTTCGTTGATCAGTTTGGATTCCGCCTTTTCCTTGTCGACCGGAGCCAGCACGCCGTCATTTTGCAAAGACTGATTGCGTTGAAAATCCTTTTCCGTCAGCGCCATGTCGGCTTCATAATAAGTCCCCTGTTTTCCGAGGGAGTTGTTGAGTTCGTATATCTGGACGATTTCTTTTTCCAGGGCCTCCGTTTTGACGAATACTGAATGGTCGCCCAGGAAATTTTGCAATTCCCTGAATTGCTGAACGATTTCCGTATACGTCGGCGTCAATTCGCCCAGCACGAGGTTTTCCGGAATGGAAATACGCTGGTAGCCGGCGTTTTGAGTTACGGCGTTGAACTGGTCGGCAAAAACCGTGAATTTTGCCAAATCATCCTTGTTCAAGGTAGATCTTAAAAAAACGACCGCCTGCTGCGAACTTGCCCGGGATTTGTCGGGCGCCGTTATTTTTTCAATAATGCCGTCCATTTTCGCAGATACAACAATGGGTTGCCGCGCCGACACCACATGGCCCTGCATGCGCATTTTGTCGGGATATTTTACAAATGCGGCAATGCCGAGGCATACCAGCAAAAACAGCGTACTGATGGAAATGCCCCAATGCAGGATCCAGCCCGGCGGCTTGCCGAAGATGTGCTCGATGGCCAGGTGTTCTTCTTGTTGATAGATCGTTTCAGGCATCTTGCGTGGATAGTTTTGGTTTTACACCGTTCACGGAAAAATCGGTTCTGTCGAGTTCCAACTGGTTTTGCACAAGACTGTAATAAATCCCGCCCAACGCGACCAGGCTCTGGTGCGTGCCGGTTTCGGCTACCTCGCCGTTGTTGAGCACGATGATCTGATCGGCATTTTTAACGGTGCTGAGCCGGTGGGCAACCACGACGACCGTTTTGCGTTCAAAAAACCGGTTCAGGTTTTCCATGATGATTTTTTCATTGGTGGCATCGAGGGCGTTGGTAGCTTCGTCGAAAAACAGGAATTCGGGGTTTTTATAGACGGCGCGGGCAATCAGCAGCCGCTGCCGCTGCCCCTGCGACAGGCCGATACCTTTGGTGCCGATCATGGTGTTGTACGACAAGGGCAGGGAGTACACGAAATCGGCGATGTTGGCGATGTGCATAGCCTTGTCCAGTTTTTGAAAATTGATCACCTCGTCGCTTTCGGCAATATTGGCGCCGATGGTGTCCGAAAAAATATACCCGTCCTGCATAACGGTGCCGCAGCGGCTTCTCCAGAAGGTTTTGTCGATGGCGGGCAGGGGCGTGTTGCCGACCAGGATTTTTCCTTTCACGGGCGCATAAAACCCGAGCAGCAATTTCAGAAGGGTGGTTTTTCCACTTCCGCTCAGGCCTACAATGGCCGTCACCTGACCTTTTGGAATCGTGAGGCTCACTTTTTTCAGCACCTTGGGCGCAATGGGCGAATAGGCGTACGTCAGGTTTTCGATCCGGATGTCGGCCTGTGCCGGCAGCGCCCTGATGGTGTGCACGCCGGGTTTTTCCTCGGGCTCCACGTCCACGATTTCGGCCATTCTGTTGAGACTCAGTTTGGCGTCCTGTGCGGCGCGCAGAAACTGGACGAACTGGTCGAAAGGCGCGTTGAGTTGCCCGGCCACATACTGTATCGCCACCAGGGTGCCGAGTGTGATACTGCCGTCGATGACCAGCCGGGCCGCCAGGAAAGATATGATGATGTCTTTCAGCCGGTTGAGGAACAGGGCGCCGAAATCCTGGTACTGGCGCAGGGCCAGCGACCTGGACTGGATTCGGAACAGGACAGCCTGGATATCGATCCATTTCCAGCGGCGTTTTCTTTCGCTGCCCTGCAGTTTGATTTCCTGCATGCCGTTCAGCATTTCGAACAAAGTATGCTGGTTGTCGGACGTTTGCTGAAATGCCAGGTAATCGATGCGTGCGCGTTGTTTCATAAACAGGACCACCCAGGCAACATACAGGCTTGAAAACAGCAGAAAAACGGTGAAAATCAACGGATTGTAAAACCAGAGTATGGCGCTGAAAACGAGCAGGGTGAGAAATGAAAAAAAGATATTGAGCACCGAACCCGTCAGAAATTGTTCCACCCGGTAGTTGTCGTTGATGCGCTGTATCAGGTCGCCCACGTTTTTGCTGTCAAAAAAACCGAGCGGCAGTTTCATGAGCCGGTACAAAAAATCGGAGATCAGATTGACGTTGATCCGCTTGCCGATCTGTAGCAGCAGCCACGACTGGATGAACTGCACGAAGGTCTGGCTCGTGAACAACACCAGTTGCGCGATCAGGATCAGCCAGACAAAATTCAGGTTCTGGTTCTGTACCCCGACGTCGATGAGCGACTGTGTCAGAAACGGCATCATCACCTGGAACAGCAGTCCCGCCAGAATACCGATGGTGAACTGCACCAGCATTCTCCTGTATGGCTTGAGGTAGTCGATCAGCGACGACCAGGTGTTGGTTTTTTGCTCCTCAAGTCCCGACTGGTAAAACTCCGGCGCGGGATCCAGACCGAGTACGATACCTTTTTGCCCGTCGGTACACCACGATGCCTCGAACTGCTGCCGGGTAAGTTTCATCTTGCCATGCCCCGGGTCGGCAATCCAGATATGGGGGCCGCGAATCTTCTCTACCACGACAAAATGCTGCTGCCTCCAGAAGGCGATACAGGGCAGTGGAAAATTGACCAGCCCCTCACTGTCTTCCGATTTGGCGTAACTGATCCGGACGGCGATACTTCGTATCCCGATCAATTCGGCTGCATTGGCGATGCCTTTCAGGGAAACGCCCTCCTTGGAAATATGGCACATTTCGCGCAGTTTTTGCAGTGAAACGTGCCCGCCATACCAGTCAGAGATCATTTTCAGACAAGTCGGGCCACAGTCCGCGCTATCTAACTGGCGTATGAATTTCAGGTTTTTCATGCTTCGGAATACTGGAGGGTTGGTGAGGCGGAATACGTTTCCATTGCTTTCTTTTTCAAAGGGTTGCTGCTCCATTCTTCCCACTCGCACGAATAGGGGTCGTAGCCGCATTTCAGCGGCGCGGCATGCAGGTCGCCGGGGTATTCCGTGTATGCCCGGCAATCGGTGCAGATGTACCGGAACTCGCAGTCCCTGCATTTCCTGATTTCATCTTTGCGGATATGCCAGTATTGCCGGAACGCTTCATTTCCCGCCACGTCTTCCAGTTTCGTATCGGAAAGATGCCCGAAATGCTGTTTCATGCTCGGGCAGTTTTTGATAAATCCGTTGCGGTCGATACTGATTTTCCGGTTGAGGCAGGTGTTGAAATGTTGCGCTTCGGTGTAGGTTTCTATGTTGACGGAAAAGTAATTGGGGTGAATAATGCCGCAGTGCATTTCGCTTTCGAGGCGCTCCGAAACAGTGAGGATTTTGCCCACGCCGAATCCGCCTTCGTCGTACAGTACCCCGTCGTACGCGTAATTGTGCAAAATGAAATGGTTGATTTTCCGGTTGTTTTCAACCAGACTAATCAATTCCGAAACCTCCAGGCCTTCGGAAGGCGCCAGGATGTCGATGGAAATAACGTGGCTGTTGTTGACCAGACCGACCATTTTTTTCAATTGCGGCATCCGGACTTTTTCATAAAACCGGAACTGGATGTACCGGCAGTTCAGGTTTTTCAGGGACGCGAGCACCGATGCCAGATCGAGTTCGTAGGCATCGCTCACGTCGATGATCATATTGGAAATGTGCGCAGGGAAATCCCATTCGGTGGACACTGGCGGAAAATGGCTGCATTCTTTCAGCGAACCGGCATAAAACGCCAGTTCGTTCCGGATCAAGAAATTTTCATATTCGTCCAGAATAGCGCAGCTGTGTGCGTCCAGGCTTTTTTTGATTTTTCCGGTGTCGACAAACCTGGATTCGGCAAACATGCCCGCCAGCGAATTGGGCACGAGGTGGTATTCATTGCGCTGAATATCACAGATGGTAGACCGGCTGATGCCGCCGACGATCATACAGTTGGAATGCAAACACAGATACCTAGCCATGGGAATGCAGTTTTTCCAGGTTGATGATTTTGGAAACGGGTTTGTAAAATGGCGTACAGAACTGGCCGGCGGTGCGAAAATGCCCGAACTCGACTCCGGCGCTTTCCGGCGCTTTTTCCTGAACGGCAATTTCCCAGCCGGCGGCTACCACCGGATAATTCCCGGGATTTTCCCTGATTCGTTGTTTGATTTCCGAAATGATCTGTTCCATAAATGCTACTTGAGTAAATGCGTGGCGATTAATTTTTCGAGGAAATAATTGCAGTTTCTGCTCACCCACTGGAACTGGCCGATGGGATTTACTTCCAGAAAAAAGTATTTGTTGTCGGGTGTCAGAATAAGGTCGAAGGAACCGCTGCTCATTTCCAGGCGGGTCATCAGTTTTTGCAGTTTATTCCGGAGCGACACCGGCAAGGTGTAGGGCACCACCCTGTTGGGTTTTTGGTGGTCGTAGTTCCTGAAATCGATTTGCGTTTTGGGGTTCGACTGGCTGAAAATGGCCATGCTGTAAAACTGGCCGCCCAGGTAAAAACTTCGTATTTCGATCTTTTTGGGGATGTATTTCTGGAAAAGGCAGGCGATAAATGTTTCCGGCAATTCGTCGACGTTCGCCCGGGTGATGAGTTCGGTGGGCCCCGAAAAACGAATAGAGGCGCTTCCGACGGTCGTATTGATGAAGGGGTTTTTGGCAGGTTTGCAGATGATGGAACCGTGTTGTTCCAGAAACTTTTTTACGTCGCCCAGATTGTCCGTAATGAGTGTATCGGGAATGGAAATAGACAGCCCGACGCAGGCGTGCAGCATATCCAGTTTTTCTATTTCGTTGTCGCTGAACTTGTTGATGCCGTTTGAATGGATGTTTCCATTGATGAATTTGAGCAGGGGTGTGAGGTATTCACCGGCAATTTTGTGTTCTACGCCGTTCAAAAAATGCTTGTCGTCAGCGGAGCGGAACACGAAACGGCCCCTTCTGTACCAGTAGGCGCGGTTATAGGTTTCGGCGGTTTCATTGAGGGCTATTTTCAGGCTTTCGCGGTTGGATAATTCAATTTTGATCTTTCGGATTTCGCAGGTATCGAAATACTTGTTTACGATCGCGTCGGGCGCCAGGTAATGAAGCCAGCTCAATACGTCGTCGGTACTTCTGTCGGTGCTTTCGGATTGAATGGTAATGTTTTTCATATCTCGCGGTGTTTTGCAATTACGTGCATCCCCAAAAGCCGTAAAACAATTTGAACCCGGATTCCTGCTCGTATTTTTTCTTCGCCTTCTGAACGCGGAGCGGCCCGAGGAACCACTGTGCCCTTAAAGCATCCGCCTGCTCTTCGGTGCATTGCAAAGTGGAGTAGTTGCAGAACTGGTTGAGGTAAAACAAGCCTTTCGAGGCATTCGGAATGGCACAGGAGTAGTGTTTGGAGTTGACGTTTCTGAACATGTTGTCGTACAGCAGGCCGGCTTCTCCAGGGTGTATTTCGCCTTTCAGCACGAGTTTTTTCAGCAGGCTGTCCATTTGCGGAAACGTGCACTGGTCGTGCACCATGAGTATGATGATGTAGGCGGACGACAATGAAACCTGCTCGGCGGAGTAATAATCGAGCCGGTTGCTGAATTTTAGTTTCCGGGTGTCGATATCCAGTTGCGGGCTCCCGATTTCGGCGAAAATATTCCTGTCGGAAATGCCGATGATTTTGTCTCCCGGAAAACCTTTTTCACCGATCCATCGCAGGAGTGTTTTGAGGTTGTCTTTTTTGATGGCAGTGTATTCCTGCTCACTTTTGCTTTTATCCACCTGATCCTGTATACACAGGTCGTACACCTTGAGCAGGTAATTGAAATCGATGCGTTTCAGGTATTTTTCCCTGCCTGCGGCATAAGCAGCCTGAAGATCTTTGTTGTTGTACAAATCGTTGTACACCGGACGAAACAGCGGAATCCTTTCCAGGTGTTCGGGTTTCAGCCCAAGTTCGAAACCCCTGATCAGGTATTTTTCGAATGGCTTTTTCGAAAAAAAAGCGATTTGCGCTGCATTCACCAGGTCTTTTACAAAAACAAAGTCGAACGCGCCGAACGCGTTGTCGTAATAGGCAAGGCAGCTGTCTGACTGATTTTCAATGAAAAAACAACGCTCGGCGTTGTTGATAGCACGGTGATAAACGCTGTAATCCATTTCCTGTCCGGAGCATACCCTTGAAAAAGAGAAAAACAAAGCCAAAATGATGAAGCATTTCATATCCGATTATTTTTGGTGGAGTCAGCGATCTTGTTCCGCAAATGTGCCTGATGTTACTGGAGGTATTCCGGCCGGCGGGAAGGTGGATAATACGGCTGGTTTATTGTGTTGTCCCGACGGCCGGAATCCCCAAAAACGGTTTGCACAAAAAAGGGCGGTCTTAAAAGGAGGGTCAGGCGGAATGCCTGACCCTCTTATTATATTAGCAACTGCCACGGTTGTAGTCGACACCGGTGCCGTTGATCGTGTGCGAGCCATCGCTGGTTGCAGTATCAAGGCAATCGGAGCCCGATGTGCCGTCGCTTCCACGGTAGGAAGTGCTGGTCGGTGCACCGCCAACGATTTTAAAAGAGTCCTGGATTTCGTTGGATTGGAAGGCAGTGAATTTGGAGCCGTTCAAAGATTCAAATTTCATTTGTATCAGATTGAAATATCATGGTTTCCTCAATTCGTCTCGAGTCTGAGGTTGCGCGTCCATGTAGTTTTTCCGAATTCCTACGTAAGATTTCAGAAAGGAAGGGATGGAATTTCCTGTACAGATAGCTAACCTATAATTTCTTTAAAATGAGCGTTCGTGCATCGGTTCACATTCATTCACCATTGGCCTTTAATCGGCCGTTTCATAAATGAGCGATTTGATGTGACAAAGATAATAGCACTTTTTTCGGCTTTTTTCGGCCATTTTATGCCTTTTTAAGCCATCTCATGCCAACCCAGTTTGTGATAGATTTCCAGTTGCTGCCGGGGCGCGATCAAACCGCGCGGTATCTGAATATCGGCCTCCTTCAGCCTGCGCTGAAAGGTGCGCAGGCTGAGGCCCATTTCTTCTGCCAGTTGTTTTTTGTTTCTGGCCTGGATTGAAAAGTTCGATTGGAGAGATTGATTGGTAGACATGATGAAGAATTTATTACTGGTTAAAAATGCGTGCTCGTTTTATGGTCTGACAAAGATGTCGGAATGGCCAAACCAGGAAAACTACATTTTTTGTAAAAATTCTTAATCTGTTTAGAGGTTTATACGGCAGTAACGCAACTGCCGAACCTGTGCAAAACATGGCTGCAAGGTGTACATGCACCTTGATTCCGGCTGAATAAAGGCATGATTTGCCCACCGCTGATAGCAGCAGGGTATTAGGAAGGACCGGAACATGACTGGGAAAGATGGCGGGGCGCGGCCGCAGGAAGTGGCAGGCAGGTTGCCTACAGTTTTTTCAGATTTTCCTGAAAAGAGCGGCGCCTGAACAAGAAATGAGAAGGTGAGAGAAGTGAGAGGGTGAGAGTCCGTAGCGTACACCGCTCCGCTCTTTATCTGCAAAGAGCGGAGCGGTGTACGCTACGGACTCTCACCCTCTCACCCTCTCACTTCTCTCACCTCTCACCTCTCACTTCTTTTTCAGCAGCGGTGTCAGATACAAAATCGACTGCGGCACCTGCTCCACCGAGTGCGAAGACTCATCTTCAATAAAATAGTATTTCACGCCGATCTTTTTGGCTTCCATGAAAATGCCGGGCAGGTCGAGGCTGCCGGTTCCGGCAACAACATTCCATTCCACGTCGCTCTGGCCGTTTTGGTTGCCGGGTACACCTTTCTTCTGGTCCTTGACGTGGAGGGCTTTCCAGCGTTTCGGGTATTTACGCAGCCAGGTTACCGGGTCTTGGCCGGGGTTTTTGATCCAGTAAATGTCCATTTCGAAATTGACGTACTTCTTGTTGGTGTTTTTCACCAGGTAGTCGAACAGCAGCGTGTTTTCCAGGTAAGGCCGGAATTCGTAGCCGTGCGGGTGATAGAGCAGTTTGAGGCCTTTCTTTTTCAGGGCTTTGCCCGATTTATTGAACACGTCGGCCGCTTTTTTAATGTCGGCAAAGGTGAATTCCGTGCCGTTGTGCGGGATCCACGGGCACATAACGAATTCTGCGCCGAGGGTTTTGGCATTCATGGCGATGGTGTCCCATTTTTCAGGTTTGGCCAGGTCGTCGAAATTAACGCCCATGCTCACGGCTTTCAGGCCGGCTGCATCGAGCATTTTTCGGGTTTCTTCGGCCGTCATGCCGGTAAATTTGCTCGTTTCCACTGTTTGAAGACCCATGTCTTTCACCATTTTAAGGGTGCCTTTCAGGTCCTTTTTCATTTCATTGCGGAAACTGTACAGTTGTACCCCGAGCGCGTCGGGTACCTGGGCGGAAAGCGAAGCGACACAAAAAAGCGCTGCCAGGAAAAGTGTGAGGTGTTTGTGCATGTTGAGTGATCTATTGTCAGTTATATGTTATCAGGCATTTTCAGTTTTGCCCGGTGAATAAGTTTGGCAATATAAACTTGTGCCTTATTTTAAACCTAATTTTATGCCCGGCTTTTTCAAAAGACCAGACATTGCCAGCCTGATAACCAATAACTGATAACATGATTCGGTTTATTCTCAACCAACAGTCCGTTGCCAC